>Ga0207701_10000176_pt1 | contig 62276 bp, 48 predicted proteins | sample KBSSwiSSwithPhiX_FD_184294 | JGI IMG/M metagenome (GOLD analysis project Ga0207701, IMG submission 184294) | Switchgrass rhizosphere bulk soil microbial communities from Kellogg Biological Station, Michigan, USA, with PhiX - S5 (SPAdes) (version 2) | ecosystem: Environmental > Terrestrial >... | reverse complement strand
ACGTTTACTACCTGGATGCCGGCCGCCTCTCGTCGAGAGTCGGCTCGCGGGATCACGTCGCCTTCGCGGCGAAACGGATCGTCGGGTTGACGAAACCGGAATGGTTGAGCGACCCGCCGGGCGATCAAACGGCGGACGATCGGAAATCGCTGACGTTCGATTCGGCGCCGCTCAAAGCCGATATGGAAATCCTCGGCTATCCCATCGCCCGGGTAAAGGTCAGCGCGGACGTTCCTGTGGCGACGCTCGTGGTGCGGCTCACGGAAGTGCTGCCTGATGGTACATCGTGGCTGGTGAGCTACGCGCTACGCAACCTGACGCACCGCGCGTCTCATGAGCACCCGGCGCCGCTGACGCCCGGCGAATTCTACGACGTCGAGGTGCCCCTCTTCATGGTGGCGCACCGGTTCAAAAGGGGCAGCCGGATCCGCGTCGCCGTTTCGGAGAGCCTCTGGCCACTCGTCTGGCCTTCTCCGGCGCCGGCGACCCTCACCATCGCTCTGGGAGCATCGTCACTGGCGCTTCCCGTTCGGTCGCCGGAAGCGAGCGAGGCGCGATGGACGATTCCCGTCATCCGCAACCAGCCGGCGGCGGCTGCGGCGCCATTCGATGTCCAGGGGCCGGATGCCGAAGGGCGCATCACCGTCCGACGAGCGGATCAGACTGCCGAGATCACGGAGGGGGACCCGAATTCCTGCGTCTGGCGGGATGCACGATCACGCAGCTGGAAGAACGGCGAGACCGACTGCACCGTGCTCACGGCATTCGAACTGACCTCGACGGAGCGGGCGTTCCAGCTGAAGGAGTCGCTCCGCGCGACCAAGGGCGGCGCGCTGATCTTCGAGCGTGAGAAGGTCAGCACGATCGAGCGCGACCTGCTGTGAGGCCGACGCGATCGAGCCGGGCGTCGTGCTAGATGAACTGCCGGCGAACTTCGTCCTTCCAGCGCCGCGTCCGGACCACCTTGCCGTTTTCGACGAGCGTGCACTCCATGTCCAGGAGGAAATGGTCGATCGTGCTTCGCAGCGTACCTTCCGCGCGGGTCTCGATCGATCGGCCGTCGGCAGCCCGGTGCGGCGCGCTCGCGGTGACACGGACCGACGCCTCAGCCGGATTGCGCTCGTTGACGCGGCACTCGATCAGCTCCCGCGTCAGTTTGAACGTCGCACTGGTGATGCCTGACGCATAGTTCCGCGTCAGCTGGTAGTCCGCCACGGTGTCGCCGGCTCGTTCGGCCTGTGGAAGCTGCTGAATGCTGTCCGCCAGCACGGGCAGCGTGCCGGACAGATATCGCTGCGTCGCCAGCACCGGAAGCAGGACATGTGACGGGCGATCGCCGCCGGTGTACAGCGTCGTCGTCATCGGGTACGGCGACGGCCAGATGACGGGGAAATCGGCGTTGGTGACGATGACGCGGATGCGGTGACCGGCGGGAAACCGGTAAGCCATGCACATCGACTCGACGGCGATTTCGTACACCTCGCCGGGCGTCAGCCGCTCGGGCCGCGTGTGGGATCGACGATGGCAGCCGTTGAGGAATCCCCGCGTGACCAGGTACGAGGTGCCGTCTGGCGCGAGATCGTGCACGCGCAGGACCCAGTTCGCCAGCGGCGCTGTCGTCGAGACGAAGAGATTGGCTTTCACGAAGCCGAGGATCTCCACCGGCGTCCGCAGCGGCGGCGTATCGAAGCACAGCCCGTACGGATCTTCGTCGCGCGAATCGATCCCGTAGTAGCCGTTCCCGCCGGTGGGCCCGAACGATTGATCGCTGCCGCCGCGGCCCGGATGGTAGCGGAGCCCCAGCGCCGAGGCGGGCCCGGTGGCCTCCGACAGCGCGCCGCCGCGTCCCGGTCCCGGGTCCGCCTCGAGCCCCGCCGCGGGAGGGAGCTCGGGCTCGGGCCGGAGATAGAACCGTGCGCTCGGGTCGAGCGCCGTATCGGGCCATTCGTTCAGATGCCGCCACTCACCGGGAATCGCGCCTTGATAACGGAACGTCTGGCGCTGCCATTCAGGCATGTAGAACGACAGGCGCGGCTCGTTCAGCACGCCGGTGTCCTTGCCTTTCAGCCAGTGATCGAACCAGCGCAGGCGCAGCGCGGCCCAGTCGACGACCGGCCCGGGCCAGGTCATCGAGTGGTGCCACGGGCCGAGCACGCCCCTGGTCACCGCCGGCGAGTTCTTCATGATGCGCGGGACGAAGTTCTGATATTTGTCGAGCGTCCCTCCCGCCAGGAACGTGGGGGTCGTCAAGCGGGCGTAGTCGGGAGCAAGGGAGCCCCGCTGCCAGTAGGGGCCATCGACTTGCTGGCGGATGAAGCCCTGAAGCCACGGCGGCGTATCCCAGCGCACGAGCGCGGCCCGGCTGGTCAGGTCGTACTCCGGCGCGCCCGGCGTCGCATTGGAGGTGAGCATGCCGAGCGCCCAGGCATGGTTGACCATCACCATCGTGCCGCCCGGATAATGCACGTCGTCGGTGTAGCGCTTGTCGGTCCCGGCGCGCAGGAAAATCGCCTTCAGCGCCGGCGGCCTGATCGCGGCGGCCGTCCACAGCGAGTTGAACGCGGAATAGGAGATCCCGTACATGCCGATGCGGCCGTTCGACCACGCCTGCTTCGACAGCCAGTCGATGATGCGGGTCGTGTCCTCGTATTCCTCGACGGAGTATTCGTCGGTCGGAATGCCCTCGGACCCGCCGCTGCCCCGCACATCCAGGTAGACCGCCGCATAGCCGTTGCGAGCCTGACCATCCAGATCCCGTGCGCCGCCTCCGCGCGGCTCACGCCGGTAGGGATCGGTGATCAGGGTCGCCGGGACTTTTTCGCCGCGCCGCACGCTATCGGGCAGATACACCTGCGCCGTCAGATCGACAGCGTCCGGCATCCGCAGCCGCAGGCTTTCGAAATGGACGCCCGGCGAGAGGTTGTCGGGGCGCGACCATGGACCCGGCGACACCTTGACGTCGCCCGCGGCAGCGCACCACAAATCGTCTCGAACGGCGGCGCCGCCCGGCTGCCCGGCGGCCAGGAGCGGCCATCCAGCCGATTCGAGCAGCGTGCCTCCGGCAAGCATGCCCAGCCCGCCGAGAAAGCGTCGCCTTGCGTCGGAGGCCATCGGTCGCCCTTGCGCCTTGCCGCTATCTCACGAATCTGCGTTGGGAAGACTAGCCGCTGGTGCTCTTGTCCGCCGCGGGCAGCACCTCGCTCATGTACCACTTGACGAGCCGCGACGGTCCGCCTTCGGTCTGCGCGTAGCGGCCGGCGCCGTAGCGGCCGGAGAGGATGCCGAGATGGTTGTTCTCGACAATCCACTTGTCCTCGAGCATCGTGACGTGCCAGAGGGCGGCGACGTTATCGGGTCTGTAGTCCCTGCCCTCCTTGGCGTCGCCGTTGACCAGCCAGATGATCTCGGCATCGGTGCTCATGACGTCGCGCGGCGTGAAGCGCACCATCGCGATGTAGTCGTCGTAGCACTGCAGGTTGCTGGTCATGAAGCCGGTATTGGTGATCCGCGAACGATGGGTGGACTCCTTCAGCGCGGGGTTCAGCGGCGCGACCGGCTTGCCGTCGATCGAGCCGGTCGAGAAGCCGACGTTCAGCACGCCACCGCCGTAGCGGCGCGGCGCGCCGGTCGCCATTCCCTGCTGCGCGCCGCCAGCCGGCGCCTGCGGCGGCAGTGCGTAGCGTTCCAACTGCCGCTCGAGCCGGTTCCGCTGCTCCGACGCCATCTGGCCGTCCCAGAACGGGTGTGCCGTCACCAGCGCCTTGTGCGCCGGCCCGCAGTGGTAGCACTCCTGGAAGTTCTCGAGCGCGAGTTTCCAGTTGGCCCTGGTCGGATACAGGATCCGGTGGGCCACCTTCATCTTCGCCGTCCCGTAGTCGCTGGCGACGGCGGCGAAGCTTTTGACGAATTCGTCGAAATCGGGCGGGTCGCCCTGGGCGAGGCTGACGAAGATCAACCCCTCGACCGTCCGCAGGTGACAGGGGTGCAGCCCGTTCTGCGACAGCTCGAAGTCGGCCGGCATGCCGTTCGGCGCCGAGATCAGCCGGCCGTCGAGATCATAGGTCCAGGCGTGGTACGGGCATCGGAAGACCGGGCTGTTGCCGCTCGCCCCGAGCTGTTTGACTGAAATCCGCGGATCCTTCGGCACCGCGGGGTCGTCGTCGTGCCGGCACAGGCGCGATCCGCGATGGCGGCAGACGTTGTGGTAGCCCTTCACCGCGCCGGCTTTGTCGCGGAGCACGATGACGCTGTCGCCGCGGCCGAACTCGAACACGAAGTAGTCGCCGGCCTTCGGGATCCGGCTCTCGTGATCGACCATGAACCAGAAGTGCTCGGCCATGAATCGCTCGTCGGCCGGATAGTGCCGGTCGTCGACGTAGTACTCGGCCGGAATCGTCGTGCCCTCCCGCCAGCCGCGAATGACCACGGGGGCGGCATCACGCTGCGCCGGCGCCTGCCCGGCGGCCGCCTGCGCGTGTGCCAGCGAAATGCTGTCGCGGTACTCGTCGCCGGCGAACTCGCCGCCGTAGCCGGCGCCCGGCGGGACGATGATGCGGCGCTTCGCCACCGCGGCGCCTTTCATCGCGGTCGAGGACAGGCTCGTGGCTGGCGCGGTTTCCGCGCCCGTCTTGCCGAGGAGCGTGCCCGGAACGGCGACCGCTGCGGCGCCCACCGCAGCCGTCGCCCGCGCAAATTCGCGGCGGCTGACTTTCTTTCCCATGGTTCCCTCCAACGCCGTGATTATCCCACCACTCCTCTAGAAATACCGCTTCGCCAGCAGCTGGTACTGGCGCGGATCGGGCCAGGAGGGCGGTCTGTGATCGTCGGCCGATATAGCCTTACGCGCCGTTCGCCTGTGTTTTTTCATCAGCATGGGGGACGACTTCCCTCATGTACCACTTGACGAATCCCGCGGGCCCGCCCTCCCCGATCGCATAGTAGCCGGCGGCATAGTGACCGGAGAGGATACCCAGGTGGTTGTTCTCGACGATCCAGCGGTCTTCGCGGTAAGTCTGGTCCCAAAGCGCCGTCATGCGGTCGACGTCATAGTCCTTTTCCTTGGCGTCGGGATTCACCATCCAGAAAATCTCAACATCGGTGCTCATGACCCCGCGAGGCGTGAAGCGCGCGCAGGCCACGTGGTCGTCGTACAGCTGGAGGTAGGACGTCGAAAATCCCGGCGTGACGGCTCGGGACGTGTGCGTCCACTCCTTTCGCGTTGGCAGGAGCGGCGCCACCGGTTTCCCATCGAGGCTGCCGGTGGCGAAGCCAAGCTGGAGGTGGCCTCCCGGCCGCATGCCTCCCATCCCTCCGGCACCCTGGGGCTGCGGCTGCGGCACCAGCGCATCGCGTCCCTGCGGTGCTCGCTGCTGGTACACATTGAGCTTGACGGGGTGTCCGTGGCGAGACAGCTCCTGCTCGGCCCGGGCTCGCTGCTCGGGACTCATGTAGTAGCTGACGAACTCGGTATGAAACGCATGCACCTTGAAATACGACTTCGTGTGCGAAGGTCCGCAGTGGTAACACTCGAGGAAGTTCTCGACCACCAGTTTCCAGTTGGCTTTCGTCGGGTACTGGCGGCGAGCCACGATCTTCAATTGGTCGGTGCCGTAGTCCTGACACACTCCCCGCCAGTTGCCGATGAACGGCTCGAAGTCCGGCGGCTCCTGGTGCGACAGATTGATGAAGATGAAACCGCCGGCCGTCTGCACGTGGCAGGGCCGCAACCCGTTCTCGCCCTTGTTGAAGTAGTCTGGCATCGCATTTGGCAACGAGATGAGCTGGCCGCTCAGGTCGTACGTCCACGCATGATACGGGCAGCGAAAGACCGGCGTATTGCCGCTTGGACCCAGTTGGACCACGGAAAGGTGGGGATCCGTTGGCTTCCCGTCGGCGCGCGCCTCTGACGGATGCTCCGTTTCGTGCTGACACAGCCGCGAGCCGCGGTGACGGCAGACGTTGTGAAACGCCTTCACGGTGCCCGCCTGATCTCGGACGACGATGACGCTGTCGCCGCGGCCGTACTCGAACACAAAGTAGTCGCCCGGCTTCCGGATGCGGCTTTCGTGATCGACCATCAGCCAGAAATGGTCGGCGACGAACCGATCGTCGTTCAGGTAGTGCTTTTCCTCGAGATAATATTCGGCGGGAATGGTGGTGCTCTCGCGCCATCCGCTCGGATAACTCGTCGTCTGGTTCGCATACGCGTTTGCGTCCAACATCATCCCGCGCCCGCTGGCGTCGATCCCCCCATACGCCGCATCCGGCGGCGGCGCAAGGCGGCGGCGGCGGGCCACGGCCGCACCCTTGGTCGCCGCAGTGGTCTGCCCCGCGAGTATTTTTTCAGCACCCGTTTCGGCGAGCAGGGCCTTCGGGATTGCGACGGTCGCCGCAGCAGCGCCGGCGGCAACCGAGGCCCTTGCAAAGTCGCGGCGGCTGACTTTCTTGCTCATGTAGCCTCCAGATTCACAAATATTTCGCGCTCGAGGTCCCCGATGCGGACCCACAACCACCTCACCAGGTAGTAATCACGCCGCCTGCTCGATAGCGAGGAGGCATCGTCGTTCGGATGCACCCGGACGTTTACCACGGGCTGCTAGGCGCGGTTCCAGTACGCCATCGGCCGCTTGTCGAGCTCGCTCACGGCACGATACGCCTGATCGAACGCCGCCTGCGTCAGACAGATGCCGACGGCGTCGGTGTTGGCAATCGTGATCCGGCCCAACGGCTTGCGCGCCGTGACAAACGGCAGGTCGTCTTCCGGCACCTCGGGATCGAACAGGTAGTTGACGCCGGTTGCGTACCCGTGCGGCCACCGGTTGATGGTGATCGCAGCGATATCGCGCGCCGCATCGAACCCTCCCGGCCCGAGCAGGCGGGCCATGTGCATCCGGATGTTGCGCTCGTAGGTCTCGAACGGGGTCTGGTACATGATCGCGCGGGCCGCACGGAACATGTCCCGCGCGTTCATCCCGGACTTCCGCTCCATCCCGCCCTGGCCGCCGCCGAGCCCGACGACGATCGGCTCGCTGGAGCTCTTCGGCGGCTGATAGCCGCCCATCGACACCGGCGTGTTCAACGACATCGTCTGATACCCGGGGTACAAGGCGCCAGGACACGAGATGCTCGACAGGCCCATCTTCTCGAACGCTTTCCAGTCGCGGAGCGCCACGTTGGTGATCATCTGCGTCGCTCGCACCGCGAGGTGGAGGGCATCCTTCTGGTTCTTCGGCAGCTCGGGACACATGTAGGGGATGACCGCGTGGTTGCAGGCGAGGACGACGCCTTTCGCCCTCACGCGATAAGGCTTGCCGTCGCGCACGTAAATCACCTCGGCTTCGCTCGCGTGCGCAGGGTCGCCGATGTTGCGCACCCGGACCGCCGTGCTGCTCAGCCTGATCCGGACAGAGTTCGAAGGCGAGTCGAGGCGTGCGTACTGAAGCTTGGTCAGCTCACAGTCGGCCATCGATTTCGCGGGCAGCGCGTCGGGGATGAGCGACCGCACGATCAGCCGGGCGACGCCGCCGACGCCCTCCGGGAAGTGGAACTGCTCCGGCAGATCGGGCACGGGCGGATGCTCGTCGAGCTCCGAGCCCGCATCGGGCTCGAGATCCACTCCGAGGCCGCCGAACCCGGCGCCGCCATGATTCAGGAAGAACCAGGCCGTCGCCGTCTCGATCGTCAGCGATGGACAGTCGTTGCCTCCCGGGTGGTAATACGCCAGCACGTCGGGATGGACCTTCACGACGTTGAGCAGGTAATCCTTGTAGCTGATCTTCTTCAGCTTCCGGAGCTTCTCCACCGTCGACAATCCCGGGTAGAAATCGGTCTTCTCGTTGTAGAGGCGCAGGAGCTCTTTCTGAACGTGCGGTTGGAGCGGCGTCTGCGCGAGGAACTCCGCGGAAGGCGGGCGGCCGCCGCCAGCGCGTCCGGTCTGGCCGGCAGGGTTCAGCACGAGCTTGTCGGTGCCGAACGTTTCCTTGTCGAAGAACTGCCCCGAGCGCAGGCCGAGCGACGCGTAGTAGGGCCGATCGAGCTTGTAGGTCGGCTCCTTGTAATCGATCCCGATCTCCTTCAGGAGCTCCCGGCCTTCGAGCGGGAAAGTTGCGGGCCGTTCGATGTACGACGTGCCGCCGCGCGCAAGGAGCAGGCGGCCGTTGACGAAGAACTCGTTCCTTCTCGCGTGGCCGCCGAAATCGTCGTGATTGTCGAGGATGAGAATCCGGGCGCTCGGCACGGTGCGCTTCCGGAAGTAGTACGCGGCGCCGAGGCCGCTCATCCCGCCGCCGACGACCACGAGGTCGTAGATCTCGCCGGTGTCTTCGCCGGTTTCGTAGGTGCGGCCGTCGCGCATGCTGTGGGCCACTTCGAACGATCCCGGATGGCTGCCGCGCAGTCCCGTCCGCGCCGGCGGGTAGTTGCCGTCGTCGACGCCGAGCGAAGGCGCCTGCGCCGGGCCGGCGGACGCGTCCGACGGCTTGATCAGGGACGCACCGACGGCGACGCTGACGCCGTTGAGAAAGTCACGGCGCGAGATCGGCCGATCCATTCCAAGATCGCGATCGCCGTTCGTCATCTACCCCTCCACAGACGGATTGCTGGGTCCGCGAATTGCCGATTGCCGATGATAACCCCCTTAACGATCACATGGAGTCGAGGATCGGCGTGAACCGACAAATGTGTCACCCCTTGTCAATTGCAACAGCAATTGCTACTTACGCGCTGCGCTCATCGCACGCGCGCGATTGCCCGGGCGCGATTTCCTCAACGGATGTAATATGCCGCGCATGATCGGCACTCTGTCGCGCGTTACCTTCATTGCTTCGCTATTCGCAGCCGCCGCAGGACTGAGTGCCTGCGCATCCGAACCGCCCCCACCGCCGAAGCCGTTCGACGTCGTCGAAGCGACGATTCCCGAGATGCAGAAGGCGATGGCCGAAGGGCGCGTCACCTCGCGCAGAATCGTGGAGCAATATCTGGTTCGCATGGGTCTCTACGAAGAACGCGTCAACGCGGCGCTCGCAGTCAGCGGGAACGCGTTGGCCGATGCCGACGCGCGCGACCGCGAGCGGGCGGAAGGCCACGTACGAGGCGCGCTGCACGGCATCCCGATCGGCTTGAAGGACAACATCCACACCACGAACATGCCGACGACCGGCGGTGCGCTGCGGTTCGTGGATTTCGTGCCGCCGTACCCGGCGACGCTCGTGCAGAATCTGGAGCAGGCCGGGGCCATCATCTTTGCCAAGGCGACGCTGACGGAACTGGCCGCCTATACGTCCGGCCCCCCGAATGCCGCGCCGGGCAACTTCAACGGGGTCGGCAAGCACGCGTACAACCCTTACGATCCGCGAATGGACCCGCGCCCCGACACCTTCGACGGCCGTCCCGCGCTCGGCACCGGAGGGTCGAGCTCCGGCGCCGGCCCGGCCGCCAACTTCTGGACGGCGAGTGTCGGAACGGATACGCAGGGCTCGGTGATCATTCCGAGCAGCGCGGCGATGCTGGCCGGCATCAGGCCGACGATCGGCCGGATCAGCCGGTGGGGCGTCATCCCGATTACGTTGGATCAGGACACCGCCGGCCCCATGGCACGCACAGTCACGGATGCCGCGATTCTGCTCGGCGCGATGGAAGGTGCTCAGCCCGATCCGAACGACGAGATGACGAAGCGGTGCCAGCCGCCGCCCGACCGCGACTACACGAAGTTCCTCGACGCCGGCGCACTGAAGGGTGCGCGGATCGGCATCCCGCGCAAGTTCTTCTACGACTCGATGACGCTGGCGGGCGACACGAGGCCGCGAGGCGGACTGAACCAGGCGCAGGCGGCGGCAATGGCCGAGGCGATCGAAGCGCTGCGTAAGCAGGGCGCCGAGGTGGTCGATCCGGCGGACATCCCGAGCGTGCTCGATACCAATCCGGATCGGCACATCTCGCAGTGGCGATGGTGCGGCAGCGGGAGCCAGGTCCGCGGCAAGGACCAGGATTGCTCCATCGTCCTCAAGTACGGCATGAAGCGCGACTTCAACCGCTGGCTCGGTTCGCTCGGCGAGCATCCACCGGTCGCGTCGCTGCACGAGCTGCGCGAGTGGAACCTTGCCAACCAGAAGGCCGACTCCATTCGCTACGGCCAGTCGCGACTCGACATCTCCGACGAAGTCGATCTCGAGCGCGATCGCCCGCGCTACGAAGCGGATCGTGCGCGGGACCTGGAGCTGACGGCGACGCGCGGCATCGATGCGGCGATGAAAGCGCACCGTCTCGATGCGCTGTTCTTCCCGTCGTCCAGCGGAGTCACCCTCGCGGCGCGGCCCGGCTATCCGATGCTGACCGTACCGTTCGCCCTGGTGCCCAACGCGCCGACGGCGCCGTTCCCCGAGGGCTTTAACGCGAAACCTTCTCCCTACGGTGTGAGCTTCGTCGGCTCGGCTTGCAGCGAGCCGCGCCTGATCGCGCTCGCCTACGCATTCGAGCAGGCGACGAAGAAGCGCGTGCCGCCGTCGTCGGTTCCGTAGGACGGACTCTCTCGTCGGCGGTCGACGCGACGCCGAGGATCTCAGTCCTCGGCGTCCTCTGTGTCCTGCGCGGTTGGTCACCGCTCTTTTAGAAGAACACCTTCGCCAGGAACAGCATCTGGCGCGGGTCAGGCCAGACCGAGTACTTCCCGAAGTCGGGGCTGGCGACGTTTCGCGTCACCAGACTGCGGCTGTCGAGGTTCTGCAGCGCGTTCCTCACCTCTCCTGTCACCTCCACCCGGCGCGTGCCCTGCCGGAAGAGGATCTTCGTCACGCGGAACTGGAGCCAGTTCTCGGTGCCGGTCCGATTGGCCCCCGGTTCGTCCACGTTGATCGACCGGTTGCCCTGCGGCAGCCGAACGAGCACCTGCGGCGCGTACGGCACGCCACTCACGACCGCCAGCTGGCCGGACACCTGCACTTCCACCTTCGGAATCTCATAGGACCCGAACATGTTGAACATGTGCGGCCGATCCTGTGGATCGAGGTAGCCGTCGAGGTTGGTGAGGTCGTTCGGATCGCGGCCAAGATTTCCGGTCGGCTGGAGGCCCTTCGTCCGCGAGTACGTGTACCCGAGCGTCCCCATCCAGCGGTTCGAGTGCCGCTTCGTCAGCGTGAAGATGGCGCCGTCGTATTGGCTGTAGAAACCGGGGCCGTTGGTTCGCTGATAGACGCGCGCCGCCGGTGAATTGAGCAGCGGATGCACCGTCAGCTGCTGCGGCTGTCCGAACACCGAGACGGTGGTCGTCGCGGTGCCGTAGACACCGCCGATATCCACCCACCCGATCTGGTTCCGCGCGTTCTTGTGCACGTAGCTCGCGCCGAAGGCCACCTGGCGGACGAGTTCCCGGTCGATGCCGACCGAGTACTGATCCGTGTAGGGCGCGTCCATGTTCGAGTCGACGGCGAGGTTCGCGTTGGGACTCACCGAGGAGATGAAGATGTCGTACTGCCTGGTCGCCTGGTTGTACCTGTAGAGATCCTGCGTCGAGACACCCGGATAGACTCCGGTGAAATCGCTCAAGATGATCGGGCGATAGTAGCGCCCAACCGTGCCACGGAGCACCGTCTTGTCATCGTTGGTGAGCTTCACGTTGACGCCGGCGCGCGGCGAGAACGTGTGCCACTTGAACATTTCCCCGAGGCCCTGGATTGTCTCACCCGTTTCCTCGAGGTTGTTGTCGAACGCCGCCACGTCGGGGCTGACGCCCTTCATATAGTCGTACCGGACGCCCACCTTGAGGGTGAGTCGCCGGTTGACCGTCACTTCGTCCTCTACCCAGAGCGCCCGGGCGTTGTACATCGCCGCTTGTGTGCTCGGCGGAATGAACGTCGCCTGATCCGGCTGGCCGTTCACGTCCGTGTAGAGCACCCCGCCCGGCTGAATGTCGTACTGGGCGAAGCTGTTGCGCATGAACTGCACGCCGCCTGAGACGTTCTGGCTGAAGGAGCTGCGCGAGAAGTACCGGTTCAGCTTGGCATCGACTTCGTCGCGCCGCGGAAAGCTCCGATACGCCAGCGCGTTGCAGCACTGGACCCCGGTCACGGCGTCCAGGCGCATCGGCGTGGTCGTCTCGTCGTTGAATCCGATCCGCTTGTCGGGGAAGTTCGTGAGCGAGTACCGCACCGTCAGCAACGTGTTCGAGCCGAGCGTCGTGGCGACCTCGGAACCGAGCTGCGGCAGATACCCGGACGAATTCTGCAGCGCGTCGAGCGTCACGGTCTGCGTCGGGGAATGCGGCAGCGGCTCCCAGAACCGCTCGTGATAGTAGGTCTGCCGGAACGTCGTCGACTCGTTGATCTTCCACGTGCCCTTGACATTGGTGTCCTCGAGCCACACCAGGTATTCCTTCTCCAGCGGGGCCTGGCCGGGATTTCGAGCCAGGTTGCCGCGGAAGACGAGGCCACCGAAGAACCACGCGTTGTTTTTCTTGATCGGCCCGCCGATGTGCCCCGAGACGTCCCGGAACTTCAGCCACTCGAACCCGTTCTCGCCTTCGGGACAGTTGCACGGCAGTTTGACTGGAGAAGACGACAGCCAATTGGGCGCCCAGAACGCGGCGGCATCCGCCTGGAACCGGTTCGTGCCCGATTTGCCGATCGCGTTCAGCACGCCGCCCTGCGCCTGCTGGAACTCCGCCGACGCGCCCAGCGTCGTCACGTTCACCTCTTCGAGCCCGTCAAAGTCCGAGAGCGTCCAGGCGCCGCCGGTGTTGGGGTGATTGCTCATCACCCCGTCCATGAGGAACGACGTCTCGTTCTGATTCGACCCCATGACGTAGACCTGGAACGGCGAGTTGTAGTTCGTCGTCGTCACCCCGGGCATCGTGGCCATGAAGCTTTGGACGCCGTAGCGCTTGTGAGGCACGTTCTGCGTGACCTCGGAGGAGAGCGCCTGGGTGATCCCCGTCTGTCGCGAGTCGACCACGGGGGCTTGGCCGCTCACGGTAATCGTTTCGGCGACGGCCGCCACCTTGAGATGCAGGTTGCGTTCGACGGTGCCGCCGGCGACGACGCGCAGGTCTGATTCCTGGTAGGTGCTGAATCCCTGCAGGGTGACCGTCAGGGCGTAGATTCCCGGCTGCAAGCCGGTAAAACGGTACTCACCTTGCGCGCTCGTCACGGTGTTCGAGGGACCGCCTGGCAACGCCGGCGACGTCAACACAGCATTGACACCGGGCAGAACGGCACCCGACTCGTCGAGTACGACGCCGATGATGCGGCCACCGACGTTTTGAGCTTCAGCTGAAACCACTCCGAGCAGGGTACTCAACACGAACAGGAACGTTCGACATCTCATCTGCGAACTCCTTATGAAGAGACCTGGCGGCGCCGAGTGTCTTCTACCGCCACAACATGTCGCCGGTGCGCATCCCCGTGAACGCCGGTGGACGTTGCGGATCCGGCCTGATGCTGCCGGGCAGTAGTTGCGCCGCAACCGGGAAGGCGCCGACGAGCGCCACCACCAGGAACAACGTCGTCCGAAGCTTCGTCTCCAACCTCCCGACGCTCGGCTCAAGCCTTCGCGCTATTTGTCGAGTTGTTCGATCAGCGCCGCCGACGCCGGCCGCTGTTTCTGCAGACGCTTGGCCACCGCCTCGGCGCCGCGCAGCGCGCGCAGCAGGTTCAGCCCGAGGATTTTCTTGATGTCGTTGTCGGAGTATCCGCGCCGCAGCAGTTCCGCCGTCAGGTTGGGGAATTTCGACACGTCCTCGAGCCCGACGACGTTGGCGCCGCCGTCGAAATCGCTGCCGAGGCCGATGTGATCGATGCCGGCGACCTTCCGGATGTGATCGATGTTGTCGGCGATGTCGGCGACGGTGACGCGCGGCGCCGGGTTTGCCTTCTGCCAGACCTCGATGCCGGCGCGAACCGCTGCCTGATCGCTCGGGTGCAGCGCCGCGAGGCGCTGACGTTCGGCCTGTTGCGCCGCGGCATGACGTACGCCATCGGCCGACGAGTACTGCTGCATGAAGAACACCATCATGACGCCGCCGTTTTTGGGCAGCATCTGGAGGATGTTATCCGGGGCATTGCGGCCGATGTCGGCGGTTGCCCGCGGCGAGGAATGCGAGAAGATGACCGGCGCTTCCGAAATCCGCAGCACGTCTTCCATCGTCTCGGCCGCGACGTGGCTGATGTCGACCAGCATGCCGAGCCAGTTCATCTCGCGGACGACCTCTTCGCCGAACTTCGTCAGGCCGCCGTGCTGCGGCGGGAAGAACCAGGTGTCGGCCCAGGGATTGCGGTCGTTCCACGTCAGCGTCATGTAGCGCACGCCGAGGCGGTAGAACATGCGCAGCACGCTCAGCGACGAATCGATGTGATGCCCGCCTTCGAGACCGATGAACCATCCCATCTTCCCGGTCTTGAAGATGCGCTCCATGTCGTCGGCGGTGAGCGCCTGCTCGAAGACGTTGGGATAGCGCTCCGTGATCCGGTGGATGACGTCGATCTGCTCGAGGGCGCCGCGGACCGCTTCCTGCGGGTTGCCGAGCGCGCCCTGCCCCGAGATCGGGGCGTAGGCCGAGAAGAACATCCCGCCGACGCCGCCGCGCTTGAGGCGCTCGATGTCGGTGGAGATGCCCGGCTGCGACCCGGTGATGTCGAGTTTCTCCAGGTCGCGACCGGCCTTCTGCCGTACCTGAAACGGATAGTCGTTGTGGCCGTCGATGAGCGGCACCTGCCGGTGCAGGGCGCGCGCGCGGTCGAGGAACGCATCAGCCGGCTGCGACGGTTGCGCCGCCTCGACCCGCGGTCCGACCGTCGTGAATGTGTCGGCACCCGCCATCACGGCGCCCAGCAGCGTGAGCGCACCCAGCAGCGGCGCGCGACAAGCGCGGAGCATCATCGCCGGGCTCCGTTGTCGCCGGAGTTCTGTCCCTGCGCCTTGGATATCTCCGTCATGTAGCCGAGGATGAACCGCGATGCGCCTTCCGGAATGGCGTAGCGGCCGGGCAGATAGGCGGACGACAGGATGCCGACCTGGTTTTCGACGATCCAGCGGTCCTCGCGCTCGGTGATGTCCCAGAGCGCCATCACCCGCTCGGGCTTGTAGTCGCGCCCTTCTTTCGCGTCCGCGTTGACCAGCCAGCAGATCTCGACGTCCGTCATCATGACGTCACGCGGGGTATGGCGGACGACCGCGACGTAGTCGTCGTAGCATTGGATGTTCCCCAGCGCCCAGGTCGTGCTCGCCGACCAGCGGTTGTGCGAGTACTCCTTTTTCGTCGGCAGCAGCGGCGCCACCGGCTTGCCGTCGAGCGATCCGGTCGCGAACCCGACGTTGAGGATGGCGCCCGCCGGAACGCCCCGAATCATGCCGCCGCCGCTGCCCATCCCGCCGGCCTGCTCCGACTGGCGGTACTTGGTCGGGACGAACCGCTCGAGCTCCGTCGCCAGCCGCGCGTGCTGCTCCGAGGACATCGTGCCGTCCCAGAAGGGGTGCGCCTTCACCAGCGACTTGTGCGCCGGCCCGCAGTGATAGCACTCGTGGAAGTTCTCCATCACCAGCTTCCAGTTGGCCTTGACCTCGTACTTGGCGCGGGCTCCGACCTTCAGCGACGCCGTTCCATAGTCTTCGCAGATGCTCCGCCAGTTCGGCGTCCGCGGAGGATTGACGACCGAATCGAAATCCGGCGGCTCGTCCCTCGACAGGTTGGCGATGATGAACCCGCCCGCGGTCCGGACGTGGCATGGAATCAAGCCGTTCTGCGAGAAGTCGAAATCAGCCGGCATCCCGTTCGGCGCCGAGATCAGCTGTCCGTCCATCCCGTAGGTCCAGGCGTGATAAGGGCACCGGAACACCGGCGTGTTCCCGCTCGCCGCCAGCTGCTTGACCGAGAGGCGCGCGTCCTTCGGCGCCGGGTCCTCGTCGTGCCGGCACAGGCGCGAGCCGCGATGACGGCAGACGTTGTGGAACGCTTTCACCGCGCCGGCCTGATCGCGCAGGAAAATCACGCTGTCGCCGCGGCCGAACTCGAACACGAAGTAGTCGCCCGGCTTGGGAATCCGGCTTTCGTGGTCGACGAGCAGCCAGACGTTGTCGGCGAGGAACCGCTCATCGGCCAGATAGCGCTTCTCGTCGAGGTAATACTCCGCTGGCAGGGAGGTTCCCACGCGCCATCCGTTGATCACCTCCGGGGCAGTTTGCGTCGGGGCCGCCTGAGCGTAGGCCAGTGAGATGCTGTCGCGAGCGTCGGCGACGGGGTCGCCGCCGTAGGTGAGGCTGGGTGGCGGCAGCGCGACCCTGAAACGCCGCGCCGCTTCCGCGCCCTTCGCCGCGGCGGACGTCTTGCCCTCGAGCGGCGCTTCGCCGATGACCGAGCCGGGAAGGACCATCGCCGCAGCACCGGCCGTCACCGACGTCCGGGCAAAATCACGACGGCTGACTTTCTTGCTCATGACTGTGTCTCCTGCACGACTTCTTTCATGTACCACTGGACGAACCTCGAGGGGCCGCCCTCGGTCGTCGCGTAGCGGCCCGACATGTAGGCGCCCGACCGGATGCCATGCTGGTTGTTCTCCACGATCCAGCGGTCCTCGCGCTCGGTGATGTCCCAGAGCGCCTTGACGCGTTCCGGCTGGTAATCGCGGCCTTCCTTCGCGTTCGGGTTGATCAGCCAGAAGATCTCGACATCGGTCGCGGTGACGCCGCGCGGCGTGTGCCTGACGACGGCGACGTAGTCGTCGTAGCACTGGATGCAGCCGAGCGCCCATGCCGTGCTGGCCACGCGCTGACGGTGCGTGTACTCCTTCTTCGTCGGCAGGAGCGGGGCGACCGGCTTGCCATCGAGCGATCCGGTGGCGAACCCGACGTTGAGGATTCCGCCTCCCAGGCCGGCACCCATGCCGCCCTGCCCCGCACGCCGCCGTGCCTGGGCCGGGATGAACGGCTCGAGCTGCTGCGCGAGCCGCTCGCGCTGCTCCGCCGACATCGTGCCGTCCCAGAACGGATGCGCCTTCACCAGCGACCGGTGGGCGGGACCGCAGTGGTAGCACTCGTGAAAATTTTCCAGCACCAGCTTCCAGTTGGCATTCACCAGGTAGCGGCTTCGAGCGCCGACCTTGAGCTGCTCCGTCCCGTACTCGTCGCAGACGGTGCGCCAGTTCTGGGGCGTCCGGGACGGATCGATGACGCCATCGAAATCCGGCGCCTCGCCCTGCGACAGGTTGAGGAAGATGAACCCGCCGGCGGTCCGCACGTGGCACGGGATCAGGCCGTTCTTCGACATCTCGAAGTCGGCCGGCATCCCGTTGGGCGCCGAGATGAGCAGCCCGTCCATGTCGTAGGTCCAGGCGTGGTACGGGCACCGGAACACGGGGCTGTTGCCGCTGGCGCCAAGTTGCTTCACCGACAGGCGCGTGTCCTTCGGCGCGGGATCATCCTCGTGCCGGCACAGCCGCGAGCCGCGGTGGCGGCACACGTTGTGGAAGGCCTTCAGCTCGCGCGCCGTGTTCCGCAGCACGATGACGCTGTCGCCGCGGCCGAACTCGAAGACGAAATAGTCCCCGGGCGCCGGAATGCGGCTCACGTGGTCGACCATCAGCCAGAAATCCGCGGCGATGACGCGCTCGTCGTTCACAAAACGTTTCTCGTCGGTGTAGTACTCGGCCGGGATCGTCGTGCCGACCTGCCATCCGCGCACGATCTCGGGCGCGGTCTGCGCGGGCGCCGCCGGCTGTGCGTGCGCCAGCCCGATGCTGTCGCGGAACTCGGAGACGCCGCTGGCGGGATCGCCGCCGTAGCCGAACCCCGGTTCGGTCCGCACGACCCGGCGGCGCCTGGCCACCGTCGCGCCTTCGGCTGCGGCAGAGGTACCGACGCTCGGACTCTTCGCGAGGGCTCCCGACGGCAAGGTCACCGCGACGCCCGCGACGAGCGACGCCGACGTCCGCGCGAAGTCGCGCCGGCTCACCTTCTTGCGCATTGCTGATCTCCCCGATGCCCCGTCATCGCCTGGGCAGGTACTTCTTTGGAAACTTCGCCATCACCGTGAAGTTGGGGTCGACGACGTTCGCGATGCGGGCCACGCCGACCTGCGACAGCACCTCGAGCGCTTCCCACCGCTCGAACCCGTACTCGCTCTCGAGCCACAGCACCATTTCGACGTGCGCGATCCGGAAGGCGTCCAGCAACGGCCGCACCGAACCGGCGACCATGATGAAGTCGTTGTCTTCGTAGCGCGGCCACGCGATCCTCTTGTTCTTGATCAGCTCGAACTGGAACGTGACGTCGGCCTGCGTTTCGATGCCGGTGCCGGTGATTTCACCGTCGCCCTGAAGCGCGTGCGCGTCGCCATAATAGAAGTAGGCGCCGTCATGAAAAATCGGCAGGAACACCGTGGTGCCTTCGTGCGCGTCGGAACTGTCCATGTTCCCGCCCCAGTTGCCGGGCGCGCCGCCCTGGATGGCCTGGTCCCCTGACGGGGCGACGGCCAGCCGACCCAGCATCATGCTCAACTGCACCTCGATCTGCTTCGTCTGGCTCAATGGCAGATCCAGCGTCCCGGTCAGCTTCTCCTTATTGATCTGCCAGATGTGCCGCCGCGTCGGCGTTGGGTCGGTGAGCATCGGCGTCGACGTCGTCGGCGTGAGCACCGCGTACCCTCTGCCGCCGGTTCCGGAGCGCCCGGTATCGATCTTGGGCCGCAGCCTGAGAATCTTGACCACCAGCGTGTCGTTGGTCGTCGCGCCTTCGATGAAGAAGGGACCGGCCTCGCCCGGGTAGCCGCTGCCGCCGGTCTTCGCCGTGTAGAAGTCGGAGAAGAGCGTGCTGGTTTCGACAATGTCGCCGGGCTTGATCCGCAGCACCGGGTCGCGGACCGCGTAGGTCTGGCTTCCCTTTGGAGAGGGCACGAACTTGTGCGTGTCCGCCATCACCGGATCTGACAGGGCGACGACCGCAAACACGAAGAGAAGCTGACGACTCATCGACTCCCTCTCCTTGGGCGCCCGTAAGGGCGCGTGCTCACGCCGACGGGATCACTTCCGTCATGTACCACTTGATGAATGACGCTGGCCCACCTTCACTCGTCGCGTACAGACCGGACGAATAGCGATTCGACATCAGGCCCAGGTGGTTGTTCTCGACAATCCATCGATCCTCCCGGTAGGTCAGATCCCACAGGGCGATCATCCGATCGACGTCGACGTCCGCTTCTTTCGCGGCGGGGTTTACCATCCAGAAGATCTCCACGTCGGTGCTCATGACGCCACGCGGGGTGAAGCGCGCGACCGCGACATGGTCGTCGTAGGCCTGCAGATACGAGGTCGAAAAGCCGGTCGCCGCGTATCTCGTGAAATGCGTGAATTCCTTTTTCGAGGGCAGCAGCGGGGCCACCGGCTTCCCATCGATGCTTCCGGTCACATATCCCGGTCGTAGGTGTTGGGCTGAATTTCCCGCGCCCATTCCTCCGGCACCAGCGGCCTGGCGCGCGCCGGCGGCCGCGCGGTCCTGCCGGCGCCGGTCGTCAATGACCGGCATCGCATGTCCCTCGCGGGCCAGCGCCTGTTCCACCCGCGCACGCTCCTCGGCGTTCATCTCGGAGAGGAACTGGAGTTGATGCACCCAGTGATACGACTTGGTGTGCGACGGTCCGCAGTGATAGCACTCGCGGAAGTTCTCGATCGCCAGCTTCCAGTTCGCCCGGGTCGGGTATTGTCTTCGCGCCACCGTCTTCAGCTGCGCCGTCCCGTACTCCTGACACGCCGCTCGCCAATTGGCCACGAACACATCGAAATCGGGCGGCTCCTGCCGCGACAGGTTGACGAAAATGAACCCTTCGACGGTCCGCACGTGGCAGGGGTGAAGGCCGTTCGTCGCGGGGTCGAAGTACTCGGGCATGCCGTTCGGGGTCGAGATCAGGCGCCCGGCCAGATCGTAGGTCCACGCATGATACGGGCAGCGAAAGACCGGCGTGTTGCCACTCGGCCCCAGTTGAACGACCGAGAGCCGGGGATCGGTTGGCTTGCCATCGGCCCGCGCTTCCAAGGGGTGGGCGCTGTCGGGCCCATGCTGGCACAGGCGCGACCCGCGATGCCGGCACACGTTGTGAAACGCCTTCACCGCCCCGGCCTGGTCGCGGAGGATGATGACGCTGTCGCCGCGGCCGTATTCGAACACGAAGTAGTCGCCCGATTTGGCGATCCGATTCTCGTGATCGGCCATCAGCCAGAAATGATCGGCGATGAACCGCTCGTCGTTCACGTAGTGTTTTTCGTCGAGGTAGTACTCCGAAGGAATCGTGGTGCTTTCCCGCCATCCGCCCGGGTGCACCGCGGTCTGATTGGCGTACGCCGTCTCGTCCAGCATCATGTCGCGCCCGGTCGAGTCCATGCCGCCGTAGCCGACTTCCGGCGGCGGCGCGACACGGCGCCGTCGGGCCACCGCCGCGCCTTTGGCCGCTGCCGAACTCTTCGTCGAGAGCCCCGTTTCCGTCGCGGCCGCCCCGAGGAGGGCCGTGGGCAGTGCGACCGCCGCGGCGGCGCTCGCGCCGACCGACGTCCTGGCAAAATCGCGACGGCTGACTTTCCTGCTCATGTTTCCTCCAGCGTTGATGGTCAGAATCTACTACAAACCACAGCGTTCACAGACGAAATGACGCTCACCGCCCGAGGGCGACATTGTCGCCGAATGTCTCGCGAAACGACGCGCGTGTGTGCAATTCGGGAATGCACGATGAAGACGTGGTTACTTTTTCGTAGCATTCGTGTTCCGTGGCGGACGGCAAGGAGAACGACGTGACACAGTCCGATCGCGAGCTCGGCATGCATCGGCCGATTACCCGGCGCGAATTCCTGACGGGGCGAGCGTCGCCGGCGGCGGCACGATGATCAGGCCGTCGTCAGTCGACGCGGAAGAGTTCGCGCAACCGCCCGCGCTTCGAATGAGCACGACCCGCCCACGCTGACAGGCATGCGTGGCAGCGCCCCTGGAACGATGGACGTGGGGCACACGATGCGCGACGGCCGCACCTGGGAGATCGGCGAGGACACCGGCGAGATCTCGCGACAATTTTGGCGGCCACGGCGCACGGAACGAGTTCACCGTCGACGGCCGGCTCCTGATCGCCACGGGCGGCCCGTCTTACATCGACAAGCCGTGGACCTAAGGGACCGTGGACGAGCTCATGACTCGACTGGTCGCGCGGTGGAACCCTGTGTAGCCAGGTGTAGCCAGGTGACGACTGGAGCGGTTTCCACGTCGGTGTATTCCGCGCAGCGCGAAGCCTCTAGGCTGCGTCATCGCGTGCCGACTCGAGCCGTCTTGATCGTGACGTAGAAGATGGAACGGCCGGCCTCGACGACAAATTGATGCGGCGTGCCGGCGGGCACGATGTACATGTCGTTGACCGCGAGACGCTGGCGTGTGCCGCCGACGATCTCGCCACCAAGGGTTTCCCCGGGGCCCGTCTGCTTCCCGCCCTTGATCTGGCCGCCTGTCACCAATGTTGCCTCGCCGCTCTGGACGACGAAGATGTCGGTCCAGCCATCGTGCTGTTCCACCAGACCAGTTGCATCGCGCTGCACCACCCAGTACGAGTAGCCGTCCCGCGCGCCAAAGCGCTTGTACTTGACGCTCGGGTCCGACGGCCACGGCTTTGCGTCGGCGATGGCGCGCTTCAACTCGGCGGCAGAGACGAAATCGGGGCCGCTCGCGTTGGGCCGCGGTTGTTGGCCAGCGACAGCAGCGGCCATCACTGCGAGCAACGCTGCACAGAAAGCCGCACGCATCATGGTGTCCTCGTGGGGATGGAGAATAGCATGCGGCCGCCGGCTCGACCCTGCCTCCTCAGGCGATCACGGCGTGACGACGACGGTGACATCTGTAGACGCGGTCAGGACCGAATCGTCGGCGTAGGCACGAAGAACATAGGTGCCAGGCTGGCTGAACGCCGCGGTCGTCGTCGCGTTGCCGGCGCGGATCGATGGAGATGCGGGGTTGAATGTCACCGTGCCCGGTCCGCGGTAGTGAACCCACGTCACCGTGAGGCCGACTTCCGGATTCGGCTTGACCACGGCCTGCGTGACCGGATTTGGTTTCGGCGCGCGCGGCGGCGCGCCGCTCGGGCGGCGAGACGGACGCGGCGTCGGAAATCCATCGTCGGCGACCGACACGGTGAGGCTGATCGGAGCTGACGCGGCAGTGCTTCGGCGGGACGTACCATCGATCCTGATTGTCGGACGCGTGTTGGGCTCGCCGCCGCCCTGGCCCATGTCCTGGAGCCGGTTCTCGCGGACGACGACGTCGCTCAACTCGTAGTCGGGCTTCAACGTCGCGTACGCCTTGTCGGTTCGCCCGTGCGCGGTGAGGCTCCAGACCAGCTCCTTACTGCCCCAGTCCTTTGGCACGATCACATCGAACACGAACATCTGGCGCCTGACGTAAAAATGCGTCGGCTGACCCCGATCCGCCTCCCCCGGCTCGAAGCGGTTGTCGGCCCCAACCGGGATGTCGAGCTCTTCCTCGTAGTTCCGGTTCATGTAGCCGAACGTCATCGTCGCGCTGCCGTCCGGGTTCCGTGTCCACCCCTCGTACACGGGCACGGCGTTCTGGCCGATCGCGTACTGAGTCTGGCCGTCGCGTTCACTCGTCGCGCCGGACACGAGCGCCGGCAGCAGCAAAAGAAGAAGATGTCGCATCGCGACTGAACTCCTCATCCGTCAACGTGTAATAGCTGATCCAGGCGAAGCCCATTTCGTCAATCGTTCGCCCGCCTGGTCCGGCCCAGTTTCTCGGGTCGGGATTGTTCCGGTTCGCGGCCGAATTGTCGTGCCAGCTGATGACGTGCAGGATCGTTCCGGCCGGCAGCAGCGGCGCGGCGTCGTCGGCATAGCGGTATACGAGCTGCCATCCGGAATCGAACCGGTCGACGCAGTTGATTGGCTGGACCTGCATCGTCGGCAGGATCGCCTCGACGCACAGCGCCCTGCCGCGGCCGTGCATATGCGGCTGGAACGACGTCAGCCGCGACGCCTCGTCGAGCTTGAAGTAGCCGTCGTGGCGGACGCTGGCTTCGCCGGCAGGGATGTCGAGCGCCTCCGCGAGCTCTCCAACCCGGGACGTGGTCTGGAGGTGTCGCGGCACAACACCCTTCGGATGGAACCTGAGCCCGAGCTTCGGCCAGTGATCGCGCGACAGGCCGGCGTCGGATCCGACGTGGATGTTGAAGCGAATCTTCGAGCCTGCCACGATCAGGCGTCCCGCGTCTGCAGGGAACACGTCGCCGCTGCCGCCGGCAACGTAGGCGTTCAGAAACGACTCCTCGGCGCCGTCCTCCGAGACGGTATAGGTGAGCACGTGGTGGATGGAGCCCTGCATGTCTCTGCCCGGCAGAGTTTCCACCGCGCTTAGGTACCGGTCTTCCTTCAATCCGGGATCAACGATGACGTCGGTCCACGAATTGGCGCCGGCGATGGCTGCCGCGTGCGGCGCCGGAACAACGAGATCCGGTTCGCCGATCGTCCAACGGTCCGGATGCGCGAAGAGCCGCGGCGCAGGCAGGTCGGCCGGATTGCCGCGCTGAGCGCCGGCATCGACCCATGCCGCGATGGTGGCAATCTCGTCGTCGGTGAGCGACGGATCGTTCTTGAAGCGCCGGATGCCGACGCGCCGGTCGATGAACCACGGCGGCATCTCGCGAGCGATCACCTTGTGGCGGATTGCCCTGGCCCAGGGCCGCACCTCGTCGTAGGTGACGAGCGACATTGGCCCGGTCGACTGCGGACGATGACACGACTGGCACGCGCGCTGAAGGATCGGAGCCACATCCTTCGTGAACGTCGGGCGCCGTTGTTCGCCGCCCCCGGGTGCTGATTGAGCGCGCGCGCGAACGCGCGCCGGCTGGTTGACGCCGGCGATGGCCACGACCAGAAGGGCGAAGGCCGCCGATCTCGCTCTAGTTCGTGCGCCTCGCGCGGAGTTCGAGTTCTTGTTGATAATCTTCGTCGCTCAGATAGTAGTAGTTCATCCAGGCGAAGCTCATCTCGTCGAGCGTCCGTCCGCCGTAGCCCGCCCAGTTGCGTGAGTCGGGGTTAATCCGGTTGGCGGGTGAGTTGTCGTGCCAGCCGATCACATGCAGGATCGTTCCGGCCGGCAGGAGCGGCGCTGCATCGTCGGCGTAGTTGTAGACGAGGCTCCAGCCGAAGTTGAATCTGGCACAGCTGATCGACTGGACGCGCATCGTCGGCAGGATCGCCTCGACGCACATCGATTTGCCGCGCGTGTGCATGTGCGGCTGGAACGAGACGAGCAACGTCGGCTTTTCGAGGCGGAAGTATCCGTCGTGCCGCACGTCGCTCTCGCCGGCGGGGATGTCCAGATCCTCGGGCGAATCGCCGACGGTTGTCGAGATCTGGAGGTACTTGGGCACGTACCCTTTGGGATGGAACTTGATGCCGACCCGGGTCCGATCCCTGGTTTCCTTGCCGTTCGAGTGGTAGTGCATCTGGAAGCGGATTTTCGTGCCGGCCTTCATGATCCGTCCCGCTTTGGCCGGGAAGACATCGGCGTTCTTGCCCAGCGCATATTCGTTGAGGAAGACGGATCGCTGGGCGCCATCCTGATCGGCGTCGAGGATGTAGGTAATCGCGTGGTGGACCACGTCGCGCGCGCCCTTCCCCGGCTTGGTCTCGACCGCCTGGATATAGCGGTCCTCCTTCAGGCCTGAATCGGCGAAGTAGACGCCCCACCAGTCCGGCGCCACCGCAGGAACCGTGTGCTCCTTCGGCAGCGTGATGACGAGATCCGGCTCGCCGATGTTCCATTGCTCCAGATCGGCGAACTGCCGGGGCGGGGGCATGTCTGCCAGGTTCCCGCGAACGGCACCGCCGTCCACCCACGCAGTGATCGTGGCGATCTCCGCCTCGGTCAGCGACGGATCGTCCTTGAACTTGCGCACGCCGACGTGGCGGTCGATGAACCAGGGCGGCATCTCGCGCGCCATGACTTTCTGCTTGATGCCGCGCGCCCACGGCCGCGCGTCCTCGTAGGTGACGAGAGACATCGGCGCAATCGCGCCCGGGCGATGGCAGTCCTGACACGCGCGCTGGAAGATCGGTGCGACGTCCTTGGAAAAGGTGACCGGACCCGGGACGCCGGCGGCGGCTTGATCGGCGCCCGCCGCGGAAACTGTCGGACGCGCGCCGGCGGGAACAATCACGACTAAGGCGAGCATCACGGCGAGAAGATTGGCCTTCATAACGGCGCCATTATAGTTGGGGAATTGGTGATTGGTGAGTTGGCGAGTTGGCGCTTTTCGTGCATTTTCATTCACCAATTCTCCAATTCTCCACCTTACGCGTTCTTCTGCAGCAACGGCACGCGGCGGGTGAACATCTGGTAGAGGTGGTGCGCCTCGTGATGCGCCATGTACTCGACCAGAAACTCGATGTCGAAGGTCCCGAATGTGGGATGCCGGCCGCGCCGGAGCCATTCGGCCGGCGTCAGCGTATCGAGTCGCCCGGCGAAGCGGTCGCGATCGGCCAGAAAACGCTGCACATGCTCCTGGCCGGGGCCCGATGCGATCAGGGCGGCAAACGCGGCATCGTTCTCTGGTGCGTAGGGCTCGAACGCGGGCGCGTCGCGTTCGAGCATCGCGTCGACGCGCGCCTCGAACAGCTGCTGCACGACCCAGAGGTGACACGCCAGCTCGATGAGCGACCATTTGCCGGCCACCGTCTGGCGGCGGAGCGTCTCGTCGTCGAATCCCGCGGTGAGGTGCCGGACGTCGTCGCCCAGATCGCGGAGCCGTGCGACCAGCCCGTGGCGCGCTCGATCCTGTTGTGCCATGGCGGTTTGCGTTGCCGCGATGGTAGCACGGTGGTAGGATGCGCGAAATTCACCGGTTCACCTGATCAACTCTCGAACGCAGCTCGTCGTCGACCAGCACGTCGCGGCGGCGCGGCCCGCTTCGAAGCGCCGCTGGAGAAGTCGAATGAGACGCTGCGCAATTCTGTTGATCTCGGTCATGCCAATCGCGGCCGCTGCCGCCGGCGGCCAGGATGCCTCGAGCCGGTATCTGCAGTCCTACAGCAACCCCGCCCTGCGCGGCGAGACGCTCATGGACAACGAACGCCTCGTGGTGCAGAAGTTCGTCATCCCGCCCGGTACCTGGGAAGGCCAGCACACGCACGCCGGCAATCAGCTCTGGGTGCAGATGAACGACGGCGAGTGGACCTCGCACGCCGATCGCACGAAGGTGTCACGCGTGAAGGCGGGATCGGTCGGCTGGCTTCCGCCTGTCGCCCGTCCTGAAAACGACGAAGGCAGCATCAACACCGGGTCGACACCGATCGAGCTGCTGTGGGTCACGCTCAAGCCGCACACGGCCACCCCCTCCGAGATCGCGGCGATGAAGGACTACCGGCTCGTCTACCCAGAAATTCCGGGCGAGCTGGTGCTGGACAACGACCAGATCGTCGTGCAGCGGTTCGTGGTCCACCCCGGCGCCTGGGAAGGCGTGCACGCGCACCCGGGCAACCAGCTCTACATCCATATCAAAGGGGGCACCTGGGCGGTACGAACAGGCGGGAGAGAGACTGTTTCGGAATCGAAGACCGGCTCGGTCGGCTGGTACCGGGCAATCCCGGCCAGCCAGCAGCATCAATCGGGAAACGCCGGGACCGCGCCAATCGACTTGGTGTGGATCACGCTCAAACAGTAGTCGTGTGTTCTTCGTGCCAGAAGTGGGACCGATTCGGAGATCGTCATTATGAAAAGGATGCTGCTCGCAATCATCCTCGTGGCGGCGACAGGTTTGGTTGATCCGGCCCGCGCACAAACCGCTGGGGGGGGGATCCGCGGCATTGTCCGCGACGCGACCGGCGCGATCCTCGCCGGCGTCACCGTCGAGGCCACGAGCCCGGCGCTGATCGGCACGCGCGTAGAGGTGTCAGACTCCCAGGGGCTGTATCAGCTGGAGCGCCTGCCGATCGGCGTCTATAGTGTCGCCTTCACGCTCCAGGGCTTCACCACCGTGCTCCGCGAGAACGTGCGCGTGGAAGCCGGACGCACGATTGACATCGATGCAACGCTGGCCGTCGGCGCGGTCACGGAAACGGTCACCGTCTCGGGCGCGTCGCCGGTGGTCGACAGCCTGCACGCGGGGACGACCACCAACTTCAACCTGCAGCTGCTGGAGAACATCCCGAGCACGCGGACCTCGTGGTTCGACACCGTCGCCTTCATGCCGGCGGTGCGAACCGATCAGCAGACCGCCAACAGCGCGACATTTCTTCTCTACGGATCGAGCTCCGACCAGAATTCCTATCAGTTCGAGGGCATGGACATCACCGGGCTCGGCAGCGGCATCGTCTGGGACTTCCCGAACCCCGACATCATTCAAGAGCTGCAGTTTGTCGGCGTGGGCGCGTCGGCCGAACACGCGGGCTTCCAGGGAGGCATCGTCAACCTGGTGACCAAGTCCGGCAGCAACCGGTTCAAGGGACGCGCCAGCTTCTTCCTGACCGAAGACGCCATGGTCTCGAACAACACGCCCACTGAGACCTTCCCGTACCAGGTGGACTACTACCAGGACTACACCTGGGAGATCGGCGGGCCGGTCAAGAAAGATCGGGTGTGGTTCGCCGCCATCTTCGAGCTGCTGCGATACCGCCAGTCGCAAGTGGGCGTGGATCTCGCCTTCGCTCCGAAGCTGAAGCGCTTTCGAGATTTCTTCAAGGTCAACGCGAAGCTCTCGGGGAACGACCTGCTGGATGTCGCCTACAACGACAACAACTACGACTCGGCGGGCCAGACCAGCCGCACCAGACCGCCCGAGACCGTCGTGCGCGATCGCGGCCACAACCCGATCGTCACGGCGCGGTGGACAAAGACGATGGGGTCGTCGACCGTGCTCGAGGCCAGAGGCGGCTACATGTACGCGATCGACAAGAACACGCCGCCGAACGACGACTTCGAGACGCCAGGGCGCTTCGACATCTCGACCGGCCAGTACAGCGTCAACATCCAGTCTGCTTCCTATTCCACGTTCCAGAAGCCGTCGATGGCCGCCGCGCTCACGCACCACGCCAGCGATTTCCTCAAGGGATCGCACGAATTCAAGTTCGGCGTGCAGATCGCGCCGAGCAACAGCATCGTCGGCAGCGGCCCGTTCATGGGCAACAAGTTCTATTACGATCTGGGCGGGCTTCCCTACTACGTGCTGAACCGCGAGCCCAACGCGAACGCCGGCCGGGTGACGACTTCGGGCGTGTTCGTCCAGGACAACTGGACGGCGAACCGCGTGACGCTCAACCTCGGCATCAGGTTCGATCACACGGGCGCCGATGTGCCGGAGGCCAGCCAGCGCGATGCGCAATTCGAGGTCACCGACACGCGGTATCCGGGCATCTCGAATCTGATCGCGTTCAACGACGTGTCGCCGCGGCTGGGTTTGACGGCCAAGCTCGATTCGACCGGCAAAACGGTCGGGAAGGTGAGTTACGGGCGGTACTACGGGCGATTGAACACCAACATGTTCTCGGCGATCTCCCCCGGCAACACGGTGACCAACGCGTTCCTCTACACGCCGGCCACCGGCCTCTACGACCGGCCGTACTACACGACCAACCCGAACATCAACTACGCGATCGATCCGGATCTGCACAACCAGTACACGGACCAGCTGTTCATCGGGCTGGAGCGGGAGGTGCTGCCGGATCTCGGGGTCGAAGTTTCGTACATCCGCAAGAACGAGCACGAGTTCCTGCGGGTCAACGACGTCCGGGGTGTCTACGCGCCCCAGCCGTTCGTGGACACGTTCCGCGGGCAGTCGCAGACGCTGAGCGTGTTCAACCTGCAGGGCGCGTCGAGCACGAGCCTCTTCGAGGTCACCAATCGCGACGACTTCAGGCAGGACTACAACAGTGTCGTGCTGTCGGCGTACAAGCGTCTGTCGAGTGCCTGGCAGCTCCACGGGTCGTATCAGTGGCAGCAGGCTCGGGGCCTCGCAGGCGGCGGGCTCGGCATCGGCTCGCAGGCCTTCAGCGGTCTCGGCACGGGCGGGTTCGGCCGCGACCCGAACGATCTGACAAACGCGTACGGGCGATTCGCTTCCGACAGCACGCACTCGGCCAAGGTGAATTTCACCTTCGAGGCCCCGCTGGGCATCCATGTGGGCCTCAGGGAGTCGTTCGAAACCGGGCGGCCGTATGGAAGGCTTATCACCGTTCGCGGCCTGAGGCAGGGAAACCGGAACATCCTGGCCGAACCGCGAGGGACCTACGAGTTGCCGTCGACGAACAACTTCCAGATCCGCCTCGACAAGGACTTCCGGTTCGGCGCCGATCGGCGCTTCCGCCTGTCCCTCGATATCTTCAACGTGTTCAACGAGGCGACTCCGGTGAGCGTCCGCAACAACAGCTCGCAGGGCGAAGCATTGTTCGGTCAGAGTCTCGAGGTCTTCGCTCCTCGTCGGCTGATGGTGGGATTCCGCGTCGAGTTCTAATGGAGGATTGAATGAGCAAGAAGGTAAGCCGGCGCGACTTTGCGCGGGCGTCAGTCGCCGCGGGCGCCGCGGCGGTCACGCTTCCCGGCACATTGTTCGCCAAGGACGCCGCGCCGACGACAGGCGTTGAAGCCGGTAAACAGGCGGCGATCGCGCGGCGCCGAATCACGCCGCCCGCTCAAGGACCCGGCTACGGCGGCGGCGACATCGCCGGACGCGGCAGCAGCGAACCGCTGCAGGACGCGGCCGCCGCGCCGCAGGCCGCGGCCGCGACCCATCCCGGCGGGTGGCGCGAGGGATACACCATCCCGGCGGCGTACTACGTCGACGAGGATCACTATCGGTCCGACGAGCGGTTCATCGCCGACAAGCTATGGCTGATGACCGACCACGAAAGCCGCATCCCGAACGCCGGCGACTACTTCGTCTTCGAGTACGGCCGTGGCGAAAGCGTGATTATCCTGCGCGACAAGGCGGGAGCGGTGAAGGCCTACTACAACGTCTGCCGGCATCGCGGGTCGCGCCTCTGCCGGCACGACGAGGAGCCTGCACCGAAGGATGCGCGGCTCTCGGTGAAACAACTCTCGTCGAGCGGCAATACACCCGTGTTCCGCTGCCCGTATCACGCCTGGACCTACGACCTCGACGGCCGCCTGGTGTCCGCCTACGGAATGCCGGACGATTTCGAACCCGCGAAGAACGGGCTGCTCCCGTGCCATCTGCGGACCGCCGAAGGCTTCATCTTCGTCAACCTCTCGCGGCGGGAGCCGCCTGATTTCGACTCCGCCGTCAGCGCGATGCGGACACTGTGCCAGCGTTACGGGACCGCGCAGTTGAAGGTCGGGGCGCGCGTGCAGTACCCGACCCGGGCCAACTGGAAGCTGGCGCTCGAGAACTTTCTCGAGTGTTATCACTGCGGGCCCGCGCACCGCTCGCTGGTCACCACCCACGACTGGGACTATTCGATCACGGCCGAGCAGCGGGCGCGCCGTGCGCCTGAAATGGAGCGGTGGGTACCGCCGACGGTCCGCCCCGGCAACTCCGCAGCGGGCATGGGGCAGGCGGCGGCGTCAACCAGTATCGTCGGGCGCGGGTTCCTGCGGCCAGGGTTCGTCACTGGATCGCTCGACGGCAGGCCCGTGGCGCCGCTGCTGCCCAACTTCAAGGAGTACACGCACGGCTTTCGGGAAACGACGACCTCGTGGTCGACGGCCTACTGGGCGGCCTACGACGATCACGTCGCGGTGGCGCGGTTCACGCCGCGCGGCGTCGCGATGACGGACGCCGAGATCATCTGGCTCGTCAACCCGGCCGCCAAGGAGGGGAAGGACTACCAGATCGACCGGCTCATCGCGCTGTGGGACATCACCATGCGCGAAGACAAGTGGATCGTCGAGAACAACCACCAGGGCGTCATGTGCAGCGGCGGCTACGTCCCCGGGCGTTACGCGACCCACGAAATCGGGAGAGGCGCCCCCGGGGCGTTCATCAAGTGGTACATGACCGAGGTCGTGCCCGCGGCGGAACGGCACACCGAGCCGCTGCCATGAACAGCGACCGCGACCTCGGGATGGATCGCGCGATTACCCGCCGCGATTTCCTGAATGGCGTCAGCGTCACAATCGGGGGCGCGTTGACCGCGCCGGGCTTTGCCGGTGCCGCCGGAGAACCCGACCAACCCGTTCCAGCGCAGGGGGCCGACGACTCCTACCCGCCGGCGCGGACGGGGATGCGCGGCAGCCACCCGGGGTCGTTCGAGGTCGCTCACTCGTTGCGCGACGCGAAGACGTGGGCCGATGCCGAGGACACGCGCGAAAGCTACGACCTCGTCGTCGTCGGCGGCGGGTTGAGCGGGCTTGCGGCGGCGTATTTCTACCGGAAAGCCGTCGGGCCCGAGGCCACGATTCTCATCCTCGACAACCACGACGATTTCGGCGGCCACGCCAAGCGCAACGAGTTCCGCCACGGCAACCGGACGATCATCGGCCACGGCGGCACGCAGTCAATCGAGGCGCCGAACACCTACACGCTCGAAGGCCGCATGCTGCTGCAGGACATCGGCGTCGACGCCGATCGTTTCCACAAGGCCACCGCTCCCGACCGGAATCTCTACTCGTCGATGGGTCTTCGCCGCGCGGTGTTCTTCGACAAGGAAACCTTCGGCGCCGATCGTCTCGTCGTCGGCGTGCCGAGATTCGGCAGCGCGCCGGACGAGGCGGCGTGGGCCGCGTTTCTGGCCAGGACGCCGCTCACCGAGGCGGTCAGGACAGACATCCTACGGCTCTACGCGGAGAAACGCGATTACATGCCGGGGGTGCCGCGCGACGAGAAAATCCGGCAGCTTCGCACGATGAGCTATCAGGACTACCTGATCAAGGTGGTCAAGGTCAGTCCCGACGTCGTTCCATTTTTTCAGCAGTCGTCGCTCGGCTGGGCGAACGGCGCCGGCGGCATCGATTCGTACAGCGCCTGGGGTTGTTTCTGTCTGGGGAGGTTCCCCGCCCTCGACAGCCTCGGCCTCGGGCCGCGGCCACGGCACGCGTCCGTGGAGGATCCCGGCGAGACCATCCACTTTCCGGATGGCAACGGCACCGTCGCCCGACTCCTCGTCCGGTGGCTGATGCCGGCCGCGCTTCCAGGCACGACCATGGAGGACGCGATCACGGCTCGGGTCGACTACGCCAGGCTCGACGAGGCGGCGTCGTCCACCCGCATTCGGCTCAACAGCACCGTCGTCGGCGTGCGCCACGACGGGGAGGTGGGCCGGGCGCGGGAAGTCGCGGTCACCTATGTGAGCGGGGGGAAGGCGTTTCGCGTTCGTGGCGCGGCGTGCGTCATGGCGTGCTACAACGCGATCGTCCCGTATCTCTGCCCGGAGCTGCCGCCGGCGCAGAAAGCCGCACTGCACCTGGCGGTACGCCAGCCGATCGTCTACACCAACGTGCTGATTCGCACGTGGAAGGCCTTCCAGAACCTCGGCACGTCGTACATCTATTGCCCGGGCGGCTATCACCACACGATCAATCTCGACTCCGCCATCAGCCTCGGAACGTATCGCTTCAGCAGGACGCCCGAGGAGCCGGCGGTGCTGCACCTGGAGCGCGAGCCGCTGAAGCCCGGCCTGCCGGTCCGCGATCAATTCCGCGCCGGACGCGCCGACCTGCTCGCAACGAGCTTCGAGACCTTCGAACGAAAAATCCGGGACCAACTGGGACGCGCGCTCGCCGACGGCGGGTTTGACCCCTCGCGCGACATCGAAGCGATCACGGTCAACCGGTGGCCGCACGGATATGCCGCCGGCCAGAACACGCTCTACGACCCGGACTGGTCCGACGAAGAGCTCCCGTGGGTGGTGGGGCGCAAGCGGTACGGACGCATCGCCATCGCCAACTCCGACGCGGCGGCCATCTGTTTGACGCAGGCGGCCTTCGATCAAGGTCGTCGGGCGGTGCAGGAGATCCTCACCGATGTCATCCGGCCGCAGTTCCTGTATCCGTATTCGGAGCGCGTCTAGGCGTTGGCTGCGGCTGGTCAACGGTCACATTTTGAAATCGGCGTCAAAGGAGACCGCGGATGGGAGCAATCGTTGTCGGACAGATCGCGCTGGCCGTCGCCTTGATCATCGCTCCACTGCACGCGCAAGGCGGCGCGCAGGAGAAGCGCACCATCGCGTCAGTGTTGGATCACCAGTTCACCGCTGCGGAACAGGATGTGGTGGCCGCAGCACAGGCGATGCCCGAGGCGGCGTACTCGTTCGTGCCGACCAACGGGGAGTTCAAGGGCGTCCGCACGTTCGGGCAGCAGCTCAAACATGTCGCCGTCTATAATTTTCGGACCTTCGGCGCCATGCTCGGCGAGAAGCCGGGCCCCGACGGCGACAACGGTCCGGACTCGGTCAGGACGAAAGAGCAGATCCTGAAGTACGTTCGAGATTCATTTGCGCTCGGGCACCGGGCGATTGCCACGGTCGGCCCCGGCAATTTGTTGAGCGACGTGAAGAACTCGCCGGAAGCGGGCTACGACACGCCGCTCGCGCTCGTGACCTTCGCCTGCTGGCACGCCTACGACCACTACGGGCAGATGGTGGAATATCTGCGCATGAACCGGATCGTCCCGCCGGCCAGCCGCAACACCCCTCTGGCGAATCCTCGGTAGCACCCCGTTGCCGGGATTGCCCCCGCTGACATGATTCGCGTTTCGCTGGCCACGGTGCTCCTCCTCGGCGGAATCCTGCTGGCACGCGTCGGCGAGGCCGGCCAGCGCGGAGCCGCACCCGGCACGCCGACGGCGACAGCCGAGCCCGCGGCTCTGGATCCGCCGTTCGCCTTCGACGGCCCGCCAGCGCCTGTCGCGCCGGCCACTGTCACGCGGGACGCGGCGGGGAGAGCGACGATTCGCGCGGTGCGTCTCGGCTCGCCCATCCGGCTCGACGGGCAGCTCGACGAAGCCGTCTACCAGGAAGTACCGCCGATCTCGGACTTCATCCAGACCGAGCCGAGCAACGGCGAACCGGCCACGCAGAAAACCGAAGTGTGGGTGTTGTTCGATCGATCACACATCTATGTCACCGTCCGCCTGTGGGAGAGCCATCCGGAACGGATGATCGTCAACGAGATGCGGCGCGACAACACGGCACTCTATCGCAACGATCACATCGACATCGTCTTCGACACCTTCTACGATCGGCGCAACGGCGTGCTGCTGTCGACGACGCCGATCGGCGGCCTGGTCGACGCCCAGATCACCAACGAGCGGCAGTTCCACACCGACTGGAATCCGGTTTGGGAGGTCGAAACCGGCCGGTTCGACGGCGGCTGGAGCGCCGAGTTCGCGATCCCGTTCAAGTCGCTCCGCTACCGACCGGGCCGCGCCCAGATCTGGGGCTTCAACGTGCAGCGTGAGAACCTGTGGAAGAACGAGATCTCGACGCTGATTCCCGCGCCGGCGGCGCTCGGGTCGCGCGGCGTCATGCAGTTCTCGCTCGCGCCGACGCTGGTCGGCCTGGAGGCGCCACCGGGCTCGAAGAACCTCGACATCAAGCCCTACCTCGCCTCGAACGTGACCACCGATCACACCGCGACGCCGGCGGTCTCCGGCGAGGTCGACAGCGATGTCGGGCTCGACGTGAAGTACGGGATCTCGCAGAACCTGACCACCGATTTCACCTACAACACCGATTTCGCCCAGGTCGAAGCCGACGAGCAGCAGGTGAACCTCACGCGCTTCAACCTGTTCTTTCCGGAGAAGCGCGAATTCTTCCTCGAGAACCAGGGGACGTTCGGCTTCGGTGGCGCCTCCACCAGCGGCGCCGCCAGCGACACGCCGATTCTCTTCTATTCCAGGCGCATCGGCCTGAATGGGAACCGCGAGGTGCCGCTGAACGTCGGCGGACGTCTGACCGGCCGGGTCGGCGGCTACACCCTCGGCGTGCTCAGCATCCAGAGCGACGATGTCCCGGCGTTCGCCGTGCCGACAACGACGTTTTCGGTGATGCGGCTGAAGCGCGACATCCTGCGCCGGAGCAGCGTTGGCGCCATGTTCACCGGCCGGTCCCCCGACCCGCGCGGCGGCGCGCGGAGCCAGGCCTACGGTGTCGACGGGACGTTTGCCTTCTTCAACAACCTGACCTTCAATACCTACTGGGCCGAGACCCGCGCGGCCGGCGGAGCGGACACGGGGCAGAGCTATCGCGCGCAGATGGACTACGCCGGGGATCGCTACGGCCTCCAACTGGAGCGCCTCGTGGTCGACGAGCAGTTCAGGCCCGAAGTCGGATATGTCCGCCGCGGCGACATCCGCCGTCAGTTTGGCCTGGCCAGGTTCAGCCCGCGGCCAAAGGCGAGCAAGACTGTCCGCAAGTTGTCCTGGACCGCGTCGATGGCCTACATCGAGAACGGCGCCGGGCGGCTCGACACCCGTGACGGCGATGGCGAGTTCGCCATTGAGTTCCACAACAGCGATCGGTTTCACGTCGGCTACAACGACGTCTACGAGTTTCTTCCCCTGCCGTTTCGCATCGCCCCTGGCGTGGTCCTGCCGGTCGGAGGCTACGATTACTCCTCCATCAGCGTCGGATACAACCTGGGCCAGCAGCGGCGTGCCTCGGCGAACGTCTTGTTCGAGCAAGGCAGCTTCTACGACGGCCACAAGACGACGCTCGGCATCAGCCGCGGCCGGCTGAACCTCACGCCGCAGCTCTCGATCGAACCGAGCCTCTCGGTGAACTGGGTAGATCTGGTGGAGGGCGCGTTCACGACCCGGCTGGTCGGCTCGCGCGTCACCTATACGATGACGCCGAAGATGTTCGTCAGCGCGCTGCTGCAGTACAACTCGGTGAACGACGCCCTGGCTGCCAACGTGCGCCTCCGCTGGGAGTATCACCCGGGCAGCGAGTTGTTCGTCGTGCTCAACGAGCAGCGGGACACGCTGATTTCGCCGGCGCGGACGCGCCAGCTTGCCAACCGATCGCTGATCGTCAAGATCAACCGCCTGTTCCGGTTCTGACCGGCGGCAACACTGTCGAATATGCCGGGTGTGGCCGGGCAGGGCAATCGCGAAGTGGATGTCTAGGCCGGGGCGAGGATCAGCGCATCATCTCCGTCCGCGGGCCGTACGTCTACGCGCTCAATGCGAAGAGTGGCCGGCCCTATCCGACGTTCGCCCGGCCAAGGACATTTCGTCCCGGGAACCACTGGCGCGCGAGTGACGGCCGCCATCGGCGGTGCTGACGCCGATGACGGCGGACGACAGCAGCCTCATGCGTTCCCGTCACGTTCTCGCGACGCGTACGTCCAGTCCGGCACGAAGGCGAGCACCGCCACATCGGGCGGCAGGTTCGGGTTGAACATCGCGTTGTGCCAGTAGGTCGCCTTGAAGAGGGCGTCCTCCGGCGCGAGCAGCTGTACGTCGCAGGGGACGCGGTAGGCCTGGCTGAACTGACGGAAGATCAGGATGCATTGGCCCCGCTCGAGCAGCTGCTGCCGCGTCGGCATCCCGCCGCCGACGAGCGCCGTCGTCACCCCAGTGAAATGGTCGGCGTGCTGGTAGTAGTCGGCCGAGAGGAAGGCGACGATCTTTTCGTAGCGATCGAGCGGATCGTGGGTGCGCTTGAACTGGAACTCGAAGCTCTTCGCCGTGGTCGCGGCATCGTCGCGAGCGAGCAGCACCGTCAGCGCGTCGTCGATCAGCTCGCCGTCAGCGTCGAGCACGCGCGGCCGCATGCCCTCTGACGGCCGGCCGCCGGCTCCCCGCATCGCCTGCCGGCGCAGCTTGCACTGCCAGGCGATGAACTCGTCCCGCAGTTTTGCCGCCGCTGATTCGAGGTTCAGAACTTTCGCTTCCATCGCGCCGCGGCTACCGATGACCGCAGCGCGAAGCCTTCAAGCGAGCGCTATCCGCTCGGCTGAAGCCTTCGCGCAACGATGAGCCTCAGCTCCAGGGGAACGGGCTCCGTGACACCGGGTGAAGTTTGCCCTCCGCATAGCGCGAGAACCGGAACGGCTCGAGGATGGCGCTTCGCCGTCCCATGATTTCTTCCGCGACCAGCTTGCCGACGCCCAGCATCTTGTAACCGTGATTCGAGTCGGCAACGACGTAGCAGTTCTGATTGTAGACGTCGAACACCGGGAAGCTGTCGGGCGAGAACGCGCCGATGCCGCCGGTGGGCTCCTTCTTATAGAGGGGGTGCTTCCCTTCGAAGCGCTTCTGGCAGAACGCGAGCGCCGAGCACCACATGCGCTCGAAGTCTTCGCCGACGACGAACTCCGGCGACTCCGGGCCGTAGGGATCCACCCGCACGGTGTCCGGATCCTTCGGCACTTTGTAGGGCATGGCGCCGCCCTGCACGCCGCCATAGCAGAAATCGGGCTTGTAGTAGAGGCCCCAGATCTTGTCCGTGATCAGCGAGCCGTCGATGTCGGAGTAGAGCGGGGCGTCGGTGTCGACGTGAATGACCGGCGGCATCTCGCCGTTGTCGAGTTTGCCGAGATCGGGGTCGACGCCGAGCGTCCCTTCCTGCAGGCACCAGAAGGTCCACATCGGAATATCCGAGTGGAGCTTCCCGTCCCGGCCCTTGATCGTGACCGTCTTCGGCAGGTCGAGCATCTCCCAGATCGATTTGACCCAGGGTCCGGCGCCGACCACGACGTAGTCCGTCTTGATCATGCCCTTGTCGGTCTCGACGGCGGAAACGGCGCCGCCGCTGACCTGGAATCCGGTCACCCTGACACCGGGCAGGATGCGAACGCCCTCACCCTTCGCTTTTTCCGCCAGCCCGCACATCGACTTCTGATTGTTGGCGTATCCGCCCTTCTTCTCGTGCAGGACCGACGTGATGCCCTTCGCCTGCCAGTCGCCGAACAGGCGCTTCATGTAGCGCATCGAATCAGCTTCGCCCTCGATGAACTCCGAGGGGTAGCCGATTTCCTTCTGGCTCTTGGCGATGCTGGCCACGTCTTCATGCATCACTTCTGGGCTGATCTGCATGTAGCCGACGGAGTGATAGCTGTAGGCCTCCGGATCGCTCTCCCAGACGCTGACCGAATGCGCCATCAGCTGGCGCATGGCCGGCTGGAAGTAGTTGTTCCGGACGACGCCGCAGGCGATGCCCGAGGCACCGGCGGCGACGCCGTGCTTGTCGACGATCAGGATGTCCGCGCCGCTGCCCTTTCCGGCCGCCTTCAGTTCGAGGGCGAGATGGTACGCGGTGCTCAGGCCATGAATTCCCGCGCCGATGACCAGGTACTTTGCGTGTGCCGGGACGGACATGTCTTCTCCTAAAATTTCCTGTACGCCGCGCGCAGGTCGACCATCGGATGGCGCGCCGACATCTGGAATTTCACCAGGAACTCACGGGCGATCATGTCGCGGTCCTGCTGATCCTCAGGCATCTCGATGCTCTCCGGCACGGTCACCCAGCCGTTGATATTGCGGTCGAACACGGCGGCCCGGCCTTCCTCGTATCCGAGGTGGATGTCCTCGAGCCAGTTCAAATCCTGCCAGCCCATCACTTCCATGTACTTGCGCAGGAACGGCGTAATCCGATCGTAATCGGGTACGAGGTTGACGTCGTACCGGTACCCGATGTGCTGACCGATTTCCTTCTCTCGGGCGATCTTGCTGAGCTCGTCAGCGTCGCCCGATTTCCCGGGTTTCAGGCTCATCGTCTCCCCATTTGCTCTCAGTATCGCGTCATCTCGGGCCGGCCGACGGTATGCTGCGTGCCGGCGAGCGGCACCATCGCGAGCGCGGACGCTTCCATGGTCAACGCGGCCAGATCCTCGGGCTCGAGCGAATGCACGTTGGTCTTGCCGCAGGCACGCGCCATCATCTGGCACTCGATCGCCAGCGTGTGGAGGAAGTTGAACACGCGCTCCGCCGCTTCGTCCGGATCGAGGCGCTTGCGCAGGACCGGATCCTGCGTCGTGATCCCCACCGGGCACCGGCCGGTGTGGCAGTGGTAGCAGTAACCGGCCTCGACCCCCATTTCGTTCGGGTAGTCTGCCTCCGGGATGTCCTTGTTGCAGTTGAGCGCCATCAGCGCCGCGTGGCCGATCGCCACCGCGTCGGCGCCGAGCGCCAGCGCCTTCGCGACGTCGCCGCCATTCCTGATCCCGCCGGCGTAAACGAGGGAGATCTCGCCGGTCTTGCCGACGTCGTCCAGCGCCTTGCGCGCCTGCCGGATGGCGGCGATACCAGGAACGCCGGTCTCTTCGGTGGCGATATGCGGACCCGCCCCGGTGCCGCCTTCCATGCCGTCGATGTAGATGCTGTCGGGCCCGCACTTGGCGGCCATGCGCACGTCGTCATAGACGCGCGCGGCGCCAAGCTTCAACTGGATCGGAATCTCCCAGTTGGTCGCTTCGCGGATCTCCATGATTTTCAGCGCCAGATCGTCGGGGCCGAGCCAGTCGGGATGGCGCGCGGGCGAGCGCTGATCGATGCCGGCTGGCAGCGACCGCATCTCCGCCACCTGATCGGTGACCTTCTGTCCCATCAGGTGGCCGCCGAGACCGACCTTGCAGCCCTGACCGATGAAGAACTCGCAGCAATCCGCCAGCCGCAGATGATGGGGGTTGAACCCGTAGCGCGACTGGATGCACTGGTAGAACCATTTCGACGAATAGCGGCGTTCGTCAGGGATCATGCCGCCTTCGCCGGAGCAAGTCGCCGTCCCCGCCATCGTCGCCCCGCGCGCGAGCGCCATCTTGGCCTCGTAGGAGAGCGCGCCGAAACTCATGCCGGTGATGTAGATCGGGATGTCGAGCACGAGCGGCCGCTTCGCCTTCGGGCCGATGATCGTCTCGGTGAGGCATTTCTCGCGGTAGCCTTCGATGACGAACCGCGTCAGCGTGCCCGGCAGAAACGTCAGGTCGTCCCAGTTCGGGATCTTCTTGAAGAGCGAGAAGCCCCGCATGCGGTAGCGTCCGAGCTCGGACTTGATATGGATGTCGTCGATGACCTCGGGCGTGAAGATCTTGCTGTGCCCGAGGATGCTGGTATTGCGCTTCGGCCTGACGGCCACATCGGGCAGCAGCGTCGGCAGCTTTTTGGGTTCGGTGGCCATGGTTTCCCTTACAGGACGAGCTTCTTTTCGGTCGGCTCGAGGTTGTCGTAGTTCCACAGCTGCTTGCCGGCGGCGATCTTCTGCAGATTCTTCACGCCGTTGGGCGCCTTCAGGCCGTAGAGATCGAGCTTTCGCTCGAGCCACGCGAGTTCGTGAGCGCTCTTGTCGGCGGGGATGGCATCTACCCCCAGGCTGACGATCTTTCCGCCGACGTAGATCGTCCCGTCGTACATCGAGTCGCCGAGGTTCTTGCCCGCGTCGCCGAGGACGATCATCCGGCCGCGCTGCATCATGAAGCCGGAGAAGGCGCCGGTCCGGCCGCCGATGAGAATCGTGCCGCCCTTCTGGTCGATGCCGGTGCGGGCGCCGACATCACCGCGGCAGACCAGGTCGCCGCCGCGCAGCGCCGCGCCGAAGGTCGAGCCTGCGTTCTTCTCGATCAGGATCGTGCCCGCGAGCATGTTCTCGCCGCACGACCAGCCGACGCGCCCCTTGATCCGGATGTTGGGACCGTCGATCAGGCCGCAGCCGAAGTAGCCGAGGCTCCCGTCGATCGTGAGGTTCAACCGGTTGAGGATGCCGACCGCGATGCCGGGTCTTGCGCCCGGGTTCCTGATCGTGATCGAGCCGAATCCCTGGCTCATCAACTCGCGGAGCTTGAGGTTGATCTCGCGGATGCTGAGCGGCGCGGCGTCGAACTCCGTTGCTTTGGCGAAGTCGACTTCGAACGCCCCCGGATAGGTGAAATTCTCGGCTTCCTCAGCCGAGAAGAACCGTTGCTGCGTGCGGCCGGCCAGCTGTTCGCTGTGCAGGCCCATCATCTCCGACTTGGTGGCGGTGGCCATGATCAGTTCTTCCAGACCCGCACTTCGCCTTCGTACGGGTCGAAGGTGTCGATCTCGTGCGGAAAAATGCTGCGGATCGCGACTTCCTCGGACGCCAGGGCCACGAGGTTGTCGCTCTCGTACAACACCATCGGTTTCGCCGCCATCACGTCCTTGGCCATTCCGAGGCTGTCGGCCGTGGCGACGACATAGGTAAAGACACCATCGAGTTCGTCGAGCGAATCGCGCATCGCGTCCTCGAGGGAGGCGCCCTGGGTCACGCGGTCGGCGAGATACACCGCGATGAGCTCGGAATCGCAGTTGGACATGAAGCGGTGGCCTCGCCGCTCCAAGGCGCGCCGCCCCGTCCAGTAGTTGGTCAGCTGGCCGTTGTGCACCACCGACACGTCGGCGAACGGGTAGGCCCAGAAGGGGTGCGCCGATTTGATGTCGACGTCGGACTCGGTCGCCATTCGGGTGTGTCCGATGGCGTGGGTGCCCGTGAATTTCGTCAGATCGTACTGCGCCGCCACTTCGGGCGCGATCCCGAGATCCTTGATCAACTCCAGAGCGGAGCCGAGCGACAGGATCTCCACGCCCTCGACGTCCTCGATGTAATCCGACAGCTTGCGCTTGTCGCCGGCATAGTTGAGCCGATAACGATAGGCGTACTCGGTCGCCGGGGACGCGTCGACGATCTGGCCGCCGAGCTCGTTGATCCGTCGATCGACTTCCTGCCGCCGCTCGGGAAGCCGCTTGTGGATGTCGAATCCTTTGCGGGTTTCCTCCTGCTCGGCCAGCTTCAATCGCATGATCAACTCGCTGCCCTGTGGTTCGCCGTAGAGCGCAAAGCCGGTCGAATCCGGCCCACGGTGCTTGAGGGCCTCGAGCATGGCCGTCATTTCCTGTCCGATCGCGCCCGATTTACCGCGATGTATGAGTCCCGCGATGCCGCACATACCTAATCTCCGTGAGAGTTGCTGGTGGGTCGTTGCGAGCTGCTGGGATCGAGCGCCTAGGATCCAGCATTTGGCACCTGTTGTCCAGTCCGCCACTACGGCAGATAGTCGAGGTACATCTCCGTGTCCCAATCGGTGACCGTCGCCATGAACTTCTCCCATTCATCGCGCTTGTAGTGCATGAAGACGCGGTACATGTCGCCGGGAAGCGCGCTCTTGACGACTTCGTCCTGCTCCAGCGCGTCGAGCGCAGCGCCGAGCGACATCGGCAGCTTCTTCACCTTCTTGCCCGCTTCCATCGCCTCGTAAATGTTGCGCTCCTCCGGCTCGCCCGGATCGAGCTTGCGTCGAATGCCGTCGTCGAAGGCCTTCAGCAACGCCGCCGCCATCAGATACGGGTTCACGGTCGCGTCCACCGATCGGTACTCGAACCGACCGGGCGCCGAGATGCGGAGCGCGCACGTACGATTCTGATACCCCCAGTCGGCGAACACCGGCGCCCAGAAGCCCGTGTCCCAGAGCCGCCGGTACGAGTTGACCGTCGGCGAACCGATGGCCGTCAGCGCCGCGACGTGGTCGATCACCCCGCCGATGCAATGCAGGCCCGTCGGGCCCGGCTTTCGCTCGCCCTCGCGCGGCATGAACGTATTCTCACCACCCCGACGGTAGGTGAAGCTTTCCGGCATCCCGGGCAGCGGATCCTGTCCGAGCGCCTTGACCGTGTCGTCGCCGCCGCGCCACAACGACAGATTGTGATGGCAGCCCGACGCGGACACCCCCATGAAGGGCTTGGTCATGAAGCACGCGATCAGGTTGAACTCGCGCGCGACCTGCGCGCAAATCTGCCGGTAGGTCGTGAGCCGATCGCAGGTCCGCAGCGCGTCGTCGTACATGAAGTTCAATTCCAGCTGGCCCGGCGAGTCCTCGTGGTCCCCCTGGATGATGTCGAGGCCCATCGCCCGCGCGTACTCGGTGACGCGCAGGATCACCGGCCGGAGCTGCTCGAACTGGTCGATGTGGTAGCAGTTCGGCTTCGTCGCACCGCCCGCCGGCCGGCCCTGCTCGTCCTGCTTCAGCCACATCATTTCGGGCTCGCACCCGTGTCGCAGCTGCAGGCCGTGCGTCTTGCTGAACTCTTCATGGAGCAGACGCAAGTTGCCGCGGCAGTCGGACGTGAGGTGGGCGCCCGGATCGTCGGATTCCTCGCGGTTGCGGAAACAGGTGCAGAACACACGCGCGACGCGTTTGTCCCAGGGCAGCTGTACGAACGTCTCGGGATCGGGGATGCCGACGAGCTCGGAGGCTTCCGGCCCGTAGCCGATGTATCGCTTGTGCCGATCGACGAACAGGTTCGCGGTCGCGCCGTAAACGAGCTGGAAGCCGCGCTCCGCGATTGACTCCCAGTGATCGGCCGGGACCCCCTTGCCGACGATCCGGCCCGTCACCGAAACGAACTGGTAGTAGATGTATTGAATGCCGAGTCGGTTGATTTGTTCGCGAACCTGGCTAACCCGTTCGCGCCGGCCATCGGCCGCAACATGTGCCTCGAGTTCGGTGGCTGTTCTCGTCTTCATCATAGGTGCGACGTCTACCTGGACACGCTCCGCAGGCAAAGTACACCGCAAAGTGCATCATTTTCGTGGTTGTTCGTTACAATCCCGAGCGTGGGAAGTTACCGTAGATGCCACAACTTGATCAAGAAAATTAGCGGACGGATCACGAGAGTTAGCCAACCAAAAACGTGAAAGCGGGCCGTCACCTGAACGGTCGTATCCTGCGTACCGCGGGGCTGGTGCTCTGCGTCGTCGTGGCCCCTGCCGCAGAAGCCGGCCAGGGCGCGGCGCCGCAGGCGCCCGCGGCGCGCTCCGAACCGGCCGAGGCGGCGAATCTCCCGTTTGCCTTCGAGGGGCCGCCGCCGCCTCTCCCGCCAGCAGTCATCGCCCGCGACGGGTCGGGCCGGGTCACGGTGCGCGCCGTGCGCCTCACCTCGCCGCTCCAGATCGACGGCCGTCTCGACGAGGCGATCTACACCACGGTGCCGCCGATGTCGGATTTCATCCAGGTGGAGCCGGCGGGTGGGGAGCCGGCGACCGAACAGACCGAGGCGTGGGTCACCTTCGACAACGATCACGTCTATATCGCCCTGCGCTGCCGCGACAGCCACCCGGAACGGATGGTCGCGAACGAAATGCGGCGCGACAACAACAACATGTTTCAAAACGAGTACGTCGGTATCCTCCTCGACACGTTTTACGACCGCCAGAACGCGTTCTACTTCGCCACCACGCCGCTTGGCGGGCGTGGCGATGGACAGATCACCAATGAAAAGCAGTACAACGGCGACCTGAACCCGATCTGGGATCTCGCGGTCGGGCGGTTCGACGGCGGCTGGTCGGCCGAGTTCGCGATCCCGTTCAAGTCACTCCGCTACCGGCCCGGCCGCGCGCAGATCTGGGGGTTCAACGTCGAGCGGTTCACCAAATGGAAGAACGAGATCTCGTTCCTCACGCGCCTGCCGGTGGCGATGGGCAATCGCGCGTTCATGCAGATCTCGGCGGCTGCGACCCTGGTCGGCATGGAGGTCCCGCCCCCGTCGATGAACCTGGAGATCAAGCCCTACGCGACGACGAACCTGACGAGCGATGTCACCGCGACGCCGCGGATCTCGAACGATCTCGACGGCGATGCCGGGCTCGACCTGAAATATGGCGTCACGCAGAACCTGACGGCCGACCTCACGTACAACACCGACTTCGCCCAGGTCGAGGCCGACGAGCAGCAGGTCAACCTGACGCGGTTCAGCCTGTTCTTTCCGGAAAAGCGCGAGTTCTTCCTCGAGAATCAAGGCACGTTCGCGTTCGGCGGCGCGGCCGGGGCGTTCGGGGGCGGCGCCGGCGACACGCCGATGCTCTTCTACAGCCGGCGCATCGGCCTGAATCAGGTCCAGGATGGAGGACGGGTCGCCGTCGTGCCCATCATCGGCGGCGGACGCCTCACGGGGAGGCTCGACCGTTTCAGCATCGGCGCGCTCGACATCCAATCCGACGACGAGCCGGTCTCGGGATCGCAGTCGACGAATTTCTCGGTCGTGCGGGTCAAGCGCGACGTGCTGCGCCGGAGCAGCATCGGCGCGATGTACACGGGACGCTCGATCGCACCCTCGGGCGGCGGCCGAAACGACGCCTACGGCGTGGACGGCGCGTTTGCGTTCTTCGATAACCTGGCGTTCAACACCTACTGGGCGCGCACGCCCGCGGCCGGCCGCGAGTTCGCTGCGGCCGATCCGCCCGAGACCGCAGGGCGGCGAAGCGACGACACCAGTTATCGCCTGCAGGCCGACTATGCCGGCGATCGGTACGGCGTTCAGCTCGAGCGCCTGCTGGTCGGCAACGACTTCCACCCCGAAGTGGGGTTCGTGCGGCGCCGCGACATGCTGCGGCATTTCGGCCAATTTCGGTTCAGCCCGCGTCCGCGCTCGATCAAGCAGGTGCGCAAGTTCGTCTCGACCGCCTCGTTCGCCTACGTCGAGAACGGCGCCGGCCGACTCGAATCGCGGGGCGTGGACGGGGAGTTCGCCGTCCAAATGCAGAACAGCGATCAACTCATCCTCCACGTCACCAGCGCCTACGAGTTCCTGCCGCTGCCGTTCCAGATCGCGAACGGCGTGACGCTGCCCGTCGGCGCCTACGACTTCGCCAGCCTGCGGGCCGCCTATAACTTCGGGAAACAGCGACCGGTCGCCGGGAACGTGTCGGTCGAGCAGGGCACGTTCTATGACGGCAACAAGACGACGGTCGGGGTCAGTTCGGGCCGGGTGATCTTCTCGACGCGGCTGTCGGCCGAGCCGACCCTGTCGGTCAACAAGGTCGACCTGCTGGAGGGCGCGTTCACGACCACCCTGGTCGGCTCGCGCGTGACCTATACCGCCACCCCGAGAATGTTCGTCAGCGCGCTGCTCCAGTACAACTCCGGCAACAACGCGGTCGCCGCCAACGTGCGGCTGCGCTGGGAGTATCAGCCGGGCAGCGAGTTGTTCGTCGTGTTCAACGAACAGCGGGACACCTTCGGCAGCCGTTTTCCCACGCTCACCAACCGCGCGGTCATCGTCAAGATCAATCGCCTGTTCCGGTTGTGATCCCGTCGCCGGCGCAGATCACCTTGCCTGAGAGTTTGTCCTCGCGGTCGCGGATGCTATGATCGAGTCCCGTCCGGGACGGGGCGATCGGGAGCCGATGGAAAAAAAGCGCTTCATCATGAATGCCGGCCGCACGACCAAGCAGGGGCAGCAGATCAACGCCGGGAAGGATCACCAGGAATATCAGACGATTGTCGGCACGCTGAACATGCACCCTGGAGACATGAAGGAAGTCGGCATCGAGCCGGGAAGCCGCGTCCGGGTCCGGTCCGATTACGGTGTGGCCGATTTCCGATGCGTCGAGGGCAAAGTGCCGCCCGGGATGATCTTCATTCCCTATGGCCCGCCGACCTGCCGTCTCATGGGGCAGACGACGGATGGAACCGGCATGCCGACCTCGAAAGGCTGGGAGGTCGAGGTCGAGCCGCTGACCGCCGACGAGTAGGGCATGGAAAAAAGAGAGCGACAGACCGGCAGCATTCAGAACGAACCTGAGCGGCGCCTGGATGTCCGCGCCCCATTCCAGCCGGGCGCGGACGCCGTGCCGGCGTGGGAGGAGATCGAGACTGGCCGTTTCCGGCCGCGCCGCATCCGGGGAAGCTTCCCCGGCCGGGAGCTTGGTTGAACCTTCGTCATCCCACCCGGTCCGGGTGGTAGCGACGAGGCCTGAGGAGATCGCCCGAGATGGCAGACCCGGTGAGGCTGACAGTCGTCAAGAACGCCACCTGCACGTTCTGCGGGTGCGTGTGCGACGATATCGAATTACACGCCGAAGGTGATCGGATCGTCAAGGCCAAGAACGCCTGCAGCCTCGGCGACTCGTGGTTCAAATATCACACGGCGGAGCGCCTCTATCCGGATGCGCTCATCGACGGCACGCCTGCCACGCTTGATGCGGCCGTCGCAGCCGCGGCGGACTTCCTCTACGAGGCCCATATGCCGCTGGTGTATGGGCTGAGCAACGTCACCTGCGAAGCCCAGCGGGAAGCCGTGGCGCTGGCCGAACTCCTCGGAGGTGTGGTCGACAGCCACACGTCGCTTTGACACGGCCCCACTGAAATAGCCGCCCAGTTGGGTGGCAAGGTCACGTGCACGCTCGGCGAAGTCAAAAACAGGGCGGACTTCATCGTCTACTGGGGCGGCAACCCTGCGGAGTGCCACCCGCGCCATTTCAGCAAGTACACGCTCACCGCGAAGGGCAAGTTCGTCCCCGCGGGCCGCAAGGGCCGCACGATGGTCCTGGTCGACATTCGCGAGACCCCGAGCGCGAAAGCGGCGGACATCTTTCTCCAGATTCGACCGGGCAAGGATTTCGAGGTGGCGACGACGCTCCGCGCGCTCGTCAAGGGCCAGCCCGTGGACAAGGCGCTCGTCGAGGAGACCGGTCTCACCGTTGAGCGCCTGCAGGACATCGTCGATCGGATGAAGCGCGCCCGCTTCGGGGTGATCTTCTTCGGGATGGGCGTCTCGATGACCCGCGGGAAACATATGAACTCGGCGGCGATCCTCAACCTGGCGGCGGAGCTCAACGCCTTCACCAAGTTCGTGTGCATGCCGATGCGCGGACACGGCAACGTCACCGGCGCCGACGTGGTACTGCGCTGGACCACGGGGTACCCGTTCGGGGTCAGCCTGTCGCGCGGCTTTCCGCGATTCAACCCGGGAGAATTCTCGACCGTGGACCTGTTGGTCCGCGGCGACAACGACGCGGCGCTGATCCTTGGCGCCGATCCGGGCGCGACGATGCCGCAGCCGGCGATCGATCACCTGGCCCGCATCCCCACGATCGTGCTCGACCCCAAGGTCACCCACACCAGCCGGCTGGCTCGCGTGCACATCACGACGGCGGTCACGGGAGTCAGCGCACCCGGGACGGCCTACCGCATGGACGAAATCCCCTTGCCGCTCAGGCCGGCGCTTCAGTCGCCGTATCCAACCGACGAGGAGGTCGTCCGCCGCATTCGCGCCGCCGTGGCGGCCAGGCCCGCCTGGATCCCCACGCCCGGCGACATGAAGATCGCGTAAACGAAACAAGCGATCGGCGTCTCTGGCTTCGCGCCTTCCGTGATCGGGACAGAAGCGCGTAGTATTGCGATCCTGTACTCGGACGGCTTTCGAGGGAGCGCGGATGCTGCGGATCACGGGAGGAAAGGTCTACGACCCGGCAAATGGAATCGACGGCGTCGTCAAGGACATTTGCATCGCGGATGGCCGGATCGTGGACCAGGCCGAAGGCGGCCGGCCGATCGATGCGACGGGCATGATCGTGCTCCCCGGCGGCGTGGACGTGCACACGCACGTGGCCGGCGGCGCGCTCAACTTCGCGCGCGGCCTCGTGCCCGAGAACCAGCGTGCCGCCCGCAAGTTCCTGCATACGCCGGAGCTCCGCTCCGGTCTCGGCGGCATGACTCCCACCACGTTCGCCACCGGCTACCTGTATGCCGGCATGGGCTGGACCACGGTCAATGAGGCCGCGGTCCCGATCCTGTCGGCCCGGCATACGCACGAGGAACTGCACGACATCCCGATCGTCGACAAGACCTCGCTCGTGCTGATGGGAAACAACGAGTTCGTTCTCGATCTGCTCGAGGCCGGCGATGCCGAGCGCGCGCAGCACATCGTCGCCTGGCTGATTTGGGCCGCCAAAGCGTATGGCGTGAAGGCCGTCAACCCCGGAGGCGTCGCCGCCTGGAAATGGGGAAAGGACGCGAAGACCCTCTCCGAGCCGGTGGAAGGCTACAGCCGGGTGACGCCGGCGATGATGATTTCGAACCTGGCGCAGATTGTCGACGCGCTGGGATTGCCGCATCCGCTCCATCTTCACTGCAACAACCTCGGCGTCCCGGGCAACGTCGACACCACGATCGAAACGACGAAGGTGCTCGAAGGGCGTCGCGCCCACCTCGCGCACCTGCAGTTTCACGCCTATGGCGGCGAGGACTGGAGCACGATGCGCTCCGAGTCGGCGCGGCTCGCCGAACATTTCAACCGCCAGAAGAATCTCACCGCCGATGCCGGGGCGGTCCTGTTCGGGGATGCGGTGACCATTACCGCCGATGGCCCGTGGCAGCACCTGCTCCACGAGCTGACCGGCCGCAAGTGGGGCAACCTCGACGTCGAGAATGAAACCGGATGCGGGATCGTCCCGTACGTGTACAAGGACCGCAACCTGGTCAACGCCGTGCAGTGGGCGGTCGGGCTCGAGCTGCTGCTGCTCATCGACGATCCATGGCGGATCTTCCTGACGACGGACCATCCGAACGGCGGTTGCTTCTGGCGCTACCCGGAGATCATCCGCCTGCTGATGGACGTGGAGTTCCGGAAGGCGGAAGTGAAAAAGCTCCCGGCCAAAGCGCAGGAACGGATCGTCCTTGGCGACCTCGACCGCCAGTACACGCTCTCGGAGATCGTCATCATCACCTCCGCGGGCCCGGCGCGCTCTCTTGGCCTGACCCAGAAAGGACACCTCGGCGTCGGCGCCGACGCCGACATCGCAATCTATCCAGAGAAGCCGGACGACGGTCTGCTGTTCACCTATCCGCGCTACGTGATCAAGAGCGGACAGATTGTCGTCGAGGAGGGAGAGGTGCGCGCGGTGACCGAGGGGCACGAGTTCATCGTCCACCCGGAGTGCGACGAGACGATCGAGGAATATTTGCGGCCGCTGTTCGAGAAGGTGTATACGATCTCGTTCGAAAACTATCCCGTCGATCTCGAACGCCTTCGACGGCCCGACGTGCGCGCCACCGGCGCTCGCCGATGATCACGCTGACCCTCAAGGACCAGCCGCCGGTCCCCCTCGAAGCCGAAACGCTGTGCCCGGATGCCATCGCCGGGCTGACGAGCGAAGAGGTCCGGGCCCTGCCCGTGCACCTCGGAAAGCGGCAGCGCCGGGTCGATGATTTTTTCACCGTCGAAGGCGAGCCGGGCGATCACCTGGAAATCCGCGGCGACGTAAGCAGGGTCAAGTGGATCGGCCGGGAGATGACGCGGGGCCGCATCACCATTCACGGCGACGCCGGCATGCATCTCGGCGCCTACATGAAGGGCGGCGCGATTGACGTCACGGGAAACGCGTCGGACTGGATCGGCGCCGAAATGTCCGGTGGACGCATCCGGATCGGAGGAAACGCGGGCGGGCAGGTCGGCGCGGCCTACCGCGGCAGCCGCTCCGGCATGACCGACGGGACCATCCTCATCGAGGGCACAGCCGGTCTCGAAGTGGGGATGCGGATGAAACGCGGGCTGATCGCGGTCGGCGGCGTGGTGCGCGATTTTGCCGGCCTGCAAATGAAGGGGGGAACCATCGTGATGCGCAGCGGAGCCGAGATCCGGACCGGCGCCTGGATGGTTCGCGGCACCATCGTCTCGCTGAAGCCGATCGCGCTGCTGCCGACCTTCTCGTATGCGTCCACTTACAATCCCACCTTTCTGCGCATCTATGCCAGGCACCTGGCAGCGCTGGGATTCGCTCTGCCCTCCGAAAATCGCGACGGAGCCTACCAGCGCTATACGGGCGACGCGTCGATTCCCGGCAAAGGGGAGATTTTGGTGTGGGAGCCACACACGTCGTTGCCAGCAGCTGCTGCGAGAGGGTGATGGACCGACGCGGGGTGAGAATTGTCGACACGTTCGCCGAGGCCTTCGACATGCGCGCCGCGCGCGTGCTGATTACGGCGCAATCCCCGGCATGGGCGCAGACGGCGGCCCGATCGATGACCGGCTTTGCAACCTCGGTGATCGGCTGCAAGGTCGAGGCGGGCATCGAAGCCGACCTCACGCCCGACCAGACGCCGGATGGCCGCCCTGGCACGAGCGTCCTGCTCTTCGGCTTCGACACGGCCGGCCTCGGCACCCGGCTGCTGGAACGAGTGGGCCAGACAGTACTCACCTGCCCGACCACGGCATGCTTCGACGGGCTCCCGCAGGCCGCCGAGCGAGCGAACGTCGGTGGGTTGCTGCGGCATTTCGGCGATCGCTTCCAGTCGAGCAAATTCCTGGACGGTCACCGCTACTGGCGAATCCCGGTGATGGAAGGCGAGTTCGTCGTCGAAGAAGCCTTCGGCGTGCAGAAGGCGATCGGCGGCGGCAACTTCCTGATCCTGGGAAGCAGTCAGGACCGTACGCTGGCGGCGGCGGAAGCGGCCGTCGAGGCCATGCGAACCCTTCCGGGTGTCATCCTCCCGTTCCCCGGCGGCATCGTGCGCTCCGGCAGCAAGGTGGGCGCGAAGCGCTATAAGAAGATGGTTGCGTCCACCAACGACGCGTACTGTCCGACGCTGCGTGGAAGGGCTGGTGTTGCGAGCGAGCTGCCGGACGGCGTGAACTCGGTGCTCGAGATCGTGGTCGACGGGCTGAATCGCGCCGCAGTCGAAGCCGCGCTGCGCGCCGGCATCGAGGCCGCCTGCCGCCCGGGCGTGGTCGAAATTACCGCCGGGAACTACGGCGGCAAGCTCGGAAAGCACCACTTCCGGCTGCACGAGGTACTGAATTCGTGAATTGGTGAATTTAGTGAGTTGAATCCACCACTTCTCCAAGTCCCGAATTCACCAACTCCCGCGATGCGTATCCTGGTGCACGAGTTCGTGAGCGGCGGCGGGTTCGCCGGACGGGACGTCCCCGCCTCGCTCGCCCGCGAGGGCGCCGCGATGCGGACCGCGCTCGTCTCGGATCTGGCCGCGATTGGCGGGCATCACATCGTCACCACCGCGGACCCGCGTTTCCCTCTCGAGCCGCCGCCCGGCGTCGAGGTCGTTACCCTGCCCCGCCGAAGCGCCACGCTGCTCGACCTCCTCATCACGTCTGCCGACGCGGTGTGGCTGGTAGCGCCCGAGACAAACGGATGCCTCGAGCGGCTGGCGGCGAGGATCGAGCGGAAGGGAATTGCGCTGCTCGGTTCCGGATCGGCGGCGATCCGCCGCGCCTCCAACAAGGCGGGTCTCGTAAGACGGCTGGCGCGCCACGGCGTATCCCATCCGACGACGCGCGTCCTTTGTCGGAGCAGGGACGGACAGATGGATGGGAGGACAGCTGCCCGCGAGATCGGCTATCCGCTCGTCGTCAAACCGGGGCAAGGCGCCGGGTGCGGCGGAGTGTGCCTCGCCCGCAACGCCAGCGAGTTACAGCACGCTGTGGATATGGCACAACGAGCGACACGAAGTCGGCGACTCCTGCTGCAGCGCTACGTGCGCGGTGTGGCTGCCAGCGTGTCGCTCGTGGCCGACGGCCGTCGCGCCGTGGCGCTGACGGTGAATGCCCAGTCCGTACGTGCGTCCCGGCCCTTCTCCTACCGCGGCGGAACGACGCCGCTCGATCACCCGCTCGCGGCGCGCGCCGTCGCGGCGGCTCTCCGTACCTGTCAGGCGTTACCCGGCCTTCGAGGCTACGTCGGCGTCGATCTGGTGCTCACGCCAGCGAACGCCGTCGTGATCGAGGTAAACCCCCGGCTGACGACGGCCTACCTTGGAGTGCGCTCCGCGCTTCGCGGACGCGGCGGGGCCGGAAACGTCGCCGCCCTCGTCCTCGACGCCTGTGCCGGCACTCTTCGAAGACCTCCGCCGGTGCAGCGAAGTGTCCGCTTCATGGCCTCTGGGCGAGTAGAGGAATTGAGTGCATGAAGGGTCCAATACTCGGCTGGGATGTGGGCGGGGCGAATGTGAAGGTGGCGCGCCTCGAAGACGGCGGTGACGTGTCCGCGCCGAAGGTACTCGAGTGCCCGTTCCCGATCTGGCGCAACCGCGACGCCTTGCCCGGGCTGCTGGCGGGGACGGCCGAGCGGCTCGGCCGGGCGCGGAACATGGCGGTGACCATGACCGCGGAGCTGGCCGACTGCTTCGCGACCAAGCGCGAGGGGGTTCTCTTCGTGCTCGACGCCTTCCGCGCCGCGTTCCCGGGCGTCGAGCCGTGGATCTACGGGATCGACGGGCGATTTCGATCCGACGCGGCCGCGCGGCAGCGACCGCACCAGGTGGCCGCGGCCAACTGGAGGGCGAGCGCGACCTTCGTCGCGCGCACGTGTCGAGACGCGCTCCTCATCGACGTCGGCAGCACGACGACCGACGTGATTCCGATCGTCGCCGGCCGCGTCGCCGCGCGCGGCCGCACCGATCCCGCCCGGCTCCGCACCGGTGAGTTGGTTTACACCGGCGCGCTGCGCACGCCGGTTTGCGCCATCGTACGCGCCGTGCCGCTGCGCGGCCGTCTGTGTCGCGTGGCCGCCGAGCACTTCGCCGTCGCTGCCGACGTGCATCTGTGGCTGGGGCGAATCGACGAAGACAGCTACACGTGCGAAACGCCGGACGGCCGCGGCCGGAGCCGGCCCGAAGCCGCGGCCCGGCTCGCCCGGATGGTGTGCGCCGACATGGACACGCTTCGGCCGCATGACATCACGGCGATCGCCGAGCACGTGGCACGCGCCCAGGTGCGGCAGATCGCGAGCGCCCTACGACAGGTGATGCGGCGTCTTGGCCCGTCCGCGCCGCGCGTCGCCGTGCTCGCGGGACAGGGGACCTTTCTGGCGAAGCCGGCCGCGGCGGCGGCCGGCCTCCCGGCCGTCGACATGGCCGACAGCGACGGAGCGGCCATGGCGCGGGCCGCGCCCGCAGCCGCAGTAGCGTACTTGCTGGCCGGGATGGCCGAACCTGAAGGGGCGGAGTGTCCGGCCTCAGCCGGACCGTGAGATCTCGACTACGGATCCTTGGGGAGTCGGATGACCGATCTCAGAATGAACGAGCGCGCATGGGCCTTGGCCGACCGATTGGTCGAGCGTGCGCCCGAACTTCGCGTCGCTGTGCACACGCTCTCGACCGGCGCGCGTGTGGTGGACGCCGGTGTGAACGAGCCGGGCGGCTTCTCGGCCGGGCTGGCGCTGGCGGAGCTGTGCATGGGCGGCCTGGGACACGTCGAGATCGCGTCGCTGACGATTGGCGGCGAATCGTGGCCCGGCCTCCAGGTGTGGACCGATCACCCGGCCCAATCGTGCATGGCGTCGCAGTATGCCGGGTGGGCAATCAACCCGGAGGGATATTTCGCAATGGGCTCGGGCCCGCTCCGCGCGAAAGCGCGCGTCGAGCGGGAGCTGTTCGCGAAACTCGGCTACGCCGAGGACGCCCGCCGCGGCGTGCTCGTCCTGGAGGGGCGGACGCTGCCCACAGACGACGTGGCGGCGTGGATCGCCGGCAAGGCCGGTATCGCTCCCGACGCGATCACCTTCGCCATCGCTCCCACCGCAACTGCCGCCGGCGGCGTGCAGATCGTGGCACGGGTGATCGAGACCGGGTTGCACAAGATGGACACCATCGGATTCGACGTGACGCGGGTGGTCAACGCGATCGGCACGGCGCCGCTGCCGCCCAACGCCCGGAGCGACCTCCGGGCCATCGGCCGCACCAACGACTGCATCCTCTACGGCGGGCAGGCGCGCTACACCGTGCAGGCACAGGACGACGAGCTGGCGGCGCTCGCCGAGCGTCTTCCGGCATCCTGTTCAGCCGACTACGGCACGCCGTTCTACGACGTCTTCAAGCGCTACGACAACGATTTCTATAAGATTGACCCGATGCTCTTCAGCCCCGCCGAAGTGTGGCTGACGAGCGCGACCAGTGGCCGGACGTTTCACGCCGGGCGGCTCAACCCGGACGTCTTGCGAGCCTCGCTGTTCGACTGACGCGTCGATCGAATGCGTTCGCGATACACCTGAGATGCCCGATGCAGGTCGTCATACTCAACGCAGGTTCCGGTTGGCACACCGACGATTTGTGCCGTGCGCTCGCGGAGCGCGGACATACCGGCCGGGTTCTGCCGTACGATCGGCTGGTGGCACGGCTTGGCACCGGCCGGGGCGTCGTGCGCGGCCTGTCGAACGGGAGCAACGAGATCCTCGATGCCGACGCCGTGCTGGCGCGGATCATTCCTAGCGGATCGCTCGAGCAGACGATCTACCGCGTCGACGCGCTCCACTGGATCGAAAGGCGCGGCGTGCCGGTCCTCAACCCTGCCCGCGCCATCGAGCGTTCGGTGGACAAGTTCTATACGACGGCGCTCCTGCAGGAAGCGGGGCTCCCCACTCCGGAAACCGTCGTCTGCGAGAGCGCGGCAGACGCGATGTCCGCGGTGCTGGCGATGGGCGACGTCGTCATCAAGCCGATCTTCGGCTCGATGGGACACGGCATCGTGCGCGTGAACGACCCTGACGTCGCCTTCCGCGCCGTCCGCGCCCTGGAGCAGCTGCGGACCGTGTTCTACGTGCAGCGCGCCGTCGATCACGGCGGCAAGGACGTGCGCGTCTTCGTCGTCGGCGGCCGGGTCGTCGGCGCTATCGAACGGCAGGCGCCGGAGGGCCACTGGCGGACCAACGTCTCGCTCGGGGGAGCCGCGCGGCCACTCGATCTGCCACTGGCGTGGGAGCGGCTCGCGCTGGATGCGGCGGCGGCGATCGGCGCCGACTACGCTGGCGTGGATCTGCTGCCCTCGCGCGACGGCGCGATCTTCGTGCTGGAGGTCAACGGCATTCCCGGCTGGCGCGGGCTGAAGCAGGCAACCGGGATCGACGTGGCCGCCTCGATCGTCGACCATCTTGCCGAACGCGTGCGGGCGCGAGCCGCGTCCGATCGCGTCGCGGAGCTCCCGGCATGACCCTCCTCGCGCACGACCGGCGGGTGATCGCCGCCGACGTCGGGACCGCGGCGCAGCTCGCCTGCCTCCTCGAAGTCAGTGCGCCGAAGCCGGGAAACGTGTCGCCCGGCAGTCATTTTGGCGACACGCGCTTCGAGGATTTCCTCGCCAGTGCCGCCGCTATCGGCCCTCCGCTGGCCGGCGCCGGCACGTGCGGCATCGGCGCGACCGTGCGCTTTGCCGTCGAATCCACCGCGAGATGGACGCGCACGAATACGAATCTCGGCATCGTGCTGCTGCTGTCGCCGATCGCGCGCGCGGCGCTGCACGACCGGTCGATCGGCCTTCGCAACGGTGTGCGCCGTGTCCTGGCCGCCACCACCGTCGCCGATGCCAGCGACGTGTACGCGGCGATTCGCCGCGCCGCTCCCGGCGGACTCGGGCGGGTGGACGCGCAGGATGTTGCACAAGAGCCGACGATGACGCTGGTCGAGGTGATGCGCCTCGCCGCCGATCGCGACGGGATCGCGCGCGAGTACGCGACCGCCTTCGAGATGACGTTCGAGACCGGGGCGCCCGCGCTCGGCCGGGCGCGACGCGACGGCCTGTCCTGGGACGACGCGATCGTCGAGACGTTCCTCACCCTGCTCGCCTCTGCCCCGGACACGCACGTGGCGCGCCGCGGCGGTGCAGCTCTCGCGGCGGAAGTATCGCAACGGGCGCGCACAGTGCTCGCGGCCGGCGGCGTCCGGTCGGAGGCGGGCCGGCGCACGATCGACGACATGGATCTCGCGTTGCGCGATGCGCGCAACACCGCCAACCCCGGCACGACGGCCGACCTGACCGCCGCGGCCATCTTCGTCGTCCTGCTCGATGGCGGGTGGACGGCCACACACGGAGGACGCGATGCCGCGGCGCGGTGAGTTCCGTGTGACGGTCACGAAGGACTATCTCGTCTTCGCCTCGGCGCATTTCATCACCTTCGCGGGTCACCGCTGCGAAGGGCTGCACGGCCACAACTATCGTGCGCGCGTCACGGTCGAGGGCGAGCTCGACGAGGAGAGCTGGTTCGTGTTCGACTTCGTCGTCATCAAGAAAATCATGCGCGGCCTGTGCGACGAGATCGACCACAAGGTGCTCCTGCCGCTCCAGAACCCCAAGCTCCAGATTGGCGAGCAAGGCGAATCGGTCACCGTCGCCTACGAAGGGACGCCGCGTTATGTGTTCCCCAAGTGCGATTGCTCGCTGCTCCCGATCCCGAATACGACGGTCGAGATGCTGGCGGAGCTGCTCGCCGGCCGCTTCCGGGCCGAGCTCGAAAAGATGGGCGCACGCGGCCTGACCGCGATTGAGATGGAAGTCGAGGAGAACTTCGGGCAGACGGCGGTCTACCGCGAGAGGCTGCGATGACCTTCGGCGACGGCGACCGCCGCGGCATCGAGCCTGCCGTCGTGCAGCGCGGTGGCGACCAGCGCGCCATCGCACCCGGTGTCGGCGAGGCGGGTCAGGTCCTCGGGCCCGCGCACGCCGCCGCCGGCCAGCAGCATCAGTCCGGGCACCGCATCGCGCACGCGCGCGATCAGGTCGAAGTCGAGCCCCCGGCCCGTGCCGACGCGCGCCAGATCGAGCACGATGACGCTGCCGGCGCCGGCAGCCGCCGCGCGCGCGGCCACAACGTGTGCCGGCTCGCCTGGCGGGACGGCACCGCCCTCGCGCGTGGCAACCACCGGCTCCCCCTCGCGCAGGTCGAGACTGAAGGCCACGCGGCCACTGCCGATCGCGCCGCAGATCGTTTTCAGAGCCTCGTAGGACCGAAGCGTCTCGAGCCCGACGATGACGTTCGCGGCGCCCAGCGCCAGGGCGTGCCGGGCACGGTCGGTAGACGAAACGCCGGCGTCGAGCCACAGTGGCGCGCCGACAGCGGCCAGGGCGGCGACCAGAGCATCCTGCGATCCGGCCGCCTCACCGCCAGCGATCGTATCCAGGTCCGCGACATACAACTCCCTGACGCCGAGACGGTCGACGTAGGTTCGCGCCAGCGCCAGCGCGTCACCCGCTGCGAACGCGGCGCCGGCGGCCGATGCCACCGGTACATAGCTTTCGCGTCGTCCGCCGCGACCGTGGACCGCGCGTCCGGCGATCAAGTCCAGAACGCCGATCACGCGCATGGTGAAATCATCGCTGCTCTCGCCACACACCTCGACGCGCCGGTCATTGGCATCGTCATGACCGCCAGCTGATGTTCACGGGTGAGAGCAAGTTCGGCCGCGCTGCACCGGCGGGCGGGACCGGGATCGGGCCCGTGGACACGGTCGTGAAGTTCGGCGGCGGTGTACTGCAGGATGCCGAGCACTTCGACGCCGTGGTAGCAGCGATCGCGGCCGCCGCTGTGGAGCGGCGGCTGCTGGTTGTCGGCGGCGGCGGGCCGTTCGCGGACACCGTACGACGGATCGATCTCCGCTTTCGGCTCCCCGACGAGACGGCGCACTGGATGGCGGTGCTGGCGATGGACCAGTACGCGCATCTGCTTGCCGCGCGCATCGCCGGCGCCGTCTTGGTCGCGCGGCCGCGCGAGATCTCCGACGCGCTGACCACGACCGCGCCGCGAAAAATCCCGGTGCTTGCGCCGTATCGATGGCTGCGCGAAACCGACCCGCTGCCGCACGCCTGGACGGTCACGAGCGATAGTATCGCCGCATGGGTGGCGGGCGCGGTCGGTGCGCGGCGGTTGGTGCTCATCAAGCCCGCGGGTGCGTCCGGCGACGACCTCGTGGATGGTCACTTTTCGCGCGCGCTGCCGCCTACCGTCACCTGCGCGATTGTTCCGGCCTCGAGTCTCTGCGCTCTGCAATCCGCGCTGCGCGCGTAACTGTCGGTCCGCGTCCCGCCGATACGCAGCGCAGTCCCAGCGAACGGCGACACAGGGCCCTGAGGTCCGCGACGCGCTGTGCCGTCACCCGGCCCGTGCGCCCTCCGTCGCATGCGGCGCCCCGCACGCCGGCGATGTCCGCGCGCGCCTGGCGTACGAAAGCGAGATCACCCGCCGCCAACTTTCCTGCCAGCGCGACCAGCAGACCGCAGCCGTGCGCAGCCGCGACCCACGCCGCGAGCGCGCGCGCGTCGAGCAACGCACGAAGGCCGGGTCCGGTTTTGTCGGCCGTGTCGAGCAGCACCCCGGCCGCGCCTGCGCGCCTGCCGACCGCGGCAAGAACCGCAGGGGGCAGGCTCGCGGCCGAGTCCGCGTCCGCATACGCGACAACAATCACGCCGGCGCACCCGCGGCTGCCGCCCCTGGCGCCGCGGACGGCCGCCGTGGCGAGCGTCACGGCGCGATCAGCGCGATCGATGCCGGCGAACCCGACTTTGACGAGTGTTGCGCCCGTCGCTGCGAACACCCGGGCCGCGCACTCGATCGCCGCTTCGTCGTCGGCGTCGCCGAGCGCCGCGGTGAGCGGGCGGGCGCCCCTGACCGCGCTGTGGATCTCCCGCAATACGTTGGTGGAGACGGCGCCCAGCGCGCCGGCCAGGGGATTCTTCGCGTCGATGATGTCGGCGCCGCCGGCGAGCGCGGCAGACGCTTCGGTGGCGCTCGCCACGCTCACGAGCAGTCGCATCGCGCGTAATATATCAGGTATGACGCAGGTGAGCGCCGCGCCACTCGCTGGCCGAGCCGTGCTCGTGACCGGCGCGTCGAGTGGGATCGGCCGGTCGATCGCGCTGGCCGCCGCTCGCGCCGGCGCCGATGTCGTCGTCACGTATCACCTCAATGAGGATGGCGCGCGGGACGTTGAAAGCGAGATCCGGGCGTTGGGCCGCTGCGCGGCCGTGATCCAGCTCGACCTGTCCGACGAGCTCTCGGTTCGCGCGGTCGGCGCCGGCGCCCGCCGCGCGCTCGGCCGACTCGATGTCTGGGTGAACAACGCCGGCGCCGACGTGCTGACGGGCGCCGCCGCATCGCTGTCGGCGATCGAGAAGCTCGATCGGCTGCTCGCGGTCGATCTCCGCGGAACCATGCTCGCCTCATGGTGCGCCGCCGAAGTGCTCGAAGCGCAGCCCGACGGGGGCGTGATCATCAATATGAGCTGGGATCACGTTCTCACCGGCATGCCCGGGCTCAACCCGCAACTGTTCGCCGCCGTCAAGGGCGGCGTGCTCGCCTTCAGCAAATCGCTCGCTCGCTCGGTGGCGCCACGCGTCCGCGTCAACATCGTCGCGCCGGGCTGGATCGAGACGTCGTTCGGCACCAGTCTGGACGACGATCTACGCCGTCGAATCGCGGAGTCGGCGCCGTTGAGGCGGTGGGGAACGCCGGATGATGTCGCCGGTGCCACCGTATTCCTGGCATCGCCCGCCGCGGCGTTCCTGACCGGGCAGACAATCCTGGTCGGCGGCGGCGTCGTCATGTGAGTGGTCGGAGGTCCCATGTCGGAGAAAGAGCCCACGTATAACGAAGCGGAGATTGCGGAGCGCCTGCGCGATCTGCCTGGCTGGTACTACGAGGACAAGTGGATCCGGCGCGTCTACAAGACCGACGGCTGGCCGACGACGCTGATGCTCGTCAACGCGCTTGGCTACCTGGCCGAGGCGGCCTACCACCATCCCGATCTCTCCGTGACCTGGGGGCGCGTGACGGTGAAACTCTCGACGCACAGCGCCGGGGGAATAACGGACAAGGATTTCGAGCTCGCGCGGCGCCTCGAGGAGGTCGCGCTGTGGCGTCCCGCCGCGGGCGGCGCGCTGACCGGGACGCCCAACAAGTTCGTTCGCGGCGGCGACCCGCGCTGACAGCCGGTGTCCGGGCGCCATGAGCTCCGCACGCGGCTCCGACCTCGATGCCGGCCCGGCAACACCGTCGCGCGTGCTGTTCGTGACCGGACGACTCGCGCAGCCGGCGCTGCGGCGCGTCCTCGGCCAGCTCGCACCGCCGTTCGCCTACGACGTCCACGTGTCGAACATCACGGTTGCAGCGCTGATGACGACCACCTGGATCGCCGCGCACCTCGACACGGCGCAGGTGCCGCATGGCACGGACCTCGTGCTCATTCCGGGTCTGTGCGAAGGCGATCCGGGGGTGATCGCCGAGAAGATTGGCGTGCGCGTGGAAAAGGGGCCCAAGGACCTCCGCGAGATCGCGCGCCACTTCGATCGCCCGAACGCCACCCGCGCCTATGGCGCATCGGACATTGAGATCGTTGCTGAAATCAACAACGCGCCGCGACTGACGCGCGAAGCACTGCGCCGCAGTGCGGAATACTTCCGTGACTCGGGCGCCGACGTCATCGACATCGGGTGCACGCCGGGGCTCCCGTTCCCGGCGCTCGGCGACGTCGTCCGCGAGCTCACCGGCGCCGGAATGCGTGTCAGCGTGGACACCTTCGATGTCGCCGAGATCCGGACCGCGGTGGCCGCAGGAGCAGAGCTCGTGTTGAGCGTCAACGGATCGAACATCGACGTCGCGGACGATCTCGCAGGCACCGGCGCGCGCGTCGTCGTCGTACCCGACCTGGGCGGTTCGCTCGAGACGCTTGAGCCGAGCATCGAGGAGCTGGAACGCCGGAGAATCGATTACCTGATCGATCCGATTCTCGAGCCAATCGGCTTCGGCTTCATGGCGTCGCTCGAGCGCTACGCCGTGGTTCGCCGGCGCCACCCGGACGCAGCGATGCTGATGGGGATCGGGAATCTGACCGAGCTCACCGCGGCCGATTCGACCGGCGTGAACGCGCTGTTGATGGCCGTGTGCCAGGAACTCGGCGTACGGACCGTGCTGACGACCGAAGTCATCCCGTGGGCACGCGGCGCGGTGCGGGAGCTGGACATCGCACGCCGTCTCATGCACTTCGCGATCACCGAACACACCACTCCGACCGGCGTCGATGATCGGCTCGTCACCGTCAAGGATCCGGACGTGCTGACATTTACCGAAGCCGAGTTGCGCGCACTGCAAGCCGCCGTCACCGACCCGAACTTCCGCGTTTTTGCCGATCGCGAGGCAATCACCGTCCTGAACAATGCCCGCTTCGCGCGCGGCACCGACATCCAGCAGATCTTCGCGCAGCTGCAGGTGAACGATGCGGCGCACGCCTTCTACCTGGGCAAGGAACTGGCGCGTGCGAGCCTCGCCGTCACGCTCGGCAAGACGTACCGGCAGGAAGGGGCGTTGTCATGGGGCTACCTCACGCCGCCTGACGACCGGCCATCGGAGCACGTCCGGTTGAGCCAACGGACGGAGCGGACCCGGAACGATCCGAATCCACCGGATGCCAACCGCGGGCGTGAACCCGATGGCTGATGTCTTCGTTCACGCACGCCGACTACCTCGGCGGGGTGGCTCGCGTGCGTGAGTACATTCGTGCCGGCGATGTGTTCCAGGCGAACCTCTCACAGCGCTTCGACGCGCCGCTCGTTGAACCGCCCTGGACGCTCTACTGCCGGCTTCGCGCGCGCAATGCCGCCCCGTTCGCCGCCTTCCTCGATTTCCCGGATGCCGCCGTGTCGAGCGCTTCCCCTGAACGTTTTCTGCGCGTCGGCGTGGTCGGCCAGCTCGCGCCAGGCGCAGACGCGCTCGACCTGCTGCGGGCGGCATTTCCGGGCGGTTCGATCACCGGCGCGCCCAAGGTCCGCGATGGAGACTATCGCGGAGCTCGAGCCGTCGCAACGCAGCGTGTATTGCGATCGATCGCGTACTGGAGCGTCACCGGCGCGCTTGATTCGAATA
>Ga0207701_10000174_pt1 | contig 62468 bp, 42 predicted proteins | sample KBSSwiSSwithPhiX_FD_184294 | JGI IMG/M metagenome (GOLD analysis project Ga0207701, IMG submission 184294) | Switchgrass rhizosphere bulk soil microbial communities from Kellogg Biological Station, Michigan, USA, with PhiX - S5 (SPAdes) (version 2) | ecosystem: Environmental > Terrestrial >... | reverse complement strand
TTCCACCGGTTGTGCCACTGTACTCATACCACTGCACCCAATCGGGATGAGTGGCAAATGCGTTGCCAAGCGTGAGCCATGGCCAGCTGAGTTCCCAGTTGTGGTGAATATATTCGAAGGCGATCCAGTATACAATCAGGGAAGCATATCCAATGCGGTTTCCAAAATTCTTTTTTGTAAAATAAAAGAAAAGCCAGGGTATGCACATGATAAAGCTATTGGCAAGGAATGCGCTCATGGCACCGGATGGACTAGCGTTCCAAACCCACCACGTCGTGAAAACATTCCAAAACAACATGTGTATATAGGTAAGTCCCAAAAATTTTTTCCAGCTATCAATATTATCTTCTATCCAGAGCAGTGGAACCCAGGCAATAAAAATCAGAAAGGTCAATGGTGAAACAGGCCAGGCGGCCCACAAAATGATACTTCCTAAAAGAGCTATAAAAAGAAGAGTGAAACGTTGCACCCGGTATTATTTGTGTAAAAATAATTTCTGAGAATGGTAGTTCAAATTAAAGTGAAAGCCGCTCAAAAAGTATCGATTGAAATAAATCATTTATAACAAAATGTTGGCAATTTCCTGCCAGTCCTTAACCCGCCTGTGGCGGCCTTTGTCCGCAAGGGCATTGTGTGGCTGTGTGTAAAGTAAGCTGGTCTCACCTTTGAAATGATTAAGATTCTTAAAATGGTCATCTATCATAATTTCGGCCCTCACAATTTCTTTGGATCCGCATAACACGATCCTTTGCCAGGGAATAAAAGGAAAGAATTCGTTAAGCCACTCCAGTTTCTCCGATAAGCTTTGTGGAAATTCGGTTGCAGCGGAAACGATGTATACTTCATAATTTTTGTACAACTCGAAGAGCACATCCTGGCTGTCTTTAACAACCTGCGCTGTCCGAAAAAACCCGGGTGTGAAAACATATTTCCGGGAATTGGGAAATGCCTCAATTTCAGGCTTACCCATAATCTCTTCCATTGATTTCCGTCGTCCCGTTTCTCTTTGTTCCCAACTAAGAAATTGTTCTACTGTATCGGACAACACCCCGTCCATGTCAACGGCAATTACCTGCATTCTTTTTTCCTCTCCCTGATTCATTATAACCGGCTGTAATTCGGAGCTTCCTTGGTGATTTCGATGTCATGAGCGTGGCTTTCGCGCATTCCGGCGTTGGTTATTTTTACAAAACGGGCGCTCTTCAGTTCGTCGATTTTTTTCGCGCCACAATAACCCATACCTGCACGAAGTCCACCCACGTATTGATAAACGACTTCTTTCAAATAACCTTTATAGGCTACCCTTCCTTCAATTCCTTCGGGAACGAATTTCTTGACATCATCTTCGGGATCCTGGAAATAACGATCACTGCTTCCTGTAGCCATTGCACCCAATGATCCCATGCCACGATACTCTTTGAATTTCCTTCCCTCATAAATAATTGTTTCGCCCGGGCTTTCTTCGGTGCCGGCAAAAATGCTTCCCATCATCACGCAGTCAGCGCCGGCAGCCAATGCCTTCACCATATCGCCTGTATAACGAATACCGCCGTCGGCAATTAAAGGGATATCCTTTTGCTTCAATGCGGAATATGCTTCCATGATTGCCGTTAGCTGCGGTACGCCTGATCCTGCAACAATTCTCGTGGTACATATCGAGCCCGGGCCAATGCCAACTTTTACGGCGTCGGCGCCACATTCTGCTAAGGCTTTTGCTCCTGCTGCCGTGCCCACATTGCCTGCAATTACATTGATTCGTTTAAAGTTTCGCTTTACCATTTTTAGCGCATCCATTACTCCTTTGCTGTGACCATGCGCACTGTCCAGAGCAATGACGTCTGCACCGACCTGTTGTAATGCAGAAACGCGATCCATAAAATCTTTTGTAATTCCAACGCCGGCGCCTACGAGCAAACGGCCAAATTGATCTTTTAACGCATTCGGAAAACTATGAAGTTGTATGATATCGCGGTATGTAATTAACCCGATCAGCCTGCCCTGTTTGTCAACCACCGGAAGTTTTTCTATTTTATGTTGACGAAGTATTTTTTCAGCTTTTTTAAAATCTGTTCCTTCAGGCGCGGTGATAAGGTTTTCAGTGGTCATAACTTCGCTGATCTTCATGGTCGCGTCTCTTTCAAAACGCAGGTCACGGTTGGTCAGGATTCCTGTGAGTTTTCCATTATTGTCCACAATGGGAATACCGCCGATCTTGTTATCCCGCATAAGCCGAAGCGCATCTCCAATAGTTGCGTCCTGTTTCAAAGTGATCGGATCAAGTATAAGACCGCTTTCGCTGCGTTTTACTTTTCGTACCTGCGCCGCCTGCTGTTCAATGCTCATGTTTTTGTGTAAGATGCCGAGGCCGCCTTCGCGCGCCAGTGCCATGGCAAGGGCAGCTTCAGTTACGGTGTCCATGGCTGCAGACAGCAATGGTACATTCAGGGTTATGTCTTTTGTCAATCTTGTTTTGATATCAACGTCCTTAGGATGTACGTGGCTATAACCGGGCATCAACAATACATCATCAAAGGTTAAGCCCTCGCCGAAAAATTTTTGGGAACCGTTATTTGAAGTGGTTAAGCCCGATGATCGGGCCACAGTGGAGGATATTCTTGTTGCCATGGGCAAAGATAAGGTAGTAGCTAACTATGCCCCAAAATTTTAAAATGGGTGGGAAAATTGTGAATAGATGCTGGATACTAGATTCTAGCTCCTAGCATCCAGTATCCAGCATCCAGTATCTAGCATCTAGCATCCAGTATCTCTACCTAATCAGTGTCGTCGTTCCCTTTTGAAAAACTTTTTTTCCTGTGTCCAGGTGCGTATAGCGCAGAAACCAAACATAAACCCCTGTTTGTTGGAGTACGCCTTTAATCTTGCCGTCCCATTTTTCCTGCCAGTTGTGTGATTCAAAAACGGCCTGTCCCCAACGGTTGAAGACTTTGAACTCCAGGTCCTTTGTCTTCAATGCATTGTTTGGATAGAGATAATCATTCAATCCATCTCCGTTAGGTGTGAATGCAGAGGGAACGGCTATAAAGCAATTGTCCAGCACCTTCAGCACTTTGCTTACGGTATCAGTGCAGCCAATCGCATTATTCCTGGCCAATAACTTGATAGTGTAAAACGATTCAATATTATTTATAGGAAAGTTGATAGCTGCCGGTGTTTGCAAATTGCTGGTGCCAATGGTGTAATTCCATTGCCAGGTATCAATTAATCCCGTGCTTGTATTCACAAGCACAAGCTGATCTTCAGGACAGATCACGGCGGGCATGTCAAACCCTGCCTTCACTTCATTATCCAGGACAATGGTTGTGTTCTCTTCATCATTGCACACACCATTTGAAACAGTAAGCTTTACAGTATTAGTGCTCGACGCGGAAAAAGAAATGGCGTGTGCAGGTGTGGTCACATTTACATTGTCATTAAACAACCATAGCCAGCTGTTGACATTATTCGCACCGTTATGTGTAAAGGTCAATTTATCAAAACGACAACCCAGTTCTGTATTATAAGTAAACGCTGCTGAAACTGTGTCTGCGGTTGTGAAATTGACAGGCAGCGGTTGAATAATTTGTCCGCATTCATCCATGACAGCACCACCGTTTACAGCTAATTTGGGAGTAACAGTATAGACGCCGTTTGTATAGATCGGGCTTGCAAATTTAACCGTAATGATATCGCTCAAACCATTGGTGCATTCTCCCGCGGCCGAGACAACGGTTACTGGCGTCGGCCCGGTAACCACGAAGTTTGTTCCATTTGCTGCAATAGTGCTGCAATCAATTCTTTTACTAAAATGAAGTTTGATTTCACCCGGTGCACACCCGGGATTGGCGACACTATCAATAGGGATAGGGACAGGAACAAAGTAACTGAAACCGGTTTGTTCACCCGCAGGTATGCTGCGGTCGCAATTGTCTAGTAAGGTATTGTTATCAGTGCCGTTATTAATGACCAGTTGATAACTCCCGGTGGGTAATGCACTGGCAAGTGTAATCGTTATTTCATCAAAGTCAAAAGAGGCCGTACAATTAGCAGCTTCTGCGGAGACAATTGTTGTCACTGCAGGAACAATGCTGAATTCGCTACCTGCTGCTGTAACGCTGTTACATCTCATGCGCTTGTTAATCTTTAATACAACTTTTTTTCCATCGCAATCAGGAGCAGCACTTTCAAGATGTGGTTCAGTAGGATCGGTTATTACTGCTGTTCCGCCGCTAAATGACAAAGAATACCCACTTTGTGAATCTGAAAAGTGACTAACTAAAAGAATGTATTCATGCCCTGCAATCAACTCAGGCATTTTAGCAAAGCGAGGTTCATGGCCGTCGTAAGATGATGCGCACTGAATAAAGTCAGCACCGGTGGAAGAAGCGCCTGTGGTCCCGGGGTTGCCCGCCCAATTACCACTTACAATAATATTGTGATTGGTAAACACCTGGTTAGGATCAAGCCCGGTTATATCATAGAGTTGCCAATCATAGTCATCCCCCAGGTCATTCGGTGTAATTACAAAACCCAGTGAGCCGGTGGAATAACATGTGAACTTATACCAAAAGGGGTTTTTATTCTGATAGCCTGCTCCATCCTGGCAACCAGGTACAAATAGATCATTTGTATGACAAGTAGGTACAGTTTCCTGAGCAAAAGTAGTCGTGCCGCAAACAGGGAAGGCGGTAGACGGAGTTTGGCCCAGCGAATCACATATGTCCTGGCCCGATGCAGTTTTTACATAGGAACACAGAATGATCAGAATAAAGGCGATTCCTGGTCTTGATAGCATAAATTACAAACGACGCAAAATAGTAAAAATTGAGCCAATCCTTTGACAATAAAATGGTTTGCTGCGTTGCCTCATTCGTCATTTTCAGGCGATCTGGTAGATTTTACCTGGTAAAGACAACACAACGTTTTGCAGCTCAAGATTCAGGATGGCCGATGCTACAGAGCTGCTGCTCAACCCGCTTTTCAGGTTGATTTCGTCGATGTGAACGGAGTTTTTTTGTTTGAGAATTTCTAAGATAAGTCTTTCTTCCGGGCTGAGGTCAATAAAAAGCTCCTTTTGTTTTTTTACAGGCGGTCTTTTCTTTTCTTCCCAATTCATGAGCTCGATCAATTGTTGAGCATCTGTCAGCAATACCGCCTTGTTGTTTTTGACCAGGTAGTTGCACCCGGCACTTTTGACATCATTCACCCGGCCGGGGAAGGCGAATACATCTTTATTATAATTATTCGCCAGTTCAGCTGTTATCATGCTTCCACCTTTAATGCCAGTTTCAATTATAATAATGGCGTCACACATACCGGCCACAATCCTGTTGCGGCTGGGGAAATTGTGTTTGTCCGGTTTTGTTTTACTCCTGAATTCTGTCAACAGTCCGCCGCCGGAGCGCAACATATCTTTGGCCAGCCCGGTATGTTGCGAAGGATACACCTGGTCGAGACCATGGGCCAATACTCCCAAAGTTTTTAAATTGTTTTTTACAGCTGATTTATGAGCAATGGCATCAATACCAAAGGCCAGCCCGCTCACCACTAAAACATTCTGTTCGACAAGATTCGTGATTAGTTCTTCCGTAACCTGTTTGCCATATTCGGTATGATTGCGTGTGCCGATGATGGCAATGATTTTATCATGGTTCAGGTCGGCATCACCGCGATAATACAACAGGGTGGGAGGGTCATAACAATTCAGCAATCGTTGGGGATACTTTTTATCTGTAATGAAAAGTGGTTTGATTTTGTACTTTTCAATAAAAGCAATTTCCTGTTCCGCTTTTGGAAAGTCAACAAAAGATTTAATGGATTCTGCCCTGATGGCTCCAATACCTTCTATTTTTTCAAGATCTCTTTTCTTAGCATTGAAAATATCAGCGACGTTGAAATGTTGCAACAATATCCTGGCTTGTACGGGTCCAATGTTTGGAATAAGCGTTAGCGCCAGTTGATAAATTTGTTCGGCATGCATGGCAGCAAGAAAAATCAAATTTAATTTTTTGCCTGCTTCGCTGTTGCGGAGGTGGGAAATTTAAGGGTTGATAACCTTTAATTCTGTTCTCCTGTTTTTTGCACGATTTTCGGGCGTACTATTATCTGCTACCGGCTTTGTTTCACCAAAACCTTTATAAGAAAGTCTTTGAGCGGGTATTCGTTTATTAATCAGGTAGCTTACTACTGTCTTTGCCCTGTTGTTGGAAAGGGCGAGGTTGTCAGCGGGCTTACCTGCGTTATCCGTATGACCTGAAATTTGGATTTTTAATGAAGGGTTATCGTTGAGCAGTTGAACCACCTTGTCCAATTCAATTTGGGATTCTGGCTTGAGATCAAACTTATTTACATCGAAAAAGATATTTTTCAAAATAATGGTGGCATTGGCTTCGATGGGTTGTAAAGGAATATTCTTTTCATAAACAGAGTCAGGTGAATGTTGCGCCAGAAAGAAATTATCAGAATAAAACAAATATCCTTTGCGGTTCACGTTAAAAACATAATCCTTTCCGACCGGCAATGTGATCAGGTAGTTGCCGTTTTCATCCGTTTGCACTCTTGATATGGTTCGATTGGTGGCGAGGTCAATTAATTCAACAGCAGACGGTAATCCTTTGGTAGTTTTTTTATCAAATACCTGTCCCTTTATCCAAAGCGTTTTATTCGGTCTTAGATCTTCGCGTAATTCGAAACTATAAATATCCATACCACCCTTGCTGTCGCTGCGGTCGCTGGCGTAATAGGCTGTCTTTCCGCTTGCATCGATAAATAAAGTCGCCTCCCGGTTTATTGTATTGATGGGATAACCAAGATTTACCGGCTTGCTCCAATCGCCATTGGGCCCTTTCTTAACGTAAAACAGATCCTCATCGCCATATCCCTGCCAATAGTTCGATGTGAAGTACAATGTTTGATTATCCGCATGAATAAAGGGACATTGTTCATCGCCCGAGGTATTGATACCTGGTCCCATGTTTTCCGGTTCACCCCATTTGCCATTGTCCTGCATATGCGATACATAAATATCAATGCCGCCCAATCCTCCCTGCCTGCGGCTGGCAAAATACAGGTCCCTTTTATCGGGTGATAAACAAGGCTGAGATTCCCACTGGTCCGAATTGATCCATCCGCCTAAATTGATTCCCTCTGTCCACCCATCTTTGCCGCGGTAAGAGATATAGATATCGCAGCTTCCAAATCCATCCTGGCGATTGCAGCCTGTAAACACGAGCCACTGGCCGTCCTGGGAAATGTTTTGTGCAGCTTCATTCTGGGATGTATTCACTTCTCCTTCCACCGGGGCCGATGCTTCCCACTGATCATTGTTTCTTCTGCTTCTGAAAAAATCTTCATTGGTGCCATTCACTCTACGGGTGAATACAATTTCTTTACTGTCGATTGTAAGCGATGGAAAATATTCTGATTGCGCAGTATTGATCGCGGGACCCATATTTTGAGGAGCAAAGACATAGTTTGTGCCCGCATTTTTCCTGGCGTTCTCGATGGCAAATTCGTAAGATTTTTTACGGTATTCAGCGGCTTTAAGAGAATTTGAATTCTTTGGCGGTTTCTTATCAAGGAATTCGTTGATTGCATTCAGTGCTTTTTCAAAAGCTCCAAGCCCGGCAAGGTTGATTGAATAGGGAAGTTTAAATTCCATTGTATAGTCGCTATCCAGGGCAAAGGCCTTTTCATAGTATTCAACACTGGATTTATAATTTTTCAGCTGTCCGTAAACTCCCGCGAGCGACAGGTAGGCTTCCACATATTTCGGGTCTATCTCAATACATTGCAATAAAAGGCCTGCTGCATGAGTAAGATTGCCATCCTGTGCCCTTTCCAGTGCCTGGTCATACAGAATTTTGGCCTTTTTATCAACTTTCTCCGGATCGTAGGATTGCGAAAAAGAGATATGAAAAAAGATAAAAGTGGATAAGTAGAGCAATAGTCTTTTCATCGATCGGAATATTTCCTTATACACAACGAATCTAAGGGATTTTTATTCCGTGGTGGATTGCAACTAACCGGGAAAAGATTCACTTACATGGTATTATTTATATTTTCTATCTTCAATTTTATGACTCCGTCACGTCTGTTCCTTTTACAAATAGCAACAAACCAACCAACATATGAAAAAGTACATCACGGAATTTATCGGCACTTTCTTTTTAGTGCTGATTATCGGACTGGTAGGCGGCGATACCGCTCCAATTGCGATTGGCTCAGTCCTGATGGTGATGATCTATGCAGGTGGACATATTTCGGGAGCTCACTACAACCCCGCAGTTACACTTGCAGTATTGATCAGGCATCGAATTTCGGCACAGGAAGCAGTAATTTACATGATTTGTCAGCTTGCAGGAGCCGCGGTAGCTGCAGCGATTGTAGGAATTTTCAAGGAGCTTCCTACTGAAGCAGGGCAAACGCTAGACGCAACAAAAGCGGTACTGGCTGAACTGCTCGGCACTTTTGCATTGGCTTATGTCGTGTTAAATGTAGCAACAGTAAAAGCGAACGAGGGGAATAGTTATTTTGGCCTTGCCATTGGGTTTACAGTTTTGGCGATGGCGTATGCGCTTGGAGGATTAAGCGGAGGTGCTTTTAATCCGGCAGTTGCTGTTGGGGCATCGGTTATGAAAGCCTTCAGCTGGAATAATATCTGGATATACATTGTTGGTTGTTTCGCAGGCGCTGCATTGGCGGCGATATTGTTTAATTGGATTAATCCCGACGAAAAATTGCCGGTTACCAGTCCGGAAGATAAGGTTCGTTAGATAAAATATTTTATACAAAAGGCTGTCCGAAATTTTTTGTTATTCTGAGTTTGGCGAAAGTTGACAGTTTGATCGTCAATATTTCGGCAAACTTAATATGACATTCAAACTGATTTGGTACAGCCCTTTTGCTTTTTACGGCACGTTGATAAACTTATGTAGTTGCAGGCTCAGTTCCCATTTCGGGTTTTCTTTGATGTAAGCAATGATTAAGGGAGTCATTTGTGAAGATTTGTTCCACTCGGGCTGCAAATACAGCTTGCAATCCGGGGAAACAAGCGATGCATATTTTTCAGCCCAGCTAAAATCAGATTTGTTGAAAATGACAACTTTTAATTCGTTGGCGAAAGGCGGTAATTCTGGCAACGGCGCTTTGAATTTTTTGGGTGACAGGCAGATCCAATCCCAGCTTCCGCTCAGGGGATAGGCCCCTGAAGTTTCAATATGCGTTTTCAACCCTGTCGATTGCAGCTCGCGTGTTAGTTTATCGAGGTTATGCATCAATGGCTCACCGCCCGTGATGACCACAATTTCTGCAGGAGTCTCCTTAACCCTTAACATCAAACTTCGAACCTCGAACAACGGCTGTTTAACATCCCAGCTATCTTTTACATCGCACCAAACACAGCCCACATCACATCCTGCCAGTCGAATAAAATAAGCTGCCTTTCCCTGGTGATAACCTTCACCCTGGATCGTGTAAAAATGCTCCATCACAGGAAGGGCGGTTGTAATATTCTTATTCACTGGTCTCAATATCATCAGGATCAAATGTTGTTAGTTCTTATTCAGGCACGAATTGAAAGTGTTTTTCAGTAGGGCTGCTATTGTCATTGGTCCCACGCCGCCGGGAACCGGTGTGATCCACGAAGACAGAGGCGATACCCCTTCAAAATCTACATCCCCTTTTAGTTTGAAGCCGCTTTTCCTGCTTTTGTCTTCCACTCTTGTTATTCCCACGTCAATTACCACGGCTCCTTCTTTTACCATTTCGGCCTTTACAAATTCCGGGGTACCTATTGCAGCAACTATGATATCTCCCTGGAGGCAAATTTCTTTCAAACATTTGGTTTGGGAGTGACAGATGGTAACAGTACAATTTCCCGGGTTAGAGTTACCGCTCAATAAAATGCTCATCGGCCTGCCGACAATATTGCTGCGACCCAGTACGATCGCATGCTTCCCTTTGGTCTCAATCTTATAATGTTCCAGCAACAACATGATTCCATATGGGGTTGCCGGAAGAAACGTGGGTATACCCTCCACCATTTTACCAACATTAACGGGATGAAACCCATCAACATCTTTGTCAGGGTCAATGGTGTTGATCACTTTTTTGTCGCTAATATGTTTTGGAAGAGGCAACTGAACAAGGATCCCGTCAACATCAGGATCCTTATTAAGTTGCTCTATCTTTTCGAGCAGTCTAAATTCTGAAAAGTCTTCCTCCAAACGAATCAGTGTGGATTTAAACCCGGTTTCTTCGCAAGCTTTTACTTTGGCAGCTACATAAGTTTCGCTGGCGCCATTATTTCCCACCAAAATGGCTGCCAGGTGTGGCGTTTTTTTTCCTTCAATGACTCTTTGCGCAACTGAAATCTTTAATTCGTCCTTAATGGCCTGGGCCGCCACTTTACCGTCTAAAATTTTCATGGCGCAAACCTACAGAAAGTTTGTCTGCGAACTCGCATTGAATCAGGAAACCAACGCTCATGAACGTTGTTGATACATAGGATTACAGGCATTATTTTATTATCTTAGAAATGCCAAAACTTATCGTGTTGAGAATTAGACTAGTTACCCTGCCATTCCTTTCTTTATTTATCACGTTCACAGGTCTCGGCCAACACATTCGCAGGCCAGTTCCTTCAAACTATACGGGTCTTGGCGCCTACAGTTTAAATAGTGCGGATGTGTTTTCTTTTACCTCCAACCAGGGATCGCTGGCTCAACTCAGGAACTCATCGGCCGGGATCTTTGCCGAAAGACGATATTTTCTTGAAGAACTCAGCAGCTATACCGCGGCTTTTGGTTTGCCGACTCAATCCGGAAGTTTTGGCCTGAAGATGAATTATTATGGCTTTAGCGATTACAATGAATCACAAATCGGGTTAGCATATGCGAGGAAATTAGGGAGCAAAGTGGATTTAGGTGCACAATTTAATTATAACGGTATCCGGATAGCAGGCTACGGAAATGATGCCGCAGTAAGTTTTGAAATTGGTACTGTTTTGCACCTTACCGACAAATTGCATGCGGGCATTCATGTAAACAATCCCGTCGGCGGAAAGTTTGGTAAAGACCAACAGGAAAAAATCGCGTCCGTCTATACATTTGGGATGGGATTCGAACCGTCTGACAAATTTTTTCTGAGCACAGATATCATAAAGGAGCAGGATCAGCCGGTCAATGTAAATGCAGGAATACAATACAAATTCCTTACTCAACTCCTGGCAAGAGCGGGCATTTCAACTACCACGTCTACAACATGGATTGGCATTGGTTTATTCCTGAAATCATTCCGGATCGATGTCACCGCGTCCATACACTCTCAACTGGGCATTACGCCCGGGTTGATGCTCATTTATAATTTTAAGCCCGCGGAAAAGTGAAACGGATTGCGATCATACTATTCATTATTCACTTTTTACTATTCACTTGCCTTGCCCAGGATATTCCCCCAAGTGTAGAACAGCAACTTGAGAACCTTACCGATTTGGAGCAAACAGAAACAGAGGATGATTCATACCTGCAGCAATTAGAACTCTACCGGAGAAATCCAATCAGCATAAATACGGCCGAACCAAGTGAACTGAGGGAACTCCGCATCCTCACCGACCTGCAAATAATGAATTTTATTTCCTACCGGCGGATCTTTGGAAATTTTCTCAGTATTTATGAGTTGCAGGCGATTCCTACCTGGGATGTAAACACGTTGAAAAAAATAAGCCCGTTTCTCACTGTTGCTTCAACAGAATCACTAACTGATGACTTTGTCAAACGATTTAACCACGGAAGACATAGTTTGCTTGTTCGTTTTACACAAATCCTCGAGCCATCAGAAGGTTTCAAAGACACAGTTCCTGAAACGAAATACCTGGGCAGTCCCCAGCGATACTTTTTCAGATACCGTTACACCTTCAAGAATGTTTTGCAATTTGGATTAGTCGGTGACAAAGATGCGGGTGAACAATTCTTTAATGGGGCACAACACCTTGGATTTGATTTTTATTCGTTCCATTTGTTTGCGAGAAACGTCGGTATCATAAAGCAATTGGCGATAGGAGATTTCACTGTGAATATGGGACAGGGATTGATCCATTGGCAAAGCCTCGCATTTAAAAAAAGTGTCGACATATCAGGTGTCAAGCGACAATCCACGGTGTTGAGGCCTTACAATTCGGCAGGAGAATTTACTTTTAACCGCGGTGCCGGCATTACTATCAGGAAAGGAAATATTGATGTAACAGTATTTGGATCGGTCCGCAAGTTAGACGCAAATCGTGTGTCAGATACCGTGACCTATGAAGATTATGTTTCTTCCTTTCTGACTTCGGGCTATCATCGTACGCAATCCGAAATTGCTGACCGGCATAGTCTAGGGCAAGTTTCATATGGGGGTACCATAAAATATCTCGGCAACCGCTGGCAGGTGGGTGTCAATGCTGTTGGTTACCAGTTCTCGGAACCCGTTAAGAAATCAGCGGAGACATATAACATCTTTGCGCTTAGCGGCAGCAACTGGTACAACATGAGTGTCGACTATAATTACACCTATAAAAACTTTCATTTTTTTGGCGAAGCTGCTGCTGATAAGAATTTCAACAAAGCATTTTTGAATGGCGTTTTGATCAGCGTTGACCCAAGGGTTGACATATCGATGGTGCATCGTGCAATAGAAAAGGATTATCAATCGGTCAACGGAGATGCTTTCACCGAAAATATTTATCCAAATAATGAAAGGGGATTTTATAGCGGCATTACTATTCGTCCAACCACTGCATTCCGGCTTGACGCGTATGCTGATATATATAAATTTCCCTGGTTAAAAAGCAACGTGGACGCGCCAAGTTATGGAAAGGATTACCTGGTACAGCTTACCTATGTTCCAAACAAACAACTTGAGGTCTACACCCGCTTTAAAAATGAACGAAAGCAAAACAATCAGCCGGACAACAATACTGTTACCAACTACCTCGATAACTTTCCGCGGCAAAACTGGCGGGTCCAGGCAGGTTATAAAGTCACCAATGCAATTGCGTTGCGAAGCCGGGCTGAAGTAATATGGTATGACCGAAAAGGAAAAAATGCGGAACAGGGTTTCCTTTCATTCTTTGATTTCATTTATCGGCCATTGACAAAACCGTTCTCCGGCGTTGTGCGTCTCCAGTATTTTGAAACCGACGGTTATGATTCAAGATTATACGCATACGAAAACGATATTCTATACAGTTACTCCATTCCAACATTCTATGATGAAGGATATCGGTACTACATAATGGTGAATTATGATCTTAACTCCAGAGTTTCATTGTGGTTGCGACTGGGGCAATATTCATACAGGAATAAAAACATAATCGGTTCTGGCGCTGATGCGATCGAAGGCAACACAAAGACTGAACTAAAAATCCAGGCACGTTTCCTATTATAGATTTTGCTCATATTCTGCAATTTTTATTTTCTTCAAAAAAAGGTTCAATTTTTGGTGCAGCATCAGTGGACACACCAATGTCTTCTATTAACAGCCTCCCCGACACTAACGGTATACAAGAATCACTAACTACTTTTCTGAGATCATTACACTACCACCAACAGTAGCCCTTTACAAGACCCGCACTTATTAATTACAGGCATGATTTTGTTGCCGCCAGTACTCTGGTAAATGAACTGCTCGATTTCAAGGATCCGAGGATTGATAACTTTTTTACCGAGGACCAGGCTGGAAGAGTGTCGCCGACAATCAGCTATTCAGGCACCGATCCGGGTGTTCAATCCGCCTATATCCAGTATTCCCATGTTCATCCAAATATTACCGCTCCCGACTTTCCTCATGTTTTGATGGATTATTCAGAAGTAGAATTCTATCTCGCTGAAGCAGCGCAAAGAGGATACGATGTTGGTGGTTCCGCATCCGAACACTATGCAAATGGCGTTACGGCGTCAATCCTTTATTGGGGTGGCACTCCGGCAGAAGCAGCAACGTACCTTGCCCAACCGGGCGTTGCATATTCGCCCTCAACTTTCAAACAACAGATCGGTATTCAGCAATGGATCGCATTTTACAATCGTGGCGTGGATGCGTGGATTTCGTGGAGAAGACTGGACAGTCCTCAATTGCAACCTGCCCACGATGCTTTGTCAGATATTCCAAAAAGATTTCCATACCCCGTCAATGAACAGAATGTAAATACGGCGCACTACCAACAAGCTGCCGAGCAGATAGGCGGTGACGTAGTTGAGACTAAACTTTGGTGGGATATCTTTTAGTGACCTATATTAGTTTATTAAAAAAAGCTGCCATACGGCGGCTTTTCTTTTTTATGTAATTATTGTAAATGGATGTTTTGAACGACTTGATTAAGATTTATAAATGCCGGAAATGCCTCAATTTTTTCCTTTCATAAAAGTTCTGTGTTAAAAAATCTTATACCTTTCCCGCAGCAAAATTCATGGTTAAGATGTCTCATTTAACGGTTTATGCCATTAAATGGAAGCTTTTCCATTGAATTCCAACGTATTAAAAATTAAACAAACACTAACATGAGAAAAATTGCCTCACTGTTGCCAGTGCTGATATTGCTATGCACTGCCGCATTTGCGCAAACCCGAACTGTCACCGGGCAGGTTAGGGATGACAAAGGAGAACCGATTCCCTTCGCAACGGTCACTGAAACCGGAACCAAGAATGCTACCACTGCTGATGCGTCCGGTAATTTCAATTTAAAGATTAAAGATGGGTCACAAATTACAATTAGCTCCACCGGGTTTTCAAATCTAACTGCTACTCCGGGTACAGGAAACCTGGCTTTTTCTTTGAAAACAGTAACCCCGGTAATGCAGGAAGTCGTCGTGACGACGGCATTGGGTATTGCGCGGCAAGCCAAAGAAATTGGCTATTCTACGGCCAAAGTGAAAGCTGCTGAATTGACCCAGGCAAAAGTGATAAACCTGCAAAACGGTTTAACCGGTAAAGTTTCCGGTCTTAATGTGCAAACCACAAATAATGGAGTATTTGCCGATACCAGGATCACTCTTAGGGGTATTCGCTCGTTGACTGGAAATAACCAGCCCACGCTTATATTGGATGGGGTTCAGCTATCCCTGGGTTTTTTGAACTCGATAAATCCTAATGACATTTTGGATGTAACCATTTTGAAATCTGCTTCTGCTACTGCAATTTATGGACCTGATGGTGTGAATGGTGCAATAGTGATCGCAACGAAAAAAGGAAATAAAGCAAGACCAACCGTAACGTTGAGCCATACTACGCAGTGGGAGAAGGTGTCCTACATGCCGGAATTCCAACACGAATTTGGTGGTGGATATTCCCAGGATGCCTATGGCAACGGGGAGTGGGAACCAATCGAACAACAAAGCTGGGGACCTCGCTTCGATGGGTCTATTCGCCAGTTTGGTCAAACAGGACCTAATGGAGAGAAACTGGAAATGCCATTCGCCTATAATGAGAATGGAAGAAGAAACTATTTTGCTACAGGACGCACCCATCAAACCGATGTGTCATATTCGCATGGTGATTTTTATCTCAGCGCTCAAAACGTTTCAGTCAATGGTATATTGGAAGGCGATAAGAATGACAGGCGAAGCGTTAATATGAAAGCCGAAAAAGAATATGGAAGGTTTAAAGCAAATTTTGCTTTGCGCTACACGGAGCAGCAATATGACGTAACAAATAATCAAATTCGTACTTACTATAATGTAACAGGTTCACCGGGCAACTATGATTTGAGCCGTTTTAAGAATTGGAGAACCGATTACTTTTCAAGCCCCGATGGTTATTACACGCCATACCTCGATAACCAGGATAAGACTCCTTATTTCTCAAAGGACAACTCGAGAGAAAGAGGTCGCAGTGATGAATTCTTTGGAATGGGAGAACTTAATTTTAAAGCGACTTCCTGGCTGAATTTTACTTACCGCGCAGGGATGACTTATACCAACGGAGAAGCCACTTCAACCCGTGGTGCCTTTAATTATACGGCGTACCATCTTACATTAAGGGACCACGGTACTTTGAACATCACGTCTGCTGTAACAAACGCAAGCACCACAAACAGAAGACTTACTTCTGAGTTTTTTGCAAACGCGACCAAAAAGTTTGGAAACTTCGGTGTCAGTTTGTTGGCGGGCCAATCTTATCGCGAAACCCAATTCAAATTCCTGAGTGCAGGAAGCAACAATTTGGGAAATTCAACATTGCTGTCAATCCAGATGCGTAAAGGTGAGCCAGCCGTTACTGTGGATAATTCCAAAGTAAGACTCGAAAGATTTTTTGGAAGATTGGCTGTTGATTACAACAACTGGGCCTTCCTTGAGGCAACTGCCAGCTACGATTTTGACAGCCGCCTGGTTAAACCAGGTGTAGAATTCAAGAAATCGGATATCGGATTCTTTTACCCGGGTGTAAATGCTTCCATTTTGTTACATGAAGCGCTTACAAGTTTAAAAACAAGCAGGCTGATCAGCTACCTGAAAGTGCGCGGTGCTATTTCAAAGACAGGGAATGTGAACTTACCTGCTTACGCATTTGAAAATACATTTGCAGCTTCTACATTCTTCCCTTATGGCGATATCCTAAGTTTCGGGGCAACAGCCAACACAGTTGCGGCTCATTACAACCCGGAATTTGTAATAAATAAAGAAGTGGGTGTGGAAATTGGTTTGCTGCAGAACCGGATAAACTTTGAGGCTACATATTATAAACAGGATAATACAGATCAGATCATCGATGTGCAGCTTTCTAATACTACAGGTTATACAACGGCTACCCAAAATGCAGCTGCCTTTACTAACAAGGGTCTTGAACTTGACCTGAAATTGACTCCGCTGGTGAAAATTGGCGACGTCAATATCGATTTCAAGGTTAACTATACCAAGCAAAAGAATGAAGTTACCTCACTTGTGGACGGAGTTAATGAGCTGGGCATCGGTAATTTCAACTATGTTATCGTAGGGCAATCTGCCTATGTATTCAAGTTAATTGATTATAAAAGGGATGACCAGGGCCATGTCATCGTGGACAAAGAAACTGGTATGCCTGAGCAGGATCCTAACCTTAGAATGTTTGGCAAGACAACACCTACGGACTTTTTCGGTATGAGCCTGAATGTAAGTTGGAAAGGGTTAATGCTTAGTGCGGTGGCTGATTATCGGAGCGGCAACCAGATCGTGGTTGATCAGTTAGGTGGTTTCCTTGATGATAATGGAATCTCTAAACGCAGTGCGTCATTTGGCCGCCGTGCATTTATTTTCCCGAATTCAGTATACGATGATGGAACAGGTAAATACGTAACAAACACAGATGTTTACACATCCAACTATGGTCGTTTGTTCTGGAATAGTGACTTAAACACTGCAGTTACCAGCAATTATCTTGCTGATGGTTCATTCTGGAAGCTGAGGGAAGTCGCTATTTCTTATGAAATACCTAATAAAATCTTTGGAAATAGTGTCGGCAAAGTGATCAAAAGCGCTACAATTGGCGTTAACGGCAGAAACCTGTTGATGTGGGTGCCTAAGTCAAATGTTTGGACAGATCCTGAATTTTCAGGAGGAATCAGTCCGATTACCGGTCTTCCGAACAACACTTCCAATGTTGGAAACGCAACTGGCCGGAGTACTGCGTTCAACTTTCCGCCGACAAGAATTTTTGGCGCCAGCCTGGTAGTGAGGTTTTAATTATTTAAAATGAATTTAATATGAAAATCAAAAATATAGTTTATACGACATTCCTTACAGCAGTGCTGATCGCTGCCGGCGTAAGCTGTAGCAAGGATAAATTTGACATAAATGCCAATCCGGATGATGTAACGGATGTATCGGTTACACCTTCGGTGATCCTGCCGGGAGCTTTGCAGGCTACGTCAACCAATATTGCGGCAGAATACTGGTTCCTGGAATGGTGGATGGGCCACGGAGCAAGATCTGGTTCATACCAGTCATTAAACGAAGAGGAAACTTACAAGTTCACAAACGATTTCCATGTCGGTATTTGGAATGGGCTTTACGCAAATGCTAACAATTATCAAATCTTGATTAATAAGTCAGTTGAGCTGGGTGCAGGAACGTATGAAGCAATTGGCCGTATCATGAAGTCGCACAACTTTCAAATTCTGACGGATATTTATGGAAATATTCCATACTCCGAAGCATTTAAGGGAACTGCCGCCCCGACCCCCAAATACGATAAGTCAGTTGACATTTATAATGGAATTTTCGCTGATCTCGACGCTGCAATCGCGCTGCTGCACGACGCAGCTGCCACCGATCCTGCAAAAAATCCTGACATTGAAACGTCCGACATTGTGTACGGTGGAGATACGGAGCTTTGGATAAAATTTGCCAATACGCTCCGTTTAAGAATGCTCGTGCACGTGCACAATGGAACCACCGCCCCAGGCGCTGTTGCACCGGGCGTTAATGTATCGGAGCAGATGGCAAAAATTGACCCTTTAGGTTTTCTCGCCGAAGGCGAATCTGCCCATCTTAACCCTGGTTTTACAGGAACCAAACCCCAGCCTTACTACCGGTTTTATAATACCAGTGAAGCTGGTCAAGGAAGCCAGCGTGACCATCTTAGAGCAAGTGAGTATGCTATAAAATATTACCAGGCCGATCAAGATCCCCGGATTAGCCGGTTTTATACAGCTCCCGGTGCGTCGCATAAAGGGATTAAGTTCGGTACTCCTTCTGGCGGTTCTGTACCTACTGGTGATCAGCTGTCTAATATCAGGGGCATCGGTTATTCTCCCAATGCTGCCAATTCCCGGGCATGGATATTGACAGCGGCTGAAAGCTTGTTCTTACAGGCGGAGGCACGGGAGCGCGGCTTTTTAACTACGGGCCCCACTGCTGAAGAGTTGCTGAACTCAGCAATACATGAATCATTCGATTGGTTAGGTTTGACCCCTACTGACGTTGATGACTATTTAGCTTTCAACTCAGGCTATCCGGATGTAGATTACAATGCTGCTCCATTAGGCGCCGGACTTCCTGCGGGGGGATTGTATACAATTCTATCTCAAAAATGGTTTGCTCTTAACATGATAGCGCCTTACGAATTGTGGACTGATTGGAGAAGAACCGATGTAGTGTACGGTATCGGCGGCGGTTATGATCCTGGTCCTACTATTTCGGTTGACCCGAATGCAGGCGATGTAATCCCGATCCGTTTGTTCTATCCCCAAAACGAGTATAACTATAACGCAGTTAATGTTGGTGGAGAGGGTACAATTAATGTGTACACCGGAAAATTATTCTGGGACTTAAATTAATACTGATCATAAAACTTATAAACATGAGAAAAATATTATTATCAGGTGGATTAGTGGCCCTGCTTGCCATCATGGTAGTGGGCTGTTTAAAGGATGAAGATTTTGAGGATCAGCAATACGGGCTCCAGGTCCCCGCGGTAAATGGAGTCTCTTTTCCTGAAAAACTACAAAGTCCCGTGACGAAGGGTATAGTGGCGCAATCCAGCCCACAAGACGTAACCGGTCCCCTTTTGTCTCTAAATGTGGCGGAAGCACCTTCGTCACCTGTCACAGTTGCCCTTGCAACAGATGATGCGCTCGTTACTGCCGAGGGGCTCGAATTGATGCCTGCGGGTTCGTATACGATTAATTCACTCAATGTAACCATTCCTGCAGGTGAAATAACCTCTGACGCGCTTAAGATCACAGTCCCGGATGCTAATGCTCTTGATCCCACAAAAAAATATGGAATTGGGTTTAAAATTACATCGGTTGACCAGGGATACACCATAGCCAAAAATCTGAGCACGATGGTCATAGCCTTTGCAATCAAAAATCAATACGAAGGTACCTACAGCGTAGCTGGATATCTTTATCACCCATCTGCCCCGCGTAATATTGAGGTCGACAACCAGGAGAAAGAAATATTGACTGTAAATGCGACCACAAGCCTGGTGGATTTGGGTGACTTAGGAAGCGCTGGCTACAAAGCTTGGTTGCAGGTTGATCCGGCAACGAACGCTGTGACGGTAACTGCCGCTCCGGGAGCCGCTGGCGCGCCCTACACAATGTTCTCAGCAGGCCTTCCGACCTCAAATCCTGGCTATACGGCGGCATGGACCGGATCAGCCGAATGCAATAATACTTATGATCCCGCCACCAAGACCTTCAAATTACGTTATGGCTATTTAGGTGGTACAGGTTGGCGTGTTACTGAAGAAATACTTACACGTAAATAATTCCAGCTTCGTAGTATAAGGTAACCAGGGATTGCTGTCAGGCAATCCCTTTTTTTATGTCGGTACAATCCAACTATCTTTGATTCACTAACATCAAACATTTCAGATGCCTGATCAGCCTCAACAACAACCCAACCAGCTCAACATCGAAATATCTGAAGAAGTTGCTGAAGGGTCCTATGCAAACCTTGCGATTATCACTCACTCCCACGCGGAATTTGTAATAGACTTTGTCAATGTAATGCCTGGAACTCCAAAGAGCAAAGTAAAATCAAGGGTCATACTCACACCACAACACGCCAAGCGATTAATGAAGGCGCTTACTGAGAACATAGGCAAATATGAATCGGCAAATGGGACTATCAAAGATCTGGAAGAAATACAACTGCCATTGAATTTCGGAGGACCTACGGCGCAGGCGTAGCTGGATACTGGATGCTGGATACTAGATACTAGTTTGTTCGCGGTAATGTGATGTGTTTATTTAACCGATTGATGTTCTTGCTCGACTGATTGTAAGAACTTATTAAGCATTCTACCAAGTGATTCAATCTTCCTTTGCAAATTTGTAAATACTCGTTCATCGGTTAACGATTTTGTTACTATAAGATTTTCTAAATGGTCCATCGTTTCATCATTAGATGAAAGGGCATAAACGAGGAATTTGATCCAGTCTTGTTTATAACGTCTCCTTCCGTAGCCTTCTACAATTGCGGCCTTCGTTGTTTTGCTTGACTTTCTTATTTGTGATCCTTCTTCATACATTTCAAACTTTGGCAACTGCAAAGTCATTTCGTGCACGTCAATTACAATCTCCCTGGCCAAACTCCAAACTTGTAGTTTCTTATAACTCATAATCCTGCCTTTATCTATCCAGCATCCGGCATCCAGTATCAGGACAAGACACAAGACACCAGTATCCAACATCCGGCCTCCAGCCTCCAGTATCCAGCATCCAGTACCCAGTATCCAGCATCTAAATCAACCCCTCATCCGCAAAACTATAATACCCTTCGTCGCTTACGATAATATGATCGATTACCCTGATGTCGAGCAGGCTTGCAGCTTCTTTTATTTTTATGGTGATCGCTTCGTCAGCACGACTGGGTTTCAAACTTCCTGATGGATGATTGTGCGAGAGTATTATGCTGACGGCATCTTCTTCCAGTGCTTTTTTCAGAATGATTCGTGGATCTGCAACCGTACCAGTAATACCTCCCTGGCTAACGATCTCAAAGTGGTTGATCTTATTTGCCCTGTTTAGAAAAATGACGGCGAAAACCTCGTGGCGATAGTCCTTCAATGCAGTTCTCAGGTATTCGGCTATTTCCGTGCTGCTGGTTATAATGGCTTTTTCAAGTGAAATGCTGGATTGCCGTCTTCTGCCGAGTTCGAGGGCAGCCGCTACACTGATGGCTTTAGCTTCCCCGATCCCCTTGACCTTCATTAATTGTTTTAGCGTTAGCTTCCCGAGCTCAGCAAGATTGTTCTTGCCCAGGCTCAATATTTCTTTACCTAAATCAACCGCAGATCTCTCTTTTGTTCCATGGTGAATGAGGATCGCCAGCAATTCTGAATTGCTGAGGTTTTCCGCACCCTTCGATAGTAGTTTTTCTCTCGGTCTGTCGTCTTTTGCCCACAATTTTATAGAGTGTTTATTCTCTTGCATTGAACAACTTTAACCAATATTTTTGGTTTTCCAATGGGTTTTGGACGTAACCCATTCGGTGAAAAAAGCAGATTAATCCAATTATATTTTTTGAAAAACGCTAAATCTGGTCTTTATGAAAGCTAGTAGATTCAATTCCGTAGGTGCCCTTCACCCAATCCTTTTCTTCGCGGTAATGTATGTAGTGGTGCTCTTCCTTTCCATTTTCATTTGCTCATCGCTATTCTACAGTTTACAGTCAAATTCCGACGATGCTGTGGCTGCAAAAATTACCGAGCCCACGAAGCAAACAGGGTTTCCAGTGCAGGTTTCAACGGCTGCCGTAGTTCGGTAAGATTAAGCTATTCACTGCCTGAATTTTTTAAAGCATGACGGGCGGTGATTGCGTTGATAGTAATATCTTCGCCGCTCCAAAGGGAACCCCTAATGGAGTTCTTCATACCTTTGGCCATTTTTGAGTCATGCAATCTGCTAAAATTTTTGCCGGCACAAGTTCGGAGAAGCTGACCGGCGAAATTTGTAAAAGGTACGGAACCAGGCCTGGTAAAATCAATATTCAACGCTTTAGCGACGGGGAGATCTGCCCCACATTTTTAGAAAGTATCCGTGGTGATTTTGTTTTTCTCGTACAAAGTACTTGTTCCCCTGCTGAAAATATTATCGAACTGCTCCTAATGATTGATGCTGCAAGGCGTGCCTCTGCATATAAGGTGATCGCTGTGCTGCCCTACTATGGTTATGCCCGCCAGGATAGAAAGGACAAGCCCAGGGTAGCCATCGGAAGCAAACTGATTGCCAACATGTTAGTTGCAGCTGGTGCAGACCGGGTTATTACAATGGATCTTCATGCCCCACAGATCCAGGGTTACTTTGACATACCGGTTGACCACCTGGATAGCCACGCAGTTTTTATTCCTTACATCGAGAATCTGCGGCTGGAATACCTTACCTTTGCCGCCCCCGACGTGGGAGCAACCAACCGGATCAGGGAAATAGCCAACTATTTTAATGCTGAAATGGTGATATGCGATAAGCATCGGAAAAGGGCGAACGAGATAGCAAGCATGGTTGTGATTGGAGATGTAACGGGGAAGGACATTGTAATCATCGACGATATCTGTGATACCGGTGGAACTTTGGCCAAAAGTGCCGCCCTCCTGAAAGAAAAGGGGGCACGAAGTGTACGAGCTCTTATTACCCATCCGGTTTTGAGCGGAAAGGCTTATGAAAACATCGAAAACAGTGTGCTTGAAGAGCTGGTAGTATGTGATACCATTTCAATCAGGAAGGAAAGCCCAAAAATCAAAGTAATTTCTGTAGCTGAACTTTTTGCCGTCGCTATTCGAAATGCATTTGAAAACAAAAGCATCACCAGTCTTTTTGTTCACTCACAAAGAAGGCACAGTTTATAGAAAGTGTATTAAAGAGTAAATATTAAATAACAAATAATAATGAAAACAATTACAATCAAAGGACAACTGAGGACCGGATTCGGGAAAACCGCCACCCGGCAGATCCGCTCTCAGGAACAAGTGCCGGGTGTAATTTATGGGGGTGCTCAGGAGGTCAATTTTTTGGCTCCTGCAGCGGCGTTCAAACCCCTTGTTTATACACCAAGCTTCCAGCTGGCTGAAGTAGACGTAGACGGAAAAATCTATAAATGTATTTTGAAGGATTTGCAGTTTGACAAAGTAACCGACAGCCTGATACATGTCGACCTGATGGAGTTAGTTGAAGACAAAAAAGTCATTGCCACTATTCCATTGAAATTTACCGGAAGTTCAAAGGGTGTGAAAGACGGAGGTAAATTTATTTCGAAAATCACTGCGCTGAAAGTAAAAACATACCCCAAATATTTGAAGGAGCAAATTGAAGTGGCTGTTGATGATTTGGACCTGAATGGAAATATCCGAGTGGAGGATGTAAAAGTTGATAACTATGAGATACTGAATTCTCCGAGGATTCCCATTGCGTCAGTTGTATTGACAAGACAGTTGAAACAGGAAGAAGCGACAACTGCCCCGGCTGCAGGTGCTGCTCCCGCTGCCGCCCCTGCTGCTGCCGCTGGTGCAAAAGCCGCTGCGCCTGCTCCCGCTGCCGCGACAAAAAAATAATTCTTTTTATCATTTTTAGAACCCGTATCAGCCGATGCGGGTTTTTTATTGGTTAATACGATATTTGGCCTAAGAGCCAGCCACGGAAATAAATGTATAGCTCATCCTGCTTACCCCTGCAAACTAGTTATGAAATTTTTAATCGTAGGATTGGGAAATGTGGGTGAAGAATATGCCCATACCAGGCACAACATCGGTTTCGATGTTGTCAATGCATTTGTGTTGAAACATGGTGGAAGCTTCCGGGTTGGCAGGTTAGCATATTCTGCCGAAGTGAAATGGAAAGGAAGGATTTTTATTTGTATTTGCCCCACAACGTATATGAATTTAAGTGGTAGCGCAGTCAGGTATTGGATGGAAAAGGAAAAGATAACAATTGAAAATATTCTCGTAGTAGTTGATGAGCTCGCACTCCCCCTTGACAAATTGAGATTGCGGCCTGATGGAAGCCCAGGGGGGCATAACGGTTTAAAAAGCATCCAGGAGGTTTTAGGAAGCGGTGCTTACGCAAGGCTGCGATTTGGGATCGGGAATAATTTTCCAAAGGGCCGCCAGTCCGATTTTGTGTTGGGTAAATGGACAAAGGACGAGGAGCCCATTGTCAAAAAAAAGATAGACCTGGCCGTTGAAGTCATTGGCAATTTTGCAACCCAGGGTGTAACCCATGCTATGAACCAGGTAAATAATCATAGGGTTGAATTATGATAAGTCGTATTGATTACTTATTTTAGCACCCCGTCCCTTAAGTGAGTAAACTCCGCTTATTCTATTGGATTTGATGAATATATGGGATCAACAGTCCTTGGAGTAGTATCCGATGTATTTTAACAACAACCATTCCTGATTATGAAGATTTTTTGCGTAGGCCGGAACTATATAGCTCATGCTGAAGAGCTGGGAAACGAAACTCCTGATGAGCCGATAATTTTCATGAAGCCGAAGAGTGCCATGTTGCAGCCTCATGCACCCTTTTACTACCCCGAATTTACCAACGAGCTGCATTACGAATGTGAATTGGTGCTTCGTGTCAGCAAAAACGGCAAGTACATCCAGGAAAAGTTTGCGAGCAAGTATTATGATGCCGTGACTACAGGGATCGATTTCACCGCACGGGATATACAGGATGATTTAAAGTCGAAAGGATTACCTTGGGAGAAAGCTAAGGCATGGGACAATTCTGCGGTAATCGGGAAATGGATCCCATTTACGGAGATCAAAAATAAAAAGGACATCAACTTTTGTCTTTATAAAAATAAAGAACTGGCTCAGCAAGGTAACTCATCAAACATGGTCCACAATTTTGACAACCTGGTAGCCTATATTTCCAACTTCTTTTCGGTAAACATCGGGGACGTGATCTTTACCGGTACGCCTGCCGGGGTTGGTGAAGCGGTAGTAGGAGACGAATTTGAGGGCTTCCTCGAAGATGTCAGCATGTTTACTCTTGATATAAAATAAACCTATTCCGGATTTATTTTCGGAACCCATTACACAAACCAATTGCTTATTCAGCCATCCGCCCCGGGCGGATGGTTTTTTTGTGTCCCATTCATCTCACAATCGAAACTCGTTCTAATTAATATCTGTAATAATGATTGCGACTCACAAACCTTTGTTCACCTTAAATTTGCGAATCGTCCCGAGCATGACGACGGATGCCTTCCTATAAATGACCGATATCGATTTATTGCTGAAAGCTTACAGGACGATGAGTCTCGTAAAAAGAATGGCCGAAACGTATGAAGCTAATCGTTCCGTTTGCAAATATGTTCATTCTACTTCAAGGGGGCACGAAGCTATTCAGTTAGCGGCGGCCTGGCAACTTCAAAAACAGGATTACGTCAGTCCATATTACCGCGACGAAACTATGCTGCTTGGTTTGGGATTCACTCCTTTCGACCTGATGCTCCAACTTCTGGCCAAAGGGGAGGATATGTTCACTGGTGGTCGCGAATATTATTCCCATCCCAATTATAGAGGTCACGATAAACCCACAATTATTCATCAAAGCAGTGCTACCGGCATGCAGGCAATTCCAACTACGGGTGTTGCCCAGGGAATACAATATTGGGAGCAGAATGATATTGCCCGTCTTAAAAAAGGTGAGAACGGCGAGCTCCCGATTGTTTTGTGCTCATTCGGCGACGCAAGTATTACCGAGGGCGAGGTCAGCGAGGCTTTCCAGTTTGCAGTGCTAAAACAACTTCCCATCATTTACTTAGTGCAGGATAATAACTGGGGCATAAGTGTTACTGCTGAAGAGGCAAGGGCCATGAATGCTTTTGAATTCGGAGCAGGTTTTAAAGGTTTGAAGCGGGTGCAGGTTGACGGAAGCAATTTCGAATCGTCGTTTGAAATGATGCAGCATGTTTGTAATGCTGTACGTAAAACAAGGAGGCCGTGGCTCGTCCATGCGCAGGTGCCTTTATTAAGTCATCATACAAGTGGTGTAAGAAAAGAATTTTACAGGTCGGAAAAGGATTGGGCGCGGCATATGGAACATTGTCCCAATTTAAAACTCAGAAATAAGCTAAAGGAAAACGGCATAACGGAGGATGAATTGGTACAAATAGAAAAAGAGGCTGCGGATATAATCGCCGCTGATTTTTCGAAAGCGGTGGCGTCACCTGAACCCGATCCCGCAACTGCAACTGAACATATATTTGTTCAAACTCCCATAACTGAGGAGTCAGGGAAGCGGTCCCCCGTCAATGCTGAAAAAGTAATTATGGTGGATGCCGCGCTTCATGCGATAAAAGAAATTATGGAAGACCATCCCGAAGCTATATTATATGGACAGGATGTTGGCAGGAGGCTCGGCGGTGTGTTTCGTGAAGCGGCAACACTTGCACAAAAATTCGGTGATAGCCGTGTATTTAATACTGCAATACAGGAAGCATACATCGTTGGTTCATCCGTAGGACTGAGTGCCCTTGGAATAAAACCGATTGCTGAAGTTCAGTTCGGCGATTATATTTATCCCGCATTTAACCAGCTATTGACAGAAGTGTCTAAAAGTTGTTACCTGACCTGCGGAAGGTTTCCTGTTTCAATGATTCTGCGGGTACCTGTTGGAGCCTATGGAGGTGGCGGGCCTTATCACAGCGCAAGTGTAGAGACCACGCTGTTATCTATAAAAGGAATTAAAGTAGTTTTTCCGTCCAACGCCGCTGACATGAAGGGACTGATGAAGGCTGCATTCCATGACGGCAATCCTGTAATAATGCTTGAACATAAGGGATTGTACTGGAGTAAAGTTCCCGGCACTGAAGAAGCAAAATCCATCGAACCCTCGCGCGATTACGTCATTCCTCTTGGAAAAGCAAATATTGTGCATCACGCCGGAGATACAGCAATCGAAAATGGTGAAAGCTGTGTTATTGTTACGTATGGAATGGGCATATATTGGTCAAAAGCGGCCGCGAAAAATTTTAACGGGCAGGTAGAGGTCGTTGACCTTCGGACATTATATCCTCTTGATGAAGATTTGCTGGTACAGCGAATAAAACTTCATGGCAAATGTTTAATCGTAACAGAAGAACAATTGAATAATTCGTTTGCGGAAGCGCTGGCAGGTAGGTTATCGAATAGTTGTTTTCAATCCCTGGATGCACCAGTTGAGGTGATTGGTGCATTAAATGTTCCTGCAATACCGATGAATATGCTCCTTGAACAGGCAATCCTTCCCAATGCTAATAAAGTAGCGCTTGCCATAGAGCGCTTGCTCAAAAAATAATCAAAACGGACCTAAGTGTGTTGAAGAGTTCTAAAAAGAAGAGAAATATGAATATAAAATGCATGCCGTTATTTATAGCAGTCCTATTTAACGGGCTACAGGGTCTTGCTCAGCATGATACGCTTAAGCCACGATCCGTGACGCTTCCCAACGGGTGGAAATTGTCTCCAGCCGGTCGCTCGTTGCCACTTGGTGATTTACCATTAAATATTGCGGTATCGAAATCAAAGAAGCTAATGGCAGTTACTAATAATGGGCAAAGCGTTCAAAGCATTCAGCTAATTGACCCGAAGCATGAGAAGATCCTGGATATTGTGACGGTGGCAAAATCGTGGTATGGGTTAAAATTCACCGCTGATGAGAAATATTTGTATGCAAGCGGGGGAAATGATAACTGGATATTGAAATATGCTGTGGCAAACAAAAAGCTTCAATTGAAGGATAGTATTAAGTTGGGGGATAAGTGGCCAGAAAAAATTTCGCCTGCAGGAATAGAAATAGACGACCGCACAAAAAAAATGTTTGTTGTCACCAAAGAGAATAACACTTTATACATTATTGACCTGGTTAAAAAAAACATCATATATCAACAATCCCTTGGAGAAGCCGCTTATACTTGTTTGCTGTCCGGTAACAGAAAGGAGCTATATATCTCGCTCTGGGGCGGGAAAAAAGTACTGGTATTTGATATTGCTTCCAAAACAATTGTTTCGGAAATTAATGTAGGTGAAAACCCCAATGAGCTGTTGTTGTCAGCAAGCAAAAACCATCTTTATGTTGCAAATGCCGGTGACAATTCGGTTTCTGTAATAGACATTGCTAATAGAAAGGTGTTGGAGGTCCTGAATGCTGCGTTATACCCTGCTGCAGCAACAGGATCCACCAGCAACGGTCTTGCCTTGAGTGAAGATCAAAAAGAGTTATATGTTGCCAATGCGGATAACAATTGTCTTGCAGTTTTTGATGTCAGCAATCCCGGGTTCAGCAAATCAAAAGGATTTATTCCCACGGGTTGGTATCCAACCAATATAAAAGTTATTGGCAAAAAAATATTTGTATCGAATGGAAAAGGGTTTTCTTCTATGCCCAACAAAAAAGGACCCGACCCGGTCAATTCGGACCAGGAAGTAATTTATCAACATGGCGATTATCGAAAGCAGCAAAGCAAGATAGAATACATAGGAGGATTGTTTAAAGGCACACTTAGCATAGTTGACATTCCGACAATCTCCCAGCTGGCTGGTTACTCAAAAACAGTATACAGCAATACTCCTTATTCAAAAGAAAGGGAGCAAAATGCGAATGGAGAACCGGGCAACCCTATTCCGACGAGAGTAGGCGATGCGTCACCCATAAAGTATGTGTTTTATATTATAAAGGAAAACAGAACGTACGACCAGGTGTTGGGTGATATGCCCCAGGGCAATGGTGATACCAGTCTTGTTTTATTTGGTGAACACATCACTCCAAATCAGCACAAACTCGCCACTGAGTTCGTGCTGCTGGACAATTTTTATGTAGACGGGGAAGTTAGCGCCGATGGTCATAATTGGAGCACGGCTGCTCATGCAAATGATTATTTAGAGAAAACGTGGCCCACAAGCTATGGTGGCCGCGGAGGCAATTATGATTCTGAAGGCAATCGTGAAGTTGCAAATCCTGACCGCGGGTTTATATGGGATTATTGCAAACGGGCTGGTGTTAGCTATCGGACCTATGGAGAATTTGCCGATGATTATAAGGCTAACATTAAAGTATTAGAAAATCATTTCTGTCCTTATTATACCAGTTGGGATCAATCCGTCAGAGATACTACCCGCTTTTATCAGTGGAAAAGAGAATTTGATTCCCTTTTGGCGGCTAATGCAGTTCCCCGTTTCAATTCGTTGCGTTTTATCAACGATCACACGGAAGGAGCAAAGCTCGGAAGCCCGACACCATTTGCCCACGTGGCTGATAACGACTGGGCTTGCGGGTTATTTGTTGAATACTTATCCAAAAGCCCGATCTGGAAGGAAACCGCAGTCTTTATCATTGAAGACGATGCGCAGAATGGACCTGATCACGTAGATGCTCACCGAAGTCCCGCATACATTGCCGGAGGTTTTGTGAAAAGGAAATTTATAGATCATACGATGTATTCTACTTCTTCGATGCTGCGGACGATTGAGTTGATACTTGGCCTTCCGCCGATGAGCCAGTACGATGCAGCTGCAGAACCCATGTGGAGATGTTTTACAACAAATGCTGATCTGTCACCATATCAATCCGTATCTGCTTATGTTGACCTGGATGAGAAGAACACAAAGAACACTCACAGTGCGCGGCTGAGTCAAACACTTGACTTTAGCAAGGAAGATCGTATTCCCGACCTGGTATTCAGTGAAGTAATCTGGAAAGCAGTAAAAGGTGAGGATAGTATGATGCCGGCGCCAAGAAGAAGCGCGTTTCTCAAAGTGATTCATCAGGAAGACGACGATGATTAAGCCGGGTATCGCAGCTTGTTATTGTGAACAAAAGTTCCCGGTGTATGAAGTAGAAAAAACATTGAGGAAAGAGTAAATGAATTTTTTCAGCTCTGATTTATACCCCCGATGACTGGGTTGTCCTGGACCCGAACGATTATATAAATGGACGGCGGCGCGGGCATGACATTGAGTCTTTGATTTTGCAACCACCCTGGTGATGAAAAATTGCACTATCACTACAATGTTGTTTCATGGGTAAGACCATATGGCTATGCCTATAACTGTCCTGGGTCACCGTCTTCTTTTTTACCCGATGATTTTTTCTTTTTAGAAACAGGGTTTGGTTCCCTTTATTAAGGCTGCGTGATAATCAAAAGTTTGTTTAGTTACAACGGTCTTAACCAAATATTCCTGTAACTGATCGGTTCACTTTTATCGCCATGAGCCTGTAATTTAATCGGCGCAGCTCCATGCACACGATAGGCAGGCTGACCGATATACGGCGTGTCGCCCAGCAGGGTTGTGTTATTTTGTACCAAAACTCCGTTGTGAAATGCAGTAATGCGTGCCGGTGACTTGAGGATACCTTCTTTGCTGAATTTTGGCGCGGTCCATACAATATCATAGTACTGCCATTCGCCTGGCTTTTTGCAGGCATTAACCAGTGGTACAGCCTGCTTGTACATGCTGCCAGCCTGGCCGTTAACATAGGTCGTGTTTTTATAATTATCGAGAACCTGTATTTCATAGCCACCGGCCCCCCATGGAAGTGCCGCGAGAAAGATACCACTATTGCCTCGTGCCTGTCCTGACCCGGTGATGTTTTCCGGTATGCGGTATTCAATATGTAGCTGGAAGTCCGTAAAAGTGGCTCTTGTTTGAATGTCGCCTGTGCCTTTGTTTACGGTCATTGCGTTGTCCTCGAGTAGCCATTTAGCCGCAGTGGAATCTTTCGTATTCACCCATTGATCCAGGTTCTTGCCATCAAATAAAATGATTGCATCTGATGGAGCATCTCCCGGTTTACTGCCCGGTGTAACAACGACCGGGACGGGCGAATAATATTCAGTATCCTCAGGTTTGCCTTTCTCCTGTGCGTTTGATGATAACAAGATTGGCGCAAGTAAGGTGACCAGAATAACGATCCGTTTCATAATCTATGACGTTTATTTTATAATTAGAGTGACAAGTAAAAGTGGCGCAATAATAAAACAATTTAATACTCTTTCACCTACCTTTTTATTTTCATTGGATGTGCTGCCGGTAATTATTATAAAATGCTGTTACGAGATCCAATGATTTCATATTTCTATCTGTTGAGTAAGCCGGATGCCGTCACCAGAATTTTACATACAAGGCTGCCAGGATGAGCAGCACTATTACCGTCAACCCAATATGAACCGGCTCGAGCCGGAACATGGTTTTATCAAGGGCAAAGGCTTTTGGATTTATCTTCGGACCCCAAAGACTGATAGCGATCATCAGCAAAATTGTAATGACAAACGAGATGCCCATTACTATCAGAAACGGTATTTCATAACTTCCCTTGCCGTTAGGGTAAGCGGTATATAATATTGTTTCATTACCGAATACCTGCGGAGCAAATTCATTGAAGAATACACAAAGTGCAAAGCCGGTCAGCAGTCCCACTACGGCAGCCGTTCCCGTTGTCCTTTTCCAAAACATACCCATGATAAACATTGAAAAGACTCCGGGGCTGATATAGCCAGTATATTTCTGGATATAAGTGAAACCGCCTTCGCTGCTGATGCCCAGAATATCTTTCCACGTAAATGCAATTGCCACGATCATTGCGACCAGCACTACGGCTCTTCCTGTCCAAACCATCCTTCCGTCGGTCGCGTCTTTGTTAATATATTTCTTATAAATGTCGAGTGTAAATATTGTTGAAATGCTGTTTGCTTTACCCGCAAGCGAGGCTACAATAGCAGCGGTTAAGGCTGCAATAGACAGGCCCTTTAATCCTTCGGGTAAAAAACCAAGAACGGAGGCATACGCATCATCCTGTTTTGCCAATGGCTCAACGTGACCCTGCTTTACCAAAACATAAGCCGCAATTCCAGGGAGCATGACAATAACAGGCATCATTATTTTTAATAAGGCAGCAAAAAGAATCCCGGTGCGTGCAGTTTTCAGGTTGGCCCCCAGGGCACGTTGCGTGATATATTGATTACATCCCCAATAGTTCAGATTGGCGATCCACTGACCCGCGATATACATCAGTATGCCCGGAAGTATGAGATATTTGTTTATGTAGTCCTGCGGTGACGTTTCATCTGGTTTTGCCAAAATCATATGAAAATGATCGGGCGCTTCCTTCATGACTGTGTCAAAGCCGCTTACTACCCCGCTTCCATTGCTTACTTTATCCAACGCCATGTAGACGGTAACCAATCCACCAATAATCAGGACCGCCACTTGTATCACGTCAGTGTAACCGATCACTTTCATTCCGCCAAGCGTAATGATAATTGCAAAAATGGCCAGCGCGATCATGACAACATGTAAATAGTTCTGACCCGGTATAAGGCCATTAATTGCCGCTGCCCCGAGATAAAGTATCGAAGTGAGATTGACAAACACATAAAGGAACAGCCAGAATATAGCCATGATCAGTGCTACCGATTCATTGTACCTTGTCTTCAGGAACTGTGGCATGGTATAGATCTTGTTCTTCAGGTAGACCGGCATAAACCATATTGCGATGATAATAAGCGACACTGCCGCTATCCATTCGTAAGCTGCAACTGCAATCCCTACAAAATAACCGTTGCCACTCATTCCAATAAACTGCTCAGCGGAAATATTCGATGCAATTAAAGAAGCGCCGATTGCCCACCATGTCAGCGATCCCTCTGCCAGGAAGAATGCCTTCGAATCATGTTCCCTGGTTTTTCTTTTCCTGTAAATCCAGTAGCCATAGCCAGCAACAATCAAAAAGTAGATGACAAAAACGAGAATATCGGCATTGGTAAGCGGCTTCATATGCAAATCGTTTATGTATTAAGGGCGAAGCTTTCCTTTATCGCTAATTGGTGATTTTGTAGTATACCTCGCTCCACTTTAATTCATTTCTGAATTTGTCGGGGTTGGTATGCTTATCGATCACGACGCATTCAATCCTTGCCATGTCTGCAAAATCCTGGAGATAATCTGATGTAAGATTTTGGCTGTAGCACGTGTGATGGGCGCCGCCTGCATAGATCCACGCAGCCAGTGCATCATACATATTCGGATGGGGCTTCCACAACACCCTTGCGACGGGCAGTTTCGGAAGATCGTATTTGGGAGATACTGCCGTTACTTCATTTACAAGCATGCGGAAGCGGTTGCCCATATCCACAATGGAAGCATTCAATGCTGCCCCGCCTCCAACGCTAAACACAAGTCGAACAGGATCTTCCTTGCCACCAATGCCCAGCGGGTGTATTTCACAGGAAGGTTTGCCCTGGGCAATGCTTTCACAAATTTCAAGCATGTGTGAACCCAGCACCATTGCATTGTTGGCTTCGAAATGATAAGTATAATCTTCCATAAACGAATTGCCGCCTGCCAGTCCGCTGCCCATAACCTTCATCGCCCGTACCAGGGCTGCAGTTTTCCAATCGCCTTCACCTGCAAAACCGTAACCTTCGCCCATCAACCGCTGCGCTGCGATGCCCGGCAATTGGACCATGCCGTGCAGATCTTCGAAGGTGTCGGTAAATCCTTTGTAATTTCCACTGGCAAGAAAATTCCTCAGCCCGATTTCAATTTTTGCTGCATCGCGTAGAGAGGCATGTTTCCCCCCGTCCTTTTTTAAAGATGCTACTACATTATAACGCTCTTCGTATTCCTTTACCAGCTTATCCGTCTCTTTATCGCTTGTTTCATTGATAACTTTAACCAGGTCACCAACTCCATGCGTATTTACAGAATAACCGAACTTCAATTCTGCTTCAACTTTATCGCCATCGGTTACGGCGACATATCTCATGTTGTCACCAAATCGTACAAATTTTGCCCCCTGCCAGTCGCACCACGCTGCTGCGGCACGGATCCAGACGCCGACCTGCTGAACTACCTTTTCATTTTTCCAATGTCCAACCACCACCTTGCGTTCCAGTCGCATTCTTGACATGATGAATCCAACTTCCCTGTCGCCGTGAGCAGATTGATTAAGATTCATAAAATCCATATCAATTTCCTTCCATGGTATATCACGGTTGAATTGGGTATGCAAATGAAGCATCGGCTTGTGAAGAATCTTCAGACCATTGATCCACATTTTAGCGGGAGAAAAAGTGTGCATCCAGGCAATGATGCCAATACAACTCTTTGCGTTGTTTGCTTCCGCACACAAAGAATAGATTTCCTCTGTTGATTTTACAACCGGCTTAAAGATAACTTTTACCGGTATAGCTTCGGCATGATCAAAAAATGTTGCAATTTCCTGCGAATGCCTGGCCACCTGGTTTAAAGTTTCTTCGCCATACAAGTGCTGGCTGCCGGTAACAAACCATACTTCCAGGTTTTCATTGATCAATAAAGTACTTTTCATGGTGAGCGGTTCTGTTATTTTATAGAATGTTGGTTAAGGATTATTTGTTATTTAGTGCCGAATTTATAAATAGTGGTTTGACTATATGTTTCCCCGGGTTTTAAAATCGTGGTGGGAAATGCTGGCTGGTTGGGACTATCGGGATAATGTTGCGTTTCCAGGCAAAGTGCGGCATGCTTGTTATATTTAACATTGCCTGGTGTGTTTACCAATTGGCCATTTAAGAAATTGCCTGTATAAAACTGAACTCCGGGTTGCGTGGTCCAAACTTCCATCACGCGGCCGCTGCCCGGATCATACACTTCCGCTGCCTTTGAAAGTTCGTTCCCCTGTTTGACCAATACAAAATTGTGATCATATCCACCCTTTACCTGTCCAATATCCCTGCCCACTTCTTTTGAAGCGGTAAAATCCATCGGTCCTCCCTTCACGCCAGGCAATTTTCCCGTCGGAATAAGCTTATCATTGACTTCTGTAAACTTATCAGCATTGATCATAAGTTGATGCCCAAGTATTGTGGAATCGCGGCCAGCTGAAAGATTGAAATAACTATGATTGGTAAGATTAACCGGTGTCGGTTTGTCAGTAGTAGCTGTGTAATCAATTTTAAGTGCGTTGTCGTTGGTTAACGTATAAACCACTTTAACAGATAAATTACCCGGATAACCTTCCTCACCGTCCTTGCTGAGATAAGTTAATTCTAAACTGCTGTCACCGGCCATCTTTTCCGCTTTCCAAACTACTTTGTCAAACCCCTTGTTGCCGCCGTGCAGGCTGTTGCCATCATTATTAGCTGCCAATGTGTATTTTTTACCGTCTAATGAAAACTGCGCATTGGCTATACGATTTCCATAGCGACCAACCAGCGATCCAAAAAATGGGTTCCCCTTTTGAAGGTATCCGCTCAAAGAATCAAACCTTGCCACGACATCACCCTTGCTGCCATTTTTGTCCGGAACAATAATATCCGTAATGGTGCCTCCATAGTTTAGGATGCTTACTTCCATTCCGGAAGGATTGATAAGCGTGTATTTGGTAACAGGCATATTATCCAAAGTGCCAAAGGGACTTTCAGCAATCGTAGACTTCATTTTTCCTTCAGGTTGTTGCTCAGTTTTGTGTTCGTGGTTGGTGTCATTATTACAAGATGCGTAAATAAAACAGGTCAGCGCAATTAAGAGGCGCGTTGTCGTTCTCATTTTTTAGTATTATTTAATTTAGTTGCAGATTAAATTCAATATATATTAAATAAGTCTACGAGTTACATCCTTTAATAGCCACCAGCTACCTGCTTACTGGCCGTAATATGAATCAGCTCCATGTTTGCGTTCAAAGTGTTTTTTTATAAGCGCATCTTTAAGCCGGCCTGATTGCGGGTTGAGCTGCTCCGTCAAAAATGCCATTTGTGCAACACTTTCGAGTACCGCACTATTATATACTGCTTTGACCGCGTCTTTGCCCCAGGTAAAGGGGGCATGATTGCCAACAAGGATCATTTCTACTTCTTCGTAGTTCAATCCTTTTTCTTTAAAGCAATTTATGATTTGGAAACCGGTTTCGTATTCGTAATCCCCGCTGATCATGTCATCGTTCATAGGAGGCGCACATGGTATGTCTGTGGTGTTGTGATCAGCATGAGTTGTTCCAAATATGGGAATATCTCTTTGTGATTGTGCCCAGGCCGTAGCATAAGTGGAATGAGTATGAGAGATGCCGCGAATTTTTGCCCAATGCCGGTAGAGGACCGCATGTGTTTTTGTGTCTGAAGATGGTCTGAGCTTGCCGGCGATTGTTTTTCCATCGAAATCTATGATGACCATTTTCTTGGGCGATAATTCATCATACGGCACGCCACTTGGCTTAATTGCAAAGACGCCGAGGCTGTGATCTGCTGCGCTAACATTGCCAAAGGTGAATAATACCAAACCAAGTTTGGGTAACTGCATATTGGCCTCATAAGCTTCATCCTGTATGTGTCGGTATTTTTTCATTGATTTCAGAGCAGAAGATACAAACTACACGTTTTATAACAATAATTAGTTTACAGGTATTGAGATTTCTTTCGTTTTTCCACTATGTTCAATAAATGCTCCTAATTGCTGGTAACGCTTGTATCGTTTAAAATAATGAGCCACTTTGGATTCATCTGGGTGATAAACCGCATCAAACCCCTGGCCCATTGCTTTCATAGCGCTTTCCACATTATTATATATTCCTGCAACCGTTGCAGCAAACATGGCGGCGCCAGCAGCGCAAGTCTGTTCCGATTTATGAATCCGAATGGGCATATTCATTACATCGGCCATTGTTTGCATGATGTATGGAGATTTTTTTGCAACGCCTCCAAGCCCGATCAAACCTTTCACCGGAATTCCCTCTCTCCTAAAGCGGTCCGTTATAGCCTTTGCGCCGAAACATGAAGCTTCTACCAGGGCCTTAAAAAATTTCGGTGCATCAGTCCCTAAATTGAGGTTGATAATTCCGGCCTTGAGTAATTGGTCAGCATCCGGTGTCCTTCGGCCATTTAACCAGTCAACAGCTAATTCATCGTTTTCACTAACCGGCAGTTTTTCGGCTTCGGTGCTCAAAGCCGCAATCAATTCGTCATTCACTTTTCTTCTTACATTTTCATCTTTGATCAGCTTATCAATAGGCCAGCTCAACAAATTTTTAAACCATGCATATATATCGCCAAAAGCACTTTGACCGGCTTCGAGACCAATCATGCCTGGGATAATCGAACCAGGCACCTGGCCGCAAATACCACTCACCAGTCTATTCCCGACTTCAACTTCCGGAATGACCAGCATATCGCAGGTAGATGTTCCCATTACTTTGCTCAAATGGTAAGGTTCAATTTCGCCACCAACTGCTCCCATGTGTGCATCAAACGCTCCCACGCCAATAACAACATCAGTTGACAAGCCTAGTTTTTTTGCCCATTCAGGAGACAGATTGCCAGCCGCAATATCTGAAGTATAAGTTTTATCAAACAACCGGGAAGTAAAGCCGTTTAAGAGGCTGTCCAAAGAAGCGAAAAAATCGTTTGAAGGCAATCCTCCAAAATCATCGGACCATAAGGCTTTGTGACCCGCGCTGCAGATGCCTCTTTTCATTTTCGACAGATCATTTCCGCCGGTCAAAAGAAAGGGTATCCAATCGCAGTGTTCAACAAATGAGTAACAGTTTTTCCGTACGGCCTCATCTTCCCTCAAAATATGCAGTGATTTTGCCCAAAACCATTCAGAAGAATAAATGCCGCCTACATATTTCAAATAATTAACGGGAAATTTTTTTGAATGCTCATTTATTTCCGCGGCTTCCTTTGTTGCAGTGTGATCTTTCCAGAGCACAAACATTGCATTCGGATTTTGTTCAAACCCGGGAATCAGCGCCAGCGGAGTTCCGGTCCTGTCAACTGCTACAGGCGTTGAGCCGGTGGTATCAATCGAAATGGCCTTTATCAATGAAGCGGTTACTGCGCCGGCCTGCCTGATGCAGTCTTTGATCGTCGCTTCAAGACCTTCCATATAATCAAGCGGATGTTGCCTGAATTGATTTGCGGAAGGATTGCAATATAAACCGGCCTTCCAACGGGGATAATAAAAAACAGACGATGCAGTTTCGACGCCATTACCTGCATCAACTACAACCGAGCGGACAGAGTCGGTGCCGTAATCAACCCCGATGACATAAGATGGCTTCATATACACAATTAATTAGTGTCAAATTAACACTTATAATGAACATAATCAAAAATCAAACATCTGGTCGTTTAAAGGAGGGGAGGATTGGGAACGATATTGAGAAATGCCTGTAAATTGGCTTTATAGTGCCTCGTATTTAATTTATAATAGTAAGCACCCTTTTTCGAGCCTATTTTGTCCTTGTCTCCCTGTTTTATAAGCAATTTTGTTGACAGGACCTTGCGGCTGAAATTCCGTTTGTCGAAATTGGTTTCATAGGTTGATTCATAAAGTTGCTGTAGCTGCGGAATGGTGAATTTCTTTGGCAGCAATTCAAACAACAGCGGATGAAGGGCCGCTTTATAGCGAAGTTTTTCTTTGGCCATCATCACCATTTGCTTATGATCGAAGACGAGCTTAGGCATCTTGTCGAGGGGAAACCATTCGGGGTGAAATTCGTCGGTAAGAGCTTTTTCATATTTGTGAATATCGATAAGAGCAAAGTAGGCTATCGATAGAGTTCGTTCAATCGGGTCACGGGAAGGCTCGCCAAATGTATGCAGCTGCTCGAGGTAAACACCTTCGAGGCCGGTAAGGCTTTTTAAAATGTGTACCGCGGCTTCATCCGGACTTTCACCAGGTTGAATAAAACCACCCATCAAGCTCCATTTTCCCTTTTCGGGTTCAAACCCGCGTTGAATTAAAAGGATCTTTAATGACTGTTCGTCAAAGCCGAAGATAATACAGTCAACTGCTGCCAATAACCTTGTTTGCTTCTGATATTTTGTCATTTTTAAATTTTCTTATTATGTTCCTTAGGATTCGGGTTATTAAATGATTTCTTTTTAAGTTAAGAGACTGCGTATTATTTGCTTTTTTCGGGTTGGTGGTTTAGCAAATAATCTGAAGGAGTCATACCAAACTGCTTTAAAAAATTTCTCCCAAAATGAGTTTGAGATGCATACCCTACCATATCGGCGACTTCATATATTTTATATTTTCTTTCAGCGAGTAATTCAGCCGCTTTTTTCAGCCTGGTGATATTAATTAGTTCGTTGGGTGACAGGTCCGACAATGATTTTATCTTCCGGTACAGGGTAGGTTTGCTCATGTTCAGGAATTTTGCCAGTTTTTCCACGTCCATTTCTGCGTCTTCGACGTTTTTCAGAATGAAATCATTTATTCTTTCAAGAAATAACTCATCAGCTTTAGAGTAAGCAATGCTTTTAATATGAACCAGCGGGGAGCTGGCAAAGTATTCCTTGATCTTATTCCGGTTACATAGCAGGTTGTTAACCTGTACCTGTAAGAATTCCGGAGAAAAGGGTTTTTCAATGTACGCGTCTGCTCCAAGTTCTAATCCTTCGATTTTAGATTGCAATGTAGTTCTTGCCGTAAGCAAAATCACCGGGATATGGCTATAATCAAAATTTGATTTAATGGCGCTGCACAATTCAAACCCATCCATGACAGGCATCATCACGTCTGATATGATCAGCTGCACTGCGTGTTCTTTCAGTATTTCCAAAGCTTCCTGGCCATTCATTGCCTTGATCACCGTATATTTTTCAATAAGTTCATGTTCCAGGAACTCCAGGATTTCCTCATTGTCATCAATTAAAAGAATCAGTGGCTTCATCATTTTTCGCAATAAAGTTAGGTGTCCTGTCGTAAAGGGATTGATACAGAGAATACGTTCATATTATTCTCGGGTTCTTTCAGGCTGAGCGCTCCCTTATGAAGTTCGGTCAGGGAAAGCGACAACGCGAGCCCGATACCGGTACCCTTTTGTTTTTCCGTTTCCTTAAGCCTGAAGAACGGTTCAAATATTTTTTCTTTCATTTCCATGGGTATCAGGTAACCGTCATTTTTTACTTCTATAGAAAAGGTATTGGTTCCATTAAATAGTGGCAGGAGATGAAGTTCCACTTTGGTTTTAGCATACTTTACCGCATTGCTCAGGAGGTTTGTAAGAATCTTATTGAAAGCATCGGTATCGATACAGGCATATAATTTTTTTGCAGGGGCTGACATGGTAAATGATAAATTCTTTTGTTCCGCCAGCGGTCTAAAACTCGAAAAAATGTCTTCGGTAATCTCGCTGATGTTCACCTCGGTAAAATTCAGGCTGAATCCTTTAATTTCTGTTTGCCGGAAATCGAGGAGTTGGTTGGCCAGGTCAACCAGCCTGCCGGTATTCCGTTCCATGATGCGAAGACTGTCTTTTATGTCGGGTGAATCACCGGCCTTTTTTATTACTTTCTCCAGGGGACCCCTGATCAGTGTCAAAGGTGTTTTAATTTCATGGGCCACGTTGGTGAAGAACTGCATTTTAGCTTCATACAATTCTTTCTCTTTCGCTATTTCCAATTGCTCGATTTTCCTTCGATTCTTTTCTTTTATTCTTAAATGGTAGGCCCTGGCGAAAAACCATGTAAGGAACAGGGCAAGCCCTGCATAAGCCAGGTAGGCCCAGTTGCTGGCCCACCAGGGCGGCTGTATATCAATTATCAGAACGGCTTCTTTTCCATTCCAGGTGCCATTGCTATCGGCCGCTTTCACCCTGAATGTATAACTACCGGAAGAGAGATCAGTAAAATAGACCTTTCTGTTAGTCTTCAGGTAAATCCAATCGTCGTCCAGTCCCTCCATTTTATATGCATATTCTGACATTCCAGGCGCCGTATAACTTAAAGAGGCAAAGTCAATACTGAATGTGGATTGTTTGTACGTTAAGACAATTTTATCAGTAAATGTTACCGATTTCTTGAGCGGTGATCCTTTTTTATTAATAGCCAGTTCCCTGTTGTCTACCTGGAAACCCGTGATGTATACCTCCGGTGAAAAATCCTTCTTTTCAATTTGGCCCGGCTGAAAACTGATCAGGCCCTTTACACTTCCAAAATACATATTACCGCGTCGGTCCTTGTAGGCTGAACTGAAATTGAATTGGTCATTTAATAAACCATTGGCCTTGCTATATACGGTCACCTGTTCTCCCCGGGGATTAAAACAAACCAATCCTTTGGTTGTGCTGATCCATAATTTTTTATTGTTATCCTCGGCAATGCTCAATATGAAACTGGAAGGAAGGCCATTGGATGTGGTATACCGTTTGAATGAGCGTGACTCCGGTTCGTATTTACATAACCCGTCTTCTGTGGCAAACCAAAGACGATGATCACTGTCTTCAAAAATTTTATTAACTCTATCATGGGATAGACTGTTTTTGTTCTGCGGCTCATATCTCAAATTACCACCCATGCCGGTTTTTGTGTTATAATAATATACTCCATTCCCGTACGTGGCCGCCCATACTACGCCATTATTATCCTTTAAGATGGAAGTGTACCAAATATGCAGGGGCATGCCGGCGAGCAAAGAAAAATCGTTTGTTTTTTGATTATATAAATAAGCGCCAATAGTGGTGCCGATCATGATCTCATTGTCCTTTGATTGATAAATGCAGTATATGAAATTACTTCGCAGCATGTTGCTGTCACTGCCTTTTGCATAGTGGCGCACCACTTTTCCGGATCTTATGTCCATTACATCCAGGCCATGTTCAAATGTCCCGATCCATAGTTCGTTACCGGTTGCGAGCAGCCCGTGAATATTGGTATATGAAATCCCGGTTTTTGTGCCTGTGGGAATATAAACCGTGAAAATTCCGGTAGCAGTATCAAGTTTATTCAATCCCGCGTCTTCTGTTCCCAGCCAGAGGTTGCCGAATTTGTCTTCGATTACTTCCCTTACTACATTCCCGCTGATAGTATTTTTATCCTTTTCAGGAAAATATTTGTGAAACGTAATATCGTGTTTGGGAAAATAATTTACTCCGCCAAAATACGTGCCTGCCCAGATTCCTCCTTCTTTATCCTTGCAAAAGGTATATACGGCATTATCGGAAATAGAATACGGATTGTTATATTCCTTATGAAGATTAAAAAAAGCACCGGATACGAGGTTATAAATATAGATGCCTGATTCTGTTGCTATCCAGCATTCAGTCTCTGATGTTTGCAAAAAATCCCTGGCAAATATTTCTGTTTTATCCTTATTATACGTGAGGATGTCCACATAATCAGAAGTGGCAAGTGTAAAAAGCTTGACTCCCTGGTTAGATGTTCCTGCGAGAATATTTCCAGTCGAAGTAGCATATAAATTTTCTATCCAGTTTGAAACCGATTTGGGAGAGTGACTGAAAAGATCATAGCTATTAAAAGCGTTCCTTGCCGGATCATATTTATTCAGCATGCCGGTGGAAGATGACACCCATATGGAACCCCCGGGCAACGTGCATATAGCTGTAGCTTCAAAATATTTTTCTGTATTAAACTGTATAAGTGATTTATCCTTGCCGTTGTACCTGAAAAGATTAAAGTTGGAAATGAACCAAAGGAAACCTTCCCCATCCATTTTTATATCGGTGATTGGCGCAAAAAATGGAGTTTGAAGTAAAATGAAGCGCTCATCTATTTCATTATACTGGTAAAGCCCCTTATCGGTGCCGGCCCAAAGAATATTGTTTTTATCAACATACAGCGAATGAATAAAATTATTGCCTATGCTGGTGGAGTCATCGGGATTGTTCCTGAATATTTTGAACGTATAACCATCAAAACGATTCAGGCCGTCTTTGGTGCCAAACCATAAAAAACCTTTCCTGTCCTGCAAGCAGCAAACGACGGCATTATTGGACAGGCCATCTTCTACCTGGTAATGCCGGAAATAATAGGGTTGCGCAGTGACACACTCAATAATAAAAATACAAATAGCTGATATGGAAAATCTGCAAATCACCCGGGGCAGTATGAGTTTAAATATAAACATACTTAAAAGCGAAGTAAGGAAATGATGCGTTCTTTCAACAGCATTGATAAGTTTTGATGAAATATTGAGACATTTTATTGAAAAAAATAAAAGTAATAGTTTCAATTTCACAGAATTAAGACGATTGCCAAAACGCCCGGTATGCTCAGTAAAACTTACCAGCTTTCTGTTTTTAAGATCACTCTTCACTCGACCGTTGCGTTACTTCCTGGTACATCCACTAATAACTTTCAAAACACAGTAGTAGTAATCGCTCCCGGACAAAACGGTTCTTTTATGGAACCTGCGCCCACTAAAAAAAATTTTTTTGGCCAAACTGATAATTGTTCGATTGACACTTAATATTAAAACCCAAAATTACGCTATATGAAAAAATGCAGAAGAAAATGGTTAACAGCCGGGAGCTTAATTCATTTTCTGGTTGTCATCACCGCCGTGATGATGTCACAATTGGCCATGGGCCAGGGCGTTGTCACCGGGGTGGTAAAAGATAAAGAGGGTAAGCCGGTAAGCGGGGCTACCATTGCCGTCAAAAATTCTAAAGTGACCACGGCGAGTGATGTTGATGGCGTCTTTTCGCTTAATGCCACGGCAAATGACGTTTTGCAGGTGACTTCTGTTGGTTATGATATGTTCGAAGTTAGGGTAGGGAGCGAAAGTAACATTCTCATAGAGCTAACGACACGGGTAATGTCGTTGGAAGATTTGGTCGTCGTGGGTTATGGCTCACAAAAGAAAAAGGATTTAACGGGTTCCGTCGTCAACATAAATACAAATGAAACGAAAAAGTATTCCACTTCTGATATTTCTCAATTGTTGCAGGGTCGGGCCTCAGGAGTGCAGGTAAACAGCGACGGTCATCCTGGCGCCGTTCCGAGTGTGCGGATAAGAGGGTACAGTACATTTGGTAATGCACAACCGTTTTATGTAGTTGACGGAGTTCCCGGGGCAACAATCAGGGATTTTAGCCCTAATGACATCGAATCTATAGCAGTATTGAAGGATGCATCTGCGGCAGCCATTTATGGTGCTAATTCTGCAAACGGAGTCATAATCATTACCACTAAACAAGGGAGAAAAAATACGCCTTTGAAAGTGGAATATAATGGATACTATGGTTGGGATAAAGTATGGCAAATACAGGATGTAACAAAAAGGGAGCAATACCAGATGCTCAACAACGAATCGAGATCAAATGCAGGTCTTCCGCTGTTTCCGGCCAATGATCCGTCTGACCCGGGATTTGTAGACAGTATAGATACGGATTGGCAGGAGGAAGGATTAAAAACAGGTACCCGACAAAATCATAACATTAGTTTTTCCGGAGGGGGGCAAAACAATACTTACAATTTGTCCCTGGATTATTTTGACAACAAAGGCACGTATGTGGGAAATGGCCCTACATATACCCGCTACACCGCACGAATTAACAGCTCGGCTGATAAAGGAATATTCAGAGTAGGAGAATCCTTCAGCTATACACACTCTCATGAAAACTCGCTCACGTTCCGTGACGATATTTTACTTGGTGGCATTCCACCTCTTATCGGTTCCCTGGTGGTCGCTATTCCTACCATGCCCGTTTATGATCCGGCAAACCTTGGAGGTTATGGCGGTTCCAATTCGGAATACAACGGTGCAAATTCTTTAAACGGAATCGGCATAAACAATATACTGGAAAATTACGTCGATGTTGATAGAACGTTTGGTAATGTATTTGGAGAACTTCGGTTTTTAAAATTGCTACACCAGGACATCAGGTTTAAAACAAGCCTGAGTTATGACAAAACAGTAGCCAGGGATTATATTTGGCAGCCGGCCTTTTTCCTGGGTAAATTCTTCAGCCAGGATATCGCTCGCCTGGACGATAACTCAAGAGTATACACCAATGCGGCTATTGAAAACACGTTAACTTATGATAAGGTCATCGACAAACATGTGATCAACGTTCTGCTCGGTCAATCATATAGAGAAGGAAGTGCCGTTTTGAGAGAAAGCAGTTCCGAAGGTTTTACCATACCATATTATCCTGTTATTGATAATGGAGCATCAAAGTCTTCCAAAGGATCGGAAATTGAGAATACCCTGAACTCTTATTTTGGAAGAATAACTTATGCTTATGATGACCGTTATTTGCTTGCTGCTACCATCAGAAGAGATGGTTCGTCAAGGTTTGCCCCGTCTAACCGGTATGGTAATTTTCCTTCTGCGTCTGTCGGCTGGAGAATCAGTAATGAAAAATTCTGGAAGGTTTCGAAGTCAATCATTTCTTCACTTAAGTTCAGGGCCAGTTATGGCGAGCAGGGTAACCAGGAAATTGGCGATTACTTATACTCCGGTACGATCAATTCGGGGGTGGTTTATACGTTTAATGGTGTAAGGACAGTGGGTGGTTTGCAAACGCTGGTGGCCTCTCCGGATATTAAATGGGAATCAAAAGCCACAACCAATATCGGATTCGACGGTACATTTCTGAATAATTCTCTTGATGTATCCGCAGAATACTATAGCGCCAAGGCGGAGGATATTTTGGTTGGAATTCCTATCCCGGCCAGCGTGGGTTATATTAATTCAAACCCGACCGTCAATGCTGCTACGCTGAAGAATTCAGGAATTGAAATTTCGGCCGCATTTCATCAACACAAAGGAAGTTTCACATATGATATATCTGCGAATTTTTCAACCCTCAAGAATGAAGTATTGTCTTTAGGCGGCAACAATGAACCAATCTACGGAACCGGCGCCAGAACTGCTATTGGCGGTATCGTAGGAGAACATTATGGATTCCTTTATGAGGGCATTTTTCAAAGCCAGGATGAGATCAATCATCATGCGAGCCAATTCGGCGCTGCACTTCAACCGGGAGATGTAAAATATGCCGATATCAGCGGCCCTAATGGCAAACCTGATAGCGTGGTTAATGAGGCTTACGACAGAGTTTATCTTGGAAGCGGAATTCCAAAATATTATTATGGGTTTAGCTTTGTAGCAGGATATAAAAGATTTGACCTTACACTTTTTGCATCAGGAGCATCCAATTTTAAAATCAACAGCAGAATGCACAGGGATTTGAACCATTCTGCCGGGGCACTTAATTACAGCACGGACATGCTCAACAGGTGGACGCCTTCCAATACCAACACGGATGTACCAAGGTTAAATGATGCCGATGTAAATAATTTTAAAGACTCTAATCGCCCCGGATGGTTACAGGATGGGTCCTATTTAAGAATCAACACCGTGGCTCTCGGATATACGTTTCCTCAAAATTTTATTAAAGGACTGACAAGTTCCCGCGTGTATGTTACCGTACAAAACCTGTACAGCTTCCAGAAGTACGATGGTTATAATCCGGACTTTACTTCCGGTGTGTTTAACCCTGGTTTTGATTTTGGTTCTTACCCAAAACCGAGAACTTTAATGTTGGGCATCCAATTAATTTTTTAAATGCTTTGAAGAGCTTTAAAATGAAAAAAATGAAAAAGATAATATATTGTATTTGTGGTTCTTTATTGATGACAACTTCCTGCGATAAAAAACTCGACCTGTCAAATCCAAACAGGCTTACCACAACTGACTACTGGAAAACCAGCGACCAGGCTTTCGCGGGAGTGACAGCAATCTATAATGCGTTCACTGTTGACGGAAGTTATATGCGCTCGTTTCCGGGGCTCACCGACAGCCGCGGCGACGACTTTACCGGCGATAGTCCGTGGCTAGACCTTGTATTGACCGGTCAATTTATTATTCCTACTACATCTGCACCTGTGCAGTGGATTTGGAGAGATTTTTACCTCGCGGTGAACAGGGCGAACCAGGTATTGGAGTTTGTCAGCCAATACGACGAGAGTATATTGACGGCAGAACAGAAAAGCCGGATTTTAGGCCAGGCATATTTCCTCCGGGGTTTATCCTATTATGACCTGGCTACTACTTTTAAAGCGGTTCCCCTCATTACCAAACCTGTGACAAATCCAGGCGACTACTATCCTCCGACGGCTTCAGAAGAGGAGATATGGACGCAGATATTTTCAGATTTTGAAAATGCTGAAGCCAACCTGCCTGTTTCGTATGATAACGTTGTCGGTCCTGACAAAGGTCAGAAAGGAAGAGCCACCAAAGGCGCCGCGGCTGGAATGCTGGGCAAATCTTATCTCTACAGGAAGGACTACGCAAAAGCTGGCGCTCAGTTTGAAAAATTCATCAACGGGCCGCTGAAAAATGTTTACTCGCTCATGCCAGATTACCGGGATAATTTTAAAGATGTTAATGAAAACAATAGCGAATCCTTATTTGAAGTTCAATTTGCAGAAGGATTTGGTACTGATTTTAACTGGACATTCGATCCCACAACTTCATGGAAACAGGTTATGACGGTATCGATTACCTATGCTATGGAAGGGGCAGGCTTTTCCGATTATTTGCCGACCACGTGGATTTACAATGAATATAAGCTTGAACCTACAGTTGACGGAAAGAGTGACCCGAGGCTGTTGGCTACTATTGCTTCCTACGAGCCGGCTGATAATTCAGTTTCAGCATACGGGCAGCCCTGGGAAACATTTCTTTCATCTCACGGAGTTGTTAACCCCTTAACGAAAAGATATCCCCGGAAATATACCAACGACGGATTGGGCAGACCCTTTGAGACTCCGGAATCCGGGATAAATTACAGGGTGCTGCGTTATGCAGATATTTTATTAATGTACGCCGAGGTCCTTAACGAAACAGGTCATACAGCAGATGCCTATCCATTTATTCAGCAGGTAAGAACAAGGGCTAATCTTCCGGACCTTGCAACCGTAAAGCCCAACATGACGCAGGAACAAATGCGCGATCAGCTTGCCCACGAAAGAGCATTGGAATTTGCAATAGAGGGCCAACGGGTAGTGGATCTCATTCGCTGGGGATGGTTTAGCGATCCCGCTAAACTTGCTATATTGAAAACGCATGACGCCGATTTCAACACCTATACTCCGGGTAACGAATGGTTGCCGGTACCGCAAACCGAACTGGATGTAAATAAGAATCTTTTACCCAACCCGGCTAATTAATGTGGCGAGTTCGATATGTCATGAGGGCGTTTCAAAAGTCAGTTTGATTGTCAAATTGAGTTTGGCGAGCCTTCGATTAGCCTGTCTGCTGCGCCTTTGCGAAGCTTCGGCGAAGCAAGGCCGAACAGCAAGGCTCAGACTGACATAGTTTGAAACGCCCTCATCGTTTTTTTAAACTGAGATGTGATATTAAATTGTAATAGTGAAGAATAACCTGCAGCTAATAACGGGTCTATATTGGATGATTGGTCTGTTGTCTATCGGTGCCTCGTGTAAGAAAGGTGATGGGAACGGTAATACTCCGCCGGGTGAACCACCTGTAATACCACCTGTAACCTTCGATATTAATTCAATTGAAGATACATATGCGGCGATCGCACCTTTTACCAACTATTATAAATGGAGTGTTTACAATGTACACGATCCTTCGATAAAGAAGTTTGGAGATTATTATTATTCTTTTAGCACTGATGTTGGATATGGGATAGACGTTCGTTCAGGCATACAAATCCGAAAATCAAAAGATCTTGTGGAATGGACTTTCGTCGGCTGGGCATTTAATAGCTTACCTGCCTTGGGTACCGCTTACATTACAGACCAGGGAAGTACTCCGTTTAATTCGCTATGGGCACCTTATATAATGAAAGCAGGAAATGAGTATCGCTTGTATTACTCCTTATCATCGGCGGTCTCAAGACTAAGTGTTATTGGTCTTGCGACAGCAAGTGCGCCTGAAGGACCATGGACAGAACAAGGCCTCGTCGTCACTTCGCGAAATGAGCCCATAACCCAAACAAACGCAATTGATCCAACGGTGGTCGTTACACCAGGCGGCGAACACTGGATGTATTACGGATCAGCATACGATGGAATATATGCCTTGAAATTAAATGCTTCCACCGGCCTGGCAATCACCAATGGAGATAAAGGTGTCCGGGTTGCCCAAAGGGGATTCACGGGTTCAACGATCAATGGTAATATTGAAGGTGCTGAAGTGATTTATAACGACCTCCTGCAAAAATATTTCATCTTTATAGCCTACGACTGGCTGGAAACAAAATATAATGTAAGAGTGGGACGTGCAGATAATCCACAGGGACCGTTTTATGATTTCGAAGGTGTAAATATAAATACGGTCCAGGATCACGGCCCGATGATCATCGCACCTTACAAGTTTGCCGGTCATAGTGGATGGCAGGGCACAGCGCACTGTGCTGTATTCAAAGACGACAAGGGTCAATATTATTTGGCACACCAGGGGCGCCCCGGAGTTGACAAGTATTTTATGGATTTGCATGTAAGAAAAATTTTCTGGACGCAATCTGGTTGGCCCGTCGTATCTCCGGAACGATATGCTTGGGAAAGCAATGACGCCGTCGCACAAGACAGTATTTCCGGCCAATGGGAACGAATAGAATTAGGCTACAAAGTAGTACCTGGTTTTAGTAACGAACAAATCTCTCCCGACTTCCAGGCTTCATCAAATCTGTCTATCGATGCCGCTGGAACTATCAACGGAAACGAAGGCACATGGACCTATACGGCTCCCTGGTTGCAATTAAACTGGAACCCGGGAAAAACAGAAATAGTTTATGTGCAGAAAGGTAGAGATTGGGAAAATAAAAAAAACACTTATGTATTTACGGGTTTAAATGAAGTTGGCACAGCCATTTGGGGAAAGAAAAAATAACTCCGGGGTATTATGGTGAATAATGGTAAAACATACCTGTATTTTATTACGCTTTCGTTCACGCTGAACGCATGCAAGGGTAGTATGGACAAAACGCAGCCTTTTCATTTTACCCTGGTTGATGGTAATAAAACTAATATTCATTTCAATAACGAAATAGCAGAGAGCGACTCCGTAAATGTGTATATGAATGAATATATGTACAATGGTTCCGGTGTTGGAATGGGCGATTTCAATAATGATGGATTAGTGGACATTTTTTTTGGTGGGAGTATGGTAACCAGCCGGCTCTATATTAATAAAGGAAATTTCAGGTTTGAAGACATTACTTCCCGCGCCGGCCTTCAAACCAACAAATGGTGCACCGGTGTGTCTGTCGTTGATATTAATAATGACGGCTACATGGATATTTATGTCAGTGCTTCACATTCACCGGATGCCGAAAAGAGAAAAAACCTGTTATTTATCAATGATGGCCACCTTCATTTTAACGAGCAAGCCGCTCAGTATGGTCTCGCGGATACCGGGTACTCGACGCAGGCAGTCTTCTTCGATTACGACAAGGATGATGACCTCGATCTGTACTTGCTTAATCACAGGTTGTATAATCAGAATGCCAATAATCTTGCCGTCAAAGACACAAGTGGTCATTCACCCGCTCAGGACAGACTTTATCGCAATGAAGGCATTTTACCGGGCCATTCAAATCCGATTTTTCGCGATGTGTCTATCGAGGCTGGAATAAAGGAGGATGGATATGGCCTGGGAATAGTTGTTACGGATGTAAATAATGATAACTGGCCGGATGTCTATATTGCTAACGACTATGTCGGCAATGATCTTTTATGGCTCAACAACAAAAATGGCACATTCTCTAATATCATTGCCAGTTCTATAAAACACCAGAGTTATAACAGCATGGGTGTGGATGCAGCTGATATGAATAATGATCTTTTGCCCGATATCGCTGTGCTGGATATGTTGCCCGAGACCAATGAAAGAAAAAAAATGATGTTTACCGGCACCAGCCAGGAAAGGTATGATATGGAACAGAGAATGGGGTATCAGCCCGCGTTTGTAAGAAACATGTTACAGTTGAATAACGGGGTGCGGAGACGTAACAACCGCGATGAACCGTTCTATAGTGAGATAGGACAGTTAGCTGGCATTTCTGAAACGGACTGGAGTTGGAGTGTTTTAATGGCGGATTTTGATAATGATGGTTGGAGGGATATGCACGTTACAAACGGAATCGCGAAAGACGTTACAAATAATGACTACGTGGTTTTCAAAAATTCCCTGACTCAGAATAATTATGTGTTTGGCAGCACAGCCACACTTAAGCCGTTGAGCAGTGATGTGATCCACCTTCTGCGAAAAAATCTTGACCAGTATGGAAGTGTAGAACCGGATAATTATTTTTTTCATAACAATGGGGATCTGACCTTCAGTAATACAACCCTTCAAACAGGCCTTGCGATTCCATCGATATCCAATGGAGCGGCCTATGCGGACCTGGATAACGATGGCGATCTTGATCTTGTTACGAACAATATGAACCAACCGGCTTCGGTGTGGAAGAATGAAACAAGAAATTCAATTAACGACACTGCTTTTAATTTTATCACAATACAATTAAAGGGATCCCCGGGTAATTTGGCTGGATTAGGAAGCAAAATATATCTGTTCAATAAGGGAAAGAACCAGGTTTTGGAACAATCACCCGTCAGGGGCTTCTGTTCCAGTATTGATTACAGGCTTCATTTTGGTATTGATAGCGCAGAAAATATTGATTCGATAAAGATCCTTTGGCCCAATAATAAGATGCAGGTACTTAGAAATGTGGAGGCAAACCAGGTCCTGACCCTGGCAAACCGGGAGGCAAATGAACATTCTGATAAAGAGCAACGTGTTGAGAGCGCCACCTTATTTAGTGATGTTACGGGCCAACACAACATAGATTTTACACACAAGGAGTCGGCGTATTTTGACTTTGCTTACCAGCGGGCGTTGCCGCAGAAATATTCTCAGCTGGGACCGCCTATTGCGACTGGCGATCTCAATGCTGATGGATTAACCGATTTTTTTATCGGCGGTTCAGCGTATCAGTCTGGAAAGATTTTTCTTCAAAGCTCTGCGGGAGATTTTGTTTCGAAGGACCTGGTAACAGGAATGAAGAATGAGGAGGATCTCGCGGCAGTTTTTTTTGACGCCGACGGCGATCATGATCTTGATTTGCTGGTTGCAGGCGGAAGCACCGAATTTGGAAGTTATAAGGGCAATAACCGCCCGCGCTTATACAACAACGATGGCCGCGGAAATTTTTTGATCAATACCGAAGCTTTACCTCCAGAAATAGATGAAATGGCGGCGGTCATCGCAGTGGAAGATTTTGACGGAGATGGTGATATGGATCTTTTTATCGGTGGGCGAATGTTGCCGCAAAAATACCCGCAGTCGCCACGCAGTTACCTGCTGCAAAACAATCTTGGAAAGTTTAAGGATATAACAAGAAAAAGCTGCGCCGTACTGGAATTCCCGGGACTATTGACGGGCGCCGTATTTGCAGATATCAATAACGACAAAAAGCCGGATTTGATTATCTGTGGTGAATGGATGCCCGTTCGTTTCTTCATAAACGAAAAAGAAGATTTTAGGGAGATCACTGACCAAACAGGGTTAGCAAACATGAATGGTCAATGGCGAACACTGACGGTGGCCGATCTTGACAGGGATGGTGATATGGATGTTATTGCAGGTAATATTGGGCGCAATAATAAATGGAGGGTTGGCGCCGCTACTCCCATGCACCTGTATGCCGAAGATTTTGATGGGAATACGACAACAGATATCATTCCCTCTTATTACATGAAGAATAGCCGGGGCGATTATGAATTGTTTCCTGCTTTAAACAGAACACAGCTTGCCGATCAAATACCTTCCATCAAGAAAAAATACTTATTGCACAAGGATTATGCAAGAACAACCATGTTGGGATTGCTGGGTTGTTTCGAAACAAAAGAAATGGTTGAAAAGGTATGCCAGACCACAATCTCTGTTTGGATGGAGAACCTGGGCAACGGGAAATTTAAAATACATGAATTGCCTGTTGAAGCACAGCTCGCACCCATAAATAGTATAGTCGTTTCTGATTTGGACAGTGATGGCAAAAGTGATTTATTAGTTGCCGGAAACGAATATCAAAACGAATTGACGACGGGCCCTTTTGATGCATCCTATGGTCTTTTTTTAAAGGGGAACGGCAAAGGTTTTTTTGAAGCGATTGTGCCGGAGAAAAGTGGATTTATTCTCGACGGTGATATAAAATGCATGAAACTGGTGCAGAACAGTAAAAATGAAAAATTCATTTTGGCCGCAGTAAATGACAACCGGTTACGATGTTTCAAAATAAATAGATTAAACTAGAAAGAAAATATGGGCCAAAGACTGCTAAGATGTTTACTGGTCATTTGTTTCTCAACGTGCGTTGCAGCTGACGATGTAACGGCACAAAATGCCCGGATTAAAATCGACATTGAACGAACTATTGGCGAAGTAGACAAGCATATTTATGGAAATTTTGTGGAACATCTCGGCCGTTGCGTTTATGGCGGTATTTATGACACCACTTCTTCGTTATCTGATAAGAAGGGATTTAGGAAGGATGTGATGACTGCCGTAAAGGAGCTAAGACCTTCCATTATCAGGTACCCGGGTGGAAATTTTGTTTCAAACTATAACTGGCTTGATGGGATAGGTTCTAAACAGGAGCGTATACCAAGGTTAGAACTTGCATGGGGTACGCTCGAAACAAACCAGTTTGGTACAAACGAATTCGTTGAATATACCAAAGCTATCGGGGCTGAACCATACTTCTGTGTAAATATGGGAACCGGCACCATTGAAGAAGCACGACGCTGGGTTGAGTATTGCAATGTGAAGGAAGGCCCCTATTATGCAGGCTTGCGCATAAAACACGGATACCCTGAACCACATAACATAAAATTCTGGAGCCTGGGAAATGAAATGGACGGTCCCTGGCAGATGGGGCACCTGGATGCCGAGGATTATTGCAAAAAAGCAAGGGAGGCGGCTAAACTAATGGTGCGTACCTCACCTGAGATAAAGTTGATAGCAGCGGGATCTTCCAACTACAGGGAAGGTGCCGATCCTGATCATTGGAACCAGACTATCCTGCACGAATTGAAGGATGTGATTGACTACATAGCGATTCACATTTATGTGGGCAATCCTGACAGCAACTATTACAATTTTATGTCTACCCCGCTTGTAGTAGAACAAAGAACGAAAATAATAAAGGGGATGATCGCCCGCGTGATGCAAACGGCAAACCGTCCAAACCGCGATCCAATTTATATAGCCTGGGATGAATACAATGTCTGGTATCGGGCAAGAAGGGGTGCATCAGCGAGAGGGAAAAATGCATTGGAAGAGAAATACAACCTCGAAGATGCCCTGGTCATAGCAGGATTTTTAAATGCCTTTATCCGGAATGCAGATGTGGTTAAAATGGCAAACATGGCGCAGCTGGTAAATGTTATTGCTCCCGTTTTTACCAGTGAAACGGGGATGTTTAAACAAACTATATATTATCCTTTGCAATTATTTGCCAATAATGTATCTGGTACATCCCTCGATGTATGGGTAGATTGTAAAAAGTACAGCACCGGAAAATTTTTTATTGGTTTAGGAGAATCGACTACCCAGCAGAAAGATGTGCCTTATTTAGACGTATCTGCCACCCATAAGAATGGAGAGATCACAATTTGCGTTGTCAACCGACATAAGGATGAGGCTATTACGACCGACATCATTTCGCAGCAGGGCTCATTCAGCGGAGTCTTTAACATATACGAGGTGAATGGCCCCGATATTAAATCAGTCAATGATTTTAATAAAGAAAATGTAAAGAGTATAACCCGTGCCGGCCTCAATGTAAACGGCACGCAGTTTACGTATACTTTTCCTCCTCACTCATTTACGCTATTAAAAGGGAATATCAAAAAATGATCAACATACACAAGATTATCCCCACATTTTTGGTATATGCTTCTTCCGTAATAAAAAGCAACACGGCTTTCGGCCATTGCACGTGCGAAGGATTTTATGTTGGCAAAACGAGTTCGATGCCAGACACTAATGAGGCGAGACGCGACCGAAATAAAATAATCACTGATCAACTTTAAATAAAACCTGCTAATAATGAAGATTTGTCAAATTATATTCCTGATAATTGCCACATCCATACTAAGTCTTTTGTCCGGCGCTCAATCAAAAAATAGTGGCATCATCGTCCAGGTTGATCGGCCTGTTGCAGAAGTACAACCAACCATGTGGGGTGTTTTCTTTGAGGATATAAATCTTGGCGCTGATGGCGGTATTTATGCCGAACTGGTAAAAAACCGGTCATTCGAATTTTATAAACCGATGATGGGATGGAAAATTTTGGGGACGCCATTAACTGAGGGTGATTTTTTAGTGGTGAACCGGCAAAAAGCCGATTCGGCCAATCCCAGGTTTCTTTGCGTCACGCTACACAATAATAAGATGGGGAGCATCGGGTTAAATAATGAGGGGTTCCGTGGCATGGGAATCAAAAAAGATCTGGGATATGATTTTTCGTTGAATTATCGCCAGACAGCTCCGAACGTAAAAATGAATATTGAGCTCATAAATGAGAATGGTGAAAAAATCGGAGTCACTACGGTCAGTACGGCTAATAACGGAAGTGAATGGAAGAAGATAAAAACAAGCTTTACCGCTACGGCAACAGCGGCAAAAGCGTCAATGAATATTTGGTTTGAAGGAAATGGTACCATTGACCTGGATATGGTTTCATTATTTCCGCAAGACACCTGGAAAAAAAGGCCCGGTGGCATGAGAGCAGATATGGTGCAAATGCTGGCGGATATGAAACCTGGGTTTATTCGCTTTCCGGGGGGATGCATTGTTGAAGGTTATGACCTTTCACAGCGCTATCAATGGAAAAAAACACTGGGGCCCGCAGAAGAAAGGCAACTCATCATCAACAGATGGAATTTTGAATTTGCACATCGGCCAACGCCGGATTATTTTCAAACATTTGGACTTGGATTTTTTGAATATTTTCAATTAGCAGAGGATATAGGGGCGGAGCCACTGCCGATAATTAACGCGGGTATGGCTTGCCAGTTCAATTCGGCGGAGTTAGTGCCCCTTAACCAGCTGGATCCTTATATCCAGGACGCCCTGGATCTTATTGAATTTGCAAACGGGGATCCAACCACCGGGTGGGGCAAAAAACGCGCAGAAATGGGACATGCATCTTCTTTTAATATGAAGATGATCGGCGTAGGCAATGAGAACTGGGGGCCTCAATACCTGGAGCGATTAAAACTATTTACAAAGGCGATCAAGGAAAAATATCCCAATATAAAAATTATCAATAGCTCCGGGACGGATCCTAATGGCGAAAGATTTAATTATCTGGATGGTGAATTAAGAAAGATGAATGCTGATTTAATTGACGAACATTATTATCGAAGACCCGAATGGTTTTTACAAAATGCCTCGCGATATGATAATTATGACAGGAATGGATCCAAAATTTTTGCAGGTGAGTATGCGGCACAAAGTGATAAAACTGTTAGTGTCAACAATAAGAATAATTGGCTTACGGCAGTTGCTGAGGCAGCGTTTATGACAGGAATGGAACGAAATGCTGCAGTTGTACATATGGCATCCTATGCGCCTTTGTTCGCTAATATCGACGGCTGGCAATGGACACCTGATATGATCTGGGTCGATAACCTTAGCGTATTCGGCACTCCGAATTATTACGTTCAAAAATTATTTTCACTTTATAAAGGTACCCATGTAGTACCTCTTTTGGAAAACAGCCACCCCCTGGCAGGCCAGGATAGTTTGTACGCTTCAGCAACAATTGATAAGAATACCAATGAACTAATTGTAAAACTGGTGAACGTTTCAGGAAAAACGCACAAGAAGGAAATACAGGTTGCCGGGGTTAAAAAGTTAAATGCGGAAGCAAACTTGATTGTGTTGAAAACGGGTGAATTGGATGATGTAAATTCCTTTAATCAACCGAAAAAAATAGCACCTGTTGAAGAAACACTGAAAATAAAAAACAAAAAGATATCAGTTCCATTAACGCCCTATTCATTTACGGTTGTAAAGGTTAAGATGTCTTCCTGATCATACTGCCCTTAGCTTTAGTTATAAACGCTCCTGATGCGAATCCTTTCAATCGCGATACTATTTATCTGCACAACAGGTATCGTTTCCTGCGATAAAAAGAAAGTATTGTTGCAGTCCCTTTCATCCTCACGCACAGGAGTTGATTTCATGAACAAAGTCGAAGAAAATGACAAATACAATGTGCTTACCTACATGAATATTTATACGGGCGCCGGCGTGGCCGCCGGGGACGTAAACAACGATGGACTGGTTGATCTCTTTTTCAGCGGAAACCGGGCCAGTTGCCGCTTGTTTATCAACAAAGGAAATCTGCGCTTTGAAGATGAAACAAAAAAAGCAGGGCTGGTTACCGATCGTTGGTGCACCGGCGTATCCATGGTAGATATAAACCAGGATGGATTTTTGGATATATATATCAATGTCGCCGGTAGCACAAAGTTTGGCAGTACAGCCAATCTTCTCTACATCAACGATAAAAATGGGGGTTTTAAAGAGGAAGCAGAAAAGTATGGAATTGCTGATGCAAGATTAACGATGAATGCCTCTTTTTTCGACTACGACAAAGATGGTGATCTTGATCTTTTCCTGATAACCAATCCTGCCGATGAAAGAGTGGAGGACGTAAATACTGTTTTGGAAGTTCGGAATGACGTAATATCACCGGGTGCTGATATCTTATATCGCAACAATGGTAATGGTACGTTTACAGACGTTTCTAAAACAGCCGGGATATTTAAGGATGGATTTAGCCTCAGCGCCGCTATCAGCGATGTGAATTTGGACAACTGGCCTGACATTTATGTATGCAATGATTTTTTACACAGTGATATCTTATACATTAATAACGGCGACGGAACTTTCACTGACAAGATTCATGAATGCATGAAGCATACGAGCTTTTCATCCATGGGCAATGATGTTGCAGATTTTAACAATGACGGGTTGCCTGATATATTTACACTGGATATGCTGCCGGAAGATAACTACCGGAAGAAATTCATTATTCCAGCAGCCAGTTACGATAAATTTCAACTGTTGCTACAAAAAGGATATGAACGTCAGTATACCCGCAATGCGCTGCAATTAAATAATGGCAATGGAACGTTCAGTGACATCGCATTCTTATCCGGAGTGAGCTCCACAGACTGGAGCTGGGCCTCTTTATTTACAGACTTTGATAATGACGGTGACAAAGACCTGGCCATAACCAATGGATTCTACCGCGATTTCGGGGACCAGGATTTTATTAATTATCAAAAAGAATTACACGACCCCATGGGAAGGGCCGATGTGGAAAGGGCAAAGAAGCTGAAATCAATAATGTCGTTGGCTAATGTTCCATTACAGGATTACTTGTTTGAAAACAATGGCGACCTGAGTTTTACGAAGAGAAGTGATGAATGGGGGTTCGTCGAGCCTGGTTTTTCGAATGGCGCATGCTATGCCGATCTCGACAATGACGGTGACGTCGATTTTATCATCAACCAGTTTAACAATGAGGCAAAGATTTTTAAAAATAATGCCAACGAAACGCTAAAGAATAATTTTCTGGTGGTGCTCCTTAATGGTCGGCCACCCAACAGGCAGGCGATCGGCTCAAAGGTATATGTGTATACTCGTGGGATGTTGCAGATGGAGGAACTCAATCCTTACAGGGGATATGAATCGACAGTAGACCTCGCATTGCATTTTGGATTGGGTCAGCATACAGTAGTGGACAGCCTGGTCATCACCTGGCCCGATGGGAAAATTCAAACAATGTATGATGTTAAAGTGAATCAAAGGATCACCATTGATGTTCCCGCGGAAAATGAATCTGGAAAAAATAAATTTTTAACACTGCCAGGATTGCGCGGTATCGGTGACGAACAAATTTTCACAAATGTTACAGCGACATTAGGCTTAAATTATTCTCATAAAGAAAATCTCTTTGTTGATTTTAAGATTCAGCCATTGATTCCCCATATGCTTTCGCGCTGTGGACCAGGAATTGCGGTGGGTGACATAAATAAAGATGGACGAGAGGATTTTTATATTGGCGCTGCATCGGGAAGTGCAGGTAGCTTCTATATTCAGGATGCTTCAGGTTTGTTTACCGAGAAAAAATTAATCAAAGACACGCTGTATGAAGACATGGGAGTCTTGTTGTTTGATGCCGATGGTGACTCGGATCTGGATCTTTTCGTGGTAAGTGGTAGCTCTGAAAAAGAAGAAGGATCGTACATGCAGCAGGACCGGTTATATATTAATGACGAAGATGGAAATTTTACATATAGGCCCGGAGCCTTGCCTCCCACAAGAGCCAGCGGCTCCTGCGTTTCGGGATGTGATTATGATAAGGATGGAGATATCGATTTGTTCATTGGCGGAAGAGTGGTGCCAGGTAGTTATCCGCTTAATCCTCAAAGTTACCTGTTAAAAAATATTGACGGTAAGTTCTCAGATGCTTCTGCTTTGCAATTGCCCAAAGCAGGAAGGATAGGAATGGTGACTTCGACACTGTGGACAGATTTTGATAATGATGGATGGACCGATTTGATGGTTTGCGGAGAATTTATGCCGATTACTTTTATCAGGAACCAAAAAGGGAAACTCTTTATCGATTCGCTCATTACAATTGACCATTCAAGTGGGTGGTGGAACAGTATAACCTCCGGAGATTTTGATGAAGATGGTGATATAGATTATGTCATAGGCAACCTCGGTTTGAATACGAGACACAAAGCCACTGCCAAAGAGCCGCTCTGCATTTATGCAAAAGATTTTGATAACAACGGGAGTGTAGATCCTGTGATGTGCTATTATGTCCTCGGCAAAAACTATGCTTATCCCGCCCGCGATGAATTGATCAGCCAAATACCTGCCATGCGTAAACGTTTCGACCGCTATAAAAAATTTGCCGAAGTAACGTTTGAAGAGACGTTTACTCAGGCCGAGCTGGGCGGATCATTCGTAACTACCAGCGAGTGTTTTGAGAGTAGTTATTTGGAAAATATGGGAAACGGTGAATTTAAAAGGAAGCCTTTGCCTTTAAGATGCCAGTTTAGTCCCTTATTCGGAATGCTGACGGGAGATTACAATAGCGATGGTCACCTGGATATTTTGATTACGGGGAATTCATATACAACGGAAGTCTCTACAGGTAACTATGATGCTATGACAGGATTAATATTATTCGGTGACGGAAAGGGAAATTTTCAACCCCTGATTTCTTCGTCAACGGGATTTTGGGCTGATGGCGATTCAAAAGGAATCGCCCAAATTCATCTTGCCGATAATTCTTTGGCAACATTGGTTGCCAATAATAATGATAAGTTGCAGGCTTACCGGTTTTTAAAACGTAAGAGCACGCCCATTTCCGTAAACACAGATGATGTGTATGCATTGGTCCATAAAAAAGATGGCAGTTCCTTTAAACATGAATTTTACTTTGGTAATGCGTATTTGTCGTCATCGTCGAGGGCATTGTATTATTCAGATCCTGTTGTAAGTATTACGATTTACAACAACAACGGGGTGAAAAGAGAAATACGCATCCTGCCTTCCGCAATAAAATCAAAACTATAATGAAAAAAACATTCTTAATCCTGTTATTGTTGCCTGCAGTGCTTTCTGCCCAATCCTACCAGAAAGATATACCTGTGCATGACCCTGTGATGATAAAACAGGATAGCATGTATTATTTATTTTGTACAGGCCGGGGTATTAGCGTCTGGTCGTCAAAAGATATGACGAACTGGGCGCAGGAAAAGCCGGTATTTGACACATTGCCCTGGGCCGTTAAAACAATCCGCGGTTTCCGCAATCATATCTGGGCACCCGATATATCATTTCATAACGGCTTGTTTTATTTGTATTATTCCGTTTCTGCATTTGGAAAAAATACTTCCTGCATTGGTGTCGCTACCAATAAAACATTACATCCTTCGTCGCCCGATTTTAAGTGGACGGATCATGGTAAAGTAATTCAGTCTGTTCCCGGCAGAGATATGTGGAATGCCATCGATCCTAATCTGGTAATGGATGAAAAAGGCACTCCGTGGTTGGTATTTGGATCATTTTGGAATGGGCTGAAACTGGTAAAAATGAACAGTGACCTGAAATCTTTAGCTCAACCGGAGCAGTGGTACACGGTCGCGAGCCGGCAGAGAAATTTTATTTTACCTGACTCTCTCGCAGGTGACGCTGCCCTGGAAGCTCCGTTCATCTTTAAGAAAGAGAAGTATTACTATCTCTTTGTTTCCTTTGACTATTGTTGCCGGGGAGAAAAAAGTACTTACAAAATGGTTGTTGGCCGGTCCGGCAGGGTCGAAGGCCCGTATTTCGACAGGGATGGCGTCCCTATGAACCTTGGTGGAGGGTCAACCGTGCTGGAAGGAGACAAGAACTGGAACGGCGTGGGACACAATGCGGTGGTAAGTTTTGATGGAACCGATTACCTTATTTTTCATGCATATGACGCTAACGATAAAGGAAAATCAAAGCTGCGTATAGAGAAAATCAATTGGTTTGAAGAGTGGCCCTTCATACGAAGGGCTGCAAACTAGCATGCCCTTGCTTACATATTTTTCTTTTCTTTGCAGTGTCGATGAAAGCGAGGACACTTAAGAAAAAGGGCATAACTGTTCTCCTGTTGCTGGTATTCTTTCAGCAAATGGGTGCCGGCCTGTTTGTCCATAACCTTGTACACGACAACAAGCCTGGTAAATCACCAATAGAACAAAAAGAAAACACCAGGGAAATAAGTTTCGCATGCAAATGTATCGATGACTTCCTGATGCCTTTTGTTGCGGATGATCAAACACATCTTTTGAGAAAGCCGGACCTGGTTTTATTTACCTACGATGACTATACCGAGTCCACGTGTTATAAGCCTTCCCTTACTTCTCTACTTCGCGGACCGCCAGTTTTCATTAGTTAAAGATTCTAAAACCTTGCATTTGCGGGGAGTTTTCATTTCATCCTTCTATAAAGGTTAGCCCTATAAGTTTAGTCATCATGAAGACAAAACAGGTTTTATTGTTTTTACTGGTTTTTTTATATGCTCACGCCATCCTGGCTCAAACACGATCTTTGTTATCGGGCAAAGTAACTGGCGAAAATGGAGGAGTTTCATTACAGGGAGCCACGGTTCATATCCATGATATTAACCGGGACGCTGTTACCAATGAAAATGGTGAATATAAAACGTCTTTTCTGCCAGCGGGAGTATACCTCGT
>Ga0207701_10000173_pt1 | contig 62492 bp, 36 predicted proteins | sample KBSSwiSSwithPhiX_FD_184294 | JGI IMG/M metagenome (GOLD analysis project Ga0207701, IMG submission 184294) | Switchgrass rhizosphere bulk soil microbial communities from Kellogg Biological Station, Michigan, USA, with PhiX - S5 (SPAdes) (version 2) | ecosystem: Environmental > Terrestrial >... | reverse complement strand
TCGATAATCCTTCAGCAGCGAGAGCGCGTCGCCTTCCGCGTAAAACAACCTGACCCGCCGATCAGCGGCCAGCGCCTCACCATCCATCACCGCTCGATCGTACTTGGCAAAGACGCGTTCGATCTCGTCGTCGCGTTGTCCGCGCACGAGAACGCGATACTGCAGCCTCGACGCGGTTGTCGGGGACGTCAGGCCGGGCCCCGCGTGCCAGATGCCAGAGATTTCGCGCACGACGATGATGTCGCCTTCTTCGATGATGAGTTGTCGTCGGCTCAGAACGCGCTCGACGGTTTCTGCTGGATCACCGGCCGGTGACAGTTGCACCTGCGATGTTCTGCTTTGAGCGCGGCGTTCACGGGCGTTCAAATCTCGGGGCATACAATCTCGCCACACGCGAGGTTGCGAAAGCCCGGCCATGGGCTGCGAGCCTTGATTGGCCGTGGGTGTCAGTGCGAAGAACGCCCGTATCTATATGGTCAGTAAGGGACTAGGGACGCTAAGCTCAACAGCTTGCCCTACCGGCCGCCTGAGCCGTAAGCCCCCGGGTCTGTCGGTTCCGTGACACGCTGCGTAGATTGTTCTCGGTACTACAGGCCTAGAGGTAGGTTCTACATGGCTTACTGATTCTGCAGGTTCGACAAAGCGCCAGCCCCCTTTTGGGGACGGGTTACGCTTCGGCCGCCACCGCCGCGATCAAGGCCTTGATGTAGCCGAACGTGAACGCAAAGGCCTGCGCGCCTCGTGCGTCACCCTCGATCGACGGTACGTGGTCCGGCATCATCATCCCGTCGAAGCCCACTTCCTTGTACGCGCGCATCGCCTTCAGCATGTCGACGTCGCCATCGTCGATGAACGTCTCCTGGAAATGGAGAAAGCCGCCGCGGATGTTCCTGAAATGGACGTTGAAGATCTTCTTCCGCGAGCCGAAGTAACGGATCACGTCGTAGATCTCTTCTCCCGGCCTGGCGAGCATTTCGCTGACCGTGCCCTGACAGAAATTGAGGCCGTGGTAGGGGCTCGGTGAAATGTCGATGAACCGCTTGAGCCCGTCGACGCTGCCGAGCACTGTTTCGACACCGCGGAAGCCCTTCCCGCGCGGCATGCCGGGATCCTGCGGATGGCACGACATGCGGACCTTGTACTCCTCGGCGACCGGGATCACACGTTTGAGGAAATAGGTGATGCGTTCCCAGTACGCGTCGGGGCCGACGACCCCGGCTTCGGTAAGGGGCGGATCCTGTTTCGCCTGGTCGTACACGAACGTGCTGTAGCGTGCGCCCCCGCGGCCGGGCGTGCTCTCCGTGCGCGGAACGCCAAGAAGCGTGAGGTTGTATTTGAGCGCGGGAATCCCGGCCTTCGCAGCATTCCGGATCATCTGACAGATGTCGTCGATCTCCCGATCGCGTTCCGGACTCTTGCCGAGAAGGATGTTCGGGTTCTCGGCGCGCGCAATCGGATTGGAGCTCATCGGCAACGGCACCATGTCGAGCGCGATGCCGAAGCGCTCGACGCGCTCGCGGAGCTTAGTGAGCCCCTCGGCGGACCACTGCTCGTCGAAGCGCGCCGATGGAAGCCGGCTGCAGATGCTGTTCACGCCGAGCGCGGCGAGGATCCCCAGGACGTCGTCGGACGAATCGTGCTGCGTTCCAACTTTCATCGCCGCCTTGCGGGACGTCGCAGGACCGCGGCCGCGTGGCGCAGTCTGAGCCGCTTCGCTCGTCGAGGCTGCGGCGCTCGCCGCCGCCATTCCCATGCCCGCAACTCGGACGAAGTCTCTCCGATTGATGTCCATGGCGTCCTATGCCCCCGTCTTCACGGTCTTTGCCGTCATGACTTTCTGCCATGCTGGAATTGTCGCGCGGAGCTCTTCCATCTCCTCGGGCCGCATGGCGACGAGCGGCGGCCGAAACGCGCCGCCGGCCAGCCCGAGCATCGTCATCAGCTCCTTCATGACCGTCACCTCGTGTCCTTTTCGCCGCGCCCGGAGCGCATACAGAGGGACGATGAGTTCGCTCATCAGGCGCTGCAGGGTGGCAGCGTCGCCCCTGACGCCAGCTTCGTGAAGCTGCAGCGCGACCTGGGGCGAGACGTTGGCGACGCTCGAGGTGAACGCGCGGATGCCGATCGAGTAGTAGGCGGGCACCAGGTCGTCGCCCGCTCCGCCGATCCAGCACAATCGATCGCCGATGTGGCGTTTGATGATCTGCAGGCGACGGATGTCGCCCTGACCGTCCTTCCAGGCGATGAGTGACGGGATCGAGGCGAGCCGCTCGACCATCGCGGCGCTCGGATGAAACCAGTCGCGGCTGTAGATCAGGAGACCAAGCGAGGTCGACTCGGCGATTGCCGAGTAATACCGCACGAGCCCGTCGTCTTCCGCGCCAGGATAGTACGGCGGGAACGCCAGAATCCCTGATGCGCCAGCCGCCGCGGCCTGGCGCGCGAGCTGCGTGCCCATCGCGACGCTGAATCCGGTGCCGGCAATGACGGGTAGCTTGCCTCTTGCCTCTTCGACGATGGCACCGACGACGTCGAGGTGTTCGCCCGGAGTCAGCGAGTACAGCTCGCCGGTCCCGCCAGCGGCAACGATCGCGGCGAGCGGGTGCTCGAGCATCACCCGGACGTTCTGTCTGAGCGCGTCGAGATCGACTGACAGGTCCTGGCGAAACGGGGTCACGGGAAAGCCGATGACGCCGGTCAGCGCATCGCGCAGGGCATTGGGTGACAGAGGCATATGGGGGGGAATCATAGCTCTGAATCACTGATCACTAATCACTCATCCTCGAATCCCCAATCCCTGAATCCTCAATCCTTGAATCCCCAATCCTTGAATCCCCATCCTCGAATCCCCGAATCGCGAGCCGCGAGTCCCGAGCCGCGAGTCGCGAATGAAAAATTCATGATTGACAAAGCATCGTTAAACGATGCATCGTTAAACGGTTCACATGCGGAACAAACACTCGATCAGCGCGGAACTGCTGCCCGGCACACTCGAGATGCTGATCCTCAAGACCCTCACGCGCGGGCCCGCGCATGGGTACGGCATCGCCCGGCACCTCGAGATGATGTCGGCCGACGTTCTCCAGGTCGGCGAGAGTTCGCTGTATCCGGCGCTTCAGCGATTGCTGGTCAGCGGATACGTGACCGCGGAGTGGGGCGAAACCGACTTGAAGCGGCGCGCGCGCTTCTACCGGATCACCGCCGCTGGACGGAAGCGCCTCGCCGCCGAAGCCGCCGGATTCGAACGGGTCATCGGCGCGATCGCCACGATCATGCAGGGCGGATAACCATGTGGACGAAGTTTCGCAACCGGCTTCGCTACCTCGTTCGTGGCCCCCGCATCGACCGCGACCTCGCGCAGGAACTCGATTTCCATCGCGACATGCTGACCGTCGATCAGGAACGGCTTGGCTACAGCCACGAAACTGCGGTCCTCAATGCGAGGCGAAAAATGGGGAACACGACGCTCATGATGGAACATTCCCGCGACGCCTGGATCGTTGGCTGGCTCGACACCCTCAATCGCGACATCCGATACGCCCTCCGGTCGTTTGCGCGCAACCCGGCGTTCTCGCTCGTTGCGGTGCTGACGCTGGCGCTGGGCATCGGCGCCAACACGGCAATCTTCCGGCTCGTCGACGCGGTCCTGCTTCGTGCGCTGCCGGTTGAACGTCCCGACCAGCTGCTCGCGATCCGCGGGTCGTTCTCGTACTTCCGATTCGAGCAGCTGCGCGATCGAAACGAGGTACTCGGCGGCACCGTCGGTGTTCGAGCGATCGACGACGTGACCCTGACGTCAGCCGATCAGCCGCTCGGCCGCGCCACGACCGAGCTCGTCAGCGGCAACTACTTCAGTGTGCTCGGCGTACAGCCGATCATCGGTCGCCCGATAAGCCTGGACGACGATCGAGCGGCAGGCGTGGGTCCCGTCGCGGTGATCAGCTACGGACTCTGGCAGCGGGCCTTCGCCGGATCGAATGCAGTGCTCGGACGCACGATGACGCTGCGCGCGGGACTGGTCGGCGGAGGAACGAGCGGTTTCGAACCGGACGCGGCGAACGCGTCGAAGCAGCAAACCACTCTCGTGACGATCATCGGCGTGACGCCGCCCGAATTCTTTGGCGACACGGTTGGCAAGCTCGTCGACGTCTGGGTTCCGATCACGATGCAGCCGGCGCTGATGCCCGGCCGCGCCTGGCTCACTCGCCGTACCGCCTCGTGGGTGAACATCTTCGGACGGCTGCGCGACGGCATGACCGAAGAACGCGCGCGCGAGTCGCTGACGCGAACGTGGCGTCAGATCCGTGCCGATGAAATCGGTCCCGCGATCACGGAACAGCAGCGTCGCAACCTGGCCAATTCACGGCTGAGCGTCGATCCCGGAGCGAAGGGGTTCGGTCAGATCAGGCGCCAGTTTTCCCAGCCGCTCCTGATTCTGATGACCGTCGTGACGCTCGTGCTGTTGATCGCGTGCCTCAACGTGGCCAATCTGCTGCTGGCTCGGGCGACCGCGCGTCAACAGGAGATCTCGATGCGCCTGTCGCTCGGCGCCAGTCGAGCGCGGCTCGTACGCCAGCTCCTGACCGAGAGTCTCCTTCTCGCGGGGGCGGGCGGATTGCTGGGTCTCCTGTTCGCGGCAATTGGCGCGCGATTGCTGGTGGCCCTCGTTTCCGGAGAGTCCAATCAAATCGCCCTACGGCTGTCGCCCGACGTGCGCATCCTCGCCTTTACCGTGGCAGTGTCGCTGCTGAGCGGTATCGTCTTTGGGCTGGCGCCAGCGCTCTTTGGCACCCGCCGCGAACTTCAGCACATCCTGAGAGACTCGTCGCGCACGGCCGGGCGCAGAAGCCGCAGCGCGAGGGCGCTTGTTGCCGTGCAGATCGCCGTCTCGCTGGTCCTGCTCGTCGCATGCGGCCTGTTTCTGCGCACGCTTTACAACCTGAAGACGGAAACGGTGGGCTACGACCGCAACGGGCTGATCATGGTGCGCGTCGATCCCGTTGCCGCCGGATACACGGGCGACGACATCAGCCGCGCCATGGTCGCGCTGATGCACCGGTTCAGCGCGCTCCCCGGCGTCCGCACCGTTACGTTCTCGGAAAACGGACTGTTCAGCGGCACCGAGTCGGGCACGCCGCTTGAGGCCGAGGGCTTCACGCCGGCGTCCGACGACGACCGCGTCGCGCGGTTCGATCAAGCGGGGCCGGCGTACTTCACCAACGTGGGCATCCCAATCGTTCTCGGTCGCGACTTCACCGAGCACGATGCAGTGGACGCACCGCGTGTGACGGTCATCAACGACACGATGGCCCGCTTCTACTTTCCGAACCAGAGCCCGATCGGCAAACACATTCACGTGCGAGGCCCGAGCGACGTCGTTCTCGAGATCGTCGGCGTTGCGCGCGACGCACAGGATCACGATCTTCGACAGGCGCCGGTGCGCCGCTTCTACGTCTCGTACCTCCAGCCGATCGACGGCATCACCACCGCCAACTTCGAAGTGCGCGCGGCCGGGAGCATGGGCTCTCTCTTCGGCCCCATTCGTTCAGAGGTCGAGCGATTCGATCCCAAACTGCAGATCCTCAGCCTGAAGACCGCGCAGGCGCTCGTCGACGACAGCATCGTCACCGAGCGCCTCATCGCGAAGCTCTCGACGTTCTTTGGAGCACTCGCCGTCCTCCTGGCCGCGATCGGCCTCTACGGAGTCATGTCCTACACGGTCGCGAGGCGGACGACCGAGATCGGCGTACGCATGGCGCTTGGCGCCAGACGCTCTGACGTCGCGTCGATGGTGCTCGGCGACATTCTCCGGCTCGTCGCGATCGGGAGCGTCGTCGGCGCCGTCATCGCGGTGGTGCTAGCACGGTTCGTCGAAAGCCTGGTGTTCGGCCTCGAGCCGCACGATCCGGCGACCATCGTCGCCTCAGCGGTGATCCTCGCCGGAATTGGCCTGGTGGCCGGCTATCTTCCGGCGAGGCGCGCCGCTCGGATTGATCCGATCGTTGCGTTGCGAGCTGAATAGCGGGGACCACCGACTTGCGGCCACCCAGCTGCGGATCCCGGATCCCGGCTCCGCGTCTGTCGTTACAGTGACCTCAAGAAATTCAACAGGCTCTGCTTCTGCCCTTCAGTGAGATTGTTGAACCGACCCATCACTCCATTCGCCTCGGACCCGCTGCTCTGGTGCGCGCGGATAGCGGTGATCAGATCCGCGGTGCGACCGTCGTGCAGCAAGAAGATCCGCTGACCAAGTCCCCACAAGGGGGCTGTGCGGAATTCTCGCGGTCCCGCCTCTCCCTGGCTGATGCCGTCGGCGAGTCCGACTCCCATGTCGTGCGTCATCAAGTCCGAGAAGAGGTTTACCGGCTGATTCGCCAGCGCGGCGATAGCTGACGGACCGGTCTTCAACGAAGGCGTGTGACAGAACGCGCATCCGGTCGTCGTAAACAGCGTGCGACCGGCCGCAATCGACAGCGCGCTTCCCGGCGAGTTCGTCGAGGGCGTGGGCGGAGCGCTCAGGCGCATGAACACCGCGAACTTCTCGATCGAGCTCATCATGTCCACCGGAGTCCCGGCTTCCAGATTCGAAACGCTGTTCGGGTGCGACCCGAACTGGCATTGCGCGACTTCCTCGCGTTCGGTCGGGAACAGGTCGTTGGTGACGCCCATCTCGACGTTGTACGCCTCGCCCGCGAAGATCAGCAGCGACTTGTTCTGGGCCTTCCACCCGAAACGGGAGATGGTCCCATCGTTGCCGTTGTTATTCGTTTGTCCCGTGATCGTGCGTCCGGCAACCTGGAAATTCAGTCGGCCCGCAATTCCCAGCGCGATCTTCGACGTCAGATTGCTCGTACGATTGGCGAGCAACGCCGAGTCCGGAATCATCTCGATGAGCCCGGTGCCGAAGACCGGCGTCGGAATGCGGAAGATCACGTTGTTCTTCCCCAGCTCGGTCGCGAAATCGGGCTGGCTGATCGTGCATCCGTCCGCGCCCGGTCTTCCTGTCACCGTGAACAGCGCGTGAACGCCGCCGTCCGGTGATCCATCAGGGTTCTTCACGAACCTTGCTTCGCGCACCGGGCCATCTGCCCTGAGAAACGACGGGATCGTATCCTTGCCTCCCGCCAGATTCGCGAAGGCCACCTGCGGATTCACCGCTGGACTGCTACCGCCAATCGCTGGCTGTGAATGACATCCGCCGCAGCTATCGAGGTTCATGCGCGGGCCCATGCCTTCGTTGGCTTCTTCGGCTTCTTCGAAATCCGCCTTTCCGGCATTGAAGTATTCGAGTTCGTGAGGCGTCAGCCCGGGAATCGGTTGCCCGGCGGCCGCCGCGCCGCTGCGTACGCCAGGATCGCGCGCGACGACCGTCTGCGACGACATTCTGACTTCGAGCGTGAAGAGACACAGAGCGGCTGCCGTCAGAACTACCGCTGTGGGTGGTGGAAGTTGGCGTCTCATGACCACACGCCTCCCTTCGCAGCAAGAGTGTTGCTGTCCATTGATCGACCCCTTAGTCCGGATACGCAGTGCCTGCGAGGGTGGCAAGCTGGCGGCCATGTCGCGCGAATTCCAGTGTTCATGCGCGCGCGGCGGCGGTCTGGCCTCGATGTGACTTTGGATCGTCTCGGATGGGGACGCGTTCGCGAGAAGCAATTACATGGCAGGTTCGCGTCCACGCGCGCACGACCGGCCCGAGTGCCGAAATCAATTTTAAAATGGCGAAGACCAACCCGGTGATGGTCACGTGTAGGAGGAAGAAGCGCCGTCTTGGAATCCAACAGAGGGCTGATTGGCGGCGGCCTGATTTCACATGCGCTGCGATCGGTCGTACCCCTCGCATACAGAAGCGCGGGCTCGCCCGGGCCTCCGGCCGCGCGTCGGCCGGGGACGCGCCGGAAGCATTGGACTCTGAATCCAGGAAAGGGTTTATGATCCCGGCATGAAACGCTTCTCGAGCCGCGCCATGATGTCTGTCCGCTTCGCCGCCTTCGTGGCGGCCTGTGGCCTCGTTGTCGTCGCCGTCACGTCAGCACAGGGCAGGGGAGCTCGATCCGGCGCCCGAAACAATCCCGACGAGAAGGAATGGATTCAGCTCTTCAACGGCAAGGACATGAAGGACTGGACGCCGAAGTTCGCGCACCACGATCTCGGCGAAAACTTCAACGATACCTTCCGCGTCGAAGACGGCTTCCTCAAGGTGCGCTACGACAAGTGGCAGAAGTTTACCGATGAGTTCGGGCACCTGTTTTACAAAGATCCGTTCTCCTACTATCTCCTCGCGGCTGAATACCGCTTCGTCGGCGAGCAGGTGCCCACCGAGCGCAAGGATCTTGGCTGGGCGATCCGCAACAACGGCTTGATGATCCACTCGCCGGCGCCACAGACGATGATGAAGGATCAGGACTTTCCAATCTCGATTGAAGTCCAGCTGCTCGGTGGGTTGAGCAACGGCAAGCCACGCAGCACCGCCAACGTCTGCACGCCCGGCACAAACATCGTGATGAACGGGGAGCTTCACACCGCGCACTGCACCAACTCGACATCGAAGACGTACGATGGCGACCAGTGGGTGCGCGTCGAGGTCCTTGCGCACGGCGATGAAAGCATCAAGCACATCGTCGAAGGTCAGACGGTGTTGGAATACTCCAAGCCGCAGATCGGAGGCGGCCAGGCGAGTCCGACGGACCCGAAGGTCAAGGTTGACGGCACGCCACTGCCGGGCGGCTACATTTCGATCCAGGCGGAGACAGCTCCGATCGACTTCAGAAAAATCGAGCTGCTGAATCTCGAGGGTTGCATGGATCCAAAAGCGACGAATTACAAAACCTATTTCGTGAAGTCGTCTCCATCGACCTGTAAATACTAACTATCAAGTTTTGCCATACGGTAGAGCTGTTCTCGGCTGAGCTAGACGTGTGAAAAAAATTCAGGCACCATACGCCTGCGGCCAGATCTTCATAGCCAGCGCCGCTTCGGCGTCTCGCGGACACCTCCAAAACCTGACGAAACCAAGGGAACTCGCTGCTCCATCGTGAGGCAGCTGAGCGGTACGCCCGTTGCTACGCTCGAGATTAAAGAATGGCTATGCCCAGTACGTCCACTCGCCTCCTCGCGCTCATCCTCTTCATTGCGACGGCCGGTCCGTCTGCGTCGACGACCCGGCCGGAGAAAACCGGCCCGCCGGGGCTGCAGAAACTCGACGCGGCCCTCAAGGGTCGCGCCTCGCGGCTTACCGGACGCTCGCGGGTCATCGTTCAAATGGCCCGCGGCGCATCAGCGAATTCCCTGTCCACATTGATTCGTGTGGCCGGCGGTTCGTCGGGCCGCGAACTGCGGCACATCGGCGCCCGAGTTGTCGAACTGCCGAACGCCGCGCTGCTCGCCCTGGCCGGTCACCCTCTCGTTGCGCAGATCTCGCAGGACCGTGCGATCGCCGGTGCCATGGAGAGGACCGGAGCCACCGTGGGCGCCACCGTGGTTCACCGTGATCTCGGATACGACGGTACCGGCGTCGGCGTCGCGGTGATTGACTCCGGCATCTCCGCCCACGACGATCTGGTGGACGGAAGCGGATCGCGCGTCGATCGGTTCGTTGACTTCGTCAACGGGCGTGAAGCGGCGTACGACGACTACGGACACGGAACTCATGTCGCCGGGATCATCGCCGGCAACGGCTACGACTCGGGCGGCGCTCGATCGGGGATCGCGCCCGGCGTGGGCCTCACGGTGCTGAAGGTCCTGGATGGCGCCGGCGGAGGGCACATCAGCGACGTCATCGCCGCGCTCGACTACGTTCTCGACAACAAGGACGCGCTGAACATTCGCGTCGTCAACCTGTCGGTCGCAACCGGCGTCTATGAGTCCTACCGCACCGACCCGTTGACGGTGGCCACCCAGCATCTGGTCGAAGCGGGCATCGTCGTCGTCGCCGCGGCCGGGAACAACGGACGCGATCCGAGCGGACAGGTGAGGCACGGGGGGATCACCGCTCCCGGGAATGCGCCGTGGGTGCTGACCGTCGGCGCATCGAGTCACATGGGCACCATCGATCGCAACGACGACACGGTCGCGGGCTTCAGCTCGCGAGGACCCAGCGCGATCGACTACGTTGCCAAGCCGGATGTCGTGGCTCCCGGGGTTGGTATCGAGTCGCTCAGTGATCCGGACGGCACGCTCTACACGACACGCGCGCAGTATCTGCTGGATGGCACGGTGGCCACGTCATACAAGCCGTACCTGAGCATGAGCGGTACGAGCATGGCGGCACCGGTTGTCGCCGGGACGGTCGCGCTGATGATGCAGGCCAACCCGTCGCTCACGCCAAACGAGGTGAAGGCGATCATTCAGTACACCGCGCAGATCCGCGGTTGGTACGATCCGTTAACGCGCGGCGGTGGCTTCCTAAATGCCGAAGGCGCTGTGCGGCTCGCGCAGTACCTCAACAGTCCCTGGAGCCAGTCTTATCCTGACTCGACGATGTGGGCGAAGCGGATTACCTGGGGCAATCAGATGTTGCTCGGCGGCCGGTTGACGGCCGACGCCAATGCGTGGGCGACCGACGTGACATGGGGAGCACTCGAGACGCCGGACGGGCAGGCCGTCGAGTGGGGAAGACTTTGCAGCAACTGGCGGTGCGACTCCACCTCAGGTCACTGGCGGTGGGGACAGGCGTACGCCGTGAACGTCGTCTGGGGTCCTGCCTGCGACGGCGCCGACTGCGATGGCCCGTGGACCGGCAACGTGTGGGACACGAGCGACGAAGGAGACACCGTCGTCTGGGGAACCACCGACGAGGGAGACACGGTCGTGTGGGGGACCACAGACGAAGGGGACACAGTGGTCTGGGGAACGAGTTGCTCCGACGTCGACTGCGAACCAGTGATCTGGAATGGCAAGTAGCATCCCCTGGGTCGCTCCGATTCGGCGTATCCCGGATCCGCTGGGATGGAACGGATTGCCGCGGCTCGCTCAGGGCTACGTCGCCGTCGTCACACTTGCCGGCACGGTCGCCTTTATCCTGTCGATGCCGCATAGGCTCCCTGATCCGCTGCTGTTGGGCGGTCTGCTTCTGCTTGCGTGTGTCACCTCTGCGTGGAAGGTGACGTTGCCGATGTCATTGGCCAGCGGCGCGACGCTTTCGGTGTCGTATGCTGCGGACCTGATGACGCTGCTGCTTCTCGGTCCGGAGGCAGCGGTCATTGTTGCCGTCGCTGGCGCCTGGATGCAGTGCACGTTCAAGGTCAAGCAGACCTACCCGCTCTATCGCACGGCGTTCAGCATGGCGGCCGAAGCAATTACGATGGTGAGCACCGGCCTCGTGTTCGTATCGCTTGGCGGCGTCCCGGGAGCGATCGCTTTCGAGTCCATCGCGAAGCCGCTTGTTGGCGCGATCTCGACCTATTTCGTCGTGAATACCAGCCTGATCGGAGGGGCGATTGCGCTGTCGTCTTCGCGCACCTGGTGGCAGGTGTGGCACGACGAGTTTCTCTGGATTGCTCCGAGCTTCATGGTGGCCGGGAGTGCCGGTGCGCTCGCGGCGCTGATCATTCAGCGCGGCCGAACCTGGGAGGCGCTGCTTCTATTTGCCCCCGTTTATCTGACCTACCGGACCTACCGAATTTTCGTCGATCGTTTTGACGATCAGCGCCGACACGTCGAAGAAACACAACGGCTTCACACGGAAACGCTCGAAGCGCTGCGTCAGGCGCTCAACGCGGAGCAGGCGCTCGCGCAGGAAAAGGAGCGCCTCGCCAGCACGCTCGCCGAGATGACGCGGCTCGAGGAAGCGCGGCGGCAGCTGCTTGCTCGCGAGCATGCGGCCCGCGGCGCCGCCGAGCAGGCGAACCGGTTGAAAGATCAGTTTCTCGCCGTCGTCTCGCACGAGCTGCGCACGCCGTTGAACGCGATTCTTGGTTGGTCGGAGCTGCTGCACAGCGGCAGACTGGACGAGGCGAAGCGCGAACGGGCGTCCCGCGCCATTCTCGACAGCGCGAAGCGGCAGGCGCAGCTGATCGACGAGCTGCTCGACGTCGCGCGCATCATGTCAGGCAAGTTGCGGCTGGAACGGACCGCGGTGGATTTGCGGGAAATCGTCCAGGGCGCGGTCGCGGTGGTCCAGCCGGTGATCGACGCCAAGCGCATCGAGGTTGTTGTCGATGCATCTTCTTCGCTCGGCACCGTCTTCGCCGATAGTTCCCGCCTGCAACAGGTCGTCTGGAACCTGCTCTCGAATGCGGTCAAGTACACGCCCGAAGCGGGCATCGTTCGGGTGCGACTGAACGTCTCCGGAAGCACCGCCGAAATGGTGGTGGAAGACAGCGGCGAAGGGATCCCGCCGGAATTCCTGCCGCACGTGTTCGAACCATTCCGTCAGGCGGACGCCTCGACCACGCGCACGCACGCTGGTCTTGGTCTCGGGTTGTCAATCGTCAGGCAGATCGTCGAGGCACACGGCGGACATGTGAGCGCCCAGAACGCGACGGATCATCCCGGTGCGGTAATCACCGTCCGGCTTCCCATCGTCGCGGTGCGGCCTCACCGGCGCGCCAGCGACGTGCCCGTCAGTTCAGCATTCAAAGACGAGAATGCGTTGGCCGACATCTGCGTTCTGGTTGTGGATGACGATGATGAAGGCCGTCAGGTCGTCGCGGCGCACCTGGAGAGCTGCCACGCTCAGGTGTTGACGGCAGCGTCGGCGCCGGAAGCCATCGACGTGCTGCGCAAGCATCAGGTGCACGTGCTGCTCGCCGACATCGCCATGCCGGGCGAGGACGGTTACTCGCTGATCCGCCGGCTGCGGGGAATGGATATCGCCACCTCGGACGTGCCGGCCGCAGCGCTCACGGCATTTGCCCGTGAAGAGGATCGTCAGGAGGCCCTCGAGGCCGGGTTCCAGCTGCACTTGTCGAAACCGATCGATGCGAGCGCGCTCATTGCCGCTGTGGCTACGCTCGCGCGGTGGAATGCCTCGAACAGTCGAAACCTCGCCAGCGCGCAGGCCCATCTCACCGGCACCAATCGCGCTTGATCCAATCTCGGCAATTACGTTACGTATAGTCGCGGCCCGTCAAGCCCGAATCAGGTCGTCGCGCCAAGCGACGAAGCGCGAGCCGCGAGCCGCGAATTCATGACACTGTCCGTTTACCGCCTCATCCTCTTCGCATGCACGGTGCTGCTGTACCTTCGGGTGGCCGGTCAGATTATCGTGGTGTTGCGGGCTCCGAGATGGCTGCCTCCGATGGACCAGTGGCAGTCAGGTTTGCTTCCGTACCCTGTGCTGCTGGTGGGACAGGTCATCGTTCTTGCCCTCATGACCTGGATTTCCGTGGACTTCGCGCGCGGCTACGGCCGCTTTGTCGAGCCGCAATGGCCGCATGCGGGAGCGGTCTTCATGTGGATCGGGCGTGTGTATTTCCTCGGCATGGTGGTTCGGTACGTGATCTGGATGTGGCGGCGGCCGGATCAGCGATGGCTTGGCGGCACAATCCCAATCATCTTTCACTCGGTCGTGGCTGTTTTTCTGTTTTCGTTTGGCCGCTATCACGCAGCCGTTCTGCAATGAGCCGCGCCGCGAGGCGCGCGTCCCGACTGATGTTTCGGAGCCCTCCCGCGGGGCCGTAGTTGTGGCCGACGAAGTACAGGTCCGGACGATCAACGCTTATGACCCGCTTGGTGCGCGCCCCGAATCCGCATCGATCGAGCGCGACCGACGATCCAAGCATCCCAACCGCGGCGCGATATCCAGTGGCCAGGATGACGGTCTCGAACGGTTCGTCCGAGCCGTCGAGGAACCGCACACCCTGCGGCGTGAACTCCTGCAGGCCGCCCCGCAATTGAATCCGTCCGCTCCTGATTCCGTCCGTCAAATGAAACCCGATAAGGGGGACCGCCGCGCACGGGTTATCGGTCGGCGGCGGCAGCGGCGACGCGCCGCGAAACCGGGCGGACATCGCGCTGGTCACCCGCATTGCGCGGCGGAGCACGGGCGCGGGCAACGTGTCGAGCACCGCGCCGATGTACTGAACAGGGATACCGAGCAGCTGTCTCGGCACGACGCGCGCGCCCGATCGAACCGCTACCGTCACCTGCGCGCCAGCCTCAGCGAGTTCGGCGCAGATCTCGCCGGACGAGTTCCCCGCGCCCACGACCAGCACGCGCTGACCCGCGAATGGCTGCGGGCGCCGATACTCGACGCTGTGGATGATGCGGCCTGTGAACTTCTGTTGTTGCGGAATTTCCGGAGCGTGGGGATTCGATACGATTCCCGTCGCGACGATGACGATGCGTGAGCGCAGATGCACGCCGCCGCGGAGGGCAACGCCCCAGTGGTCCCCATCGCGGGCGACCGATTCGACGTGCGAACCGGTTTGAACAGGCACAGCAAAGCGCTTCGTGTAAAGCCGGAGGTACTCGACGAAGTCATCACGTGAAGGAAATAGAGGAGTGGACGATGGGAATGGCATGCCGGGAAGGGCTGACAGGTGCTTCCCCGTGTGCAGGACGAGCCCATCGTACAGATGAACCCACGTATGCCCGATCGTGTCGCCGCGCTCGAGCACGAGATGACGGACTCCGGCCCGCGTGAGCTCGCGCGACGATGCCAGGCCGGCCGGACCGGCGCCGATCACGATTGCGTCGTGCGTGTGGATACGTGCCTCGACGGCTATAACGTCTTCAAATACTCGATCAACGCGCGTCGGTTTTCGTCGGTTCCGATACGGGGCCACATGTCGTGTCCGCCGTTTCCGCATCCCTCGCGCGCCGTGTTGAACCAATCACGATCGTTGCCGAACTTCTTCAGGAGCTGCAAGTCCCCCATCGCCCCATCGGCCGGCTCCGGATAGAGAACCTGACCAACCCGCTCCCGATCGAAATGCCGGGCGGCCATTACGCTGAAGATCTTCGGCCGCTCAGAGACCGGACCGAGCAGATGGTGAAGGGTTGGAACGCTGCCGTTGTGGAGGTATGGGTAATTCGCCCAGACGCCTGTCAGTGGCGTCGCGGCATACCCTTCGCTCGTTTCCAGCGACCCTTCCGCGGCGAGCGGGCTCGCGTTGAACGCGTCGATGAACCCCTCCGACACCACGTTGCGCCTCGATCGATCCGTATCGACATCGGTGTGGACACCGGGCCAGCGGACGTTTCCCCGCCCGTCGTACTCGCCGTGGCAGCGCGAGCAGCGGAGTTCCTTCGAGTAGAACAGCTGCCGGCCGCGCTCCGCGAGCTCGCGATCGATCGGGTAAGGATATGGCGGAGGCCGGAGATGGCTGATCACGGCGTCGAACTCCTGTTTGATGGTTGGAATGACCGTCTGCACCAGCGCATCGAACGGGCGATCCTTTTCGAGCTCCATCGAGGACGCCATCATCGGGACACGTCCATGAAAGCTTCCGTCCGTATACCAGCGACCCGACTGGATCTTCGCTGCGGTGTGCCAGAGCGGCGGGGTCTTGACGTCGCCCCGGCCGACCTCGTCGACTCGAGGCATTTGCCCGTGATGTGGACGCATGTAGAGCTCGACGTGCGAGGCGGCAAAGGCTGTCGACCGCGCACGCGTCAGCGAATCGATCTTGTCGTGATGATGGCTGGTCAGAATAAGATTGGCCGCGGCGGCAAACGCCTCGTCCTGCGGATTGCGCAGCAAGACCGGGCGCCAGCGGTCGTTGGTCAGGAGCTTGAGCGCGTCACCGAGCCACTTGTCATCGAATGTCTTTGTACCGGCACCGAAGTAGGCGACGCCGTCGATCTCTGCACTGTGGCAGGTGACGCAGTTGACGGTCCACTTGAGCGGCTCTCCGTGAGTGAGGCCGGGGGCCATGCCGAACGCCGGAACGCGGCGGTTGTCGCGCCATAGCACGAGTCCCACCCGGTCACGAACGATCGTGTCGACGCTGCCGACAACCGCCTGCGTCGCCAGGCTGCCGTCGAACAGCGACTGCGGAATCCACGCGGAACTGTCGTACGTCTGGTAGACGAAGTCGAAGAGTGCGTCGCGCTTCTCGGTTTCCGACCGTCTGTCCTCGGGATCCCATCGATACACCACGTGACGCATGTCGGCGTCGAAGCTGTCCTTCAGCGTCACGCGCGACCAGGGGACGGAGTGCCTGGAAGGGCGCGCGAAGGCGACAGCAAAACCAGCAACGATCACCATGGTGAGGGCTGTCGAACGGCGCATCAGCGTTCGGTGCCGTGTTGTCATCATTCACCTCCGCCCCCGGCTACCGGTAAGGCGTCTTGATCAGCCTGTCAGCATCGTCTTCGCAGCCTGAATCGTGTTGCTCACTGCAGATCCGGCTGGCACGCCGATACTCCGCGATCGCTCCAGAGCGGTTGCCGGAGAGATCGGCAATCTTGCCGAGCTCCATATGTGCCCGGCCGCGCAGCCACTCCGGCGCTTCCCCTTCGAGGACGAATCGAAGATCGCGTTCAGCAGCCTCGTTGCGATGCAGGCCGACCAGCGCCGAGCCGCGGTCGTAACGCCACCGGGCCTCCTCGCCGAATGCACGAGGACGAGGATCCTGCGCGAGGCGAGTCATCCCCTCCTCGATCGACGCTCTGGCTTCATCGAATTGGCCGGCCCGCAACGCGGTGCTTCCGGCTTCGAGCCACAGCAGGCGATTGCGCGGATACCGCTGCTGCAATTCGCGAATCACCCGCAGCGCATCGTCGTACCTCTGTTCGCGGTTGTAGATGACGATGAGCGTGAAACGGGCGTTGGCCTGGACATCGCTGGGGAAGCTGGCGGCTTCTTCGACCAGTCGCAAGCCGCGCTCGCGACCTCCGCCGAAGCCCGCCAACCCGGCGAGGAGCCGTAGCGGAGCGGCGAGAGTTGAGACGCCGTAGCGATAGAGGCCGACCGTCAGCCCGGCGTCATGCCGCTGCGGATCGAGCGCGAGGGCACGCTCGTGTTCACCATATGCCCGGCGCGCCGTTCGAAAGCCACCAGCGAGACGACCTTCGACTGTCGCCTTGTAGGTGGTCAGGAATGCGTACGCGGCGCCAACCTGAAAGTGTGCGTCCGGATCGAGGGGATGCTCGCGGAGGTGTTCGTCACCGAGCGCGAGCGCACGATCGATGTTGGCGTGGAACTCCGCGTCGACGCTCGGCGCGATCGGCTTTCGCGTGACCTCGGACCGCGCCTGGCCGAGATAGTCCTCGGCCGTCACTGCTCCCTGACGGAAAAGCGCATTGATCCACATCGTCGCGGCGACGAGGCGGTATGCGGCGGGATGGCTCGGGTCGGCGTCGATCGCCGCGCGGAATGCGGTCAGCGCCTCGTCATAATCGAGGTTGTAGCCGAGCTCGAGGCCGCGTGCGCGGAGTGCCGCTGCGGCGGCGGATCCCGTTGCTGTTTTCACTCCCTGAGGGGCGGCCTCTGCCGACCACAGCATCGCGGCGATGGTCAGCATCAACACCGGTCGAGCGACACGCGTCATGAGGCCACTGTAGGAGGCGCGACCGGGTCAAGTACTCAGCGCCCAGTGAATTGAGCGTGAATTAGTGTGAGGGCGTTGAAGTCGCTGAATCCAGTCGGGATCCGTTGCCCCGGATCCGGGATCCGTCTCAACATCCCAGGTGGCTGGACGTCCGAACCCCAAATGCGTTATCACTACGCGCCCGCTATTGGTTCATGCCGTTATCCGTTACCCGGGATCCGGGATCCGGGATCCGAAGGCTGGAGCCGGTAGCTGTTAGCGGGAAGCTAGAAGCGGTTTCAAACCGTCGTGCGCCAGAGGCGAACGAGCGCGCCCTTGAAGCGGCGCGCGAGAGCGCGTGTTGGGGAGTCCGAGGGGCGAAGCCCTCGGGGTGAGTAGGAGCGACAGTGCCTGATGACACGCCTGCCCAGGATCGCTGGGAACAGCTGAACAAGTGTCCTGAATGCGGAAAGGAGATGCAGCGGGACGCTGCCGTCGGTGAAAGGATTGGTTTGTTCTACCGATGCCCAACGCATGGCCGGTTTCGGTATTCGTGGGATAACGATCGGTTGGAACGGGAGTGACGCTGTGAGTCGGGCGATCGCCTCGCTGCTACTGATCGGGTCCGCCTCGATCGTTCTGATCGGCGGCTCGCCACGGCAATCGAAACCGCTGGTGCTCGAGAACGTCCGCGTCATCGACGGGAGCGGCGTACCGCCCATCGACCGTGCGCGCGTCGTGATCGAAGGTGGTCGTATCAGCCGGATCGGGCCGCCGTCGACGGTCAGCGCCCCGGCGCAGGCCGACACCGTCGATCTGTCAGGAACGACGATCGTACCCGGCCTGATCGATCTCCACTTTCACATCGAGGACGATCCGAAGCTTGCGCTGCGACAGTTGAGCAACGGGATCACCGCGTTTCGCGATCCGGGACAGTGGAACGAAAAATTCGAGGCGCTGCGCGCCACGATCGCCTCGGATCATCTGCCGGGACCGCGCATTTTCACGACCGGTCCACACATCGACGGCGAGCATCCCGCCTATCCTGCCGATTCCGTAGTCGCTCGCGACCCGGAGGAGGCACGACGCCTGGCCGAGCGGAACGTCCGGCAGGGAGCGTCGGCGTTGAAGATCTATTTCCGGCTTCCGTTTGCGAGCGCGAAAGCGGTCATCGACGTGTGCCAGGCGCGGAAGATTCCCTGCACCGCGCATCTCGAGATTCTCGATGCCGGCGAGCTGATCGACGCGGGCCTGCACGGCATCGAGCACATCACCTCGCTCGGCGTGAGCGTCGCATCGCAGGTCGAAGCCGAGACGTATCGCCAGGCTGTGCTCGCTGACAACGACGCGCGTCGTGACGGCCGGTACCGCATGTTCGCACGGCTTGATCTCGAAAGCCCGCAGGCGAAGGCACTCTATCGGATTCTGGCGGAGCGCCATCCGTGGATCGATCCGACGCTGGCGGTGTTCGAGCGCCGGAGCGATCGGCCGCTTCCAGGTACTTCGCCGGAGATGGGAACGATCGGGCCAGCCGGCTTCGCGAAGATGAAACAGTTGACGCGCCGCGTCGGACTCGAAGGGGCACGGTTGGTAATGGGCGGCCACTCGACGGTTCCGTTTGCCGAGCGCGGTGAGGCTCCCTGGCGCGAGCTGGAGCTGTTGGTTGACAGCGGGCTCACCCCGCTCGAAGCGATTACCGCGGCCACCAGCACGGCCGCCGCCTTTCTGTATCGAAGCGATCAAATCGGTACGCTTCGCGCCGGACTGCAGGCCGACCTCGTCGTGTTGCGAAACGATCCAAGCCGCGACATCTCGGCGATGCGCAGTGTCGATCGCGTCATGGTCGCCGGCCAGTGGATCGACGTCGCCCGCTACCGGACCTATTGAGGCGCGCGGCCGCTGGGACGGCTCGCGGCCGCCGCGATCGCCCGCGCCAGCTGTAATCGGACCACCTCGTAGGGATCACCCGTTTCCGGAAAACTCACTCGTGGGCCAGCGTCCGAGAACACGCGCGGCACGATGGCTTGCAGCGCCTTGTCGACCTCCGCGTCGAGACCGAGCTTGCGCGCGATCGTCAGATACTGATGGTCCTGAAGGCCACGCCGGAAATTCGCCAACTGAATCGTCGCGACCGGACCGGGCAGGCCGCGATCCTGTTCGGGATGCAGTTTCTCCTCTCCCGGGTAGACGAGCACGCCATCGCCGTGAATGTATCCCTCGTCTTCCGGCGAGCGGTTTGGTTGACGACGATTGTCGAACGTGATGGTGTCGGCCCAGACGTTCTGGTTGCGCTCTCCTTGTTTCTGCGAATTGTGACGCCAGTGGACCGCATACCAGTAGAAGTAGACGGATACATCGTGCTTGAAGGCTGCCCAGATCGTGGCGCGCGGATCGGTCGCCGGCGCGTCGATCGTGATTGCCGTGCCTGCCGGGCGTCCACCGTTGTAGAACCAGAACTGCCGTCCCCTCGCGCGCTCGCTCGCGACGCGATCGAGACGAAATCCTTTCGGCCCCGAACACCAGATGTCGATCGCCGAATCGAGCGCCTCCACGTACGTGCTGGTCACGAAGATCGGCAGCGCGCGTCCCGGACCGGGGTTGGAGTGGATGTTTTCGGCGAGTTGCAGGATCCGGGGGTAGGCGGGCGCGCGCGGCTCATCGGGCATGTAGAGAAACGTGATGAGGTGCGGCAGCTTCTCTCGAAGAAACGTCATCCAGGCATCGCTCTGCGCCCACGCCGACGCCCGGTCATCGAAGTCGCGTCCGGGACCATAGAACGTTCTCGGGGCGATGACGTTTCCTTTGTTCTCGCCGGGCCCCTCGTAGCCACGATCGCGCGTGAAGTCCTCGCCGGAAAATCTGCCCCAGACCTGCGGCAGCGTGTGCTCGTCGTACGCTTGGACGAACTCGGCGCGAAAGCGGTGCGCGAGCCGGTGGTACGCCGCGTCCAGATTGCGGCCGTGATAAAGCTCCGGCTGATCGCTCGAGTAGAACAGCATCGCGTTCATGCTGTTCTCGTCGGGGAGCGTGAAGTCGAACACCTCGAGCTCCACCGGTAGCGTCAGCCGCGCGTCGTCCGCGCGAATCTCAATGTTCCCCTTGTAAAGCCCCGCTTTCCGCGTCCGGTCGATGTAGACGTCGACCCAGATCGCCTGGTTCTGATTTGGGGTGACCGCGATCGGCAGCCCCCCGCGTCCCGCCCGCGCATTCTCCGGGACGAGCTGCACCGGTTTCCACCCGGTCGGATCCGGCGGCGCGGCCGGGCTGTCGCGGTCAAACACCCACGACGCGTGAGACGGCGTCGTCACGTTCATGTAGCGCTCGGCAAAGATCTCGATCGGCCGGCCGACGTAATCGGTGGGGTCTGCCCCCGGAGCGCGGTAGGCGATTCGGTCGCTGGCTGACGCGAGGGAGTCCAGCTTGAGGGACAGGGCTTTCACGCCCTTCGCGTCGGCCTCGACAATCACCTGGAACGCGACGATCTCGTTCTTTGCACCAAAGATGTGGGCGACGCGCCCGTCCCACGCGGAATTGCGCGCGCTCGCCGGATGATTTGTCACGTCCCGTTCGACCTTTTCCCCGTCGTTGACAGCCCAGACGCGCCGGACGCCGGCTGTGGCGAGAGTCGGCCAGACCATCAAGATTAGGGCGAGAGCGCTGAATCGGATGCTCACTGTCAGCCTCACGGGGTCAGACCCCGAACCGGGCGGGAGACCACCGGGGTCAGACCCCGGTGGAGTGGGGGCTGCTCATGGCCCTGTCGGGTTGAGTGGGTTCTACTCATCGGGATTTGCTGACGTTTTCGCGAGACGCCAGCGATTGCAGTGCGCGTCGAGCCAGGACGTGCGAGAGTCCACGATCGGGATACGTGAACACGCGACGCAACGAGTCCCGAGCCTCCGCATGCTTTCCCAGTGCGGCGAGCAGGACGCCCCGCGCGTACTCGACGATCCCCGGGCTGCTCGTGCCGGCGGATTCGAGAGTAGCGGTGGCGTTCTCGAGCGCAAGTTCCAGCCGGGCGCGTTCGGCGGCCGATCGCGTCCGTCCGAGCCGTCGCGCCGCGGTATCGGCTATCGCCAGCGTCAACGGCGCACCGTCGCTCTCCAATGGACGCGCGAGCTTTTCCCATCGCGCCTGCGCCGATTCCGATCTGCCGCACGCTGACTCGATCTCTGCCGCTTGCAGCGATAGCGCCGGCGACGCAACGACGTCGGCCAGTCCGCCATTCGTGAATGGCAGGCCTGGCTGCTCGCCTGAAAACGAGTCGAGTATCTGCTGCGCGGCTACGCACTTCCCCGTGCTGGCGGCGTTGTGCGCGAGGATCAGACGCATCGCCGCGTAGACCGTCCTGACGTTCGTGCCGCCCTCCTCGCGTGGAAAGAACCGGTCGTGAAACACATGCTCGGCGGCGGGTGCATCTCCCGCCTCAGCCAGCGCGAACGCGGATTTGAACGCCAACGCTGCCGGCGGGTCCGGTCCGGCCGAAGGGAATCGACCGAGAGCGGCGGCTCGTTCTCGCGCCGACCCGCCGACCGCACTCAACACGGCGTCAAGTGCGAGATAGACATCAACGTTGTCCTTGTCCGATGAGAGACCTTCCTCGAGCACCGCCCGCGACTCGGCATAGTCGCCTCGTTGAAGAAGCGTGAGCCCGAGATTGCGATGCAGAACCGGAATGTGCGACTGGCTTCGCCGAACCTGCTGCCATGAGTCGACGGCCGGTTCGACGAGTCCACTCGACAAGTACAGCGACCCCAATAGGAACTGTGCCGTCTGATCGTTCGGATCAACTTTCAGTGCATCGCGCAGCACGACGTACGAAGAACGCCGGCTTGGGAATACATATGTCGTCGCAAGCGAGCGTGCAGTCTTGAAGTCGACAGCAGGGTCTCCGCCGGTCTTCTCTCGCACATAGCCGCGGTAGTACGCGATCAGCGGCGATTCCCCGGGCCCAACGGCCCCTGGTTCACGCGACGACGCCGAAAGCGCCGGATACTGCCGCTGCAGCAGGCCAAGCGCATCGTCGTACGCTCCAATCGAGAGATATTGATCGACGAGATCGAGAATCCGGTTCGCGTCGACGGCAAGGTGCCGCCACAGGTCGTCGTCCTGCTCATTCAGCCGCGTCAGTTCAAATCGGATGAAGCTGCCGGTCGGATCGAGTGCCCGGGCCTTCCGCGCCTGCTCACGCGCCTCCTCCGGGTGTCCACTGCGTCGCAGCAACGCGACTTCAACCGCGCGGGGCACGATTGCAAGAGACGTATCCGAGTTCGACAGCTTCAGCAGCCGTAATGCAGCATCAGTCTCACCCTGCCGCGCCAGCAGTCGCGCAAGTTCGAGCGACGATGGAACGCTGGTGGCTTGAAAGCGTCGAGACGATTCGAGCAGTCGCCGTGCTTCCGGCAGCCTGCCGGCCGCTGCCAGTCCGACGCCGAGGTAGTACTGGACCTCAAAGTCTGTCGTATTGCTGGCCAGCGCCCGTTCGAGCCAGGAAACGCTCTCGAGCGACGCTGGCGTTCCCGCTTCCGTCCACCCGAGCGACACGGCCAGCCGCCCCGCGGCCTTGAGCAACGACGGGCTCTCCGGGTGCTGCGCGACCGCAGCACGGTAGCGAGACATCGCGATCTGGCGACGCCCTTCCAGTTCGTCTGTCTGACCTCGCTCGAGGATGTCAGCCACTTCGAGCGGACCATGCGGCATTCGCGGAGCCGCCTGTGGTCCGACCTGGACCGCCGAAGGGGGAGTCCGATCGAATTGATTCTCGGTGTGCGAGATGACGGTCCGGCCACTCTCGTCGGTCACCTCGATTCTGACGGCAGCTTTAACGTCGACGACGTCGCCGTCCCAGCGCCAGGTCTCGCGCGGCGACAGCGACGCGCGACCATCGAACGCCGACGTTGCTCCGGTAACCGTCACGTGCGCACCGGGCACGTCCCGGGTCACGTCGAGCGCAATCCGCACGTGCGTCGGAGTCGTCCGTTCCATGTGCATGACCGCGTCGACATTCGCACGCGTAATGCCGCCGAGGTCGCGGACCGGGAGCCAGTGCTCCGAGAAGCTGACCGTCTGCTGCGGCTCGAGAAACGCATAGGTCTCCTGGTTCCGAAACAGTCCCGCCTGCAGCTCAACATACGCGCTGTCATCGTCGGACAGCGCCGTGCGCCAGTCGGCGGCGTCGCGGTCGTATCCCCACGACCAGACTTTGTGGGTCGGGAGCTCCAGCGGCGAGGCGACGTGAACGGTGCCGCTCTGTGTGTGAGGATGGTAAACGCCGACGAAGCCTTCGCGCGTGCCGTAAGTGAAGAGCGAGACCGGGCCGTCGACCTGATTGCGAATGACGCTGAGATCGTCTCCCTTTTCGTCAACCGGCCACCGCTGAATCTTCGTGAACCCGTGCGTCGCCATGACCTCGGTCGGATACACGAGCTGTGAATCCTCCCACGCCTGCACTGCACCGTTGGTCCACCAGTAGTAGCGATGTCTGACGTTGCTCGCGTTGTACAGGTCCACCTTCTGTTCGAGGACGGAACGGCCTGGCGCGAGTTTCAGTTCGACCCGCCACTGACCGCCGTAAACCTGGTCGACGTTGCCAACCCAGATCGATCCGCTGCCGTCGGTGTGTTCCATCGTCGCGAAATCAACTGGCGACATCGACATCCAGTTGTGCGAGACGGGGAAGTTGAACTCGACGCCAAACGCCGCCCACGCGCCGCGATACCCGATCAATGCCTTCTTGATCGCGCTGTTCGCGTAGAAGATCTCGTGACCAGTCCGTTTATCGAGGCAGCTGTAGATGTGGCCGCCGAGATCCGGCAGCACGGTGAGCCGCAGGTACTCGTTCTCGAGATTCAAGGTGCGCCACGCGACGGGCTCACGTCGATCCGTCAATGCATCCCGATTCGGGTAGGGATAGTTGAACTTCCCATACGAGAACAGATCGAACGGCGGGTTCGGATTAGCTGGCCCTTCCGCGTAGGTCGGAATCTGCAGCGTTCCTTGCCAGACGCGGACTGGCGCAACTGGCGCGGCGGAGATGACTGTCAGCGCGCACAGAATCGCGGCCGCCGTGACCACTCTCTTCGTCACACGGGCAGAGTGGCGCCACCGGACGTCTGACGTCAAGCCTTCATTCAACAAGGCTCAGCTCTTGCGTCACACGATCGAACGCGAGCGAGCGGTGCGAGCGAGCCTGGCGAAGCAGCGAGCGAGAGAGCGAGTGGGGGAGTCCGAGGGGCGAGAGCCCCTCGGACTGAATATGGGGCATCAGAAGGTCGCTCTGATGCCCAAACGTATGACCCGTCCAGGCGAGAACCCTTCCGCGTTTGCGATGGTATCCGCACCCAGCACGGCCGTGCTGCCATTGTGGGGATCGTCCTCGGTGAGGAACGACGTGAGATCGACGAATCCGCTCCCATATGCCGGGAAGAACTGCGGATGGTTGAACGCGTTGTCGAGCAGCGCCGAGAACTGCAGCCGGAAATGGCCCTGCTGCACGACATCCTTGTAGAAGGCAAAGTTCACGACCCACGTGCCCGGCCCTTTCAGGCTGCCCTTCTTGGCGTTGCCAAGTTTTCCCGGCGCAGGGATCGCATACGCAGCCTGATTGAAGAAGGCATCGCGTGACCCACCGCTGTTTGGATTCCCGATCTGATCCGGCCGCCACGCCTCGCAGAAGCAGTTGCCCAGACCGTCGAGCGGTTTTCCCGTGTTCCACGGGCTGTTGGTGTAGAAGCCGCTGAAGAAGGGCGTGAGGTTCTGGCCGCTGCGCGCCTGAACGATCGACGAGACCGTCCAGCCGCCGAACAGGCTGTCCGCCCATTTCGCCATGTTTGCGCCGTGGGGCTTGCCACGACCCACCGGAATGTCAAGGGTCGCATTCGCGACGAGCCGGTGCTTCACCACGTTCGGATCGGGACCGCGATCTTTTTCGATGTCATAGGGATCGAATTGCACTGGCCCGATGCTGCTGTTGCCGGTATCCGGGGCATTGCTGTCTGAGTGGGCGAGCGTGTACGCGGCGTTGAAGGCCAGGCCGCTCCGCCAGCGGCGATTCAACTCGAGCTGGGCCGAATGGAACTGGCCGCTGCCGGAGTTCCTCACGATGTCCATGAAGAAGCCGTACAGCGGAAACGGCAGCCGCGCATAGTCCTCCGGGTTTTCAACGTCGAAGGGGACGGTGCTGGCCTGCAGGGTGTTGTAGTCGCGATCGACCAGCAGCTTCCGCATCGTCGAGCCGATGTAGCTGACACGCAGGCCCATCTGGCCCGCCAACTCGCGCTCGAGCGTCAGGTTGTACTGATAGATGTCGGGACTCTGGAGGTTCGGATCGACCCCCTGGTTCCCGAAGGCTGTGAGGTCCGGCGTCGCCGTCCCACCCGAGAAGCCGTTGCGGAGTCCACCGCCCCGGCTCGTGTTGACAAAGCGGAATTCGTTGGTCGCGAGCAGGTCGCGGATGCCCTGGACCGCGACGGTCGGATGGAACAATCCGAAACCGCCCCGGAGCACCGTCTTGTTGTTCTGGTCGAGTCGCCAGGCGAAGCCGACCCGCGGGCTGAAGTTGTTCTTGTCCGTATTGACCAACGTCTCCGGCAGACCCGCCTGGTCGGCAGTCTCGGTGCGGTTGAGGAGGATTAGGCCAGGCGGCAGCAGCTTGGCGATCGAGTCATTCGCCACAACGTGGTGGCCACCGTCGACAGGCAGGAAGTTCGCGAGGGTGAGATCTTTCTCGTGCCATGCCCCGACGACCTCGTACCGGAGACCCAGAAACATCGTCAGGCTCTTGTTGACCCGCCAGTCGTCCTGGGTGAAGAGCGCGATGTCGTTGGAGTGGCCGTCGAGCGGTCCACGGTTGGTGACCTGGTCGCGGACGTCGCTGGGTATTCCGAGGAGAAAGTCAGTGAACGGGTTGCCGGTCGGACCCACGCCGCGGAACCGATACTGGCCACGGAAATTGACGCCGAATCCAAATCCATCGCGTGCGAGGTTCCGGGTCCAGAGACCACCACCTTTCAGCGTGTGACCTCCCTTGACCCAGGAGACGTTATCGCTGATGGAGAAGGCGTTCTGCTTGACCGTGCGGTCCACGTTCCGGCCGGCGTCGGCAATGCTCGTGGGGACCGGGCGGCTCGCCGCACCTGTGAACTGGAAGGACGGAAACCCGCGGCGGTCCGCTGCGACGCTTGGTGCGTTCTCGACGCCGAGTTGCCTGGCCACGTCTGCCGACGTGAATGTGCTTTCCCGCCTCGAGTTGTCGTAGTTGTAGCCGGCGCGGAACTCGCTGACGATCGTCGGCGAAAAGATCTTGGTCCAGCCACCGATCACCGATGCCGTGTTGAGCTTGGTATCCAGGGTCGGCATGTTCGTGAGCGCGTTGCCGGCCTCGAAGATGATGCTGTTTGGATCGCGTTGCTGAAAGCTCGTGCGGAAGAACAGCGTGTCGTTCTTCCCAGCCTCGTGATCGATTCTGATGTCGCCGCGCTCTCGTTCGCGCGTCTCGGGCACGAACTGCTGGTAGACACCGTATCCGTTCGCCATCGTTCCCTGATTGGGCAACGGATAGAAGAAGTCCATGATGGCTTTCGCCGCCGGATCGATCCGACCGCTGGGAATCACCTGATCCGGGAAGGCAACGCCGGTGTTTGGATCCAGCGGCCTGATCGCGGTGCCGCGGAAGTCGCCGTTCCGCATCGCTGCTGTCGGAACGGTCGCCCGCCCCCCACCGAATATCGCCTTGTTGTTCGAGCCTTCGTAGTTCCCATAAAAAAACAGTTTGTTGGTGATCAGAGGGCCGCCGATGCTTCCACCCCACCGGTGTTCGTGCGTGTCTGAGAGCGGATCGCCGCGCTGGACGCCCGCGAGCGTCTGGTTGTACGTCAGCGCGTTCAGGGCGTCGCTGTTGAAGTCGTAAAAGCTCGTCCCGTGATAGGCGTTTGCGCCGCGCTTGGTCGTCACCACGACGCCCGCCAGGCCACCGTACTCGGCACTGTAGGAGTTCGACAGCACGGTCATCTCAGAAATCGCGTCGAGCCCCGGCGCGGAGTTGCCGATGGTGCCGAAGATCGCGTTCGTCGAGGCCTGGCCGTCCTGGATGTACGAGACGCCGTACGTCCTGGCCCCGAGAAATTGAACGTCGTCGGCGCCGCCGACCACGTTGGGGTTGAGGAGCAGGAACGACTGGATGTCGCGGCTGTTGCGCGGGAGATCGTGGAGCTGCTGCTCATCGAGACCGCGCGAGATGGCCTGGCTCTCGAGCGTGATGTTGTTGATCGCATCGGCCGCGACGGTCACCGTCTCGTTGACACCGCCGACGGCCAGGGTGACATCCACCAGCGCGGTGCCGGCAGCACGCAGGACAACGCCCGTCCTCTCGAATTTCTTGAAGTTCGTCGTCACGACCTCAACCCGATAGGTCCCAGGCTTGAGGTTTGTCGCTTCGTAGCGGCCCTCCGCATCGGTCTCGACCGCGCGAGGCACGTTGGTCGCTTCGTCCACGATCAACACGGCCGCGCCCGGCACGACACTGCCCTGGGGATCGACGACCGTCCCCCGGATGGTACCGAGGAACGACTGCGCTGCGGCTGGTGTGGTCATGGTGCAGGTCACCAGGAACACGAAAAGCGCGAGAAATCCGCGTGCAACCCATTGCATAGCTGGTCTTGCGGTCCGGGAGTGCTTCGGCATCTTCCTTCCCTTCGACATCGCGTGGCTCGAACGCCCGGAAGGCACCGGCCTTCAGATCGCGCGCGAGTTTCGATGAACTTTGTATTCTCTGCCTCGCCCGCTGTCAACTGCTTGCGGACGAGTTAAGGGCTTGAGCGGTCCTTCGTTTGCCGTTACGCTCGTCGCAATCTTCTATGCGGCCTGTCGCGTTCCTTGCGCTCACGTTTCTCACGCTCGTCGTCGGTTGCCGTTCGCGTGGTTCGGAGTCCAGCGTCGCGGTGCCGTTGAGCCGGCCGAACGTGCTGCTCGTGACGATTGATACGCTTCGCGCCGATCACGTCGGGAGCTACGGATACCACGACGCCTCCACCCCGACGATCGATGCCCTGGCGCACCGCGGAGTCCGCTTCGAAACGGCGGTGGCTCATGCACCGCTGACCGGGCCCTCACACGCGTCCATCCTCACGGGCCAGACGCCCCTGGGGCATGGCTTTCGGAACAACAGCGGATTCATCCTGGCGCCGGAGGTGAAAACGGTTGCTCAAGATTTCCGGAGCGCGGGCTATCACACCGCCGGGTTCGTCTCCGGGTTCCCACTCGATCGCCGGTTTGGATTCGATCGCGGTTTTGAGACGTATGACGACCGCCTGCCCAAGGGAAATGATCGACGCCGGACACCTTATGTCGAGCGCTTCGCGGATGCGACGACCGACGCGGTGCTCCGTTGGCTGGCGACCGTCAGCTCACAGCAGGCTTCGCAGACGGTTCCCTGGTTCATGTGGGTGCATTACTACGATCCGCACGCGCCCTACGAGCCACCGGTCGCAGATTTGGCCGATCGGTTCCGTCAATCGCCATACGACGGTGAGATCGCATTCGTGGATCGTCAACTCGGCCGCCTGCTGCAGACGCTCGACGCTACGGGCGAGACCAGCCGCACGATCGTGCTCGTCACGGCCGACCATGGCGAGAGCCTTGGCGAGCATGGCGAAGGCACGCATGGAATCTTCTTGTACGACGCCACGCTTCGAGTTCCCTGGATCATGGCCGGGCCGCAGATCGCCGCGGGCCGGGTGTCGAAAACTATCGCTCGCTCCATCGATGTCTTGCCGACGCTGCTCGACTATTCAGGGCTTCCTCAGCGCACCGACGTCGACGGTCGCTCGCTTCGACGCGCCGCCGATGGAGAGGAAATGTCGGATGCTCCGGCGTACGCCGAGTCGCTCTACTCCGAGTTGGAGCTAGGCTGGGCCCCGTTGCATGCGTGGCGTACGGCTCAATTCAAGTTCATCAAGGCTCCGCACCCCGAGCTGTACGACCTGCAGAACGATCCTTCTGAGAAAGCGAATCGCGCCGGGGAGCAAGGGCCGCGGGTCAGCGAGTTGAGCAGCCAGCTTGAAGTGGCGCTGCGGCATGCGAGGCCGTCGGCCCCGACACAATCGGTTGACGCGGAAACCGCCGAGCGGCTGCGCGCGCTTGGCTATGTCAGTGGAAGGCCCGCGTCACGGCCCGCCGGCGCGGCGCTCCGCGACCCTAAGGACGGTGTTCGTTTTTTGCCCAGGCTCAATCGCGGCATGTCCGCCGCGCGCTCGGAGCCCGAGCTTGCCATACGCGAGCTGACCGCTGTGCTCGATGAGGATCCTGGTCTGTTCATGGCCAGGCGCACACGAGCGGTTGCGTACGCTGCCGCTGGACGACACGAACTCGCGATCGCGGACCTGCGCCTGCTCGACAAGGAAGGGCAGCTCACAGCCGAGGACGCGGTCGTACTCGGCGACAACCTGCTCTCCGCAGGGCGACTGGAGGAGGCAGCCCTTATCCTTCAGCGGGCCGAGCGCGAGAACCCGAGCTTTCCGCAGCCCTTGATTTCGCTTGCCGCCGTCCGCATCCAGGAACGAAAGTACGATGAAGCCGCTGCGGCGTGCGAGAAGGTGCTGAAGCTCGCGCCCGATCACATCGAAGCCCTTCGTCGCCTGGGCGATCTCGCTCTGCTCCGCCAAGATCTCAACACGGCGGCTGCGCGCTACGCTCGCATTCTGGAAGTGGATGCTGGCGATGTGCCTGCCATGACCAAACTCGGCGTGGTGCGCATGCGGAGCGGGCGCCCTGACGAGGCAATGCGACTCTTTCGCGAGGCAATCGATCGCGAACCGGGAAATGCGGAGGCTCTTTTGTATCTCGCCGGGGGGCTGGCGTCAGCGGGGCGTTCTGCTGACGCGCTGCCCTTCTTCGAGCGAGCGCTCAAGGCCGATCCCACCTCGACGATGGCGCTGAATGGATTGGGCCTGGCGCGCCTCGACCTCGGGGACACGTCGGGAGCGGTGGCCGCCTTCCGCGAGTCGTTGCGGCTCGACCCGAAGCAAGCCGACATCGCTCGCATGCTTGGCGAAGTCCGCCAAGGACGGTGAGGAGCGCCTACTGTTTCCGCCCCGCGGCGGTGGTGACCCAGGTATCAACAAGCGCCTGCGACGCGTACCCATGAGCGCGGTACGTGTCGGCCAGGCGCTGCATGCGCACACGATCGAGTTCGGCGGTCTCGATCGCCTCATGACTCTCGAACGCGTCGTAGAGCACGAGCAGCCCGACGGTCAACGACGTCTCGTCGTCGGTCTTGCTGTCGATGAGTTCGTCGAGGACTTTGAGTCCCTCCGCGCGCTGACCTGAGAGAAGGGCCGAGACGGCGAACCGACGCGTCAACCCTGCGTCGTCCGGCCAGCGCTCGCGGGCCTTCGCGAGGTCGTCAACCGCGAGATCCCCTCGCCCCTGGCGCAGCTGGGCGTCCGCGAGCATGACGTGCAGCGACGCCGCGTCTCCTTCCTTGATGAGCGCGGTCCGCCAGATCGCGGCCGCTTCCTTGTCTTTTCCGTTGGCGGCGAAGCTCGCCCCGAGGTAGATCATGGGGGCATAGAAATCGAGGGCCCGATTCATCGCGCTCTTGAACTCGGTCGCGGCTGGTTCGAGCTTCTTCTGATCGGTCTGGCTCTCCGAAAGAAGCGTGAGCCCCTTCAGAAATCCTGCCACGGGGGTTGTCTTTGCCATCGAGTCTGGCACTTCCAATCCTTTGAGCCCTGACGTCCGTGCTTTCTCGAGAAGCTCCTTGACACCAGGGGCACTCGCGTCGGGCCGTGCGGCGGCGCGTTCGAGGAACGGGTTCAGAATCTGAGGAGCCAGCACCTGATCCAGGGTGAAGCCTGGCGCAGCGGAGATCGGCATACGGGCAACAGGATGAGGCGCCGTAGGTTTGCTGGTACTGCTACTGGACGCGAATGCCGACGGTGGCTTCGGCGGAGGCGCTGCCTCGGTGCGCGCACCCGCCGTGCCGATGACCGTGATTTTGCGGAGGACTTCGCCGACTGGTTCGTTTCCCGCTGTCACCTTGGCACGCACGACATATGTGCCGGCCGGGAGGACCCGCATGTCGGCGACGCTTTGCGCGAGCGCCGATCCCTGACGCGTCGTCCGTGAGATTGCCGCGGTTGGACGAATGAGCGCGGGGCCGTCAGCGGTTGACGCGATTTCGAATTCGACGTCGGTCGATTCGAGGCGCGTCGCGTCTCCTTCGAGGTCGAGTTCGAGCGCGAGCCGCTCATCCTGCCGGACCGAATCAAGCGCCAGGTATGGGGTGTCGTTACGTGGAACCCGCACCAGGACAGGTCCCATGGCCGAGAGCGGCCCAAGCTGCGTGTCACGTGCGTCCGCCCGATGATCCACTGAGCCGACTCGGCCGCCGCTGTCCATCACTGCGACGCGGACGATGTAGCTGCCGGGCGGCACGGAGACGTTGGTCGAAAATGGCAGCGTGTCTTCGTTCGAATGGGTCAACGGCATGTCTCCGCCGGCCACTCTCTTTCCGAGCAGATCGCTGACCAGCATTCGAACCGTAGCGTCGCCGTTCTGGATGCGAGACGCCTCGCCCGAGATCAACAGCTTGATCTTCGACGGATTCTCGAAGTCTGGCGACAGGTAGTTCGTCACCCGCAAACCGATCTCGGTGGCGGTGACCGGCCCCTCCATTGCTGATCCCAGCCGGGCGGCCCAATCGCGATCCTCGTAGGTGTGGACGTCGAACACTTCACGGGCCCGCACCGTGGTGCCAGTCCGGCTGACCTGGACTTTCATGTGCCGATCTTTTCCACTGACGTCGCTCGGATCCTTTTCGATCGCCAGACGATAAAACCCGGAGAGCTCGCGGCCGAGCCGTTCGAATGCGGCATCAGCGCCAACTTCCGCGCGAAATGATCCCCCGCCCGTCATCGCCGCAAGCGTTTCAAGCGGACTCGAATGAAGGTAACTGTCAGCGAGGGGCGTGGCGGTCATCAGCCGGCGGTCGGCCGTGAACGTCGCGACCGGCACGTAAATCGAGAAGATGGTGGCGCGGGCCGCCGCCGCCTCGGATGCCACGATGTTGAGCGTGGACATCTCTTCGCGTTCGTCCATCGGCCAGCCGCCCGAGATCAGAATCACGGTCTTGTCGCCGCGCACCTGCGCCAACCCGGCGAGAGCCTGCCGCAGCGCATGGATGCTCTGCATCGACGTCATGACAACCGATCGCCAGGTGCTTTCCGCCTGCATCTGAATTTCCCGCGTGCAGGAGCCGGAGCCGAATGCACCGCTGCTGGTCGATGCGCGTGGGGCCGGCGATGCCGAGGGAGCCGAACCAGATGGGGCAGGCGAGGGGCTCGAACCGCCGGTTTCTCCGCCCTGCGTGCCGCCGCCGGACGGCGGTGCCGACGGGGTTGGAGCCGGCGACGACGTGGCGCCAACCGCGCTGCCGCCGCCGGACGGCGCTCCGAATCCGCCTGCGAGCGTGGCCGATCCGCATTCGCGCTCGCCAACGTTGCGAAGCGCAATCATGTTGCGATTGGTGATGTCTCGTGCGTCCGCCAGGCTGCCGTACTCCCAACCGGTCAACGGGCGACTCATGCCTGCGACTCTCTGAAGCCCCTGCTGTACCGAATCGTGCGCCCAGGTGAACTGGATGTTGGGGCCGACCGGCAGCAAGGTCAGCGCGGTCCGATCGGAAAACGTCAGCCGCGAAAAGAACGGGTTCGCGGCGGTGCTCACGCGCCGCGCGCTGCCGAGGTCGAGCGTGTTCTGGTCGACGACGAAGGCATAGAGGCGGCCGATCCCGGCCCCCTCGTTCGTGCTGATCGTGGCTCCTTCATTCTGGACGCGCGCCGAGGCGGGAGTCGCATCGCGGCTGATGAACTCAGCGGTGACGATGCGCCGCTGTTGGCCGGCGACGGTCACGACGAAGTCCGCCGGCGTCAGGCCGCGAATTGGCATGCCCTGCTTGTCGACGACTCCAACGTCAAGGCTGACCACTTCGACCCCGCTGCGGAACGATGGCGCCTGTTCCGCTCGAGGCTGCTGAGCCGATACGGCCGGTGCGCCGCCCGACAGCAGAGCCGCCGCACACGCAAGCGCGAGAATGCCGCCGTCGCTGGCCGTACGCATAATTGCCTCCTAAATCCACTCCGAGAGGCTTCGCCCCTCGGACTCGCCTACTCGCTCTCTCGCTCGCTGCATCGCCACGCTCGCTCCGTTCGCGAGGCTCACTCGCGCGCTCGTTCGCTGGCGCGGCCGTATAGTGAAAGCAGTCCTAACGCTTCGGTCCGTGGGACCGGTAGCCATCACGCGCCCTGACCTCGTATTTTCCGTTTTTGATCCGGACCTTGATGTTTCTCCAGCTGTTGTCCTGCTTCTGATTCGTCGACGAATATGACAGCACGTACTGGTTGGCGAGCTCGGCGACGATCTCGTTGAACACGTCGTTGAGATCCGAGGTGTGCTGCGGGAAGAACGCGCGTCCCCCGGTCGCTCGCGCGTAACTCTCGAGCTTCTGTTTCAGGCTCGGAACGTTGGCGCCGCCGCCGAATCCGACCGTGTAGAGCATGGCATCGCTGGCTTGTACCTTGGATGTCGCCGAGTCCCTGGGCGTGATGCTGTTGCGGTCGTCACCATCCGAGAAGATCACGATTCCCTTGCGTCCCCACTCGTGGCTGACGAGATCGAGCGCGCGTACGGTCGCGTCGTACAGCGACGTGCCCCCCCATGCCGTCAGCAGATCGACGGCGTCTTCCCTCGCTCGCGGATCCTTTTCCCGCTCGGCAGCGAGGAACATGGTGTCGTTGAACCCGATAATCGTCGCGGCATCGCCAGGCCGCAGCTTCGCAAGCAGTTGTTTGACGGCAATCTTCACGTCGTCGAGCGCATGCTCCATGCTGCCGCTGACGTCGATAGCCAGCACCAGATCGAGCGGCGCGTCCTCGCTCACGATGCTGGCGATGTCCTGCTTGACGCCGTCCTCGATGATTTCGAAGTCCTGCTGTTTCAGCCCGCGAACGAACTGGCCACCGTGTGTGACGATGACCGGAACCAGCACGGCTTCGGTGCGAACGCTCTCGGTGAAACCGGGATCGTGGGTGTAGACGGTCTCGACGAGGCGGGTGTCGTCGGCGAACGAGGCGACGATCCGGACGTGATGCTTGCGCACGACGTCGCCCGGATCGTACCAGCAGATGAACGGGCCCTTTTCGATCGTGCAGGCCACCGTACCATCCACGCTGAACATCACGGATCGAACGGTCGGAATCGCGCTCTGCGGCTCGATACGTATCTCGATGCGCGTCGGACCGCTGACGTCGGTGTCGCGATCCGGTGACACGATCTTCATCGTCACCGGCGCCTGGCGTCCACTGACCGCGATGGTGAGCGCGCAGGCGAGTGCGACCGAAGCCACGACGACGGGTTTCATCGCGAATCTCCTCGGCTGACTGGTGCGAGCGGGAGAGCCGCATCTTTGGAGACCGGCGACTCCCCGAGCGGCACCAGCGCGCCGTCTGTGGTAAGCAGCGCAAGGTACTGCTCCAGCCGATCGATCCGAAGCGATTGAACGAACTCGACCAGGCCGCGCCGATCGTCCGGATCGCGACTGATCGCGTTGTTAATGAAATCGAAGATGGCGCCGTTGAGAACGGGCGCGAGCAGAACCGCCGGCATGTGGAGGTCGCTCAGCAGCTCCGCCAGCCGAAAATTCAAATCGGGAAACGCACTCGCGATCATTCCCGTGTTCCAGCGTCCGGCAAACATCTCCCAGGGCCGCGGGGCAAGCACCTGCAGGCACAGACATCCGAGTCGCGCACCAGCCGGAACTCCCCACGCATCGAGCGCCGCAGGCACGACATCACCGGCACCCAGCCAGAACAGCTCGGTCGGTGACAAAAACGCCGTCACACGCGCGGGATCGTGCGCGACCGTCCACGAGAGCAGCGTCTCACGCTGCGAGCTCAGACCGACGATGCCCGCGAGGGCCCGGACGTCGGAGGCGGAGTGCACGTCCTTCAACCGCGCCCGCCCGCGTCGTATCGCGGTGGCGATGGCGTCACGGTCCTGATCCGTGAGCCGTGTCGGGCGAACGAGCGCGATGATGTCAATGAAGACGCGTCGGTCAATTTCATTCAGCGACGGTCGGCGCGGCGGAAACTTCGACGACAGGCGCCGCAGGGAAAAGTCCGCGAGGGTGACGTCGAGACCAAGAATCGAGCCGACCACGCGCCAGCGCTGCGTGAAGTCCGTTCCCGCAAGTGGAGGGCGCCAGGCGGCCGAGCGACTGCTTCCCCCTCCGTGCAGACCGAGGTCATGGCGACTCGCGCCTTCAGTCGCGGTGAGGGTCAGGCCATCGCGCGGCCCGAGCGCCGCTGCGTACGCCCACTCCAGCAATCCCCGTGCGCCGAGGTCGTCGGCGAGCGTTCGCAGCGTCGGCGCCAGCCGGGAGGCGGCGCGAATGTCACCTGATCCGGCAGCCCGTTTCAGCGCGGCGGTGATCTCCCGATGACTCGTGAAGACGTCGCTCACCGGTTCGTCCGGGCTGGGATGTGCTTCAGGTTGCCAGAGCCGCTCGAACGCTTCTGCCTGCTGACGAAGGGCTTCCTTCGTCATGGCCTGATCGGCGAGCGCGTCAGCGATGCCAATGACTGTCCATGCTGACGAGAGATAAGGACGCGGCGATCGCCCCTGCGAGTTCGTGAGCCGCACGGCCTCGGCGCGTGGCAGGTCGACGCGATAGCGCGTGCCCTCCCAGTCGAGAAGCCGCGGCGCCGGCGGGGCAGGACCCGCAAGCACTCGCAGCGCATCTTCTTCTATCGGCCCGGCCGCGCTGTCGTACAACTCGTCGATCGATCCGTCAGCCGGTGGTGCGGCCGCGACGGCTTTCGGCGAGGGTCGCGCGTCCGCGCTCAGCCAGCCTCCGAGCCACGAGACGAGCCGTCCGGCATAGTCGCCATGCTCGTCGGTATCGATTGACGACAGCGACGCAATCAGCTTCGACGCCGCGTCAGGGGTGAGGCTGCCGCGCGACGCCGACCGCGTGATCATCGCCAGCGCTCCCTGGTACTGCGTCACAGCCCGGGTGGCGCGGCTTTCGTCGTCGATCGCCGTGAGCGCGGCTGCGCGCCGCGTCGCGGCGGCGAAGATCTTGATGTCGCTCACACCCGAACGCTCGAGGGCCGCGATCAAGGTTGGCTGGGCGGCGACGGCGCGAATTGCGTCCGCGGCATCACGAGCCGTTTCCTTCGTGACGCCGGTCGAGTGCCGCGCGCCGAAGAGCACCATCATGAAGCGACGTCGATGGTCGGGCGGTTCGCCTCTGAAGATCTGTTCGCACAACCAGACGAAGTCGGCCGGCTGATCCCAGGTTATCGTTGGCGGCTGGGTGCGGCTGCCCTTGCCCGCTGGCTCAGCCATCTCGCTGAAGACCGCGGTCCAGAACCCGCGAGTGCCCGGCATCGACAGCGTCGGATCGCCTTGCGCTGTGAGCTGTGAGACGAGCAGCGCAGGGTCGAATGGCGGTCGTGTGAAGGCCCGCTGCTCGAGCGTCCGGCCACTCCAGAGCCGTTCGAAGACCGCGTAGAGACGCCGGCCCGTTTCGACTCGCTTCGATGCATCTCCCGCGCTCAGATTCAGCGCGACCTGAATCTGCGCCGGCGTCAACTGGGCCATCGCGCCGAAGAAGTGGGCGAGTCGCCCTTCGTCTGCCGCGATCAGCGCGCGCAGGAATTCCGTCGTCTCCGACGGACGACGTCCGACGAGCGCCTGCCAGAACCCCTCTGCGGCGGTGCCACCGGGGACGTCAACCCCTGACGATGTGACGCGGAATCCAGGCGCGACGACGAGGAAGGCGGCTGCACGCCGCGATGAGATCTCCGAAATCAGCGCCGGTTGATTGCCAATCCACGCGCGCGTCTCATCGTCGAGCGATAGCAGCGCGACATAAAGGAGCGCGGCGTTGCGCGATTGGAGGATGGCGCTGACGAGCGTCTCGGGTTTGGCCTGACCGCGAAAGACCGCATCGATCCAAATTTTCGGCGACAGCGGGAGGGGCACGGTGTCGCTCGTCTCCTTGCGGCTGTCGAGCGTTGCGAGCAGGGCGCGCAGCGATGGCTCGCGGACATCGCCTCTGATGCCGAGCTGGGTGTCGTAGGTGCGGCGAATGAATTCGGTGAGAAATTGCGCGCGGTCGGCTGGGGCGCCGTCGCCGACCGATGCAAGGGCGGCGCGAATCCCGCCGGGCAGCGAGACTTCGGTCACAGTGTCCGGACGGGCGAGCACCTGCCCCCAGGCCGGGGCAACGAGCACGATCACGCCTAAAAAGACGGCGTGGAAAGCCGCAAAAGGTGCAATGCGCAGCACGTGCCGCTCCGTTCGGCGCTATTCTGCCCCCGAAAAGGTCAAAAAGCGAAGCGCAATCAGCGGCTCATCCGAAAATCCCTCAGAAAGACCATTCAATTCCAATCAATGGCGCCACGCGGTCGGCCAGACCCTTGTCTCCGATGTTGAAACGCATGTTGAAATTGACGAGCAGCCGCGATGCGACGTTAGCCTTGAAGCCCAGCGATGCGTCCGTCACCCAGTAAGAATCGGTGCTGAATCGGATATCCGGCAGGTCGGCGCTCCCGGCCTGGCCGGTCGCGTGCAGCGTGTAAACGCTCAGCCTCGGCGAATTCAACACGCGCTGGCCGAGAAGGTCAAAGACCATGCTGAACTTCGGATTCACCGCGATGTCGCTGCCGAGCGCGTACTGAAACTGATCGGGAAGGTCGGCTTTGGTCGCGGCACGCACGTCGCCCGCCAGCACGCTCTGGCCATTCCACTGGTACGCGATGTTCGCGTGCGGCGCGAACACTCCGGCCGCCCCCGACACCGCCGCGAACGGCCGCAACCCCATCGCGCCGGTTCCGAGCAGGTTCAATTCGTCTCCGGTGGGAATTCGAACGTCGATCCCGGCCGCGAGGGCGCGGCTTCCTTCCCGGATCAGCATAGCTTTCGTGCGCAGCACCAGATCCCCGACGCCGCTGGCCGACCCTTCGGTGAAGTACTGCTTGGTCGAGCCGAATCCTCCGAGCGCTGTTTCGTCCTTGAAGTAGTGCACCTGAAGGGAGGAGCCCGTGCCGAGGCGCAGGATCCTGGCGTTGGACAGCAGCGACAGGCTCGTGTTGACGATGGGTACGGCGAGCGAGAGATCGATACGGCTGGTGAGCCCGTAGGTCAGCGCGCCCGAGAACTGATTGACAGTGGCTTGGACCGTGTTCGTCGTCGAGACAACGTCGGCGCGGCCGCCACCGAGTTCGAACGAATCATGCTTGAAGACCGCGGGGATGGCCGAAAGCGACACGCCGTCGAGATGATCGAATGAGAAGTACTGATTGGAAAAACCAAATGCCAGGCGTCTGTGTCCGATCGTCTCGGCGCGATCGGACAGAATCGGACCGAAACTGCGCGTCGATCGAACGAACGTGCCGGTTGTCGAGTCGAACTCGTAGGTGAATCCGGACGCGGGCGACGGCAGCGGCACCGCGGTGAGCTGACCAGTCAAGGCAATGTTGACTAACCGGAAGTCCGACTGAAACGCGCTGTTGAAGTGCGCCGCATGCGTGGTTCCATCGAGCGCGACATCGTCGCTGCTGAGGACCAGCCCGTTCGGCCCGTAAATGTCTTCGAACAGCGTCGCCAGCGACGATGCCCTCGTCTGCGCACTTGCCTCCAGCGTCGAGAGGCACCAGCACGCCGCCACCATCACCACAACTCTTCGCATCGTCAGTCCTTTCCGAGGATTCCCGGGCACGTTCAGCGCCGGGCGTCGAATCGAAGGCGTTCGATGACCCACGAGGTCCCGTTCCGCCGGACCTCCATGGTCGCATTCGATTGCGATTGCAATCGTTGGCCTTCTTTGACCACTTCATAGTGGCGGATGAAGGTCACGGTGCCTGTATCGGTTGCCGCGACAATTCGCGGACTGAGAATATCGAGGCTGACGCTGGTGGCGAGCCGGAACTCGTCGCGAAGCGCCTCCTGCTCCCGCGCCGAAATGCCAGGCCAGATGCGCTTCACCGCGTCGAGGTTGCGTCCTTCGATCGCCGCCTTGTAACGGCCGATGAGATCGGTGATCGCGGCCTCGCGTGCGGTGGCGATGGCTTCAGGGGTCGGCTGCGGCGGCGCTGCGGGCGGCGGCGCGACCGTCGTGGTCGGGGCAACCGTCGTCGTCGGCGCTGTGGGTGGCGCGGGTGTTGGCGCTGGTGCGGGCACGGCTTCTACCGCCGGTGGCGTTGCCGGCAACCCTCGCGATGGGTCGCGATTCTCGGCCTGCTGCGACGTTGCCGGCGGCGGTGGAAGCACACTGCCGCCAGGTCGGTCCGGACCGAGGCTGCCGGCGCGTGCGGCCGCTTCGCGACGAGTGGTCTCGTTCTGCGCCGTCACTTCTGCGCTGCGGTAGAGGCCGCTCGCCTCGTAGAACTTGACGGTCGCGTCTCCAAGACGTCCCGAGTCGAAGAGGCGTTGCGCGTCTCGTTCGGCGTTGGCCGCAGCTGCATACGGGCCGGACGCCAACCGTTGCGCGCCGGCCGTCCGCGCGGCGTTGCGGGCACGAGCAACCTGCGTACGCGCTTCATCTGCGCCGTGACCGCGCGAGCGCGAGTTCGCGTCCTCCATGATCTGCCGCGCCTCGGCGTTCCCACGGGCCACACTCAACACCGCACCGGCAGCACGCAGCGCATCCTCGTACTCTCCTGACGCCATCGATGCGCGCGCTCGTTTCAATCCGTCGTCGACAGTTGCCTCCGCGGTGCGCGCCCGGTCGCGCAGTTGTCGTGCGGCGTCATTGCCGGAATCGCGCGTGAGGATGATCTCGGCTGTCCGTTCGGCCGTCGCGAAATCCTCTGCTTCGAACGCGGTGAGCGCCGTCTTCATCAGGTCGCCGATCGTCGGACCTGTCGCCGGTGCCGCTGCGGTGGTGGGCGTCGTCGGCGGCACGTCCGGGCCAGAGCGCGATGCCTTCCACATCGCCACGCCGGCGATAGCAAGGGCGAGGATTGCCGTCGCGGGAAGCAGCCATCCGCGGATGCCGGTGTCGCCAGGCGGTGTCGATGCCGGTGTGCCCGAAATCGGAGGTCCACTCGCCGCGATGGTCGGGGCTGATGCTGATAGCGAGGGTGTCGCATTCGCCACCGGCGTGAGCGGCCCTGGCGGAGTCACCTGATAGAGCCGGTCCGACGGCGTCCGCAGCTCGGTCGGCGCCATCCGTCCGGTCGCCGGTGAGTCCATTCCCGCGAGCTGCGGCCGGAAGACCGCGAGATCGAGCAACATCTCGCTCATGTGCTGGTAGCGTTCGTCGCGCGGCTTCGCCAGCCCGCGATCGATGATGCGGACCAGTTCGTTTGGAATGGTCGGATCGATCTGCTGCAGCGGTTCGGGAACTTCCTGGAGGATCTTGTAGAGCGTCGCCGCAAACGAATCGGAGTCGAACGCGCGCCGGCCGCTCAGGAGCTCATAGATGACCACCGCCGTCGAGAAGATATCCGCCCGGTGGTCGATGCGTTCGCCGCGCACCTGCTCGGGCGCCATGTAATTGACGGTGCCCATCATCATGTTGCTGCGCGTCAGTTCGGACGTCACCAGGCGCGCCAGGCCGAAATCCAGGATTTTGACCGCTCCGGCGTCGGTGATGAAGATGTTGGCCGGTTTGATGTCGCGGTGGACGATTCCGTGACTGTGGGCGTACTCGAGCCCCTCGCAGACTTCGGCGGCGATGTCGACGCGCCGCCGCAGGCTCATCCGCTGCGGCGATGCCATCCGCGCGAGCAAATCCTGTCCGTGCAGGTACTCCATCGCGAGATACGGCTGCCCCTCATGCTCGCCGAGATCGTGAATCGTGATGATGTTCTTGTGGGACAACTGGCCCGCGGCGCGGGCCTCGCGGAAGAATCGCTCGCGCAGCTCGTCGTTCTGGTCGATGGTCGCCGAGATCACCTTGACGGCGACTGTCCGCTCGAGCAGCGTGTCGTGAGCGCGGTAGACGGCGCCCATCCCACCCTGACCCAATTTTTCGACAAGCTCGTAGCGGCCGATACTCTGCATGAAGGGGTAGTGCCTGTTGCAGTCCCAGGCGAGGGTAACGTTGGATTCTAACAGTCGGTGACGGCCCTCACAAGCGCCAACGGGGGCGATTGGTCAGGGACGAGAGTACTGGACTTACGCCGGCACCAGCGTTCCGAAAGCGAGGCAAATCAAGGCGTTGCCGGTTGCCATGAAGAAGTCGTCGGTGCCGCGTGGCGAGAACAATTCGGTGAGGGTGCTCGCAATCGCGATGGCAATCGCCAGGCCGATCCACGCGGCCGGCAGCTGTTGGGAGACCACGATCCAGAGACAGAAGATCAGCGCGCTGGTGAAGCCCGTCACCGTGCCGCCGATCGACTTGCGGTTGACATCGCCGATGCCACGCACGCGCAGGGTCTGCTTTCCAAACAGCGCGCCGCCCACCTCCGACATCGCGTCGGTGACGATGTAGCCGCCCCAGATCAGCGCGAAGACCGCGGCAAAGCGGTTCGGAGGGAAAATCGTCGCCAGACGGCCGCCAATCGGCACCATCACGAACTTGAACGCGGTCCACAGCGTACTGATGAGCAGGCAATTCGCGCGCGCCAGGACGCCGTCCATCACCCGCGACTGCGGACCGTAGAACGCGGCGGCGAGCACGCCGTTCGCATAGTAGAACGCGAGAAACACCCAGCTGGTGATGACCGCGTCGACGAGGTTGTCCCGCAGAAAAGACGACGCGAATCGCGGCGACTGCTCCGCGACGACGCGCAGGTAGAGATAAAAGAATCCGGCCGCTGCGAGCGTGATGAACCGGCCGCGCCGGCCGATCATGTCGGCGATCCGGATCCGCCGTTCCGAATGCCGCGAGGTGAACGACGCGACATCAAACGGTTCGCGCATCCGCGACGAGAACGCCTGCCGCCGCTCGTCTTTGGAGAACCCGACGAAGTGCTTCAGCAGCAGTGTCTTGATTCCCCACCAGATGAATCCCCAGAGCACGTAGAAGAAGAAGATTGCAGCCAGAATGTTACCGACGGCGGCCCGGTTGATGTCGTAGTCTTGGAAGAACCCGCCGGTCCAACCGGTGAGCAGCACGAACAGCCAGAACACTGTGAGTGCGCTATTGAAGATGAGGGCGCCGAGGAAGATGTGGTGCGCCGTCCGCAGACGGCTCGCAGCTGCTTCCCCTGCGCGAGTGCCGTGGACGGTGACGGCGGTATCCATGTAACGTTCCTGTAACGCTGAGCATTCTACTCCCAAGACAGCCGGGACGGTTCTTAGAGATTCGTGCATTTTCGTGTTCTTCCGTGCCTCGGGTTCGTCGGGGCGCGGAATCGATGGAGACTACCTACCGTGAATCGACTCCTTCATTGTCTGCTGCTGGTTGCGGCGCTCGCAGTGAGCGCGCTCGCGCAGAGCGGCGCCGCGCCAATCTACGTCACGCTGTGGTTCGACACGGAGGACTACATCCTGCCGCAGGATGACGATGCGGCGAAGCGGTTGGCGGAGATGCTGACCCGCCTCGGCGTCAGAGCGACCTTCAAGGTGGTCGGCGAGAAGGCGCGCATCCTCGAGTCGCGCGGACGTGCCGATGTGATTGCCGCGTTGAAGCGCCACGACATCGGCTATCACTCGAACACGCACAGTCAGCAGCCAACCATCGCGGTCTATTTGCAGAATGCCGGATGGGAAGACGGGCGCGCCGAGTTTCTCCGCCGCGAAGCGCAAGGCGCACGCGACGTCCAGCGGATTTTCGGTGTGACGCCGGTGGCCTACGGGCAGCCTGGGAGCGCGTGGGCGCCGCAGGCCTATCCGGCCCTGCGCGAAATGGGCATCGGCATGTACCTGGATGAGGCGGATCACGTCGGCATCGACGATCAGCCGTTCTACTACGGCGGCATGCTGAACGTCTTCAAGATGCGATCGAACCTTGCACGAATGGAATTGAACGGCGGAAACAGCCTGGCCGAGGGAAAGGCGCGATTCACGAAGTCCTACGATGCCCTGCGCGCGAAAGGCGGCGGAACGATCAGCATCTACTACCATCCGAACGAATGGGTGCACACGCAGTTCTGGGACGCCGTGAACTTCAGCCGCGGTGCGAACCCGCCTCGCGCGGAGTGGAAAGTGCCGGGCACGCGACCGCCTGCGGAAACCGAGCAGGCGTTCCAGGACTTCGAGCAATACGTGCGGTTCATGAAGGCCCTGCCCGGCGTGCGATTCGTCACCGCCACGGAATTGATGAAGATCTACGAGGACAAGGCGTTGACGCGAAGCTTCCGCCGTGACGACATTCTGGGCCTCGCCCGATCGGTGCAGAAAGAGATCACGTTTCAGCGGCTCGATGGCTATGCGCTCTCTGCCGCTGATACCTTCAGCGTGTTGAGCGCTTCGATGGCCGGGCTGATCGCCGCGAATGCGTTGCCCGCGAACGTGAAGGTTGCCCGATTGGACGGCCCTGCCAGACCCTATGCGCCCTCGTCTGGCGGCGCCCCATCGTCGAGTTTTCGGCGGAGCGAGTTCGAGCGGGCTGTCCTCGACACCGCGGACTTCACACGAACGCGCGGGCGCATTCCAGACGAGATTTGGTTCGGGACTGAGAGTGTGTCGCCGGCCGACTACCTGGCGACCGCCGGACGCGTGCTGGAAGAGGCACTGACCACAGGGAAGATGCCGTCTGAGATTGTTCGCCGGACCGGCCAGTTCACCGCGGACCGCTACGTCGGTGACGATTCGCCTGCTTTGTGGGGCTGGGTGATCTTTCCCGAAGGATTCCACGCGCCACGGATCATGGAGCTCGCACGCCTCCAGGCGTGGACGCTCAAGCCTGCAACTTTGGGGTACTAGTAGAACCTGGTAGAACCCAGCAGAACCCGAGGGATACAGCCATGTGGGATGCGATCAGTACGAACGGTCGTCCCAGGTTGCTCGCGGCTGCCGCCTGCATCGTGCTCGCTGCGACGCTTGTGCACGGTTCGGACGCGCTCACACAGCACTACAACAACGCCCGCACCGGTTCCGTCCTCGACGAAAAAACCCTGAACACGACCACTGTTGCCTCCGGCCGTTTCGGGAAGCTGTGGACACTCTTTGCCGACGGCCAGATCACAGCACAGCCACTCTACGTCTCGGGGCTTGCGGTCGACACGACCGGCAATCCGAACACACCGCTCGTTCGCGGTACGTTCAACGCCGTGATTGTTGCGACGCTGCACAACACGATCTACGTGTATGACGCCGACAAAGAGAATCGTGGGCCCGATGGGCGAACGACACCGCTGTGGGCGACCTGGCTCGGTCCGCCGCGTCCCGGCTCCAAGAGCATCGACATGTGGAGCACCAACGATCCGGAATGGGGCATCCTGAGCACGCCGGCCGTGACGACGGACAAGCGGACACTCTTCGTCGTGGCGTGGCACGACGACGGGCCTGCCGGCTTCACGTTCCGGCTGCACGCCATGAATCTGCAGAACGGGACGGAGCGCGTTCCGGCGGCCATCATCGGCGTGTCATCGACGGATCCGTCACAGCCTTGTCGTCCTCAGAACCTCTTCAACCCGTGTCTTCACAAACAACGCGCAGCCCTCCTGCTGGCGAACGGTGTTGTGTATGTCGCGTTCGGCGGCGATGGCAACCGCGGAGCGTTGTTTGCGTTCGATGCACAGACGCTTGCCCAGCGCGCAGTCTGGAACTCAACGCCGAGCGGCACTGATGGCGGGATTTGGCAATCGGGGCAGGGCCCGGCGGCCGATCTCGACGGCAACATTTACCTGATGACCGGCAACGGCACGTTCGACGCAAACAAGAACGGATCGAACTACGGCGAGAGCTTCGTGAAGCTGAAGCTCGAGGGGCCGTCGATTGCCGTAAAGGATTACTTCACCCCCTGCAACCAGGGGTTCTTGAACGACCGGGACCTCGATTTGGGATCCGGCGGAGTGATGCTCGTCTCGGATGGCTCGCTGCGCATCGTCGGCGGCGGCAAGGATGGGATGCTCTTTGTGCTTTCTCCCGCGAGCATGGGCAAGTACGTCGAAAGCGCCGCGGCACCTTGCCAGAATACGAACGTCATTCAGGCCTTCCAGGCGTTTGATCCGATCGTTCAGGACGGGCAGACGCACTACGGAAACATTCACGGCTCGCCGGTGTACTGGAAGGGGCCCGATACGGGTCGGATCTATGTCTGGGGCGAGAACAGCCCACTGAAGGCCTTCAAGTTCAGCCAGGGCCACGTCCAGGAGCCGGACAACCCGCGACGCAGCGCCTTTCGTCCTCCGGACGGGATGCCGGGCGGCATGTTGTCGCTCTCAGCCGACGGCAGCAAGGCCGGCACCGGCATTCTTTGGGCAGTCGTGCCTTTCGACGGAGACGCGAACCAGCAGCGCGGCGTGAAAGGCATCGTGCTCGCGCTCGATGCCCAGGACGTTTCCCGCACGCTCTGGACGAGCGAGCAGGACCCGGGCCGCGATCGTCTTGGCCTGTTCGCGAAGTTTGCGCCGCCGACGATTGCCAACGGCCGAGTGTTCGTCGCCACCTATGGCGACGACGAACCGCGCCGGGTCTATCCGCCGCAGCCGGAGCTGCACCCGACGGAATTCCCGCCGAACTACCGTGTCGTTGTCTACGGGATGCTGCCATCGCCGGCGGCGCCGATCGTCAACCAGAACCGCGACGACGTGACCGTGCTGCGCGCCGCCACGACTCCGCTGTCGGTGCCATTCAACCGTTGCACGACGCTCGACGCCGGATCGCTCGATTGCACCAACGCGATCGCCGAGTCCGCGGGCGCTCCCAGCTTTCATCGCGTCGTCCTCACCGCCAACCAGGATCTCTCCGGCTGCGCGCTGGTTCGTGTGACGACAGTGAGTAAAGCCGAGGGGCTGGCCAACGCGGCCGGCATCGGGTTCTGGAGCGCTCAGGCTGCGGCCGGTGTCCAGGCGCCGGAAGATTCCGGGCGCTTCGTGCCAAAGAATCAGCTCCACGGTGTCGGCTCGGCGACGCTCCAAAGCGGGGCTGCAGCCGTGCTGCACGAGTTCGTCGGCGTCTCGAACTGCCCGGTCGCCGGTTCCGATTCGCTGTCGCGTCTGTTCAAACCGTACATGCAATTCGAGGGAGCGCCCGATGGTCGAACGTACCGCAACTGGGACCTGGCGCCGAACTACCGCATCAGCACGACGTTCCCCGGGTTCGATCGAAGCGCTGACGTGCTGGCGCGGTAACCGAGCCGCCGCGCGCTACGGCGCCATCGCAGTTGTGGCGCTCGCGTTGGTGATCCTGTGGCCTCGCGCGACACCAGCCGCGGGCGGCGTCGATGAATCGCCTCCCGCGATTCTTCAGTGGTTCGAATCCTCATACGGCGTCATCGAAGAACGCCTGCCGGACGTCTTTGCTGCCGGGTACGGGTTCGTGTGGCTCCCGCCCTCATCTCGAGCAGACACCGGCGACTCGAGCGTCGGCTACGACGTGTACGATCGATTCGACCTCGGACGACCGGGCCGACCGACCGCGTACGGGACCGAAGACGGCTTGAAGAACGTGGCCCGCCTGCTGCATCGTGCCGGGCTCAACCTGCACCTCGATTTTGTGATCAACCACAACGGATACTCGAACCTCGGCACCGCCGGCTTCAAAGATGCGGGCGGATATCCCGGCTTCGTGCTGACCTTGCCGAAGGACGTGGACGGTGATTTCCACTCGGCTTTCGCCGGCGGCCCCGAGTACGAACGGCTGGCCGGATTAATCGACATCGCGCACGAAAAGAACTATCGATTCATCCGCAGCCCGGTGCAGGCTGACCCACGAAACCTTCCGCCTGGTCTCAAACCGGTGTTCGGAAGGCTCGCCAATGCTCCCGATCCGGCAAACCGCCGGTTCTATCCCGACATCGGTCACAACACGATGATGCTCTTCGATCCGGTGACGCACGAGAGCGGGATCGCCGTACATGGTTTCAACCTCGAAGACCCGATGGCCGGCGATCCGGTCGAGGAGAATGCCACCGGGTATTTGATGCGGAACGCCCAGTGGCTCGTGCAGGTGATCGGAGCCGACGGGTTGCGCCTCGACGCCGCCAAGCACGTGCAGGGGTTCGTCCTCGACTTCATCGATCGTGCCCTGTACCGGCAGAACCCGCGTCGTCTTCTCGACGGCAGCCAGAGCGACGTGTTCGCGTACAGCGAGGTGTTCGATTCGAATCCGGCGGTGCTACTGCCACACGTGAAGAAGACGATCGACCACAACGACCCGGGCCGCATCGGCGGCAACCGCGACACCCTGGACTTCAAGCTGTACTTCGCGCTCAAGGACAACCTCGAGCGGACGGGCGTAGCCGACGCATGGCGGCGGATTAAGGACGCGGCGCTGGACGTTGCCGATGACGGCTTGCACAACGGCTCGGCGGGCGTGACCTTCATCCAGAACCACGACACGTTCAAGCCGTTTGCGCTCGAGCACGTCGCCCAGGCGTACACGTTGATGATGCCTGGAAACACGATCGTGTACTTCAACGGACGCGAGTTCGGCGACAATCGCGACTTTCCAAAACCCGGTCGCAGCGATGCGTTGAGCGTCGGACGCGGGAGCCTGCTGACGCGTCTCCTGCAGGCACGCAACAGCCACGGACGAGGCAATTACATCGAACGCTGGGATGGCACCGACGGGCTGTTTGCCTTCGAGCGAGAGGGCTCGGCGCTCGTGCTTCTCTCGAACCGCGGCGATGCGGGGTTCGACAGCCGGACGCTGACCGTCGGCTTTCCGGCCGGCACTCTCCTCGTCGAGCTCAGCGGCAACGCCTCTGACCCGATCGTGAACCCGGATCGCGGCGGTCACACGGATATCCCGCAGGTTCTTCGCGTTTTCAAAGAGGGTGGCGTGTCGAAAGTCAACGTTCGCTTTCAGCGGCCGGGCACGATCAGCCGATCGGGTGAGTTCACGTTTCACGGCAAGGGCTTGCTCGTCTACGGCCTGCCGACCCCGCAATCCGAGAAAGGCATCGAATTGTCCACCGTCGCGCAGGTGCTGCCGGGAAAGACGGCGCCTTCGACCGATCGCGAGAACGGAATGTTCCGCCAGAGCGACGTCTGCGTGATTCGCAACGACTCGTTCGAGGTTCGCCTGCGCACCAGGCCGGTGACCCTGCTTGGTGCAAACGACCTGCGAGATGTCGATGCCGACGGCGACGAGGCGTTGCTGCGTGTGGACGGCGGCCGCGACGTCAACGGCGATGGCGTCGTCGATTTTCGTACACCGGGGACAACAGAGTATGGCTTCGAGCGGTTCACGACAAAGAGCCGTCCGCTCATCGGCAACCATGATCCGCAGGCGCCGCGCGGCGATGGAGAATTTCGCCAGATCATCAACGCGGCGCGCCTCGAAGAGGGCATGCATTTCATCACGGTCCGCGCCTATCGCCATCGGGCGGCAGGCAGCCCGGCGGTGTTCTCCGATTTCAAGACGGCGATCTATGTCGATCGGAAACCACCCGAGTCGGAGTTCGAGCGATTTGGCCCGGCAGGAAATGGCGGCTTGACGGAGGTGTGGATTCGCTCGTCCGATCTCACCGCGGATGCGGTTCACGTGTTCGCCAACGTTGCCGCCGGCACCACCGACGCGCAGATCCTCGCCATGACCGGCAATGGAGGAGGGCGGCTCGACCGGATCGATACCGCACTGTTCAAAGGCTCGATCCAGAATCTTCACGCGGGGCCGAACGTTCTGACCGTCGTCACCTTCGAACGGACCGGCAATCGCAACATTCAACGCGTCAACGAAACGCTTCCGTGAGAGGGACGACGCGAGCGCGTGGGGGAATCCGAGGGGCGACGCTCCTCGGAGTGATTGGTTGAGCTTGGGTCGCTGAGTCATCAGCTAAACTCCCCATCAGTGGCGGTCCCGATTTCCTCCACCGCGTCCTCAAATCCGTTCCGCAGATCCGCCGGAATGAATGCAATTGCTACGCGGCGCTCGAACTCCGGCAACCGACGGCTGATCGCGATCGGCGTCGGCGTCGCGGTCGTCTATGTCGTCGCCGCGAAGCTCGGGTTTCGTGTCGCGCTCGTGGCCGATCAAGTCACGACGGTCTGGGTGCCGACAGGACTTGCTCAAGCGGCGCTGATCCTCTGGGGACGTTCACTCTGGCCGGCGATTTGGCTGGGAGCCTTCGTCGCCAACGTGCATGCGGGCGTGCCGTTCTGGGCCCTCGCCGCTGTCGCCACCGGCAATACACTCGAGGGTTTGATCGCCGCGCTGGTGCTGTTGCGGATTCCCGGTTTCGACCCCGCGCTTCGACGAGTGAAGGACGCGCTCGCGTTCATGGTGGTCGGAGGGATCTTGGCAACCGCGGTCAGCGCCACCGTCGGCTCGACCACGCTCTGTCTTGCCGGCGTGCAACCGTGGTCCCGCTTCAGCGCCCTGTGGCAGGATTGGTGGCTCGGTGACGCGGCAGGTGCGTTGGTTGTCGCGCCGGCGCTGCTGACCACGGTGCGGATGTCGTGGACTTGGACGTGGCGTACCCGCGCGGAGACGGCCGCGATCGTGATCGCGTGCGCGCTCGTCACGGAGGCGATCTTCGGCCAGGTCTTTCGCTCGGGCGTTGGTCAGCACCCCCTCGAGTACGTCATCTTCCCATTCGTCGTCGTTGCCGCCGTCCGGGTCGGTCAACCAGCGACCGCGCTGGTGATCCTGACGGCGTCGGCGGTCACGGTCTGGAACACCGTTCGCGGGACCGGCCCATTTGCTGGTGATGACCTGCACCAGAGGCTGATCCTGCTGCAAGTGTTCATGGGTGTCGTCGCGGGCACCGGCCTGCTGCTTGCTGCCGCGATGGCGGAGCAGAAGATGGGCGAACGGCGCCGGAGTGCGGGACACGCGGTCGGCGAAGTTCTCGCCGGCGCCTCCAGCATCTCGGAGGCCGGACCGGCGATCCTCCGGTCTCTCTGCGTCGAGCTCGACTGGGGACTGGCTGCGCTGTGGCTCGTCGATCCGCGTGCCGAGTACCTGACCTGCACCGCGGTATGGCGGGAGCCGCGGTTTCCCGCCGAGTTTGAAACAGTGACGCGGGAATCGATCTTTGATCGCGGCGTGGGTCTTCCGGGTCGCGTCTGGGCCGACGGCAAACCCGTCTGGATTGAGAGCGTCGTCGAAGACGCCAACTTTCCGCGAGGGTCTGTCGCTCTGGCCTCCGGTATCCGCGGCGCGTTCGCATTTCCGATCTGTCTCGGCACTACCGTGCTCGGCGTCGTTGAGTGCTTCAACCGGGACATGATGGCGCCTGATACCGATCTGTTGAGGACCATGTCGGCCGTCGGACATCTGATCGGGCAATTCATCGAGCGGAAGCGGGTCGAGGGCGTCATCGCTCTCGCGGAGAATGAGCGTGAGAAGCTGCTGGAGAGCGAGTCACATGCGAGACGTGAAGCAGAGGCAGCCAACCGCGCGAAGGACGAATTCCTCGCGACGCTCTCGCACGAGCTCAGGACGCCGCTCAATGCGATCGTTGGCTGGGTCCGCATGCTGCTTGACGGTTCGGTTGCAGAGGGAAAAAAAAGGAGAGCCCTCGAGGTCATCGATCGAAACGCAGCGCTGCAGGTGCGGCTCGTGGATGACATCCTCGACGTGTCCCGCATCATTACCGGTGGGCTACGTCTGGAAGTTCGTCCGGTCGACCTCGGGGTCGTCATCTCCGCCGCGCTCGACGCGATTCGTCCAGCCGCCGAAGCGAAGCGGATCGAGATCCATTCCCGACTGGCTGCATCGGCGCGGCAGGCGGAGGTCGATCCTCAGCGGCTGCAGCAGGTTGTGTGGAACCTCCTCGCGAATGCGGTCAAGTTCACCGACCCTGGCGGTCGTATCGATCTCGATCTCGAGGACGCCGACGGGCACAGCGTGCGCATCATCGTGAAGGACAGTGGCGCAGGCATCGAGCCGGGCTTCCTGCCGCACGTGTTCGAACGGTTCCGGCAGGCCGACGGCACCGTCAACCGCCAGCACGGTGGGCTGGGTCTTGGCCTGGCCATCGTCCGACATCTCGTCGAACTGCACGGCGGCACTGTTCACGCGACCAGTCCGGGAAAGGGGCAGGGCTCCATATTCACAATCGACTTGCCGAGGCTCGGCACGTCTCCCGCCAGCCAGCGGAGCCTCGGCGCTCTTCGCCGCTAAACTAAACAGGCGCTATTCGCTTCGCAGCGCGACCGTGGGATCGACGCTCGCCGCTCGCCGCGCCGGCAGATAGCTGGCGACGAGCGCGGCCAACAGGAGTGCCGCTGCTGAGAGCACGAACGGCCGCGGATCGTGCGCATCGAGTCCAAAGAGAAACGGCGTGGCGATTGCCGTCAGATACCATCCAGCGGCCCCGCCGATTGCCAGACCCGTCACCACGAGAGCGACGGCGTTTCGAAGAACCATTCGAATGATCTGCACGCGTGTCGCACCCAGCGCCATCCGCACTCCAATTTCACGGGTCCGTAATGTGACGAGATGGGCCATCACACCGAACACGCCGATCGCCGAAAGCGCCAGGCCAAGCGCGCCGAAGAGGCTCAGCATCACCATGTTCAATCGCCGCGCAGCTGTTTGTCGCGCGATCAGTTCATCCATGCTCGCGACGTACCGCAACGGGTCGTGAGGCAAGACGGCAGAAACGACCATCCGAACCGCGGGAAGGACGTCGCTCGGGTTGCCTGCGGTTCGAATGGCCAGGTATCCCGACCGGTTGGAGGTTTGCGCCATCGGCACATAGACCTCAGGATGGGGAGTGACTTCGATACTGCCCTGCCGGGCGTTTCCCACGACGCCGACGACGGTAGTGTCTCGATCGAGAAGGACCACGGTTCTGCCGACCGGATCTGCGTCATCGAAAAACGTGTGCGCTGCCGCCTCACTGAGAATCGTGACCGGCGCGCTGTTTGCCTGATCGTGTGCGTCGAACAGCCTGCCGCGGCGAAGAGGGATCCTCAGCACGCGATGGTAGCCGGCTGACACCGACTTGAGGCTGACGCTGCTGTCGCCCTCGCGAGTCTTCCCCGGGACGGTCAGGCCGTCGATGTGCATGTTGACGCGCAGCGGAATTCCGGGATACACGGCGGACGCTTCGACGACCCCGGGCACGTGCCGAAGCCGCGACACGATGTCGTCAAAGGCTGGACCCAGATCCATCGAGCGAGGATCCTGGCCCGGTTGGACCCGTGGAAAGATCTGCGCCGTCAGCACGCGATCGCCCTGAAATCCAAAGTCGAGCCGCATCACGCTGATGAAGCTGCCGATGAAGAGCGCAGCTCCGACGAGGAGCACGACCGCAAGCGCCACTTCGACCACGACGAGCGCGCTCCGCAGCCGTCGTCGCCCGCGGCCCGCGCCACCGCCGCGCGCGCTCTCGTTCAGCGTCCCTGCGAGTCGAGGGTGTGACGCCTGAAGCGCGGGGACCAGACCGGAGAGAATGCCCGTGACGAGCGCAAGTCCGGCTGCCACCGCGAGAACTCGTCCATCGAGCGCAATAGTCGCTACTCGCGCCACGTTGTCCGGCATGGATGACTTGAGCACGCGAATCGCCTGCCACGCGAAGGCCATTCCAAGCGTCGTGCCGGCAGCCGACACCAGCATGCTCTCCACGAGCAGAAGACGCACGAGACGCCAGCGTCCCGCACCGAGTGCGGCGCGGACCGCGATGTCGCGATCGCGCGCGGCCGAGCGCGCCAGCCACAGGTTGGCGACGTTCGCGCACGCAATCAACAAGACGATGCCGACCGCTGCGAGCAGCATGACCATCCAGGACTTCGTGCTTGCACCAACGAGGTGATCGCGGAGCGGCCGGATGCCGACCGTATGTCCGGTGTTGCTCTCCGGATTGGCCTGTTGCATTGACGCGGCGACCTGATTCATCTGCGCTCGCGCCTCCTCAATGGACACCCCCGGCTTGAGGCGAGCGATGCTCTGCAGATAAAAAGTGCGCATCCGTCCGCGAACCCGCTCGGCGGGTGTCGGGACCCACGGCATCCACAGCTCCGCCGGTTGAAGCGCGCCAACGGGGTAGGTGAAGCCCGGCGGCATGATGCCAATCACTTCGTACGCATTGCCGTCGATCGGAATTGTCCGGCCGACGATCGCCGGATCGCCGCCAAACCGCCGCCGCCAGAACGCATCGCTCAGCACGGCGACCCGATCGCGACCGTCGACTTCGTTCTCAGCGCCAAAGACGCGCCCAATTGCGGGTCGAACTCGCAGAACGTCGAAGAACGCGGCGGTCACGCGCGACTGGCTGATCGCTTCCGGCGGGCCATCCGGCAGGAGCAGGTTGCTCTCGCCATATGCGTCGACGGCGGCGATCGACTCGAACACTCGCTGCTGAACGACCCAGTCGAGGTAATTCTGCGGCTCGATGGTGGAAAGTGCCTGAGGATCGGTAATCGGGGCGGCACCCGGCATCATTAAGCTGCTTTTCCTGCCTTTCGTCACCGCGATTCGCTCGCCAACGGCGACGATCCGATCGGCCTCGTCAAAGGGAAGGCCTCGGAGGACGACGGCATCGACCACGGCAAAGATCGCGGTTGTTGCCCCAACGCCAAGCGCCAGCACGAGGAGGGCCGCAATCGTGAAGCTGGGCGCGGTGCGCAGCCCCCGCACCGACTGACGCAGATCGGCGCCCAGACCGTAAAGAGACAGGACCCGGCCGGAGTCTGCCGGCGCCGGGTCTGCCCAGTGGGCCTGCCGGAGCGCTGACAGATACGGCGCGAGCACCTCCTCGCGGCTGAATTCGCCACGAGCGAGGCGTTCGGCGTCCTCCGTCGTCGCGCCTCCCGCGACCAGCTCCTGCCAGCGATCTTCGAGGTGCTGCGACAACTCGTCGACGATCTCCTCCTGGCGAGCAGGCGCGAGCCGCACCGACGATAACCGCGCGCGGATTTCCGGTTTCCAGTCAGGCATGCCCGTCTCCCGTCACGAGGCGCACGGCCTCGACGAATGCCGCCCACGTCTTCCGCTGACGGGTGAGCACCCGGCGTCCTTCGGCGGTCAGTCGATAGACCCGCCGGCGTCGCTCGCCGGATTTCTCGACCCAGACGCCCTTGATCCACGCCCGCTCCTCCAGCCGATAGAGCAGAGGATAAAGCGAATCGATGTGAAAGGTCAGCGTTCCGCCGGATCGCGCCCGGATCAGCTTGCTGAGATCGTAGCCGTGGCGCGGCTGCGACTCGAGCAGCGACAGGATCAGCAGCTCGGCCGATCCCTTCTTCAACTCGCGATCGAGCGCCCTGGTGTCGACATCTGTCATAAACAGATAGTAAGTAGACAGACGTAGGACGTCAAGTGGCGCGAGTTTGGTTGAATGCTGAACGCTGAGTGCTGAATGCTGAATGAGACTATTCAGCACTCAGCACTCAGCACTCAGCATTTCTTTATTCGCTCCTGAGCGTCTGTGAGGGATCGATCCGCACGGCGCGGAGAATGGGCGGAAGGGCCGCCAGCGTCGCGGCAGCGGCCAGCGTGCAGAGAGGAATGATCAGGACGACGGGATCGACCGCCGTGACCTGGAACAGCAGCCGTTCGACGACACGGCCGAAACCCACACCGGCGGCGAGGCCGACGATTGCGCCCACGCCGACCATCACCGACATCTTGCGCGTGACGCCGCCGGCGACGTGCGCGGCGCGCGCGCCGAGCGCCATGCGGATGCCGATCTCCCGGCGCCGCTGCACGATGCCGTAGTTCAGGACACCATACAGCCCGATGCAGGCGAGCAGCAGGGCGACGATCGCGAAGAACAGCGACAGGGTCGCAAGCAAACGCTCGCGGATCATCTGACGCCGAACGAGTGCGCTCATGACGCCGACCTGCATGCGGAGATCGGGGCGGCTCGCCGCAATTTGTTGCCGCACCGTCGACGCGAGCGCCAGCGGGTCGCCGGCCGTGCGCACGATCAGCGATCCATTGCTGCGATCGCCAATCGGGACGAACACGATCGGCCGCATCGGATCGCGCACGTTCGCGTAGACGGTGTCGCGAACCACCCCGACGATTTGCAATGGGACGTGGACCTCGTTCCGTGGCCGCACGGTGACCTGTCGTCCCAGAGGGTTCTGGCCGTCGAAATAGATGCGGGCGAAGGCCTCGTTCACAATCCCGATGCCGGCTATGGGCTGATTCTGTGGATCGACACGTGGTGCACGGTCGCCGGGACGGAAGTCCCGACCGTCGACGAGGCCGATCCGCATCGTCTCGAAGAATTTGGGTGAAACTTCGAGAAAGTACGCCGGACGCGTCTCGACCGGTCGGCCGTCCACGAACACCACCCCACTCCATCGGCTTTCCGACATCAGCGCCCAACCCGCCATCGAAGCGGACTCGACGCCAGGACTCTGCCGGAGGGTGTCGACGACGCTGGCCCAAGCCTCGGCCGGCTGCGGCTTGCCCCGTGCCATCACGTCGATGACGAGCGCGTGATCGTGAGAAAAGCCCAGCGGCAGGTTTGAAAGACGGGCGAATGTTGCGACGAAGAGCGCGGCGATGAACAGCACGAATACGCAGAAGCCCATTTGCGCGGCAATCAGGCCGTTCATGATTCGCTGGTGCCCGCGCGCATCGGATTCACCTTTCAGCGCGCTCAGGGGTGTGAATGACGAGGCCCGGATCGCCGGGGCGAGGCCGAAGAGGCAGGTCACGAGCGTCGCGAGCGCGACGGCAAACCCGATCGCCCGCCAATCGGCATCGAGAGCCAGTCGGACCGGCTCCTCGGCCGGCGCCAGCATCGACACGATCGTCGGCGCGGCCCACCAGCCGAAGATCGTTCCCACCGCCGACGCGCAGATCGCGAGCAGCGCGCTCTCGACGAGCACCAGGCGAATCAGCCGCCAGCGTTCCGCGCCAATCGACACCCGAAGCGCCATCTCACGTCCACGCGTCATCGCCTGCGCAATCAACAAATTGGCGACGTTCGTGCACGCAATCAGCAGCACGAGCACCACGAGCGCCGCGAGGATCACGAGCGGTTTGCGGAAGTTTTTCTGCAGGCCCGACGCGCCCGAGCCTGCCGGCGACAACACAATTGTCTCGTTCATGTACGCGTCGATCGACTGACGAGGGGTGTCGGCCGGCAGCGTGGTGAGGCGCAGACGATGCTCTTCCATGAACGCGGTTTGCAGCACCTGCTGAACCTCCGCCGCGGTTACTTCCGGTTTCGGACGCAGCCAGAGGCGGAACCACGACCAGCCGGGGCTGTTGAGCGCCTCGACGTTCATGGTGGCGGGGACGAACACGTCGGTCATTCTGCCCGGTTCGGTTCCGGTGAACCCGCGTGGCGCCACGCCGACGATTTGGTAGGTCTGGTTCCCCAATCGCAGCGTCTGTCCGATCGTGCCCGGATCACGCGCGAATCGGCGCGTCCAGACGTCGTAGCTGATCACGGCGACGGGATGCGCGCCCGGTTTCTCGTCGTCGGCCGGTATTAAGAGACGACCGAGCGCCGGCTGCAGCCCGAACGTCGTGAAGACGTTGCCCGAAAGGAATTGGCGAAACGCTTTTTCTGGTTCGCCGGCGGCGCCGATAGCGAGGTCCTGTTGCGAGGTCAAGCCGACAACCATGAGGTCGGCGCGGTTCCCGACCGCGGTTGAGTACCGGCGAAAGGTCGGATAGTCGAAGTCGTCGCGATCCTCTGGCCGGTTCTGCGAATCATGCCCGGTGAACGACACGACGAAGAGCCCCCCGGGGTCCGAGACCGGCAACGTCCGCAGCAGCACGGCATCGACGAGGCGGAACGCGGAGGTGGTTGCGCCGATCGCGAGGCCGAGCGAGAGGATGGCTGCGGCGCTCACCGTCCGGTGCTTGTTCAGCTGCCGCCAGCCAAACCTGACGTCGGAGGTCAGCGCGTCGAGCCATGGGAGACCGCGCTGATCGCGGTACGCCTCCATCGCCTGGGTTACGTGGCCGGCGTGGAGTCGCGCGGCGCGCCGCGCCTTTTCCGGAGATGCTCCGCGTCGACGAGCCTCTTCAGCCGCCAGTTCCAGATGAAGCTGAAGCTCCTGTTCGAGTTCGCGATCGCGCGATTGGCGACCGAGCGATCCGAGCAGGCGGTGTATCCACTCACGAATGGCACGCATGATTGCTTCTTTCCTTTACGCGTTACCGCGCAGCAGCGTGTGCATGATGGCCGCCATTCGATCCCACGCCTGCTGTTGCTTCTCGAGGTCGCGGCGGCCCGCGGACGTGAGTGCATAGAACCGCGCCTTCCGGTTCGAGTCGGTCGTCCCCCACGTCCCCTTCAGCAGCCCGCGTTGTTCGAGCCGCATCAGCGCCGGATAAAGCGTTCCCATGTTCAGCTGTAAGGCGCCGTTCGACACCTGCTCCAGCCTGGCTGCGATGGCGTACCCGTGAAGGGGCCCGAGCGTCTCGAGCGTCTTCAGCACCATGAGGTCGAGCGTGCCTTGCAGCACATCGGTCTTCAACGAGTCTCTATTAGACACGCCAATGGAATATCACACGGTGCATTAGACGGTCAAATAGAAGAAAAAGTGCCAACCGTGACAACGGCCAGGCATGCCAGGGGTGCCGAGAGCGCCATTGCCGTTTGCTCGTAACCAGGCTGCGGCCTAAAGTAGTGCGCAGCAGGGGGAGTCCGAGAGGCGAGCCCCTCGGAATAATTCGGAAGGAGCGCGTCATGTCGGACCACGCGACCGATACCGGTATTGACCGTCGAGACTTCGGGCGGCTGGCGCTCGGCGCGCTCGGCGCCTCCGCGCTCGCCGGCGAGAATGCGCAGAGGGCCGCCGAGAAGGGTGGTTCGACGATCAAACTGTGCGTGCAGTCGCCTGCCACCCCTTCGGATGAACAACTGCTGTTCCTCAAACAACTGGGCGCCGAGTACGTCAGCGTGGCCTCGACGCCAGAGTTACGGACGGCCGAAGGCTTCCTGCAGATCAAGAAGCGGTACGCGGATGCCGGAGTCACGGTCTACAACATCGGCAACACGAGCGTGCACAACATGCCAGAAGTCACGCTGAACCTGCCCGGCCGGGATCAGAAGATTGAGGAGTACAAGCAATACCTGCGAAATCTCGGCAAGGCTGGTATCACCTACACGACCTACGCCCACATGGGTAACGGTATCTGGACCAGCGGCCGCTCGCCGGTGCGCGGAGCCTCTGCGCGCGAATTCGACGAGAACAGTCCGGACGCCCGAGGCAACTGGGATGGCAAGGTGTTTTCGGGGCCGCTCTCACACGGGCGTGAGTTCACCAAGGACGAAATCTGGGAGAACTACAGGCACTTCATCAAGCAGGTTGCGCCGGTTGCCGAAGAAGCCGGCGTGCACATCGGCATCCATCCTGACGATCCACCGGTCCCGGTGCTCGCTGGCGTGCCGCGGTGCATCTTTGGCAATTTCGACGGCTACAAACGCGCCATGGAGATCGCCAACAGCCCGAACGTCGGGATCTGTCTCTGTTGCGGGACGTGGCTCGAGGGCGGCAAGAAGCTGACCGGAAAAGATCCCGAGGAGATGATTCGCTTCTTCAGCGCGCGGAAGATCTGGAAGATCCATTTCCGCAACGTCAGCGCGCCACTACCGCACTTCGTCGAGACGTTCATGGACAACGGCTACTACGACATGTGGAAGATCATGAAAGCGCTCCGCGACGTCAACTTCGACGGCATCGTCATCCTCGATCACAGCCCGACGATGGTGGGCGGGAACTATGCGCAGACCGCGTACGGGTTCGCGTATATGAAGGCGCTCATGAATCGCGCGAACGCGGAAGCCAAAGGGTAAGCGCGTGGTGAAGATTCGACCAATGGCGGCGAGCGATGCGGAGCGGGTCGCGCATCTCATGACCCAGCTAGGCTACCCATCAACGAGCCAGCAGATCGCACAGCGCTTTACGCGGATCGATGGTCAGTCCAACCAGGTGCTTTTCGTCGCCGATGACGAAGGCGAGATCGTCGCGTCGGTTCACGTGGCGGCCAATCCCTACCTTGAGCACGACGCGTCAGCCGAAATCCTTGGCCTGGTCGTCGCTGACGGGCACCGCAGCCAGGGGATTGGGAAAGCGCTCGTATCGGCCGCGGAGGCATGGGCCGCGAAGCTCGGATGTGGGGTGCTGCGCGTGCGCTCGAATACCATCCGCACCCGTGCCCATGCGTTCTACGACCGTGCCGGCTTCCAGCGCGTCAAGACGCAGCTATGTTTTGAGAAGAATCTTGACTAAGCAGTAAGTCGTCGCGATGAGGCGGCGCGAGCGAACGAGCGAGCGCTGGCAGGCGCTGGGGGTGGGCCCCAGCGCAACGTGAGAAATGTTTACAGACTCTTCGATTCACGCCGGTTTTACTCCCGCATCCTTTAAGTACTGCGTCATCGTTTTCGCGTAGTGCGGGAATGCGACCTCGGGCTCCTCGATCTCGGGGTGCCACTTCTTCTCCCACTCGAAGCAGTAGTAGCCCTTGTAGCCCGCCCGTGCGAGAACCTGGACCTGCGTCGAGACCGGGACGTCGCCCGTGCCTGTCAACACGTACCGGCGATCCGTGCCCGCTGGTTTCGAGTCCTTGAGATGGGTGTGTCGAACCCAGCGTCCGAGCGCGGCGTAGGTGTCGGCTGGGGCCTCGTGTCCATCGACGTAGGTGTGATGCGCGTCCCACAGCAGCGCGAACGCGTCAGATCCCACGCCGTTCAGCACCGCCTCGATATCCTTTGAGTGCGTATAGTCGCCGTGCGATTCCTGGATCACCGTGACGCCTGCAGGCTTGGCGTACTTCGCCATCTGCCGGAACCCGTCAATCACCCGGGCGAGCACCTCGTCACGAGTGCCGTCCGCTGGCAGCCGGTCGCCGAACATGCGGACGTACTTCACTTTCATCGCATGCGCCAGGTCGATGAATCGCCGTCCTTCGTCGAACGCTTTCTCACGGGCGGCTCCGGTCTCGTGCATGACCGACGACGCGCCAAGATCGGAAATCTCGATCCCCAAGGCCGATAGATCCGTCATCGTCTCGGCGAGGCGGGAGCCGGAGAGCTCCGGCACCTTGGTGAGATCCATTTCGCCTGCGATGCCTCGCAACTCAATCGCCGCGAATCCGAGCTGGTTGGCAGTGTCGAGAACCGTCTTCCAGCTCCACGCCGGGCAGCCGAGCGTCGAGAACGCGATCGGATATCGAGGCGAACGGCGAATGCGCGCAAGCGCCGGTGCGGCCAGGCTGGCCGCGAGCGCGGTCGTGAAGGTGCGGCGATTCATTTTCATTCGCGAATTATAGCGACCGCAGCGACCGACCAGTCACAAATCTGGACCGGCTCGAGGATCATGACCCGGCTCAGGCCGGATCCAGTTTTTTCGCCCGATTCGCTATCGACTCGAACCCGCCAGCCGGCACTTCGACCCGTCGAGAACGCCGTTCATACCTTCGTGCTGGATGGCGGACGTCGTTCTCTTCTAACCTCCTGAACCGCAGGCGGTCAGGAGGTGTGGGATGTCTGAACGATGGTGGCGACAGGCCGCAGCGGTATTCGGCGTGATCGTGTGTGCGACGTCCGCGGCGATGCTGGTGCAGGCTCGAGATGGCGGCGACAAGATCCCGATCACGACCTCGTCGGAGGAAGCGCGCAAGCTGTATCTCGATGGCCGCGACCTGCTGGAAAAGCTCCGCGGCACCGATGCGCGCCGGCTGTTCGAGCAGGCCGTCGCCAAGGACCCGAACTTCGCACTGGCCTACGTCGGCCTCGCGAACACGTCGGGAACCAACGGCGAATTCATGGACGCGACCGCGCACGCTGTCGCGCTTGCCGACACGGTCAGCGAAGGCGAACGCCATGTGATCCTTGCGCTCGACGCCGGGCTCAAGGGGGACCCCAGCGGCAACCTCAAACACCTCAGCGATCTGGTGAGTCTCTTTCCAAACGACGAACGCGCGCAGAATCAGATCGGCAACCTGTATTTCGGCCGTCAGGAATACACGAGCGCCATTTCGCACTATCTGAAGGCGACTGCAATCAACCCATCGTTCTCCACGCCGTACAATCAGATGGGGTACGCCTACCGCTTCCTCGAGAAGTTCGACGATGCCGAGAAGGCGTTCAAGAAATACACCGAGCTGATTCCGAACGACCCGAATCCGTACGACTCGTACGCGGAGCTGCTGATGAAACGCGGCCGCTTCGACGAATCGATCAAAGCGTACGAGAAGGCGCTGTCGCTCGATCCGAATTTTGTCAATTCGTACATCGGCATTGGCAACGACTACCTCGCGATGGGGAAAACGGATCAGGCGCGCGAAGCGTTCGCCAGGCTCGCGGCCCGCGCGCGGAATACGGGCGAACGGCGCGTCGCGCACTTCTGGAACGCGGCCTCGTACGTCCACGACGGCGCGACCGACAAGGCCCTCAACGAATTGAAGGCCGGTTACGCTATGGCCGAAGCCGAGCATGACCCGGGGACGATGTCGGGCGATCTCGTCCAGATGGGCGACGTGCTACGCGAAGCCAACCGGTTGGACGAAGCGCTCGCGAAGTACTCAGAAGCGGTGAAGATGATCGATGCGTCGCAGCTGCCGGAGCCGGTCAAGGCAGCAACACGACGAAACAATCTCTTCGAGGAAACACGCGTGGCGGTAGCGAAGAACGATCTGGCGACGGCCAAGGCGAAGGCGGCGGAGTACGATCAGCAGATTCAGCCGCGCCGCGCGCCGTTCGAAGTGCGCCAACAGCACGAACTTGCCGGGCTCATCGCGCTGGCCGAAAGGCGCTACGCTGCGGCGGTGGAGGAGCTGGGCCAGGCAAATCAGCGCGATCCGCGCGTGCTCCTGCTCATGGCGCGGGCGTCGCAGGGCGCCGGCAACAACGAACGCGCCGCCGTACTCGCGAACAAAGCCGCCCACTTCAACGAGCTCAGTTTCAATTTCGCGTACGTGAAGAGCAAGGCCGCGCGGTTTGGATCAGCGGCGACTGATTCAGGCGGAGGAAAGCGGGACTGAGCAGCCACCGTAATCCACGACAGCCACCAACAGGAGAAACGGGAGAAACGAGAGCAAATAATATCTCCCGTTTCTCTCGCTTCTCCTGTTCAAGAATCGCAGCGT
>Ga0207701_10000171_pt1 | contig 62631 bp, 34 predicted proteins | sample KBSSwiSSwithPhiX_FD_184294 | JGI IMG/M metagenome (GOLD analysis project Ga0207701, IMG submission 184294) | Switchgrass rhizosphere bulk soil microbial communities from Kellogg Biological Station, Michigan, USA, with PhiX - S5 (SPAdes) (version 2) | ecosystem: Environmental > Terrestrial >... | reverse complement strand
CGATAAACCCCGGTTGGGACTACCTGCTTCAAAATAAGGTGCGTTGTCTTGTTAACGCAGGCGAAGAAACCGAGGCTATTAAACTCCAGATAAAACTTGTTGACAAGAATGCTGACGACCCGGTAAAGTATAAAAGTCTTCTCTCCGATCTCGCAAGGTTATACTGGACCACCAATCATAAAGAGGAAGCGATCGAAGCTGCAAAGAAGGCGAAGAATGTGGGACTGACAAAACTGTTCGAAGATAACGACAGCTCATTTCTCGAAGCGCAGTTAAATAAAAAGTACAAGGCGATGAGAGATAACAGTGAATATATTTCCCATTTGTGGATGGGTTTGGATTACGCTCAGTCGGGCGTGTCGGAGAAGGCGCTGGAGTGCTTCAATAATGCTATTGCACTCAAAGACGTGGCGATTACACTCTTGCTTATGGGACATTATGAATTCCTGAATATTAAATACCTGAGCCTGGCCCTGATGAAAAGAAAAATCAGGATGATGGTTAATTTCTGATCATTATCATTCATCATGAATTGTGAATGCCGTTTGTATTTTAATTGCATTAGTTCTCACGAGCCTCTTACGGGGTTGCGGTCCTTCGTCATCCAACCAGGAGCCGGCTGTTAATAAGATTAATCGGGGACTCAGGCAGCGATCTCGGTTACAGAAGCATCCTTACGTTGATTCCTGACAGGAAAATCGGAATTGTTATTTTGGCGAACCGGGATGAAGCGCCAGTCAGAGCTATCAATAATGTGCTGGACATTTTGCTGGATACATCAAAACAAAAGTGATCACGTTCCCGACTAAATTGGTCGGGCATACTATTTATTTGAAGCATCTTGTGCTTGTTCTCCTGAAAAATCCCTCTAATGTATTTATGCAATGATTCTTTCCAGGAAGCCTGAATGCAGGCACCACAAAAATGAATTGAATGTACAATTGCGTAAAGGTGTTTGCCATGGTTTAATTTATTTACGAACCGTTCCTGACGGAACGATTTCTTTAAAACATAATCCGGCTACCAACAAAATGTTCCGATGGAACATCTTGTTGGAACGCTTTTTTTGAAATTGAGCTGATCAATATGCAATAATAAAACCTGCCAACTATTAAAAAATGGGATTTTTCCCTTGAAAAATTGTCAAAACACCATCTCCAAATCAGATAATGTACAGGTGTTTCGCATCACACCCGGTGAAAAAGTGACACGTTCAACAAAAAGTGTAACATAGATATGACACCTCTTCCGTAGAGGAGTCTGGTCTGAAGAATTGTTCACATTTTAGATTATGTCGTCCCATAGGGACGTTTAATCCGTAGCATCGTACAGATTTTACGAGATTTCGTCCCGAAGGGACGGTTTGTGGATCGGGCTCCCAGGAAATTGAATGTTGGCGACCTGGAATTTCACATCAAATATGAACTGAATGTTCACTGTGTACAGGAATCTGCCATGGCTTCCCTTTCTGACGGAACCTTTGGTTTGTTAATTGCACATTACATTGCCTTATAAATTTTCATTGCTATTGTTCATGTACTGCGCGGAATGCTTTTGAATTACGAGCAACAAATAATCTTTGCATCGTAAATTACCGCGTAACGGGCGGAATGCCCACACCGACGCAAAATGTTGTAATTTCAGTTTGATGTCTTCTACTTGCCAAAATTGTCATCCAATGTGTGTCATTTAATATCCGAATGGAGTTTTTTAAAGTACCGCTGTTCGGTTATGATAAATATCCCGGCGTAATGAAGTAGGTGTAGATGACAGACCATTTTACCGGAAGAAGGAAACAATTTATTTTAATTTCTTCATTATATCATGTCGACTAACCGCCAGCTTGCTGCAATTTTATTCACCGACATTGTGGGTTATTCTGCCATAATGCAGCAGGATGAACATGGGGCAATTCGTCTTGTGAAGCATCACCGGGTGGTTTTAAAGAATGCGGTGGCCGAGCATGAAGGAGATGTGATCGACTACTATGGTGACGGAAGCCTGTGCATTTTTACAAGCATTACACAGGCAATGCAATGTGCTTATAGCATTCAAAAGCAACTTCGTGAAGATCCTGTGGTGCCGCTCCGGATTGGCTTGCACATCGGCGAAGTGGTTTTTGAAGATGGAAAGATAATGGGAGACGGGGTGAATATCGCTTCCCGCATTCAATCACTCGGACAGGCAGGCAGCATCTTGTTTTCAAAAGAAGTTTTTGATAAAATTCGTAGTCATACTGAATTCCATTCTGTTTATCTCGGCAAGTTTTTATTGAAAAACATTTCCGATCCGATGGAGGTTTTTGCACTCACCAACGATGGTTTGACAGTGCCGGCAAAAGGAGAAATTGAAGGAAGAATAAAGGACAGGCCTAACGCAATTCTAACCAGGACACAAAAATGGATCATTTATTCTGCCTTTGCACTTGCGTTACTTATCATTGCCGGTTTCCTGGTTGGATTGTTTAAAAAAAGGCATGTTTTTACAGCCAATGAAAAGTCCATCGCGGTTCTACCGTTTGAAAATATAAGCAATGATTCAATGCAGGAGTATTTCAGCGACGGCATCACAGAGGACATTATTACGCAGCTTTCCAAAATAGCCGATCTGAAAGTTATTTCCCGCACTTCGGTGATGGAATATAAAGGTGTTAAAAGAAATGTCAAAGAGATCGCAAATGAATTGGGTGTGAGAGCCATCCTGGAAGGCAGTGTAAGAAAAGAAGGCGATAAAGTAAGGATAACAGCCCAACTCATCGATGCGAAGACCGATAAACACCTGTGGGGGGAAACTTTTGACCGGAATGCCTCCGAAGTGTTTGCCATCCAAAGCGAGGTCGCGCAGCAAATAATGAATGCACTGAATGTAAAGCTTACAACTGAAGAAGGCAAACGCATCATTGAAAAAGCCACAGATAACGTGGAAGCCTATGATGAATATTTAAGGGCAAAGCAATTACCGTGGTCCCGTCGAATAGAAGCTCTGTTGCATGTGATAAAAAAAGATTCTGCATTTTCCCTGGCATGGGCGGAATTAGCAAGCACTTATTCAAAAATACCCTGGAGAAACCCGAGCGAAAAGCCATACTATGTCAGGAAATCGCTGTACGCAGCGTTAACGGCAGTCGAATACGGACCGGAACGTGCGGAAACGCACATGATACTTGGCGATGTACTCAAAATAAGCACACTTTCACCAGCCCTTGCCATAAGAGAGCTAAAGAAGTCTATTGAGCTCAACCCAAACAATGCTGAAGGGTATGTTTACATGGCTTTTGCCCAAATGGAATTGGACAATTTTACAGAAGCAGAAAAAAATCTTCAAAAAGCAAAATTGCTGGATCCTCGCTCGGGAATCATGCATAGCGCCTGGCTAACTTTCTATCGTTATTCCCGCAATCCTGATATGTTGCTGTCTTACATGACAACAATACGACCGACCAACAACCCGGATTCCATCCCCGGCGCAAGGCTGATGTATTATTTTCTGAAAGATCAGTATGATAGTGTCTTATTATTCAGGAATCACCTGATTTATCAATTGTATATAAATGTCGCCTATACACGCACCGGGCAAATCGAAAAGGCAAAAAGAATTGTTGACTCGCTGGAAAAAGTTTCTCCGACTGACCAGGCATTTCAAATCGGTGTATTATATGCGTGGTTGGGCGAAAAGCAAAAAGCTATCGAAAAACTCAACCTGGCTTACCGTCTTTATGATTATGGACTTATCAGCATCAAGGTGGACAAGATTTTCGATCCTTTACGAGATGAAGAAGGGTTTAAGGAACTGCTTCGGAAAATGGGGCTGGAATAAATTGTAATTCAATTCATTTAACGGTACATCGTCATCTTCGTTTCATTACTATCAGTGGGGCGATTTTTAAGTAACTTCAAACAAGAAGAACTACTTATGCCCTCCTCCCGTCAACTAGCCGCAATAATGTTTACCGATATTGTCGGCTATACGGCGTTGATGGGAACGGATGAACAAAAAGCTTTTGAATTGATAAAAAAAAACAGGGCAATACATAAACAACTCATCAAACAATATCACGGTACGTGGATCAAAGAACTCGGCGACGGCGTGCTGGCAAGTTTTTCCACTGTTACGGATGCCGTGTATTGTGCATCGGCAATTCACCTGGCCTGTGATGCGGTAGACGGTCTTAAATTAAGAATCGGCATTCATCTTGGAGAAGTAGTATTCGAGAACAATGATGTTTTTGGCGACGGCGTAAATATAGCATCAAGATTGCAGGCAATCGCTTCAATTGGAACAACATGGGTCTCAGAATCAGTTTATAAAACCCTTGTGAATAAAAAAGAAGTTACGGCGGAGTTTATACGGGAAGAAACGCTTAAAAATGTTAGCGAACCGGTAAAAGTGTATGCAATTTCTGTAAGAGAATTACCGGCTGCGTTACCAAATATTACCAATGGCCATTTAAAGAGTGGAGTTGTTTGGAAAGCCGGAGGCAAGAAGATCGTTTATTTTGCGGCGGCAGGTGCGTTAGGAATTTTAGCAGCCATTTATTTTTTATTCCTGCATAAACAGGCGCCCAACGGCAGTCTGAATGAACAAGGATCTGAAAAATCCATCGCGGTGCTTCCATTCGTCAATTTGAGCAATGATAAAGAACAGGAATACTTTAGTGATGGCTTAAGCGAAGAGCTCCTGAATCTGTTGGCTAAGATCCCGGGTCTGAAAGTGATCGGCCGAACGTCATCTTTTGCGTTTAAAGGAAAAAACGAAGACCTGAGAACAATAGCTGAAAAACTTGGCGTAGCTCACTTGCTCGAAGGGAGCGTGCGAAAAGACGGGAACAAAATACGTGTAACAACGCAATTAATAAAGGCGGCTGACGGATCACATTTGTGGAGTGAAACGTATGATCGCGATTTGAAAGGAGTTTTTCAACTGCAGGACGAAATTGCCCAGACTGTTGTGCAACAGCTGAAACTTAAACTGCTGGATATTCCTTCCGCAAAAATATCGGGTGCCGGTAATATAGAAGCTTATAATCTTTTGCTACAGGGAAATTATTTTTTTGACAAGCTCGATAAAGTCAACGTAGCAAGGGCGGTTGAATTCTACAACAAAGCATTGTCTATTGATTCTACTGACGCCCGTGCCTGGGGATGCCTGGCGAATGCAATTTCCCGACAGGCGTGGCAGAATTATATTGATCAGAGGGCAGGATACGAAAAAGGCCGGCAGGCAGCCTTGAAAGCAATTGCCCTGGATAGCACGCTGGCCCGCGGCTATATTGAACTTGGCGACATTAAACTCTATCATGATTTTGATTGGCAGGGGGCCGCCGACGCCTACAATAATGCGCTCCGGCTCGAACCTTCAGATGCTGATGCATTAACTGGATTGGGAGACTATAACGAAGTATTGGGTCATTGTAGTGAAGCAGAAGAGTTTTATAGAAAGGCGCTTATATTTAATCCCCTGAAGCCAATTATTTACCTGGATCTGGGAAATGTGTTAACCTGCAATGGCCGCTTTGATGACGCCATCCACTACTTCAGGAAATTACTTGACATTAACCCTCAATATCAACGCGCACACATGTATATAGGAAGAAATTATCTTTTGATGGGTAAACCCCAGATGGCATTAACAGAAATGGAAAAAGAAAACATGGAGAATTTTAAAATCTTTGGACTTGCCCTGGCCTATCATGCTCTTGATCGCAAGAAAGAAGCAGATGAAAAGTTAAAAGTATTTATTGACGCTTACGCAGACGAATGGAGTTACCTGCTTGCGGAGCTTTATTCCTTCCGGGGAGAAAAAGAAAACGCATTGAAATGGCTGGAGATCGCCTTTAATAAAAAAGACAGCTGGTTGTATTGGATAAAGACAGATGCGTTGCTTAAAAATATCCAGGAAGAGGCGCGGTATAAAAACATCCTCAAAAAGCTGAACCTATAATCTATCAAGTATTTATGGCTATGTCCTCTTCCCGTCAACTCGCCGCAATCATGCTTGTCCGCCGAAGCTTTAGCGCAGGCGGGTTTACCGAAATTTGTACGATATGAGTCATTCCCGTCAACTGGCCGCAATCATGTTTACCGATATTGTCGGGTACACCGCCCTAATGGGAAGGGATGAACAAAAAGCATTCGAGTACCTCGACAAAAACAGGCAAATTCAAAAACCAATCATTGAACAACATTCCGGGCATTGGATTAAGGAATTAGGAGATGGAGTTTTGGCAAGTTTCAAGACTGTTTCTGATGCGGTGGCGGCTGCGATAAAAATCCAGGAAGCGTGCAATACAAAAAAAGATTTTCAACTACGCATCGGAATTCATTTGGGTGAAGTGGTTTTTGAAAATGATGACATGTTTGGTGATGGTGTGAATATTGCCGCCCGCATACAAGCCATTGCCGAACCTGGTGGTATTTATATTTCTGAATCCATCTACAACAATATTTCTAACAAGCAGGGAATCCAAACAAGATTTGTTAAACAGGAAGCACTCAAAAATGTAAAGGACCCGGTAAAAATTTACGAGGTCATGATCGAAGGATCCGGGCTGGAACCATCGACCAGGATAATTACTCAATCAAAACCGGGAAATAATCAAGACAAGAGTATTGCCGTGTTGCCTTTTGTCAATATCAGCAATGACCCCGAACAGGAATATTTCAGCGATGGCCTTACTGAAGAGCTTATCACAAACCTTTCGAGGCTGAGAGGAATGAGGGTCGTTTCGCGAACGACTTCGATGTTATACAAGGGCACAAAGAAAAATATTCAAAACATCGGCAATGAAATGGCCGTGAGTTATATCCTGGAAGGAAGTGTCAGAAAAGCCAACGATAATTTGCGGATAAATGCCCAGCTAATCGATGTGGACAATGATAAACACCTGTGGGCGGAAACATACAGGGGAAATATCGGGGATGTTTTTGATATCCAGGAACAGGTATCGAGGCAAATTGTGGATGCATTAAAAATTACGTTGACGCCTGCCGACGACCAGGTATTAGTGAAACGCTCCACGCTAAATCCCGAAGCCTTTGATTGCTATTTGAGAGGAAGGGATTTTTTATATCGCCGCACCAAAAAAAATGTACTGCTTGCCATACAGCTTTTCCAGAGAGCCATTGAGCTTGATCCTCATTATGCAGGCGCCTATGCGGGATTGGGAGAATCGTACGCCACATTTTACCAGGTGTATGAAAAAAAAGAACCCTGGCTTGAGAAATCTATTGAATCAAGTCTCAAAGCACTGGAATTTGATTCGGAATTATCAGAGGCCTATGCTGCTCTCGGTGTGGCTTATTTTAATAAAAATCTTGTGGAGGAAGGACTGGCTGCCGCCCAAAAAGCTATTGCACTCGATCCAAACAGTTATATAGGGTTTTGGATATTGGGCAGATTATATCACCTCTCCGATCGCGACCATGATGCGGCAGAAATGTTTGAAAAAGTTACTGAAATCCATCCGGACTTTTATCCGGCCTATGCCGATTTGCAAATGGTGTATGACCGCCTTGGAGCGACAGATAAAAGTTCGGAATTGGTGACGGCAATGCTTGACAAAATATATCCGCGTTACCTCTCAAAACACCCTGATGATGACCGCGCGCATCTTCACTTCGCTATTTACTGCGCAAAAAACGGCAGGCACCAACAGGCAAGGCAAGAAGCGGCCAAGGCACTTGAATTAAATCCCGAAGATTCTACTATCCTTTATAATGGCGCATGTTTCTATGCCGTAATTGACGAGAAGGAAACTGCGCTCACCTTACTTAAGAGGGCTGTTGAGGCCGGGTTTGAATACTTTGAATGGCTTAAACGCGATCCGGACTTCGATAATATCCGTGAAGAAGAAGAGTTTGTCAAACTACTGAAAAGAAAATAGAACTTTATTACAATAATCGATTAATGTCCCAATCCCGTCAACTCGCCGCAATTATGTTTACCGACATCGTCGGGTACACCGCATTGATGGGAAGTGACGAGCAAAAGGCGTTTGAATACTTAAACAAGAACCGGCAGATACAAAAACCCATTATCGGGCAATACGGTGGTCAATGGATCAAGGAATTGGGCGATGGAGTGCTGGCAAGTTTTACTACAGTATCGGATGCAGTGACAGCCGCAATAAGGATTCAGCAGGCCTGCAATGCTGCTAAAGATTTTCAGCTACGTATCGGAATACATCTTGGGGAAGTCGTTTTTGAAGATGGGGATGTGTTTGGCGATGGTGTCAATGTAGCATCACGGATCCAGGCCAAAGCACCGCCCGGTGGTATCTGGATTTCAGAATCGGTTCATAACAATGTGGTCAATAAACATGATATAATAACAAAGTACATAACCACAGAAAAACTGAAGAATGTAAAAGATCCTGTGCGTATCTATCAGGTGGTTGCAGAAGGAGTACAGGTAGTCAAGACCAAAATTCCTTTGATAAAACCCAAAAGTAATTCGAAAATGATTGTTGGTATTTTAGGACTGATAGGAATGTTAACGGCAATATATTTTATTTATCAGAATTTTTCCGGGGGTAAGAAAGCGGAAACAGTAAGCGAGGAAGCAATTGATAAATCAATCGCTGTATTGCCTTTTGAGGATCTTAGTCCTGAAAAAGATCAGGAATGGCTAGGCGACGGAATAGCGGAAGAAATTATCAACTCCATTACAGCTATAAACGACCTGAAGGTTATTGGTCGCACGTCTTCTTTTCAATACAAGGGGAAAGGCCTCGATGCAAAGGCAATTGGAGAAAAATTGAATGTGGGTACGATACTGGAAGGAAGCATACAGCGTTCGGGAGATGTGTTGCGGATAATCACGAAACTGATAAGGGTAAAGGACAACTTCAGCATGTGGTCGGAGCGCTTTGATAAAAAAGTGCAGGATATTTTTGCAATCCAGGACAGCATAGCGTTCAACATCGTCGAAAAACTAAAACTTACCATTTCAAATGCCGAAAAACCCAGGTTAATCAAAAAAGAAACGAACGGGGATGTCTATACACTGTATCTGAAAAGCCTGCATTTTTATAAAAACATGAGTTTCGAAGAAAGTATTGACTACAATCTCAAGGCAATAAAAATTGATTCCAACTTTGCGCCGTCATATGCTTACGTGGCACTTGCAAAGACGTGGATCATTAACCGTCAACACACCTTTCAAAATGCGGCGGCTGTCCGCGAAGCAAAAGAATATGCGAGCCGGTCAATCCGCCTGGACTCCAATCTTGCCGAAGGATATTCATCCCTTGCCCTGTTGGGCTGGTTGGTGGAGCTTGACTTTGCGGGCGCGAAAATGAATTTTGAAAAATCGCTCCGTCTTAATCCTTCAGCTTCGCTCATCAAAAACAGGTATGGGTATTTCCTTTTATGGATGGGTGAATTTGACAAGGTTTCGGCCCTGGCAAACGACGCTATTAAATCCGATCCGGCTGACTGGAACGGTTACCTGCTCGTCGGCAGCGCGAACATGTACAAGAAAAAATTCCGGGAAGCCGAAGAATATATTACCGAGGGTCATCGGTTATTTCCGGACAGACCTGAATTCGACTTTCTTTCGGTGACCAACAGCCTTTACGCGGAAAACTATGCCCGGGTTATTCAATCAATAAATTCCCTTCGGGTCAAGTACCCAAAAGCGGATCTGGGTGAACTGCTTTCATCATTGTGTCTTGCCTATTATAAAAGAGGAAATCTTTCAGAAAGCAAAGCCGCTCTTGAACAATTAAAACAAGTACCGGAAAACAAAAAAGCAAGCAATTATTTTGGCCTGGGGAGAATTTATGCGCAGTATAAAATGAAAGATTCCTGTTTCAAATACCTGGAAAAATCGATTGACATTCGTGAACCGGCATTCAAAACTCTTAAGATCGATCCGTTCCTTGAACCCGTCCGAAGCGATCCACGCTACACGCAGTTATATAAGGATTATGGATTTGACAGGTACCAATAATTTTTAGCCTTGTTTACACACCGATCTAGTAATTGCCAATAGGCAATAAGCAATTAACAAACTGGCGAAGAAAAACCAAAAACTGATAACTTAAAACCAAACCCGCAGCCGCGACCCAACACCATGACGAACGGCGTAGCAGCATTTTGTTGACTGATCATCCATAAATAAAATTGGTATGAATAATAAATCATACACCCACGGACCGAGCTCGATTCAACTTCTTGGTGAAACTATTGGCGAAAATCTACGGAATACGTGCAGAAATTTTCCCGACCGCGATGCCCTGGTTTCGGTACACCAGGAATACAAAGTTTCTTACAGGCAGTTTTGGGAAGAAGTGACTACAGTCGCCAAAGCATTTCTCGCCCTGGACGTACAACATGGAGACCGGGTCGGCATCTGGTCATCTAACCGTTATGAATGGGTGTTGGTACAATATGCTACTGCACGGATCGGGGCAATCCTTGTAAATATCAACCCGGCTTACAGAACAGCTGAACTTGCGTACGCGTTAAGTCAATCCGGCGTCAGCGTGCTGGTATCAGGACTTGCGTTCAAGGGCAATGATTACAGGACGATGATCAATGAAGTTAAAGTTTTATGCGAGGAACTAAGGCATGTTATCTACCTCGACCACGATTGGAATGCATTCCTCGCCCAGTCAAGATCAATTTCCGATGACGTGCTTGAATCAATAGAAAGTAAATTACAATTTGACGAACCTATCAATATTCAATACACTTCGGGAACTACCGGTTTTCCCAAAGGTGTTACGTTGTCACATTACAACATTTTAAACAACGGATATTTTGTGGGCCAGCGATTACGCTATACCGAAAGAGACCGCGTCTGCATACCCGTTCCATATTATCATTGTTTTGGAATGGTATTGGGCAATCTCGCCTGCACCACCCACGGCGCCTGTATGGTCATCCCTTCCGAAAACTTTGAGCCGCTCAAATCGCTTGAGGCGGTGGAAAAAGAACGGTGCACTTCTCTTTATGGCGTGCCCACGATGTTTATTGCGGAATTGCAATTACCGGAATTTGGGCAGTTTGATCTATCATCTTTGCGTACCGGTATCATGGCCGGGTCGCCCTGCCCAGTCGAGGTGATGAAGAAAGTACAATCGCAAATGCATATGAGTGACGTTGAAATTTGCTATGGTATGACGGAAACCTCGCCTGTGTCGACGCAAACCCGGATTGGCACACCGTTGGCAAAGCAAGTGGGGACAGTCGGTACCATCCAGGATCATCTTGAAATAAAGATTATAGACCCCGATAGCGGGCAGGTCGTTGACCGGAATACACCGGGTGAATTATGTACCCGCGGCTATTCGGTGATGCTGGGATACTGGAACAATGACCAGGCAACGGCGGAAGCTATCGATAGGGGCCGATGGATGCACAGCGGAGACCTTGCAACGATGGACGACGAAGGCTACATTAATATTGTAGGCCGGATTAAGGACATGATACTTCGGGGCGGCGAAAATATCTACCCGAGGGAAATTGAAGAATTTCTCTACACGCATGAAGCCATCGCCGATGTGCAGGTGATCGGCGTTCCCAATGAAAAATATGGCGAAGAGGTAATGGCCTGGGTCAAACTCAAAAACGGTCGCGACTGCACCGTGGAACAACTTCACGAGTTTTGCTCTACACGTATCGCCCATTTTAAGATTCCCCGTCATTGGAAGTTTGTGGATTCATTTCCCATGACCGTCAGCGGCAAAGTACGCAAGGTGGCCATGAGGGAAAAAGCTATCCAGGAATTGGGACTACAGGCGGTAGCCAAAATCAAAACTTCCTGAGCTATTACCCCGCGTCGCTTCGCTTTAATATTGTTATAGTACATCCCCTTGCTTTCCGACAAAACATAACGCGTTTAGAAAATCGGGAATTTTTCCCCACTTCGCACCGTCTTTGAAGATACGTTGCCTGATTAAAAACGCTGATCATTAATATTTTGAAAATTTCTTCCGCCTTTAAATTTTTCTGGCACTGCGTTTGGCTTTCTATAATGTAGAATAACCACCGCAACAATTTTAAAGCTTGAATTATGAAAAAGATTGCACTGGTTGAAAGTAACGCTGGATTTCAGCAAAGACTATTGGAAAGATTTGTCCAGGATAACCTTCCGAGTACCTTTCAAAAACGAAATAAAATTTCCGGGATGGGAACATTCACAGAACAATACAAAGAAATTGAAAGTTGTGCCGCCGAAACACCGGTCAACGGAACGGTAGAGATATTTTTTGAAACAAGCTCACCTGATGCGGTCAGAAGACTGAGTATTCCCGTTATGTCAAGGTTTTTCGTGTTCTGCACAAGAGACGAGGAAGATGAATATAAAGTAGCCTGGACCGGCTCCCTGTCCTGACCGGCCGTCGCTCACCTTTTTAACAGGCCTGTCATCCAATTTATCCTTAATCCTTTGAAAACTTTCACATTTTCTTGTTACCAAAATGGGTACTAACGGCGTCATATATATGGAAAGCACGATTAAAGGGAAGCAAAAACATTTTCGACATGAACAATTCTTTACTCATAAACGCCACCCTCGACCAACCGGGACTGTTGGAAAACCTCGTAGAAAAGCTGGCCCAGCGCCACTCTGATACCGGTTACGGTAAAGCAGTTGTACCCAGGAACTGGAAAGCTGTTGAAACTTCATCTACTGACACATTTGTAAGCGGCACCATTGCAATAAAAGGTGACAATGAAGTAATCAATATGCCTTTTATCACCCGGTTTTTATTTACCTGTATTAAAGAAAAAAAAGACGCATATAAATTAGAATGGAGTTTTTCGCTCTGCTAAAAAAAAAATAAAATGTTAAGTGTTATCGTCATAGGACTGGTGGTCGCAGGCTTTACAGATGCGATCGTAAGAAAGGCAAAGAGTCAACAAAGAGCGTGAAGGCGTGAGCTAATTCAATCGCCGTTACCCTTAATGAAACTATGCATTCCATCGTACCCGGGCACCTCTTCCAGTCTACATACCGCTCCCGGCCGCGAGCATCCAGTTGAATACTTGCGTCCCCTGAATCATGACTGATTAATAATTCGTTCAGGCAAATCTCCCCCTCACCGCTATCTAGCCCGAAGCCGTAAATAAGCAACTCATATTTTTCAAAATTGAACTCACTAAAGGCTGATCGGTTCAGCGCTTTGAATACAACAAACCAGCTGTAATAGTCAATGTGTTTATTCCACGCGTGAATTATCTCTATGTACCTGATTCGTCCATTATCAATATTATTTTTTTTTGGATTTTGTTGCAACGTCCTAATTATCCGTAAATTGAAATACCAAAAAACAACCGCATGAAAAAGCTTCTTAACCAAACCTGGATACTGCTATTGGGATTATTCTTATTCCTCTCATCCAGCCAACTGTTTGCCCAGGTAACAACCGCCACATTAAGTGGTTTTGTAAAAGATTCAAAAGGAGTCGGCATTGGTTCTGCCACAGTAACGGTAGAGTACCCCGACGCCGGTATCAAGCATGTCCTGACGACCAATTCCGATGGCCGGTTTACGCTACCCAATCTACGGGTAGGTGGGCCTTACAAAGTAACAGTTGACCATGTAGGCTATCATTCATCGGGAAATGACGACCTTTTCCTTGAACTGGGTTTGAATAATACTATTGAAGTCTCGCTGGTGGAAAAATCAACAGAACTTAGCGGCGTCACTGTTACAGCGACCGGTGCGAAGATCTTCGATAATAAAAGAACCGGTGCATCCACTAACATCAGCAGAAGCTTAATCAGGGATTTGCCTACCATTAGCCGGTCCGCGGATGACTATATCAGGCTAACACCATCTGCTTCTCCGACGTATAACGGGATGTCTTTTGCCGGACGCAATGGACAATACAACAACTTTTCATTAGATGGTGCGGTCTTTAATAATCCATTTGGGTTGGACGCACCCACGCCCGGGGGTCAAACCAATGCTCAACCCATTTCCCTTGACGCTATCGACCAGATCCAGGTAAACCTGGCACCATATGATGTTACGCAGGCCGGGTTTACGGGTGCCGGTGTAAATACCGTCACGAAATCCGGAAGCAACAATTTTGCAGGTACGGCCTATGTTTTCTATCGTAATGAATCCTTTACCGGAAAAAAGGTTAACAAAAGCAAATTGGTGGTTCCCGACCTCAATCAACTTCAAACAGGCTTTACATTAGGAGGTGCTATTAAAAAGAACAAACTTTATTATTTTGTAAGTATCGAAACCGAGCAGCGACAGGATGAGGCGTCAAGTTATGTAGCACAAAATTCCGGCAACGTAGGTAAAACAAATACTTCCCGGGTACTTGAAGCCGATCTCCAGGCAGTACACGATATTTTAAAACAAAAGTTTAATTATGAAACGGGGCCTTACCAGGGCTTTACACATGATCAGACCAACTATAAATGGCTGGCCAAGTTAGATTGGAATATTAATAGCGTCCACAAACTCTCCTTCACTTACAATGGACTTGATGCAAAAAAAGACAAACCCGCCCACCCCAGCGCCATTCGTCGCCGGGGCCCCGATTTTACTACATTGCAATTCCAGAATTCCGGATATGAAATTGTAAATAAGTTAAACTCCTTTGGCGCGGAACTAAAGTCAAACTTTAGCAGCAATTCAGCAAATAAGCTGAGAGTGGTCTACTCGACGTTCCGCGATAAACGTAACCCTTTTTCTGAACCCTTCCCGGTCATCAATATCACCAAGGCCGGCACTATGTATATTGTGGCAGGTCATGAACCATTTTCTGTCCACAACAGGTTAAACCAGGACGCTTTCCAGGTAACGAACGATTTCAATCTTTATAAAGGGAAACACAACTTCACATTCGGCGCATCTTATGAATCATTTAAGTTTGCGAATTCATTTCAGCTGGTCGCTTATGGAACCACCCTTTTTTCGGATGCCGATATCCAGACATTTAAAGACAGCGTGCCCGTGAGTGGCGCCTATGTTTTTGGCGCTTACCCATTAGACGTAGATGTGGCTAAAGCCAGGACCACGGCTGCTGCAAATCAATGGGCATGGGTTGACTTAGTCGTAGGACAGCTATCTGCTTATGCACAGGATGAATGGCAGGTAAATAGTAAATTCAGGTTTACCTATGGTATTCGCATGGATAAGCCGGTTTATATTATTGATAAAACTTCATTTACCCCGGCAGGCGGAACACCCAGCTCGCCAACCCTGCCAAACAATGATCCACAGGTATTATTTGATAAAGATGGAAAGCCTGTTACCAATGGTGTCGGAAAAGAACTCGACAATACCAAATTACCGACAAGAGCTCCGTTGTTTTCTCCTCGTTTAGGCTTCAACTGGGATGTGAACGGTGATAAGACATTACAGCTCCGGGGTGGCTCGGGCCTGTTCACCGGCCGTTTTCCATTTGTTTGGATAGGTAATCATATTGGAAACCCTTATACTGGTTTTTACAACGTAACACATAAGGATTTTCAATGGCCACAGGTTTGGCGGACTAATATCGGCGCCGATTTTAAAATTCAGTCCGGAACGATATTTACTGTAGATGTTGCATATACCAAAGACATAAATGCGATGATGGTTCGCAATTACAATTTGGGTACACCAACTAGCACGTTGAACAGTGGTACCGGTGATAAAAGAAAAGTTTACAAGGATTCAGATAAGGGCACAAGTGGTCCATTTCCAAACCAAACCTATGTATTTACCAATACCAACGACGGGTATCAATTCAATTTTTCATTGCAGGCACAGCAGTATTTTCCGAAAGGTTTTTTTCTTATGGCTGCTTATAATTATAATATTTCCAAAGATGCCAGCTCTATTTCTGCCGAAATCTCCAGTGACGCTTTTGATCGCAATCCCATCCTGAACAACGCGAATGAAGCCATCGAATCTCATTCATTGTATGGGAATACGCACCGCTTCTTTATTGCCGGCTCAAAAAAATGGGTATATGGAACAGGTAAATGGGGAACCACTGTTTCCATCTTCAGTTCCTGGACTTCAGGTAATCGTTTTGCTTATGTATTTGGCGGAGATATCAATAACGATGGCACGGCTTCTAATGATTTACTTTATGTGCCCACCGATGGTGAAATAGACGCTATGGTGTTTACTCCGTTGACCGATGTATTGGGCAATGTTCAAAGCCCTGCAGCTCAAAAGGCGGCTTTCAAACAATTCATCACGCAGGATGATTATTTAAGCGGTAAAAGAGGCCAGTACACTGAAAAATATGGAGCAGAACAACCGTGGTATAGCCAGGCTGACCTCCGCATTTTGCAGGATTTGTATACTACCCCGGGGAAGAAAAGGAATACGTTACAGTTCAGCATTGACTTGATCAATTTTGGAAACCTGATCAGCAGTGAGTGGGGCGTAAGGGAATACGCCACTACCTCCGGGTACTTTCAGCCAATATCAGTAGCATATAATGGCAACAGCCCGACCTATCAATTCGATCCTTCCCTGACGAGCACCTTCCAGGCAAGTCCTGATCTGCCATCCCGGTGGCAAATGCAGCTGGGTTTGAGGTATATTTTCTGATCTGAAACTTGTTTTTTTATAAAGAGAGTCTCCTTCAAAAAGCCGTTAATGCAGATCGCTTCACTTGTTCGCGATGACGGCTTTTTGAAGGGGGCTTTTTTTACCGGATTTTTCCCGCAATTCACCGACATTTAAAATGGTATTGCCCATATACTATTGCCCTTTTATAATGAAGCTCATAGTTTTACTGTAAAATTTATAATACATGAACGAGACAACTAACTATAAAGATGAAGGCGGAAGCGAAGGGGGAAGCGAACGGTGGGACAGGCCAGGCGAACGCCCCAGGAATGATGGCCATATCTGGACCGGGATTTTCATTTTGGCCATCGGCGGGCTGGCCCTGGCGCGGAGCATGGATGTACCAATGCCGGAATGGCTGTTTACCTGGCAAATGCTGTTGATCGCAATTGGGTTGTTCATCGGTTTTCGAAAAGGATTCAGGGAGGCGGGATGGTTCGTGCCGGTGATTATAGGCGGTTTTTTCCTGGTAAACGAGTTTTTTCTCCAGGGACAAATGCGTCGTCATATCTGGCCGATGATCCTCATCATCGTAGGCGCGTTTTTCATTTTCCGCCCACGAAAGAAGAGATGTTTTCCTTCCGTAAAAAAAAATTCCGGGTTACAAGCTGAAGGCACAGAATCTATAGCCGATGTAAATTATTCGCAGGACGATTTCGTGAACAGCACCAATATTTTCAGCGGAACAAAAAAAGTTGTGCTTTCCAAGAATTTTAAAGGTGGCGAAATTGTGAGTGTCTTTGGCGGTTGCGAGATTGATCTTACCCAGGCTGATATGACCGGTCCGGCAGATCTTGAAGTAACGGCGATTTTTGGCGGAGCGACGCTGATTGTGCCATCTAACTGGGCAATTAATCATTCGGAAACTGTCACCATCTTCGGGGGAATCGGCGATAAGAGAAGGATTGCTCCTTCGCCTGACGCACCATCTAAAACGCTCATCTTAAGAGGCACGATGATCTTTGGAGGAATGGAGATTAAAAGTTATTAGAATGTTGCAGGTTGCCAGTTACAGGTTACCGGTTGTAGAAGACTGAGCCGTGCCTTGCCCGGTAACCGGAAACCTGTAACCTATAACCTGTAACCTGTAACATAAAATCATTAACCTTAACTATAGTATTATGAAATGGTATTTAGCCAAAATAGTCTTTCGGATTATCTGCGGACAAGGTGATCATACCCCGCAGTTTGATGAGCAACTGCGACTCGTGGCAGGCATGAGCAGAGAAGACGCCTTTAAAAGGGCCCTGGAAATGGGTAATAAAGAGCAGGACACCTTTTATAACCGGAAAGAACAATTAGTGCAATGGCAATTCATAAATGTAAGCGAGCTTTACCAGCTCAATGAATTAATTGACGGAGCGGAGTTGTATTCCAGGATTGAAGAAAAGGAAAATGCGGATGCTTACATTTACACGGTGCATCAAAAAGCTTCAAACCTTTTCTTTAACCCTTCCACCCAGTTGCTGCAGATTGCTTAACAAAGTTGTTGATTGTTCCATTTTGATTGGTGGGATTATCCAACGAAGTTGGCACTCAACCTTCAGGCCGTAACATGATTTTACAATCAGCAAAAAAACCGTGAGTTAAATTTCTACAACCACAAATGCCCGCATCGCCTTTCAGAAGAAGAAGATTTTTAATTGCCTTCAGCATTGCCTGGCTGATATTGATGGTAGATCATACCTTGCTGCTTTACTGGCTGGATTTTCCGGTTGCCGCTTCTATCATCGACAGCGGCATCAGCAATACCACCCTGTTGCTTACCTGCCTGCTTGTGATGAATAGCATCCGCTATTATGTTCCCGACGTCGCGCAATATATGAATGTGCTCGCCATGTGTATTATTTTCACCGTGCTGTGGCTGCTCCTCAACAAGTGGCTTTTAACCATTACGCTCGGAGAATATGTAGAATATAGCAGGTTTTTAATCCGCTCGTTGCCCGTTCGTGGGAGTATGGGTTTTCTCATATTGGGTATGACAACGATGATGGTCATCACATGGTTTCACTCACAGGAACTACAGCTAAATGAGCAGAGAAAGGCCGACGCGGAAAAACTTACCAAAGAAGCTGAGTTATTCAAGTTAAGACAACAGCTACAACCACATTTCTTGTTCAACAGCCTGAACTCTATCAATGCCCTGATTGGTTTGCGGCCGCAGGAAGCGAGAAAAATGGTGCAGCAGTTATCTGATTTTTTAAGGGGCACTCTTAAAAAAGAGGAAACGCAATGGGTGAACCTGCAGGAAGAGTTGCAATACCTGCAACTTTACCTGGATATAGAACAAGTGCGCTTTGGCAACCGGCTCTCGACTGAAACTACCGTAGGCGAAGACACAACATCCATGAAATTACCAGCCCTGTTATTACAACCTATTGTTGAGAACGCGATAAAGTTTGGTCTCTACGATACAACCGGGGAAACAGTTATAAGACTTGCAACCAGCAAGCAGAAAGCAGACCTCGTCATTATGGTGAGTAATCCGTTTGACCCTGAAACTTCTTCACCAAAGCAAGGCACAGGATTTGGGCTGAAATCCGTGCAACGAAGACTTTACTTATTATTTGCGCGAACCGACCTGCTTGCCACTGAGGTCAAAGGAAATATTTTTACAACCATCGTTAGAATTCCGCAACTTCATGGAGCAACTGTCGCTGCTGACACAAAAAAAATATAAGAATGAAAATAATAGTTATAGACGACGAAGTTCTTGCGAGAAGTATTGTAAAAGAATACCTCCAAAAACACCCTCAGCTGGAATTGGTAGCAGAATGCGGAGATGGGTTTGAAGGTCTGAAGGCTATTCAGCAGCACGACCCGGATCTTGTATTTCTCGACATTCAAATGCCAAAGATCAGTGGTTTTGAAATGCTGGAACTGATTGAAAAACCACCGGCCGTTATTTTCACAACAGCGTTTGACGAATTTGCCATCAAGGCATTCGAGGCTCATGCCGTAGACTATCTGTTAAAACCATTTAACCAGGAGCGTTTTGACAAAGCGATAGCAAAATGGATGGAGCAACAAAACAAACCTTCTGAAGCAAAAACAGAAGAGTTGCTGGAGACCGCATCCCAGTCGCCGTCGCAGAGTAGCAGGATCGTTGTGAAAAACGGAAGTAAGATCAAGATCATCCCGGTTCATGATATCTTTTTCCTTGAAGCGGCAGATGACTATGTGAAAATTCATACGCAGGAAGGCTATTTCTTAAAAAATAAAACGATGAACCATTTTGAGCAGGTCTTGGACAGGCAGCAGTTTGTCCGTTCTCATCGTTCCTATATTGTCAATGTACAGCAAATCACAAGAATTGATCCGTATGAAAAGGACAACCATGTCGCGATACTGCGCACCGGCGCAAAGGTTCCGGTGAGCAGGGGCGGATATGGAAAGCTGAAGTCGGTGCTGGGGTTGTGAATATTCATTTATTCGCTATAAGGAATTCGGACGGTTTAAAGAGATGAGTCAAAAGTCAGCCTTCGACGAGCCTGTCTGCCGACAGTCGGGCTAAGGCCGCAATTAACCTGGTTGAGAAAAATCTATTTCTTAAAGAAGATTTAACCTATATTTAGAAACCATCATACCTTAACCACATCCATCTTAATTTAAAAATCCCTACCTGGCTATCCGGTCAAAATTTAAACCTGTATTGTCGGAACTTTTGCCTGCCTGGGTTTTAGGGGATAAGTAAGCGATAGCAAATTATTGTCGAAACGTGGTACTTGGTGAATTGATGCTATTATTTTTTGCATAATGTCCTAATTTTAATATACCTTCTTTGTGAATCCTCATTTCGTGCTCCCACCCTGATAACCAGAAGGGCAATATTCACACAACCACTTTGCATACAAAAATGAATTTCTTTACTATTAATATCAACAAAATGAAAAATGTATCCAAACTGGGTTGGTTGATCGTCTTTGTTTTTGTTTCGGCTTTGATCAATCCCGTTACATCCCAGGACGTTAAAAAAGAGCTTGACGAATTTGCGAAAAAGTTTGAAACCGCTTATAACAAAAAAGATGACAAGGCCTTAAAAATGATGTACACAGATAATGCCGTGAGAACTGATCCGGATGGAACTGTCACTTCTGGCAATGATAACATTCTTATGAAACTTACCGAATCCTGGCCAACAGCAAAGCTGACCCTGACTATTAAACAGGATAAAGTTGAGCCGCAGTCTGACGGAACCGTTATTACCCGGGGAACGTATACCGTAATGGGCACAACTAATGCGGGCGAAATGATAAATGTCGGCGGAGCTTATACCAATACTGTGGTCAAAGAAAGTGGAACCTGGAAAATTTCCAAAAGCGTTTTGGCGAACTTATAAACCTTTTGCAGCCAACAAAATAAAGCTGACGGGGAACAAATCAGAATCAATAACTAAATGTATTTAATTTGGAAACTTTAAACAAGCTGCTTGCCATTGACATCAACTTCATCATCATCGGGCTGATTGTAGTTTTTTATACAATGGAAAACATCTTTACCACCCAATTTCGCTTCAATGGAATGCCGAATCATTTGCTTCAAAACATCCTATTCCAGGTAGCGTTTTACATGGCAAATCTATTGTGGGCTTTTGTCACTGTTTTCACTATCGAATGGTTGAATAAACACGAAATAGGCCTGTTTTACCTCGTCACTGTTCCATTGTGGCTCAAACTGGCCCTGGGTGTGATGATGTTTGATTTTGTCAATTACTGGTTTCACCGCACCGCACATCGCATTCCTTTGTTATGGCGTTTTCACCGCGTGCATCATAGTGATACCCGGATGGATGCTTCGACCAACCTTCGCGCCCATCCTATTGAACTCGCTGTTTATTTCGGGACCTCCAACATAGTTGCCGCAGCCATTTTTGGTTTAGACCTTTTGTCGCTCGGGTTATTCTTCCTGATCATAACACCTTATGTTTTCCTGGAACACTCCAACATCAAATTTCCCGTCTGGCTGGATAAGACATTGGGGCTTGTTTTTACCACACCCAATATGCACAAAGTGCATCATGAACAGGACCAGTATTATACAGATTCCAATTACTCCGACATCTTTATCATTTGGGACAGAATTTTCGGTACTTTCAAATACAAACCACCGTCCGAAATTAAGTTCGGATTGAAGGAGTTTGAAGAACACGGGAAACAAGGATTCTGGTACCTGATCAGGAGTCCCTTCATGAATTTTAAGCGAATCTCTTCGGCAGAATTGAAAAAGGAAAAAGGACCGTCATGATGCGTTTCATTTTGTTGTTTATTCCAACTGTATTTCTCGCCTGCATGGATCGATCCACAACCGGAAAAGGCAAACAACTTGCAGGCATGTATAAACTTTACAGCATCGAAGTACAGGATTCAACGGGTAAATATCATCATGAGTGGGCCAGTGATGGCACGGGATACATCATTTACGACGGCCAGGGACATATGGCCGTGCATATTACTCCTAAAACATATAAAGAATACAATTGGGTATTATCCGAAAATGAAACTCTTTATCCCGCAAAAGTCAAAGCCGCCCTTGACAGCATGACCGTTGACGAACTGAAGGCAGCTTTACAGGAATTTGTTTCAAATTATGTTTATGTGGCCACGTATTCAGCTTCTGATTCCGCGGGGTTTGTTGTACACAACCGGTTATCTCATACCATTCCTTCTTCCTGGAACACAACGGTAAAGCGAAGATTCATTTTTCACGGTGACACTTTGGAGCTGCATAATGATGTTGACAAAAGAAGATTGATATGGATAAAGCAAAAATGAATCCGCAAACTGATTTATATGAAAGCTAAATCTATCAAAGGAGGATCGGCGGCCGAAATCCAATTCGCATTACAACAAAGTATGGCTGATGGGTTCAAGCCGACACTGGGAATTGTGTTTATATCCATCAAACAAGACAGGAAAGCCATTTGCGAATTATTGCATAAAGAAGTTATCGATATCATGGGAGCGACTTCCTGCGGCGAATTTATCGACGGTTACCAGGGTGAAGGATCCATTGTTATTTTATTATTGGATCTGCAAAGAGATGCCTATACAATCTTATTTGAAAATATAGACGATAGTTCTTTAGAAGACGCGGCTGCAAGAGTAGCTGAATCCGCTTTAAAGAAATTCAGACGACCCGGTTTCATACTTTGCAGTACCGGCATATCGCAAAAAGGCGAATATTTAAATGGAGAAATATTAATATCGAAAATTGAAGAGATTATTGGTCCCGAAGTCAATATTTTCGGTGGCATGGCCGGCGATGATTATACTGTCTCCGGAACCTGGGTTTTTACATATGATCAATCCAGTGACAATGCTATAGCGGCGCTGGTGCTCGACGAAGATAAGGTCAGTTTACAGGGCATGGCCGTTTCGGGGTGGAAACCGCTTGGCATTTCACGAACAGTTACAAAAAGTGAAGGTGGATGGATTTATACCATCGATGACCAGCCCGCGGTTGACATGTACATGAAATACCTTGGATTGGCACCCACGACCAGTACGGACAAATATCAAATTTTTGAAGGCGTCGGCGTACATTACCCGTTCCAGGTTGAAAGACCCAAAGGCGAACCGGTATTAAGAACGCCGATGGCCGTGGACCGGAATAAAAATGCATTGATGTGCGACTTTGATATTCCACAGGGAACAAAGCTGCGATTTTCAATGCCCCCTGACTTTGACATCGTTGAAACTGTTATTAACAAAGCCAATGAATTAAAGAATACAACCGCCGCGGATGCGGAAGCATTGCTGATATTTTCCTGCGCAGGCAGGCTAAGTGCACTGGGTCCAATGGCCAATGCCGAAAATGAAGGCTTGCATGGAGTCTGGAAAGCGCCGATGGCAGGTTTTTTTACTTATGGTGAATTTGGAAAAGCGATAAACGGAAAACAGGAATTTCATTCGACGACCTGTTGCTGGGTTGCACTGAAGGAAAAGTAAAGTCTTTTAAAACTATACCTGGGCCCGGTAAATGAATGGAGAAATCGAAAAATATGATCCGATATTATTTTTGAACCACATAGGACATAGAACACATAAGAAATGCACATAGCTATGTGTATTCTATGTTTCCTATGTCCTACCTGCCTGCTGCGCCTTTGCGAAGCGTCGGCGAAGCAAGGCCGGTAGGCGGATGTGGTTCCATGTTATGGTTGCATAAACAGGCAATTAATTAGAAGAAGAGAAATGAAAGCAAAATCAATTAAAGGAAGAACGCGGGACGAAATTCAAATAGCATTACGGCAAAGCATGAACGATGGCTTCAAACCAACGCTGGCTATCGTCTTTCTTTCGGTTAGCCAGGACAGGCAAGCTGTCTGCAAAGTATTAAGCGACGCCGGTATCAAAATATTCGGTGCCACAACCAACGGAGAATTTTGATGAGTGTGGAAGGTGCCAATGGCCGGTATGTTCTCGAATGCTGAGCTGGGGAGGGCGATGAATGGCAATCTCGAAATGTATAACCTGACCAGTTGTTGTGTGGCATTGAAAGAAAAATAATATCACCTCAATGAGATTCATAATAAGATGAATATTGCAAAAAAATCCTTTGCTGCAACAATGCTATTAACTTGTTCTGTCGTGACCGCCCAGGTTCAGGTTAGCAAAGAACCGATGCATAAAAAAGTTCTGGAGAATAAATTCATCAGGTTGATGAACGTGTGGCTTCAGCCAGGTGATACGACCATGTTTCATATTCATTCCACTCCTTCTGTTTTTCTTCACTTCAGCAATGCCATGATGTCGACCCAGTTGAAAGGACAGGGCTGGGTAATTGATCGAACGGTGCCCGGGTATGCCTGGTATCGTTCTTTTACACCGGATTCAATGGTGCACCGTGTCAGTAATGGAGATACGGTTCCGATCCACGTTATCGATGTAGAAATACTTTCATCTTATAAGACGGGTAGCCCCGCAAAACCTTTACCATTTACCGTGTTGTTTAATGAGGAGAAAGCGATTGCATACAGACTGACAAATGCCGCATTTAACAATGAAAAAATCAGTAACCGGGGACCTATGATTGCAGAACTTGTGGCGGGAGACCCTGCTTACCATGTAGACGCCACAACTAATAAATCAACTCAAATCAAAGCAGGTGATTATTTTTATATTGAGCCGGGCGCCAGTTTTTATGTAAGGATTACAGGAAAAGAAGCCAACATGGTCCTTTTTGAAATTAAGTAACCCCAACACTTTGACATCTAAGACTGTGAAAACATCATGAGCCCTCATTTAAAAACGATACAGGATCTTATTCAGCAAAATGACAGGCTCAGTCCTGGAGAAAAAGAAATGCTATTAAAATCCCTGAGTGATGCGGCGAAAGAATTTTCCATCACCGAGTTCAAACTGGAGCGAACTGAAAAAGTGAAGAAAACCACGGGCATTCTTTTGGAAGAAACCATTTCAGAGCTCGAACAAAAAAGAAAGGCGGTTGAGGCGCAAAACCGTGAGTTGGAAATCGAAGCTTCACTCGAACGGGTGAGAGCAAAAGTGATGGCTATGACCGTTTCAAAAGATTTGAATCAAACTTCATTGGTTTTTGGGGAGCAATTAAGAAAACTGGATATTGACTGGCAGTTCTCGTATTTCTGGTTAGTAGATGAACCAAAAAATGAAAATGTATTCTGGATCACATGGCCTGACTACAAAACAAGTTTTAGCTCGTATACAATGGCAGAGGCCGAAGAATTGTATAATGATTGCCTCATTTCGTGGCGTGCTGGTGTAAAAATTCATGATAATTATATACCCCCTGCGGAGGTCCAGGCCTGGCTTGACACATTTGAACGTATCACCGATGATGCGGGCGGGGAGGCAAAAAAAATAATGGTGAAGAAAACGTTCCCGGACGGCGTTTTCTATTATGATGCCATGATGAAATATGGTTCTTTTGGCATTTGCATCTCCAAGCCTGCGACGGAAGAGGAAAAAAAGATCCAATGCAGGTTTGCCATAGAATTTGAAAGAGCTTATACACGTTTCCTCGATCTGAAACATGCGGAGGCGCAGGCAAGAGAAGCCACCATTGAAGCAGCACTGGAAAAAGTTCGCGGCAAAGCGATGGCGATGCACAACAGCAATGATCTCTCTGTTACGGCTGCCCTGGTATTTACCGAGCTGAGAAAACTGGGAATTGATCCTGTTCGTTGTGGAGTGAGTTTACAATCAAGAGAATCCCGAAAAAACCTGCTCTATTATTCCATTCCCTCTGCTGATGGTGACAATCTTTCCTTAGCCGGTTCAGCCCTGCTGGCAAACCATCCGGTGTTATCCGATATATACGATTGCTGGATACAGGGGAAAGAGTATTTTCCAGTTTTAAGGGGGGAGTCGTTAATTAGCTATTATCAAACCTTACGAGAGGTCGGTTTTGATGTACCTGGCTCGCCAGTCGGGCACGTACAGTATGGATACTACTTGCCCTTTTCAGAGGGTATGTTTTATGGATGGTCTGAAAAACCATATAGTGAAACAGAAATAAAACTGCTGAAACGATTTGCTTCCGTTATTGATCTGACTTTCCGTCGCTATATTGAATTGCAAAAATCAGAAGGCAATGCCAGGGAGGCCGTGAAGCAAGCGGCCCTCGATCGTGTTCGTGCAGAAATTGCTTCTATGCGAACCACCGGTGACCTGGATAGAATCACTCCATTGATTTGGAATGAATTGAAAATACTCGGTATTCCATTTATACGTTGCGGTGTCTTTATTATGGATGAGGAGCAAAAACTTATTCATACATTCCTGTCAACACCAGAAGGGAAAGCCATTGCAGCTTTCCACCTGTCTTACAACACACCCGGGCATTTTGGGGAAGTGCTCGAACACTGGCGTGGGAAAATGATTTATGTCAGCCGCTGGAGCGAAGAGGATTTTACAAGTATCGCAAATATTCTCGTTCAGCAGGGGGCTATTGCCGCGAGCAAACAATACCTGGACACCTTACCAAAAGGCGGGTTTTTTCTTCATTTCCTTCCCTTCCTGCAGGGTATGTTCTATGTAGGGAATTCAACTCAATTAGGCGAGGATGACATAAAATTGATTCAGCACGTTGCTGATGCATTCTCCACTGCGTATGCCCGCTATGAAGATTTTAATAACCTTGAAGAAGCAAAGGGCATCGTTGAAAAAACATTGAATGAACTAAAATCCACGCAATCACAACTTATCCAATCAGAAAAAATGGCATCTCTTGGAGAGCTCACAGCAGGAATTGCCCATGAGATACAGAATCCATTGAATTTCGTGAATAATTTTTCCGAAGTGAACGGAGAGCTGATTGATGAAATGAAAGAGCAACTGGCAATTGGCAACGGGCAACTGGCAGTAGAAATTGCCGATGACATCAAACAAAACCTGGAAAAAATAAACCACCACGGCAAGAGGGCTGAAGCCATCGTAAAAGGAATGTTGCAACACAGCCGTACCGGTTCAGGACAAAAGGAACCGACGAATATCAATGATCTTGCAGATGAATATTTAAGACTGGCATTTCACGGGCTGCGGGCTAAGGAAAAGTCTTTTAATGCAAAGTTTGAAACGGATTTTGATGCATCCATTGAAAACATCAACGTAATACCGCAGGATATTGGCAGGGTTTTTCTTAATTTGATCAACAATGCCTTTTTTGCGGTGAATGAAAAGCAGAAACAGAATATTCCGGGTTATGAACCTACAATCGCGATAAGGACCAGGAGGGCCGGAGAAAAGATTGAGATCAACTTTGCCGATAATGGTATTGGCATCCCTCAAAAAGTACAGGACAAAATTTTTCAGCCTTTTTTCACCACGAAACCAACTGGTAGCGGAACAGGTCTTGGTTTGTCAATCAGCTATGATATTGTCAGGGCGCATGGAGGAGGATTAACCGTGAATTCAAGAGAAGGAGAAGGCACAGAGTTTGTTGTCCGCCTGCCCATTTCACAAGGATAATCTGTAACCTGTGGATCGGGAATATTCTGCTGATGCATCCGATTTTCCGCGCAGCAATCGTTTTTAATCATGTTATTCTTATAAAACTCAGTTTAGGTCATCAAACTTGATGAATCAACAACTTCAAAATGACCGATGAAGACTCCATCCTGTTTTTACAAGCTCAATCTGATTCCTGAAATATGTATTTGAAACAATTTATAAAAGCAGTGATATTCTTTTTTGCATTAGTGCCTGCAGCCTTTGCACAAGTCAGCTACATTGACAGTATAAAAAATGCAATACGAATAAGTAAAAACGATACCGACAAACTAGTTCTGTATTCGAAGCTTTCCGTCACTTATTCAGCAGAACGCTACGATAGTGCGCTAATTTCTTCTCAACAATATTATCAACTTGCAAAGGGACTTAATTACAAATTGGACGAGGCATATGCATTGGACAATGTCGGGTACAATATGTTCCATGTTAGTAATCCAAAATCGCTTCAATTTTTGCTTGAAGGAGTCAGAATTGCCGAAGATCCTGAAATTGAGAAACTCGTTCTCCCCGAAAAATATTGGAATGAGGCAGTTTATTATGATACGAACGCATTGCCTAAAAATCTAAAAAAACCGCTAAACGTCCGGCTGCAAACCCTGGCCAGCCTCTACCAGGACGTCGGTCATGTGTATGGAAACGATTATGGAGACCAGCAAAAACAACTCCTGTACTATTTCAAGGCGGTACGGGTTGCTGAAACTGTGAACGATAACTATTCTGTAATCTTAAATTATAACACCATCGCCAGCGTCTATTTTGTCTTAAGCAGCATGGATTCCGCTTTAATTTACGCCCAAAAAGCTTACGACCTGGCGGTATCTTCCCGGTTAACAAACTTATCCTTTCATACGTACCAAATATTGGGGAGTATTCATCTTGCAAAGAAAAACTATCCGCTCGCCAAATATTTTGCTGAAAAGTGCGTCAATGACGGCGTAAAGCATAACCTGATTAATACAAGAATCGTTGACGCCAAACTGGTATTATCAGATTGTTATTTTGCACAAAAAAACATCGATTCGAGTTTCTATTATGCACAAAGCGCCTTCCAGACGGCAAAACAGACTAACTCTCCGGACGCCCTGCTTTCTTCCGCTGAAGCACTTGCAAAACTCTACAAATCCGTTAACAACGTAGATAGCTCGTTCAAATACCTGCAGCTGGCATATGGCCTGAAGGATAGTGTCCACAGTTCAGAAAAAATCAAGCAGATTCAAAGGCTGGATTTTGAAGAGCAGGAGAAACAGAAAGAGCTGGAGGCTTCGCAGCAAAAATATCAGGCACAATTAAAGGTGTACCTCCTGATCGGCGGCCTGGTAGCATTATTGATAATTGCAGGCATTCTTTTAAGGAATATCAGGAATAAACAAAAAGCATTTAGACTTCTTCAGAAACAAAAGATCGAAACGGACAACCAGAAAGCAAAAGCTGAACGGACTTTGGACGAACTACGATCCACCCAATCGCAACTGATCCAATCAGAAAAAATGGCTTCGTTAGGAGAACTTACTGCCGGTATCGCACATGAGATACAGAATCCTCTGAATTTTGTCAATAATTTTTCAGAAGTAAATAGTGAATTGATCGCGGAACTGAAAACAGAACAGGCAAAAGCAAAAAATGAGCAGGATGGAAACCGCCACCAGGAATTGCTAGACGATATTGCTCAAAATCTTGAAAAAATTAATCTACATGGAAAAAGAGCCGACGCTATTGTAAAAGCCATGTTGCAGCACACCCGCGTGGGTGCCGGGCAAAAAGAACCGACAAATATCAATGACCTGGCGGATGAATATTTAAGATTAGCATACCACGGTCTTCGTGCAAAGGAAAAATCCTTTAATGCAAAGATTGACACTGATTTCGACCCCACTATTGAAAAGGTAAATGTGGTACAACAGGATATCGGCCGCGTGTTGCTTAATTTGATCAGCAACGCATTTTATGCTGTAAGTGAAAAGCAACAACAAAATATTCCCGGCTATGAACCAAAAATCAAATTAATGACTAAAAACGCTGGCAATAAGATCGAGATTACGGTTACAGATAATGGCATTGGTATTTCGCAAAAAATACTGGACAAAATATTCCAGCCATTTTTTACCACTAAGCCAACCGGGCAAGGGACCGGTTTGGGATTGAGCCTGAGTTATGATATTGTAAAAGCGCATGGTGGTGAAGTACAGCTGAAAAGTAAGGAAGGTGAAGGAAGTGAGTTTATTATTCAGTTGCCAGTTGTCTGAATCACGGATTAAAAGATTAAAGGATTACACTGATTTTGATAATATCAGACTTCAAATTTTTTGACCTTTGATAAGAATTGTATGAATATCTGTTTCCGGAAAATATGTTTTACAGAGCAATAATTCGTCTCTACCCTCATAAACTTGATCCTTTTAATCCGTGCAGATCCCAGCCTGACCACAGGGAGGCGTTTCAGACAATTTATGATATTCTAAAATTTCATAGCGGTAAAATAACAGCGTAGCCAGACACCAGAGTCGGCCTAAGAGGTTTATTATTTAATTGTCCATAAAGTAATTGACCAGATGAGATGTGCGTATATCTTCGTTCTTGTTGTTGGGTGGACAAATTGCCCGGCGCAAACAACAACCAGGATTGACAGCTTACGGCGGGAACTACTAAAGACCAAAGAAGACACCAGCAAGGTGCTCATTATGCTGGACCTGAGATCTCAGTACGATCTGATAAATATTGACTCCACCTTTTTCTACAGCGAACAGGCAATGCGCCTGGCTGAGCGTGTTTCATTTTCCAGAGGATATGTGCGCGCCCTGTACGCTGTTGGAAGCGCATACCGGCGAATGGGTGAAATTCCTAAAGGGCTGGAATCAATTTACAAGGGATTACAAATTGCAAAAGATGACAAGGACTCATCCGAACTTGCATCGGGTTATAATAACCTTGGACTGATTTACTTCGACCTGGATGAGTACGTGGCTTCAATCAAAAATTTTCAAATAGCATTAAAGTTTAATGGTACCAATCACGATAAACCTCAAGAGGTATATCTTTTGATGCGGATTGCGTACGCTTACAGCAAAAATAGTCAATTGAATTCCGCTTCGGCATATACGCAAAGGGCGCTTGAAAACTGGAGTCTGTTAAACCCTTCAGACGCTTTTAATGCCCTGTTTTTTGAAGTCATTGGGGAAATCCAATTTCAATTAAACAACCGTAGTCATGCATTTGATTACCTCCAAAAGAGCATCCGCATAAATCAAAGAAACAATTACCTGTTAACAGGAGCCATTGCCCATATTGTTATCGCCGGATTTTACAGGGCAACCGGCAATACTGACTCGGCCATTTTCCACGCAAAGCTGGGCCTTGCAGAAGCCCGGGCTTTTGGCGTTAAAAAAAGAGTCCTGGAGGCAAGCAGCTTATTGGCCGAACTATATGAATCCAGGGACCTCAAAGAGGCTATCTACTATCGCAAAGTATATGATACGGCAAATGAAGAGTTGTACGGGAGACGAAAGGTCCAGGAATTACAAAAGATACTGAACGCCGAGCAGGAACGTCAACGGGAAAATGAACTGCAGAAGATAGCCTACCAGAATAAAACCAGGCAGTACGGCCTTTTGTCCGGATTAATATTAATCTCAATAATCGCTTTCCTCTTTTATCGAAATAACCGTCAGAAACAAAAAGCAAATGTTATTTTACACAAACAAAAGGAAAAAATAGAAAGTACATTACAAGAACTGAATTCCACGCAGGCCCAACTCATCCACAGCGAAAAAATGGCTTCATTGGGAGAACTCACTGCCGGCATTGCACATGAAATACAAAACCCTTTGAACTTCGTCAATAATTTTTCTGATGTGAATAAGGAGTTGCTTACAGAAATGAACACAGAAATTGAAAAAGGAAATTATGATGAGGTGAAAGCAATAGCAAAAGATGTAACAGAAAACGAAGAAAAAATAAATCATCACGGTAAAAGAGCTGATTCTATTGTAAAAGGAATGTTACAACATAGCCGCAGCAGCAGTGGCGTAAAAGAACCAATTGCTATCAATGCATTAGCGGATGAGTATCTGCGTCTCTCCTATCATGGGTTTCGTGCCAAGGATAAGGATTTCAATGCTACAATGAAAATGGATTTTGATGAAACCATCGGCAAGATCAATATTATTCCCCAGGAGATGGGTAGAGTGTTATTAAATCTATACAACAATGCTTTTTATACGGTGAATGAAAAGAAAAAACGCCAAGCAAAGAATTACCAGCCTGTTGTTTCTGTAAAAACACAAAAGGTCGGCGATAAAGTTTTGATTTCGGTGAAGGATAACGGCGATGGTATTCCGCCAAAACTAGCTGACAAAATCTTTCAACCCTTCTTTTCTACCAAGCCTACCGGGCAGGGAACAGGATTGGGTTTATCACTGAGTTATGATATCATGAAAACACATGGTGGTGAAATTGTTGTGACTACCCATGAGGGCATTGGCTCGGAGTTTATTCTGAAACTTCCCGTGGCAAACAATGTGTAAATTCATTGTCATGAAAAGATGTGTGCTTGTTCCATTGATTGTGGGTATCTCCGGTTCTCTCATTCTTTCCGCCCAACCGCGTACCATTGGCGCTTCAGTGATCGATAGCCTGAAACACGAGGTGGAAATAACGGGCAACGATACGATGCGATACACACAATTGACGCTATTGGCACAGGCATACGTGGAAACAAACCCTGACAGTTCCTACTATTATTCCAGGAATGCCCTTGAGATTATCAGGAGGTTAAAAATAAATTTGGCGGAAGCCTACACACTTGGCGGAATGGGATATGCACTGCAAAACTTGGGAAACTATCCCGCTTCACTGAAGACCTTTTTGTCTGCGATAAAAATTGCCAGCGACGCGGAAAACGGGAAAAACATCCCACCTCCCAAATATCTTAAAATGTTGGGGCTGAATCCTGAAGTACCCGGACCAGTATTGCGAATCGGCACGTTGGGGTTTCTGCACCAGTTTACCGGGATTCTTTACGAAAATGCCAATGACTTCGAAAAAGAGCTCGATCATTTAAGATATTCCCGCCAATGTTACGAGGAAATCAAGGACACATTTAATCTCAGTACATTGTATTATATCCTGGGAAGGGTCTACCTGTCGTTACAAAAAAATGACTCGGCCTTCATGTTTTTGCAAAAAGCATACGATTACACTTTGCAAACGGGAAACAGTCCCTCAGGTGTATTATTAACACTGGGAAAATATTACGTGGCGACAGGACACGATCAACAGGCTGTTGATTATCTCAGGAGCGCATTATTAGAAAGTCATAAAGTAAATTACTCGCGCGGCGTGATCGCGTCAAGCCTTTTGTTGTCTTCTCTTTGCAGGAAACAGCAGCGGCTGGATTCAAGTCTATATTTTGCCAATTCTGCGCTTGCATTAGCGCAGCAGATGAAGGCTCCCGATCTCTTACTAAGGTCCTGGTCCGAGCTCGTTTCTTTTTACAGTACTGTAAATGGAAGCGACAGTATTGCGAAATACCAGGCGCTGATCATTCAACTCAAAGACAGTCTTTTTAATTCAAAACAAACCCAGGAATTTCAGAATATCAACTTTGACGAGCAACAGCGCCAACGTGACATGGAAATCGTTCGAAAGGCATACAGGGACCGGTTGCAGAAATACGGGCTGCTTGCCGGCCTGGTTGGCTTTTTTTTAATTGCAATTATTTTATGGCGAAACAACCGGAATAAACAAAAGGCTTATGCCATGCTTATCAGGCAAAAGCAGGAGACAGATTTTCAAAAAGCAAAGGTGGAACAAACACTCGATGAACTCAGGTCGACCCAGGCCCTACTCATCCAGTCTGAAAAGATGGCGTCGCTCGGAGAACTTACTGCAGGCATCGCCCATGAAATTCAGAATCCGTTAAACTTCGTTACCAACTTTTCCGAAGTAAACAAAGAGCTGTTCGCCGAATTAAAAACCGAGCTTAAAAAAGGCAACTTCGAAGAAGCGAATGCAATTGCAGACAATATCGAAAGCAATGAAGAAAAAATAAACCATCACGGTAAAAGAGCAGACGCGATTGTGAAAAACATGATCCAGCATTCAAGAGCTACCGCGGGGGTTAAAGAGTTCACTGACATTAACAAACTGGCCGATGAATACCTGAGATTGGCCTATCATGGGCTGAGGGCAAAAGACAAGTTATTTAACTCCGATATTGAAACAGATTTTGACCCTGCAATCAGCAAGTTAAATATAGTCCCGCAGGATATAGGACGTGTGCTGCTGAATTTGATTAACAATGCATTTTATGCAGTGAATGAAAAACAAAAGCAAAATATTCCCCGTTACGAACCCATTGTTACGGTTAGTACAAAAAAGAGTGATGGAAAAGTTGAGATCGTCGTGACAGATAATGGCAATGGCATTCCACAAAAAATATTGGATAAAATATTTCAGCCTTTCTTTACTACAAAGCCCACAGGACAAGGGACGGGACTGGGCCTCAGTTTGGCTTATGACATAATTACAAAAGGCTATGGCGGAGAGATAATAGTGAATACGAAAGAAAATGAAGGAACAGAATTTACAATTGTTTTACCAACTTAGGCCATACCATTTCGTAGCCCCCAGGCGGGGAACAGGATTCGGATTGAGTTTAAGTGATAACACCATTAAGGCACATGGCGGTGTGATAAAAGTGGAAACGAAGTAAGAAGAGTGTACGAAGTTTAAAGTTCAGCTGCCACTGCCGGGATGAAAAAAATATTAATTTTCGCTAACATTCAATAGACCACTTGCAATAAATAAATAGCCCCAGTTTACAAACTGAGAAATAAAAATGGACAAATTGACAAGTTTGGTATGCAGGCATTTTTTACGGGGTGTTCATTTGCTCACTGCAGTCTTTTTAGTTATCGCCTGTTCCCGCCAAAATTCCGATCACCATAAGATTAGTAGAAAAGAAGAGCGGCAAAGAGAACCTGTTCCATTTCCGGCAAAGAAACCCCATGTTACGCTACTTGACACTTGTCCTCCTCCCATTGTAATTCATATTCCTCAAAATGAAGATGAACACGCCGCAATAAAATCGAGTGATGGAACACTCATTCGGCTATTTCGCCCAAAAACGTCTGCGGCAGGTTTTTCTGTACCCATGCAAAAATTTACCGCCAGGAATGGCCTTGCACACAACCATGTATCCAGCGGCCATATGGATAAAAAGGGAAATCTCTGGTTTTCAACATATGGCGGTGGAGTAAGCCGATATGATGGTAAATCGTTTACAAATCTTACCAACATTCCGGGACTATCCAATAATGTTTCCAGTATCTGTGAAGATAAAGGCGGTAATATTTGGTTTGGAACCTACGACAATGGTGTATGCAGGTATGACGGTAAAACAATAAAGAATTTTACCACGACCCAGGGATTAGCGGATAACTTGGTATGGGGAATGACAGAAGATAATATGGGAAACCTGTGGATTGCAACTCCGAATGGAGCATCGCGGCTGGATCTAAATACAGAATCGATCAAGACTTACACCACTGCCGATGGCTTGCCTCACAACTTTATATTTAGCATTTCCCGGGATAAATCAGGAAACATTTGGCTGGGCACCCTCGGAAGCGGTGCCAGTTGCTACGATGGTAAATCATTTACAAATTATACATCATCCGATGGGTTGGCAAATAATTTCATTGGCTGCATATATAATGACAACGAAGGAAGGCTTTGGCTCGGCAATGACAGTTGCAAGGTATCGTGGATAGATAGTAAGGTCATTCGCAATAACCAAAAGGCTCGCTTTATGAATTGCGAAGTCACCGAAGGGAAAGCCGACCAGCGGGTACAATCAATCACAGAAGACAAAAATGGAAACCTATGGTTTGGGACCGCCCATGGAGCCTATCACTTAAGCCATGATAAGAGGTTGGCCCCTGCAAAGAACAGCTTTATTGCCGTCACCACCAAACAAGGGCTGCCACATAACAATGTCATTGGCATAATTGAGGATAAAAGCGGTAATATTTGGTTTTGCATGGATGATGGCGGCGTGGCACGGTTAGACTGGAATTTGAGCTTCATAACTAATTTGACCATAAATGATGAACTACCAAGCAACAAAATCCTTAAATGTTATGAAGACCGACAGCAAAATCTATGGATTGGAACAGACGGAGGAGCATTAAAATTAAGCCCTGACGACCGATTTTTGACAAGGTATACAACTGCCCAGGGTCTTGGTTCCAACAGCGTGTCATGTTTTTTGCAGGATGCGAATGACAACATCTGGATCGCAACATATGGTGGCAGCCTATCAAAGTTAAGCCTGGATGGAAGAAATGTAACAAGATATGGCAAGCCGCAAGGTTTTCCCGAACAAGCTATTATAAGTGCTCTTGACGATAAATACGGAAATCTGTGGTTTGGTACCTGGGGAGGCGGGGTATATAAGTTAAGTGTGAGGGATAATTCCCTCACGAGGTACACAACCGGCGAGGGCTTGTCTGCGAATATCGTAAATGATATCTTAGAAGATAAAGGTGGCTCTATTTGGTTCTGTACACCGAAGGGATTATCCCGTTTGGACTCAAATGGAAAAACATTTGCCAACTTCACTACCGGGAACGGGTTATCAAACGATGACGTCAGAAGTGCCGTGAAGGATGATAAGGGAAATCTTTGGTTTGGTACCTGGGGAGGTGGTGTTGTCCGTTACGATGGACGATCATTTCTGAATCTTACGACGGCCAGCGGATTATCTGACGATAAAGTCGTGGATATTGCAATTGACAAAAATGGCGCGATATGGTTTGGCACTTTCCGGGGGTTTGCTCTTTTGAAAGGTTTCGCGAACAAATTAAATGATACCCTTGACTATTCTAATGTGAAACCGTCTTCAAATACCCTTTCGAACTTTGATCTTGATAGCAATAATTTGAATCCCATTTTTGAAGTATTCAACAACAGTACCGGTTATGAGCTGGAGGAGATAGCAGGTAATGTTGAAGTCACCCGTGCTGGCATCATCTGGTCCGGACTGGCAAATCGTGAGAAAATGGTTCGCCTTGATTATGGTCGCATTCCAAAGGACATTGCCGCCCCTGATGTAATTATTAATGATGTAAAAATAAATAACACGGTTGTATGCTGGTCCGACCTTGACCCTAACCTGGAAAAAACTGACAGCTTTACAACCAGTGCAAACGTAATAGAAGAAATAATTCACTTTGGAAGGATCTTAAACGACGCTGAGCGCCAGGAGTTGACCGGGAAATTTGCTGGTATAAGATTTAGCGGAACGGGTCGCTTTTATCCTATCCCCTCCCAACTTGAACTTCCTTTTGATCACAACAACATAACATTTGATTTTGTTGCTATTGATCCGGCAAGATCGCGCCTGGTTCGATATCAATATATGATGGAAGGCTATGATAAAAGCTGGAAACCGGTAACCGATAAGACCAGTGCCGAATACGGTAATATACACGAAGGGGGCTACACCTTTAAAATCAAAGCTCAAAGACCCGATGGCAAGTGGAGCAAGCCTGCTATCTTTAATTTCAGGGTACTTCCACCGTGGTACCGGGCATGGTGGGCCTATGCCTCCTATGCCTTAATATTTTTATCTGTTCTTTGGCTCTTTATCCGGTGGAGAATGGCTGGCTTACGAAAAGAAAAAATATTACTTGAAGAAAAAGTGATACACCGTACACAGGAACTACAACAACAAAAAGAAAAGCTGGAGCTCACTTTGACGGATCTGAAATCAACCCAGGCCCAACTCATCCACTCTGAGAAAATGGCTTCTTTAGGTGAACTGACAGCCGGTATTGCCCACGAAATCCAAAACCCGTTAAACTTCGTGAATAATTTTTCTGACATAAACAAGGAATTGGTTGATGATCTGCAGTCAGAATTAACAGCAGGCAACATTCCATCGGCAATTGAAATTGCGAATACTATCAGGAAAAATGAAGAGAAAATAAGCCAACACGGCAAAAGAGCTGAAACAATTGTAAAAGGAATGCTCCAGCATTCCAGGATAACCAGCGGGCAAAGAGAGCCGACTAATATCAATGCCGTGGCAGAGGAATACCTGCGATTGACCTATCATGGATGGCGAGCGAAGGACAAAAATTTCAATGTAAAGCTGGAAACAAGCCTTGACAGCACCATTGGAAAAATAGCAGTAGTGCCGCAGGATATTGGCCGTGTATTGCTCAATTTGATCAACAACGCTTTTTATGCAGTGAATGAAAAGCATACCTCGGCAAGCCTGCCTGCCGGACCTGCCCACCGGGCAGGCATGCAGGCAGCCTCAGCAGCGCAACATTATGCACCGACTGTTTGGGTAACTACAAAAAAGGTTAATGATAAAATTGAAATAAGAGTCATTGATAACGGAATGGGTATTCCTCAGAAAAACATAGATAAAATCTTTCAGCCCTTCTTTACCACCAAACCAGCGGGACAAGGGACAGGGCTGGGGTTGAGTTTAGCTTACGATATTATCAAGGCTCACGGGGGAGAAATAAAGGTCGAAAGCATTGAAGGCGAAGGGACCGAATTTATTGTTCAATTACCTGCTTGACTGCTCGTTGTATTCGGATAATTGTTATCTTATGAGGTTATAATAGCGGCGTGATACCCGTAAAAGTGCCGACCAACCAAGGATGGATCAGCGGCATCTTTTAGGACCGGCAATTAACCAAAAAATGAAACTGACCAAGAAACTGGAAGCAGAAATCCTGAAAGCATATAATGAATGCTGGAAAGCCTACCTGGAAGGAGATTTAAAAACTCATGCTTCATTCTTAAGCGACCAGTTTAAGTTCATCGGCACTTCAGAAGGTGAACAATTTAAGAGTAAGAAAGATTGGATTTCTTATTGCAAAAAAACCATCAAACAATTTGCGGGAGTAATTCAAAAAAAGACGTGCAATATAAAAGTTTTGCCCCTCGGGGAAGAGGCCATGGTGGTTGAAAATGCAGATCTGTACGTCCTCATTGACCGTACATGGACGTATCACTCTAAAATGAGGATATCAGCGATACTGCAAAAGGAGAAAACGGGCTGGAAGTATATACATCAGCACGGGTCTCTTCCAGACGCAAGAGCCAATGACGGGGAGGTAATCGCAACCGAACAAATAAAGAAAGAAAATCTTCAGCTGCGTGAAGCCGTAAAACGAAGAACAGCAGAAATTGAAAACAAGAACCGGGAACTTGAGATTGAGGCGGCGCTTGAAAGAGTAAGGGCAGTGGCTTTGAGCATAAAGCAGCCAGCAGATATGATTGAAATTTGCCGTATTATTTCTCAACAACTTTTGAGGCTCGGCATCAAAGAAATCCGCAACGTACAAACAGCGATTTTTTATGACAGGGGTACTTATATGAACTATGAGTACTATGCCAAACATAAAAAAACAATCATCACCGAAGTTGAATATTCCGGTAAAAACATACACAGGGACCAGAAGAACTTTGCCAAAACGATGATGTCGAGCGAAGGATCGATCTATACAAAAAGCTTCAAGGGTCAGAAGTTAAAAGATTGGTATGCCTATCAGAAAACAACCAACCAGCTTGCTGATAAGTTTTTGCTGAATGCTCATTCGCTTAACTATTATTGGTACTCGCTGGGCCCCGTTGCATTGGGTATATCAACATATTATCCCCTGGCTACAGGAGAAATCGATCTCTTCCTAAGGTTTAAAAATGTGTTCGCCCTGGCATATCGACGTTACCTGGACATTGAAAAGGCTGTTGCGCAGGCTAGGGAAGCACAGATCGAAGCGGCCCTTGAAAAAGTCCGGGCACAGGCAATGGCTATGCACAAACCAGATGAATTATTGAAGGTATGTGAAGTAATGTATAAGGAATTAAGAGCGCTCGGATTTGACGAAATCCGTAATGCCATGATCCATACTTTCGATAAGAAAGACCAATTTTTTCTGGATTATGATTTTTCGGGCACCGCTGGTGGTAAGATAAGCAAAATTCCCACTAAAGGTTTTCCTATAATAGAATACTATTTAAAAGAAATTAAGAAAAGTGTAGATACTTTTTTAGAAATCGTATTCACAGGTGAAGAATTGAAATCCTGGAAAAATACAAGGAAGGCAACAGGGCAGTTAGAAGATCCGCGTATGAAATCGCTGAAAGCACTTTATTACTATTATTATTCTATCGGTGCAGGAGATATAGGCATTTCAACGTTTTCTTCTATTTCAAAAGAAAAAATGGAGATACTGCAACGATTCAGAAATGTTTTTCAGCTTTCGTACCAGCGATATCATGACATCGAGCAAGCCGAAGCACAGGCAAGAGAATCGCAAATTCAGCTTGGTCTTGAAAGAGTGCGTGCAAGAACAATGGCCATGCATCACTCCAGTGAACTGGCTGATGTTGCAACCGTGATGTTCCAGCAGGTAAAAGCATTGGGCATACCCCAATGGGTATGCGGGTTTAGCATATTCGAAATGAATGATAATGTATGTACGTGGTATCCGGGTAGTCCTGATGGCGATATTCTGCAGCCATGCAAGATTCCCTTAACAGAGCACCCGGTTTTTATTTCCTACAAGGAATCAAAAAAAAGAGGGGATGAACTTTATGTGTATGAAAAGGAAGGTGAATACCAGGAGGAACACTACAATTATATGATGTCGCTCCCTGGTATGCGGGAATCGCTGCAACGCTTGCTGGATGCAGGTTTAAGTTTTCCCACTTTCCAAATTGATCATATCGCGAATTTTTCACACGGCAACCTCGTATTCATTACCTATGAGCATTTCCCTGAAATGCATGATGTCTTCAAACGTTTTGCAAAAGTCTTTGAACAAACCTATACCCGTTTCCTCGATCTGCAAAAAGCCGAAGCCCAGGCAAGAGAAGGACAAATTCAACTGGCATTGGAAAGAGTTCGTGCAAGAACAATGGCGATGCAACGAAGCGACGAATTGTCCGACGCCGCTACTGTTTTATTTCAGCAGGTAAAAGCACTGGGTGTGCATCAATGGGCCTGCGGATTTGGCATTTTTGAAATCGATGATAAAGAATTTACCTGGTACCAGGGAAGGGAAGATGGTAATATACTGCCACCGTGCAAAATTCCACTTACGGAACACCCGGTTTTTATCCAGTTTAATGAATCAAGAAAGCGAGGCGATGAACTCTATGTATACGAGAAAACAGGTGAACTGCAAACGGATCACTATAGGTATATGTGCTCACTTCCAGTGCTTGGAAAATTGATGCAGGACAGGTTAGATGCCGGCGAACAGTTTCCCACTTTTCAAATTGATCACGTTGCATCTTTTTCTCACGGCAACCTGGTGTTCATTACCTACGAGCCAGTGCCCGAGATGCATGATGTTTTCAAACGCTTTGCAAAGGTTTTTGATCAGACGTATACGAGATTTCTTGATCTGCAGGCGGCCGAAGCACAGGGGAGGGAAGGACAAATTCAACTGGCATTGGAAAGAGTTCGTGCAAGAACAATGGCCATGCAGCGAAGCGATGAACTTCCTGAGGCAGCTAAATTACTTTTTCAGCAGGTACAGTCATTGGGAGCTCCTTCGTGGACTGCGGGTTATTGCATTTGGGATGAAGATAAGAAAGCAATTACCTTATCGATGAGCAGTATCATGGGAGATATTTACCCATCTTGGCGCGCACCTTTGGATGAAAATCCTACATTCATCCATTACCTTGAAGCACATAATAAGGGTCTTGAATTATATATAGAGGAAGAAAGTGGCGAAGTTACCGAAAGAAATTACCAATACCTGCTCACCCTTCCCGTGGTGGGCGAAGAACTAGCTCTTATCAAAAAGGAAGGTCATTCATTTCCCACCTACCAGGTGGATCATTGCGCTTATTTTTCAAAAGGATTTCTACTTTTTATTACCTATCAACAGGTCCCTGAATTGCACGATGTGTTCAAAAGATTTGCATCCGTATTTGACCAAACCTATACCCGTTTCCTCGATCTGCAAAAAGTCGAAGCACAGGCAAGAGAAGGACAAATTCAACTGGCATTAGAAAGAGTTCGTGCAAGAACCATGGCGATGCAGCGAAGTGATGAGTTACGCGAAGTGGTGTCTACGTTATACGAACAATTGAATAACCTGCAGTTTGATTCGAATGCCTGCAATATCATAATCATTGATAAAGAATCGAACAACCAGCGATATTGGGTATCAGGATTTACACAAAAGCTTTACCCGGAAAGTTATAATGTTCCTTATTTCAAACATCCTTATATAGACGATCAGTTGCAATCCTGGAAAGAAGGCAGGAACTACATAGTGATCGAATATTCGGGTAAAATGAAATATGAATTTGACAAACAATTTTTTTCACAAACAGATTTTAAGAATATCCCGGTCGAAGTACAGAAAATTATCAGTGCTTTGCCATCGGCAAAACTTTCAACTGCTTTCTTTACTTATGGGGCTTTGCAAATAATCGGCCCGCACCCTCTTAGTGAAGAAAACGCTGCGGTACTTCAGCGATTTGCAAAAGTGTTTGACCAGACCTATACCCGTTTTCTTGATTTACAAAAAGCCGAGGCGCAGGCAAGAGAAGCGCAGATAGAAACAGCATTGGAAAGAGTTCGAAGCAGGACCATGGCCATGCACCAGTCCGGGGAAATTGCCGACATAGTAGGTAAAATTTTCGGAGAGCTAAGGCAGCTTGACCTTGTGTTGAACAGGGTGCTTATCTGGATATTCCATAATGAGGAAAAATATATTGCCTGGTGGTCGGCCAACCCCGAAGCAGAAGGTAATGCAGAAAGCTACCGAATTGACTACAATGATCAGCCGGTATTCCTCACCTATCTGCAGGCCTGGCAAAAAAGGATACCGCTACATCAATACACTTTGTCCGGCGAAACGAAGAAAAATTGGGAAGATTATCTTTTTTCAAATACCGGTCTCGCAAAATTACCAATGGCGGTGCAAAAAGGTATGAGGGAGGAAGGTACAATTTTCACAACGAGTACTATCAGTGATTATGGTTTGATGATGGTCGGAAGTTTTGAACCATTATCAGAACGAAATATTGATATCATTCAACGATTTGGGCGTGTATTTCAGCAGTCGTATACCCGCTATTTAGACGTCCAGAAAGCAGAAGCACAGGCAAAAGAAGCTAAGGTTGAGGCAGCATTGGAAAAAGTACGATCGCGGTCCCTTGCTATGCATAAAAGTGATGAGCTGCAGGAAGTGGTACACACAGTTATCGAAAGACTCAAAGAATTAAACATTGAATTATATACAGCGATCATCATCATTTTTTCTGAAGATTCGAAAGATATTCATTGGTGGTTGGAAAATACGGTTCATCAGCAACACCCGCGTGTTCTTCTCAGGTATGAAGATATTCCGTATCTCGAGGATCTGTTTGAAGCAAAAGAAAGCGGGAAGGACTTGTTCTTAAAGTGCTACACAGGCGATGAAAAAAATGATCTATATCGCTACCTCTTTGACCGCACCGATCTCAGAAACGTTCCCCGGGGACAAAAAGAATTTCTTTTAGGAAATGAATTTGCCACAATTGCAATTGCATTTGCAAAAAAAACAGGTATTCATATCACCAGCTATTCAAAAAAGAACTTCTCCGAAGAAGAAACCGGTATACTGAAAAGATTTGCTAAGGTGTTTGACCAGTCGTATACGCGCTTCCTCGATCTTCAAAAGGCGGAAGCGCAGGCAAGAGAGGCCAACATAGAAGCATCGTTGGAAAGAGTTCGTGCAAAGGCCATGGCCATGCACAAAAGCGAAGATCTAAAGACCGCGGTAGCCACGGTATTTGAAGAACTTGACAAGCTCAATATGGGATTGATCCGGTGTGGAATAGCCATACTGGATAAGGAAAAGCCAAGAGGTGATATATGGATCACGATAAAATCAGAAGAGGGAAATGTACTGGAAGTGTCCGGCGATGAACCATTAGACATTCACCCGCTTTTGAAAGGTGCTTACGATGCGTGGCGAAAATCCGAAGACTATTCTTATGAGCTGAAGGGCGAGGATCTGCTTGATTATTATGAATCGATTACACAAACAAAGTTCCAGGAACCGATTTCATCAATTTTTAACAGAAAAGAACAGCCGCAATATTATTATAACGCAGTGTTCCGCGATGGGTCTTTGTTTGCTTTTTTGGATACCCCTTTTAACAATGAGACAAGGATTGTGATGAAGCGGTTTGCAAATGTGTTTGACCTTACCTATAAACGTTTTCTCGATTTGCAAAGAGCCGAAGCCCAGGCAAGGGAAGCGACCATTGAAGCAGCACTGGAAAGAGTTCGCGCAAAAGCAATGGCCATGCACCAGTCGCAGGATCTCGGAGAAACGATCAAATCCTTTTATCACCAGTTAGATGGACTTAAATTGATGCCAAGGAGATGTGGCGTAGGCTTGATTAATAAAGAAACACGCATCGCGGATCTCACGGGAATGGTTATTTCCGAACATGGTGAAACAAAAGAGATAGCCGGGCAATTGAATTTGAGGGATCACCCTGTACTCATCAATGTTTATGAAAACTGGCTTCAGCAAAAGGAATATCAACCTGTGTTGCGTGGAAATGAAATTAAAGAATACTATCAACGAATAGGGTCACAGATTTCGATTCAGAATTATCCTGGGGATGCTGTTCAGTATGGATATTTCTTTAGCTTCCGGGAAGGTGCGGTGTATGCCTGGAATGAAAATCCTTTTACGGAAGATGAGTTAAAGATCTATCGCCGTTTCACCGCTGTGCTTAGTCTTACTTATAAGAGATACCTCGACCTCAGGCAAGCCGAAGCGCAGGCCAGGGAAGCCCGGATCGAAGCATCACTGGAAAAAGTTCGTTCCCGTTCGCTGGCAATGCACAGGAGTGACGAGCTCCTGGATGTGATCATGGTAGTGTCAGAACAATTAGAACACCTGGGTTTCCAATTCGACAATGTAAGTTTCGGCGCAAATAACGAAGACTATGACATCAATTTCTGGATGGCGGTAAGGGACCATCCGCGGCCGCTTCAAATCCATGCGCCTTATTTCGACAACCCGGTTATTAACCGCATCAGGGATGCGATAAGAAACCATTCGGACTTTTTTGCCGATCATCTTAACCAGGCGGAAAACGCTCAATGGATATCGCATTTGAGTGAAAAAGCAGGGAGGAAATTCTCCGATGAAACAACGTCGTATTTAACAGGCCCTCACGGTTACGCCAGGTCGACTGTAATCCTCAAACATATTTTCCTGTTCATTGGGAACTATTTAGGAAACCCTTACACGAGTGAAGAGAACGCGATCTTCAAACGATTTGCAAATGTTTTTGACCAGTCTTATACGCGCTTCCTTGACCTGCAAAAAGCGGAAGCGCAAGCAAGAGAAGCGCAGGTAGAAGTAGGATTGGAAAGAGTGCGTGCGATGACAATGGCGATGCACAATAGTGAAGACGTGAGCCAGGCTACAGCCACCATGCTTACTGAATTAGAAAAGCTGGACATACAAAATTTCAGAGGTGGCATTCTTAATATCAGGGAGAATGAAACCATGGAGGTGTGGTCCATTAATACTTTAGATGATGGAAGTATCGTAAGAGCTATAGGGGATTTTGATATGACAATTCATCCCTTCTGGCAGCAGCTATACAAAGGTTGGAAGAATAAAGACGATTATGCTTATTTCCTGATGGCCGGCAAGGACAAAGAAGACTATATAAGGATACTGGATGCAAGGCGTGATTATCTGCCTAATGGACTGCAACATCTCCCCGATAGTCATGTTCAGTCTTATTTCTTTGATGAAGGAGCCGTATGGACCTTCTCTCCGGAACCACACAACGAAGAAAACAAACAGGTCATGAAAAGATTCGCGGCCGTGTTTTCATTGACCTTCCGTCGATATCAGGACCTGAAAAACGCAGAAGCGCAGGCCCGTGAAGCAAGAATTGAAGCATCGCTTGAAAAAATAAGAAGCAAGGCCATGGCAATGCACAACTCGCAGGACCTTGCAGATACCATCGGCGTTTTTTACAAAGAACTTCAATCCTTCAGCCTGACACCGAGGAGATGCGGCATAGGTCTGCTGGATAAGCACGATCGCGTTGGCGAATTGTTTACCTGGAATACCACGGAGTCGGGCGAAAGCCTTGAGTTGGTCGGCCGGCTAAAAATGGAGGGGCATCCTGTACTGGAAAATATATACGAGCATTGGATGACGCAGACAGAATATCACCCGGTGTTGAGGGGAAACGAAATAAAGGCATATTACCAGGTGATTCGCCCGCAAATTGCTTTCCCCGATTATTCGAACGACGTGGTGCAGTTTGGTTATTTCTTCTTCTTCAGGGAAGGAGGGGTGTATGCATGGACGGAAAAAGAATTGAGCGAAGATGAATTACAAATTTATCGCCGCTTTACATCGGTGCTCAGTCTGACCTACAAAAGATATAACGATTTAAGAATTGCTGAAGCCAACGCGAGAGAGGCCAGGATCGAAGCGGCAATGGAAAAAGTGAGGGCGAGAGCCATGGCCATGCAAAAACCGGATGAACTTGTCGACGTAGCACAGTTGCTTCGCCACGAAATGGGCATGCTTGGGGTCGAGGAACTGGAGACAAGTTCAATTTATATTCACGACGACACAAGCAGCAAAACCGAATGTTGGTACGCCATAATGAAGGAGGATGATGATAAAAAGAATCTGGTATCGGACCATATGACCATTGACCTGGAGGAAACCGAAGTGGGACGACAAATGCTCGATTTTTACCAGTCAGATCAAAAACAAATTTCCATTCGCATGCAGGGTCAAAGCCGGAAGGAATGGATCAATTATTGTGCGGACCATTCAGAAGTATTAGTTGGTTTTTATGGCGATCATATTCCCGATCGCACCTATCATCTTTGCAAATTCTCTAATGGCTACATGGGCGTCGCATCGCCGGGCCAGATCTCGAATGAAAGCTGGGTACTACTGCAAAGAGCTACCACGGTATTTTCGTTGGCTTATACCCGTTTCAGTGATTTGCAGCACGCAGAGATCAATGCGCGGGAAGCGATAAAACAAGCGGCCCTTGACCGCGTCCGTGCAGAGATCGCTTCGATGCGTACCGTTGGGGATCTGGAACGCATCACTCCATTGATCTGGAATGAACTTACTATCCTTGGAATTCCCTTTATCCGGTGCGGCGTATTTATTATGGATGAAGTACAGCAAACCATTCATACTTTTCTTTCCAATCCCGAGGGAAAAGCTATCGCCGCATTTCATTTGCCATACAGCACGCCCGGAAATCTCGGCCTGGTTTTAAGTCACTGGCACGACAAAAAAATATATGTCGACCACTGGGACGAAGCAAGCTTCGTAGAACTGGCTAAAGTCTTAATGCAACAAGGTGCCATTGCATCGGAAGATCAATATCTCAGTTCGCTTCCCCACGGCGGTTTCTATTTACATTTTCTTCCCTTCTTACAGGGTATGTTGTATGCAGGAAATACAACGCAGCTTGGTAACGATGACATAAAATTGATCCAGCATGTGGCCGATGCTTTCTCTACAGCCTATGCACGTTACGAAGACTTCAATAGGCTGGAAGCTGCCAAGGTGCAGGTAGAACAAACATTAACGGATCTTAAGCTGGCGCAAACACAATTAGTGCAGTCGGAAAAAATGGCTTCGCTGGGTGAGCTGACTGCCGGCATTGCTCATGAGATACAAAACCCGCTCAATTTCGTCAATAATTTTTCTGACGTAAGCAATGAACTCTTGCAGGAAATGAAGTACGAGCTCGAGAGAGGAAATGCCCAGGATGCATTGGCGCTGGCTGAGGATGTAAAACAAAACCTGGAAAAGATCCTGCATCACGGTAAAAGAGCAGATGCTATTGTAAAAGGAATGTTGCAACATTCGAGAACCAGCAGCGGTCAAAAGGAATTAACAGATATTAACCTGCTGGCGGATGAATACCTCCGCCTGGCTTACCATGGATTGAGAGCAAAGGACAAATCATTTAATGCAAAGTTTGAAACAGATTTTGATTCCGCCATTGAAAAAGTAAATGTAGTGCCACAGGAAATCGGCAGGGTGATCCTGAATTTAATCAACAATGCTTTTTACGCCGTTAACGAAAAAAAGAAACAAGTGGCCGACGCCCAACCGGGTGACCCTGTCGGACGTGGATATGAGCCCATTGTCACCGTCACCACAAGAAAGACAAATGGGAAGATCTCGATAAGCGTAACCGATAATGGCATTGGTATTCCGCAAAAATCCCTCGACAAAATATTCCAGCCATTCTTCACCACAAAACCGACCAGCCAGGGAACAGGTTTGGGATTGTCATTGGCATATGATATTGTTACGAAAGGACACGGTGGTGAGTTGAAGGTAGAGACAAAGGAAGGTGAAGGAAGTGCGTTTATTGTTTCGTTGCCGGGGTAGCAGCTTCTTGTATTGTATACATGGCACTCATCAGCCTTACGGCTCCATTACCTTGATGAGTTCTGTCGCCTCACTTAAGTTACAGTCAGCCCCTTCAACTTTATAAAACCTCTTCACCAAAACGAATTCAGGTGCTACAGCCAAATTAAAATTGTGACTTTGTCGTAAATTACAAATCGCATAATAGTTGACAACTCATTCTACCAACTAAAACTTTTATTTTATGATCGCTGAATCGGTTTCCACAAAATCAAGGGCCGGCGTTGGCATTAGCCAAAAAGAAAACTCTTTCGATGCCGGCGTGGAAATTGCAAATAATGCATTGGCAAACGGAACGCTGAATTCCGAAACGTTATTCTTTCTCTTTGCAACTCCACATCATAAAACTGACGACCTCATGAGAGGTATCCGGTCCGTAATGGGTGATGATTTAAAATTCCTGGGATGCACTACGACGGGCTCTGTAACAAAAGATTTTATTGCGTATTCGGGAACACTTGCCGGGGGCGGCTTCCTCTCCTCTTCCACTCCATTTTATCGCTTGTTTTTTGAGGAATCTATTCCAAACAGGGAATTTGAAGCCGGCAAAAGCATCGCAAGGAAAATACAGGACAACGGTGTACCTGGCGACTCATCAATACTTTTATTTTACGATTCAATCAAAACAACCTCAACGGAAGGCAATCCGGAACTGAACCTGGCGACTCCTATGCTGGAAGGCTTTCTCGAACAATACACGTTCTGGCCTACTATTGCCGGAATCGGGTCGTGGAGTGAAATCCATATCGTCAGCCCCTGCCTTGTTTGGGCAGACAAAAATGTAAAACGAAATGCGCTTGCTGCCTGCACCATTTCAGGCAATATCAAGATGGATACGGTAATCATGCACGGGACGCGACCCATGGGCGGGTATCATACCATTACTAAAGCGGAAGGTAATGTGATCTTTGAATTGGACGGGAAACCTGCACTCGACCTCATTTATAATTTATTAGGCGGTTCTGTTGCCTGGGAAGACTTTCCGTTGTTTGTCACACTCGGAGTTAATAACGGCGATAAGTTCGGTGAATTCAACGAAGACGATTATGCAAGCCGGCTTTGTTTTGCCATTGATTCCGAACGAAAGGCATTAATCATGTTTGAAACAGATCTGACTCCCGGTACGGAAGTTCAGTTGATGAGGCGTGACATTGATTTTAAGTACATAAAACCCCAGGTGGAAAAACTGATGTCTAAAATAGAAGGCAGAAAACCGGTTCTCGCTCTTTATATTGATTGCCTGGGCAGGGTCAGCGGTTTTTCGGGAATTCCCGAAGAGGAATCGTTGGTAGTGGCGGAAGCATTGGGAGATATTCCATTTTTTGGCATTTTTTCAGGAGTGGAAATCGCGAATGTTGGCCAGCATGTAAGGGCGCTCGACTGGACCGGCGTACTTTGCCTGTTCAGTGAAAAATAGAAAATATGGCAGGGGGATCACCGTCAAATAATGATTCACAGCGGGAATTAGCGTACTACAAAAAAAAGCTGGATGAATTATCCGGCGAAAGCATTCGTTACGATTACACGATCTCAGCTCTACGCTTCGAATTAAAACAAAAAAAGGATGCCTTTGCAATACTAACTAACCTGCAGAAAGAATTTTCGGTTGGCACGCCTCTTCCTGTCATTTTTGACACTACGGTAAAAGCGATTATTAATCATCTTGGAATGGATCGCTCGGTAATCCTTACATCGATAGCCGACCAGACTTTATTTGAAACAAATCACTGGTATGGTTTTCCCGACGAGCAGGTTTCGTCGTTGAAAGAAGTGAAAATGCACCTACCTGACGATATTCTCAAACCGGGACATTTTATTCTTTGTAACAAGTCAACCACTGCCGCTGAAATGAACAGAATGGTGCAATCGCTTTTTGGAATCAATTATTTTGTTGGCGTACCTGTTTTTCATGATAATAAAGCTTTTGGGTTTTTAATATCGGGCAGGCAATTTGAAAAAGTTCCTTTTTATCAGCCGTTGAATAAAGGCGATGCAGACACACTCACGGCAATCACAAGCCTTATAAGTATGGTCTTGCAAAACAAAAATATTATTACGCTCAGGGCTGAAATGACAAAACAAAAAGAAGAAAACACATTAATTAATAAAATGTTGCTTGAGCTGAAGGCAGCGCAGACCCAATTGATACAACAGGAAAAAATGGCTTCACTTGGAGAGCTGACGGCAGGTATTGCACATGAAATACAAAACCCGCTCAATTTTGTCAATAATTTCAGCGAAGTCAGTAACGAGCTGATTGAGGAAATGAAACAGCAATTGGCAATTGGCAACGGGCAACAGGCAATAGAAATTGCTGATGATCTGACGCAAAACCTGGAAAAAATAAACCGCCATGGCAAGAGAGCGGATGCGATAGTAAAAGGAATGCTATTGCATTCGCGGGCGGGAAGCGGACAAAAAGAATTGACCGATGTAAATGGGCTTTTGGATGAGTATTTGCGGCTGGCTTATCATGGCTGGCGCGCCAAGAATAAATCTTTCAATGTCACTCTAAAAACAGAATTTGACAGTGGAATCGAAAAGCTTAATGTCGTTCCGCAGGATATCGGAAGGGCCATCCTAAATTTAATTAATAATGCTTTCTATGCGGTAACTGAAAGGCGCAACCGGTCTCCCTCCATTGAGGGAACACAACCGTACGAACCAATAATCTCGGTAAGTTCATCTGGCGCAAACGGGGCCGTCCAATTAAAGGTGAAAGACAACGGCATTGGGATCCCTCACAAATTGCTCGATAAAATTTTTCAGCCATTCTTCACTACAAAACCTGCAGGACAGGGAACGGGGCTGGGCTTATCGTTGGCTTATGATATTGTAAAGACGCATGGAGGAATGCTGGAAGCGAAGACCCGGGAAGGAGAAGGAAGTGAGTTTATCATGCAATTGCCTGTTGTGTGAATCAAAGGATTGGTATTAAAATAATATATGGAACGGAGATTGTTATAAGTTTACCAAAGGAATGGATACGCTGCATTATATGAAACGAATAATTTTTACTGTCTTAACAACGGCTACACTTTTTTTTGCCAGGGGACAGCAATCCTTAATTGACAGCTTGCAAAAACAGATAAATATCACTAAAAGCGATACGGCTAAGCTAGTTCTCACAAGGATGATTAGCAGAGTCCACAGTGAAGGGAATTCCGACAGCGCTTATTATTATGGAAAAAAAGTGCTCGAGCTGGCCCGAAAGCTTAAACTTAGGCTGGTGGAGGCAAGTGCCCTGAGAGAAATGGGTTATGCCCTTATGAATATGGGAAATTATCCCAGGTCTTTGCAAATTATTTTGTCGGCACTTGCCATTGTCCAGGACCCCGAGAGCGAGAATAGCGCATTAACAGGTGTTTACCCGGGTGATGATGCGCTCAGCAATCACGCTGCGACACCGCATGCGCAAAGGTTAGCTGAATTGGGGTTTATCCAGCAAATCCTGGGAGTTTTATATGGCAATACCGGCAATTACGAAAAGGCCATGTTTCATCACCGTGAAGCCATCAAATGGGCAACAGAATCCGGAAATATTCCCCTGCAAAGTATCGTCAATATGACCACGGCAAGGACCTATCTCAATTTGAAGAAAGCAGACTCGGCTTTATTAACCGAGCAAAAGGCGTATAATCAGGCTATGCAATCGGGATACCGAAGATACCTCGGAAGCGTGCTGTTAAATATGGGACGTATATATGCTGACCAGGGTAATAACCAGCTGGCAGCTGAATATTATAAAAAAGCTATAATAGCAAGCGCAAATCAAAACTACTACCCACGGGGAGTTGTGGCAAGCGATCTCCTGTTAGCACAGCATTATTATAAAAATGGGCAAAGAGATTCGAGCCTCAATTATATCCGGCATGCACTTAGTGTTGCAGAGGAAATGAATACGCCTGGATTGCTACATCGCTGTTATGAGGCCATGGCCAAACATTACAAAGCGATTAATAACAACGACAGCACCGTTAAATACCAGGCATTGCTCATTGAAACGAATGAAAAACTGTTCAACTCAAAACAGGCACAAGAATTTCAAAACATAGAATTTGACGAACAGCAGCGCCAGGCCCAGATCGAAGCGGCCAAGACAGCATACCGCCAGAAGATGGGCACGTATGCATTGCTGGCAGGGCTCGCTATATTTTCGTTAATCGCCCTTATTTTATGGAGAAACAGCAGGCAACGTGAGCTTGCCAACATTCAATTGTCACGACAAAAAAAGGATCTTGAATCAGCACTGGAAAGCTTAAGGACAACTCAGAACCAGCTCATACAGGCCGAAAAAATGGCTTCACTGGGCGAGCTCACCGCAGGCATTGCCCACGAAATTCAAAACCCGCTCAACTTTGTCAATAATTTTGCCGAGGTCAACCAGGAATTGCTCGAAGAATTGAGAAATGAAAAAGCAAAACCAAAAACTGAAAGGAATGAACAGCTGGAAGATGACCTGCTAAATAGTATTGAACAAAACCTTGAAAAAATAAATCATCACGGCAAACGTGCGGACGGCATCGTAAAAGGAATGCTCCAGCATTCCAGGGCGAGCAGCCCGCAAAAAGAACCCATCGACATCAATGCATTGGTTGACGAATATTTACGGTTGGCCTATCATGGATTAAGGGCAAAAGACAAATCATTCAATACAAAGTTTGAAACTGATCTTGATCCTTCGCTTCAAACTATCATCGCAGTTCCACAGGAAATTGGTCGCGTCGTACTAAACCTTATTAATAACGCTTTCTATTCCGTTTCAGAAAAAAGCAGGATGCAACGGGATGCTTCCGTGCCGCAGAGCCAGGTCTATGATCCAAAAATCAGCGTAAGTACAAAAAAATTGAATGACATTGCTGAAATCAGGGTTCGGGACAATGGCATGGGAATTCCGGAAGAAATAGCAGATAAGATATTCCAACCTTTTTTTACCACTAAGCCAGCCGGGCAAGGAACCGGGTTGGGACTTTCGTTAGCTTACGATATAATTACCAAAGGACATGGCGGAGAGTTGAAAGTGGACACTAAAGAAGGGGAAGGAACGGAGTTTACCATTCAATTGCCGATACAGTCCGTATAATAGACCTTCATCAACAACGCACCGCCGCTCTTATCAATCATAACCACTCGGTACCCCTACCCACCGACAAAATCACCCATTGAGGTATATTCCTGACCTACCCACGGCTGAATTTTTGCATTGGCTGCTGGCCTGAAAATATACAGAAACATTTGCAGCTCAGCACAACGTTCTGTGAATTAGATTGAATCCCCGAGCCGGAAAATTCTTATATTCATCTATTGCTGAGTTGCTTTTCGCGCCTGACAATTTACCGACGAAACAATGGGCAGTAACCCGGATGAGTACATTAATAAGAGTAGATAAAATTGTACTGTATTTATTTAGAAAACTGTGGCCACATAAAACTACGTCGTCACCATGGGGCAACTCTCAACTGCCTCTGGCAAATATATAAGGTGGCGATTTGTAAGTAAAATCGAAAGAGGCTGAGGGAAATTAGTTCATTATTCAATTACCTGTTGCCTGCATCACGATTCAGAGGTATTAGTTATGCGCCAATTGTTTATTGCTATATTATTAATTTTCGGTGTCAGCCTTCTTAGGGCACAGACATTCCCTCCTTTTTTCGAAATAAAATCGGACACAATAGAATGGCAGGATATTGATCCGGTTTACTGGCAGGTGTTCGAAGATAATACCGGAAAGCTGCGAATTTCAGATTTAAAGATTCCTCAAGTCGCTGAGAAATTCCATTACCTATCCGAAAAAAGGAAGGTTACCGATTCGCTTGTAAATTCATATTGGTTTCGTTACAGGCTAAAAAATGTCATGAACAGGGAGGCGAAAATTTCCCTGAATTCAATGTCAGAATATGATGATTTTTATGTTTCCGGTCCGGATAGTAATATGCAACACTTTGTCAGTGGTTACTTCAGTGACAGAGATATAAAAGATGGACTGAAGAATGCCGATTGTATCCCCCTCGTTTTGCAACCGGGCCAGGAATTAATGGTTTACCAGCGGATATTTAACCATAAAAAAGGGATTCCCTCAGGATTTGCAGTAGCCATTGTCAGCACTGAAAAAACCATTCATAACTATTACATTGACCGTCTCGAAAATGATACTACCCGGTACTCCGCAAGAGAGCTCCAGGAGATGTTTCTTGAAGGTGTGTTACTGCTTTCGTTTGTGATGAACCTGTTTTTTTTCCGGATCGTGCGAAAAAAGGAATATTTATATTTTTCATTGTTTGTATTATCATTGGGTATAGACCGGTTAATTAATGTGATCGGGGTCTACCTGGGATGGGAACATCCATCCCTGAAAGGTTATTATGGCTACATAAATTTGTCATGGATATTTATACTTTTTTTTCTTATTCAGTTTATCCGGCAATTTTTTAAGGGAAATTTAAATTACCCCCGATGGGATAAATTTTTACTGGCGTTGGCCATAATTGCAGGCCTGTTTAATATTTACGTAACATTCTCTTTTGATCCTTGTTTTTATTGCGGCCGGCCTTCAGTTTATTTTACGATATATTCCCTGATCATTTCGGTCACCTGCCTTTCTGCTTTTATTACCTTTTTACTGAATATTCGTGGAAAAGAAAGCCTTGCCAGGCTTGTAATAACCGGGGGCACTCCCCTGATGCTCTTTTGGGGATTGGCGAACTTGTTGATCATATATCGTTACGAAAATTTCTCTAATGCACCATCCTGGCTTAATTCATTTCTATATTCCTTCCGGCCGGTTGAGGTAGGGTGTACTACTTGGTTTGTCATATTCTTTACCTTGATCCTTTTTAAACAATTTAACCGGTTGCGTAAGCAAAATGCGCAACAGGCTCTCGACAAAGAACGGCTTGAAAGGGAACGGGAAACAGAACGCCGGGAAATCATTGAAGGGCAAAAGCTCTTGCTGGAAAAAGAAGTGGAAGAGCGTACAGCCAAATTGAAACACTCGCTGGAAGAACTAAAGGCTACACAAAATCAACTCATCCAATCCGAAAAAATGGCTTCACTTGGCGAACTTACCGCGGGCATCGCACACGAAATACAGAATCCATTGAACTTTGTCAACAATTTTTCAGAGGTGAATAAGGAGTTACTGATCGAATTGAAGCAGGCAATTGACAAAGGGAACCCCGATGATGTAAAAGGGATCGCAAACGACATTATTGGCAACCAGGAAAAAATAAATCATCATGGTAAAAGAGCTGATGCCATTGTAAAAGGGATGCTGCAGCATTCGAGAAGCAGCATTGGTGTAAAAGAGCCGACAAATATTAATGGTTTGTGCGATGAATACCTGCGACTGGCTTATCACGGTTTGAGAGCAAAAGACAAATCATTCAATCCAACCTTGAAAACTGAATTTGACAACAGCGTTGGTAAAATCAATATCATTCCACAGGACATCGGGAGGGTGATACTGAACCTGATCAATAATGCTTTTTACGCTGTCGGTGAAAAACAAAAACAAAATATCTCAGGCTATGAGCCAGCAGTTACAGTTAGTACGAAAAAGTTAAATGATAAGATTGAGATCACGGTAAAAGACAACGGAAACGGAATTTCTCAAAAAGTGCTGGACAAAATTTTTCAACCTTTCTTCACTACCAAACCAACCGGACAAGGAACAGGATTGGGCCTGAGCCTGGCTTATGATATAGTAAAGGCGCATCGGGGTGAAATCAAAGTAGAGACAAACGAGGGAAAGGGTTCCACATTTACAGTTGCATTATAGATCGCAGGCTTACAGGTGCCTTCACGCTCTATCAGCGTCTTAGATATTAATCGTACCTTAAAAGAAAGAATTTACTTGAAAGAGTTATTCGTCATACTCTTCCTCTTTCCGGTAGTATTCTTGCTGCACGCCCAAAAAACAAACCTGCTTTGGGTCAAACAAATGAGCGGGACCCCTGCTTCTAACGCAAGAGGATTATCCATAACCACAGATGTTTCCGGAAATGTTTACACTACCGGTTTTTTTTCGGGGCACGTTGACTTTGATCCCGGACCTGGCGTACATATTCTCAATCCGCGCGGCATTGAAGATGCTTTCGTCTGCAAACTTGACTCCTCGGGTACATTCCAATGGGCAAAACAAATTGATGCGGGCAATAATACAAATTATGTAAAGGGCAAGTCGATAGCTGTGGACGCTGATGGCAGTGTTGTAATTACCGGTAATTATTCGCAGGACTTCGGGCTCGGCACTTGCTATGTCACCAAATTAAATTCCTCGGGCAACATTATATGGACGAAAGAACTTGGACAATCGTCTGAAGGAAGTTCAATTAAAGTCGACAATTTAAAAAACGTTTATATCGCAGGGCGGTTTTCGGGTGGGGGCGATTTTGACCCCGGACCGGGTGTTTTTGATCTCACCGGAGGTCCGTTTTTTTTCTGCAAATTGGACGCAAACGGGAACTTTCAATGGGCCATCGGAACGGGTGCAGGTAGTGGGTTTTCACAAGGTGATGTGTCGATCGCCCTTGACGGCATTGGAGATATTTACGGTGTTTACAACATGGGCGGCATTGGACCGAATGGCTTCTCTGATATTTTTGTTCTGAAACTGGATCAGCGCGGAATGCTCGTTTGGGTCAAACAAATGGGTGGTAATGATGAAGATGTTGGAGTGTCAGTTGTGGCGGACGCTCCCGGGAATGTTTATATCGGCGGAAATTTCAAAGGAGTAGCAGATTTTGATCCGGGTCCCGGAACCTATAACCTGGTTATAAACGATAGCATTTCCAATGCATTTATCTCCAAATTAGATGCAAACGGCAATTTTGTTTGGGCCAGGCATCTGAAGGGCGGCTGGCAATGGTGTTATTCGTCAGCCCTGGATAGCAAAGGCAACCTGTACACAACAGGGTACTTTGGAAAAACGTTGGATTTTGATCCTGGTCCCGGAGAGTATAACCTGTCAACTTCCGGGTTTGACATTTTTGTCTCCAAATTAAATTCAAACGGCGATTTTGTTTGGGCCAAACAGATGGGAGGAACAGCCAGGGTTATTTGTAATTCAATTACATTGGATACCGCCGGCACAATCTATACAACGGGGTATTTTTTTAACGGGCAGGTGGATTTTGATCCAGGGCCGGGCACCTATTATCTTGATTCCGGAGATGACGAAAATCTTTTTGTACACAAGATGGGGCAATGCCGCGGCAGCACTTCTTCATTTATCACTGCTTCCACTTGCCATAAATACGTATTAAACGGGCAAACGTACACTACCAGTGGATTATACACCCAATACCTTGATAATAGTGCCGGGTGTGACAGTATACTTACTCTTGAATTATCCATTAATACGCTTCACAAAGTGGTGAATGTAACAACCTGTGACAGTTACACCATGAATAATCAAGTCTACTACAATAGCGGCACTTTTACCGATACTTTGATTACAACAAACGGGTGCGACAGCATTGTTACCTTGAACCTGGCGATTCTTCCACCCTTCGTTACCACGATTTCTAAATCTATTTGTGCGGGGGATTCCTTTAATGGGCATACCGCAGCCGGAATCTATACCGATACATTGGTAACCATAAATGGTTGTGACAGCATAGTTACACTTCAGCTGACAGTTTCGGGCGGACCTACTCCCCTCCTGGGTGCTGATACTACATTGTGTGCCGGGGACTCCCTGCGACTATATCCCGGAAGATTTGATTCTTACAAATGGCACGATGGTTCTACACTGGACCACTTTACAATAGGAAAACCCGGGTTATACTCGGTAACGGTAACGGATAGCTGTGGTTCAGCAAGCGATGAGATAATAGTAACCGGTCAGCAGGTTTGCGATATCTATTTTCCAAAGGCGTTTACTCCAAATAATGATGGTCTGAATGATCTGTTCAGAATCCTTGGAGCAAACAATATAAGCGACTTCCGACTTACAATTTATAACCGGTGGGGGGAAAAAGTATTTGAGACATTTGACTATTCAAAAGGATGGAACGGAACTCATAACAGGCAATCGCTACCTTCACAAACTTTTATCTGGAATTGTGAATATAGAATCCAGGGCGGATCGCAAAGAATAAATCAGAAGGGAATGGTAACCTTAATAAGATGAGTCAAGCCGAATTAGATTTACCGGCCAGAACACCTGAGCTTTAGCTTGTTAATTTTCGGTATCAACTTACATAGTTGACAGCAGTTCCCGTACACAAAGAAAACGGTCGACCCGATTAACTGAAATTGGATAGGGTTAGAGTTTCTCGTAGTTTTCACGAACATTAATTTCCTTACACATGGCCACCGGCAAATCTTCATGCCTGTTGATTTTTTTCATGCTGGCCGCTTTCAGCGACTTCGCACAACCGGTAAACTTCGACCGGCACCTAATCGATAGCCTTGAGCAGGTTTTGCCAAAGTCAGCGAATGATACCAACAAGGTAAATACGCTTGTGCTCCTTTCGGAAATGTATCAGGGCAAAATTGATTATGATCGATCACTGTCATATGCACGAATGGCCGATACAATTTCACAACAGCTGAAATACGATAGAGGCCGTGTACGAAGTCTCGCTCAAATAGCATTTGTTTACGCCGGTACCGGGAACTGGCCTAAGTCATTCGCTGCTGTCGATGAAGTGTGGCCCATTGCGCAAAAAGTATATCCGGAGCAGTTAACTTTCCTTTGCAACATTATGTTTATGAACTATGGGTTCAGGTACGAACTTAACACTGCTAAAAGCTGGGGACTTAAGGCTCTGAATGAACCTGCTTTTGCCAAATTGCCCGACGCAGAAAAATGGCCCACTTACATGCAGCTTGTTCTTGTATATGCAAATCTTGATAGCCTGGATATTGCAGAATACTACGCGAGCTTTTTAAAAAAATATATCAAAAATAAATTGCCCGCACCTGCCTTTCCGGAAAATGCTTACAGGGCATTGGGTCTCCTGGAAAGAAGGAAGAAAAACTACGAGCAGGCCATTGATTACTTAAGGAGGGATACCGCAAATGCAACCGGATTGGCGCAGGTGTACGATGAACTCAATCAAACTGATGCGGCAATTTATTACGCAAAAATTGGACTCGATTACGCCACACTAAGGAAAACCTCCCCCGATGTAATTGAATGCTCATCAATCCTGGCGCGACTTTATGAAAACACAGATACCGCGTTAGCCTATAAGTATCTAAAAATACATTTAGATGCCAAAGACTCACTTTACAGATCAAACCTAAGGGAAGAAGAGGAAGGACGTGCACTGGCCAAACAAAAAGAACAATTTCAACACGAATCGCAGGCAACAAATCTTCGCAACCGGATCATCCAGGTTTCCTTGGTTGCCCTGGCAGCAGTGTTTCTTATTTCCGCGCTTCTATTTCTCAGGAACAACAGGATAAAGCAAACCGCGAATAGAAAACTCGAAAAGGCTTATGGAGATTTAAAGGCAACGCAGGCACAATTGATCCAATCCGAAAAAATGGCATCGTTAGGTGAGCTCACTGCCGGCATTGCTCACGAAATTCAGAATCCGCTGAATTTCGTTAATAATTTTTCGGAAGTGAATAAGGAATTGGTTAATGAATTAAAAACACAGCTGGCGAAAGGGAATAGCGCGGAAGCTGAAGCAATAGCTGACAATATAACACAGAATGAAGAGAAAATTATTCACCACGGGAAACGCGCTGATGCTATTGTAAAGGGGATGCTACAACATTCTAGAACCAGTTCCGGCCAAAAAGAACCAACCGATATCAATGCGTTGGCAGATGAATATGTAAGATTGGCATATCATGGTTTCAGGGCAAAAGATAAATTGTTCAATGCTGAACTTACAACCAGTTTCGACCAGGCAGTCGGGAAGATCAAAGTGGTTCCCCAGGAAATTGGACGTGTACTGCTTAACCTCATCAATAATGCTTTTTACGCAGTGAATGAAAAAGCAAGACTGCGATCCGCCCCCGGCGGATACGAACCACGAGTAGTTGTCCGTACTAAAAAATTGGGTGACAAGATTGAAATTGTAGTAGAAGATAATGGCAACGGGATTCCACAAAATATTATTGACAAAATATTTCAACCGTTCTTTACGACAAAGCCAACAGGCCAGGGAACAGGTCTAGGGCTATCGTTGGCATATGATATTGTAAAAGCACATGGCGGGGAAATAAAAGTGGAAACAAAGGAAGGAATAGGAACTGAGTTTAGCATTCAATTACCGATGACACCCAAATCCAATAAATCCCAATAATCCCTAAAAATCATGGTTCAGACAATTGTGAAAGCACATGGTGGAGACATAAGAGTAGAGTCGACAAATGAAAAAGGCTCGCAATTCACTGTTTTATTGCCCGCTAATATCAATGAATGATGAGGCGACTATTTTCCATCTTAATCACAACGGTTTTTTTCCTGGACAGCGTTGGCCAGGATTCACAAACAGTTGATAGCCTGAATAAGATATTGTCTACTGTTTCTGACGATACGCTCAGGGCAAAGGCCATCCACGAACTTTTTGTAGCGTTTGTATACACCAAGCCAGACTCGTGCCTTTATTATGGATCCCTTGGTTTTGACCTGGTAAATGAACCAGGAGTAAAAAAGAAGCTCGAATCATCTGATAATTTTGACCTTCGCTATTTTGAAATTGATCTGTATAGGAGCGGTGCGATAGCCCTCTCCGAACTAAGAAGTGACTCGCTTGCAGTAAAAATGGGTTTAAAAGCGCTGCAATTATCGGAAGCAGAAAAAAATAAGAAAATCCTGGAAAGCGTGTTGGGGAGTTTAGGCGAAGTCTACCAAAATATCGGGGAACCTGCCATTTCTTTGGACTATAGCAAACGAGCATTGGCGCTCGCTGAGTCTCCCGATATCACCCAAATATATATTGCCAGCATAGGCGCCTGCTTTTATGACCTTAAACAATATGACTCTGCATTAATTTATTTACACCAGGTAGACCCGGCATTTAAGATATTTACGGGTACGTTATGGCCATACCCCGACAATTACCTGGGAAAAACGTATAGTAGAAAAGGAGAATACCTTAAAGCCATTTCATTCTTTCAATCCGCTATTCTAAAATCAGTTCAGGGAAAATTGACGCAAGACCTGTCGCTGGCTTATTCAGGCCTTTCTAATGTTTTTAAAGCGTTGGGAAAAGTTGATTCCGGAATTGTTTATGCACGCAAGGCATTAAATATAGCTGATGAATATTCCTTTCCAGCCCTGAGCCTGGAAGCGAGTAATTTGCTGTCCACATTATACGAATCAAAAGGGATGATTGACTCCGCATTCAGGTATCAGAAAATTTCAACGTCGTTGCGGGATACCTTGTTTAACAAAGAACGGATACAGCAGGTGCAGAACTTTAGCTTTGGCGAAAAGCTTCGTCAACAGGACCTCGCCCGCGAAAAAAAAGAATACCGGAATAAAATTAAGTTGTATGTGCTCCTTTCAGGTTTGGGTTTGATGATCCTGGTCGCTGTTTTCCTGGTTCGAAACAGCAGGCAAAAGCAAAAAGCCAACGTGGTATTGGAAAAGACACTTTCTACACTTAAAGCCACGCAGTCGAAATTGATACACGCCGAAAAAATGGCTTCATTGGGTCAACTAACTGCCGGCATTGCTCATGAAATTCAGAATCCGCTGAATTTCGTTAATAATTTTTCAGAAGTGAATAAGGAGTTGGTTAATGAATTAAAAACGCAACTGGCGAAAGGAAATAGCGCAGAAGCTGAAGCAATAGCTGACAATATAACACACAATGAAGAGAAAATTATTCACCACGGGAAACGCGCTGATGCGATTGTAAAGGGGATGTTGCAGCATTCAGGAACCAGCACGGGTCAAAAAGAACCAACTGACATCAATGCACTGTGTGATGAATATTTACGATTGGCTTATCATGGACTCAGAGCCAAGGACAAACATTTTAATGCAAAGATTGAAACCAACTTCGACAACAGTATCGGCAAAATAAATGTCATACCGCAGGATATTGGCAGGGTAATGCTCAATTTGATCAACAACGCATTTTATGCGGTAGATGAAAAACACAAAGAAAATGGTAACAACTACGAACCAAAAATAACCGTCACGACAAAAAAATTGAGTGAAAAAGTTGAGATAAGGGTAAAAGATAACGGCAATGGTATCTCCCAAAATATCCTGGATAAAATATTTCAACCCTTTTTTACCACTAAGCCACCCGGCCAGGGCACAGGATTGGGATTATCGTTAGCTTACGATATTGTGAAAACTCATGGAGGGGAAATAAAGGTGGAAACAAAAGAAGGTGAAGGAACTACGTTTATTATTTATTTACCTTAAGTTAATTTTAAAGAACCTGGAACAACAACATGAAACGTCATCATCGTTATTTTCTATTTCTACTTATAATTTCATTAACTGATGTATGCCCGGCATTGTCGCAGCGGGTTACATTCAAATACATAGAAAAACCCGAGGTAGATCCGTGGAGCATTGTTGTGAGCATCACGCAGGATAGCCAGGGGTATATGTGGTTCGCCGGAAATGGTATACACCGGTATGATGGAAAAAACGTAATTACTTATCGAAACGATCCAGTGAA
>Ga0207701_10000170_pt1 | contig 62661 bp, 45 predicted proteins | sample KBSSwiSSwithPhiX_FD_184294 | JGI IMG/M metagenome (GOLD analysis project Ga0207701, IMG submission 184294) | Switchgrass rhizosphere bulk soil microbial communities from Kellogg Biological Station, Michigan, USA, with PhiX - S5 (SPAdes) (version 2) | ecosystem: Environmental > Terrestrial >... | reverse complement strand
GCTCGACCCGGAGCTGACGCAAGACACACTTCAGTTCCTCGAGCAACGCATCGAAGACGTGCGCGCCCACTGCGCCCGGGTGGGTCGGTCTTTAGCGGAACGCGAAGGCATCGTATCGGCGCCAGCAATGTCGGCCGCCCAGCAGCTCGTCCAGCGCGGGCTGTTCGACCGGCGTACGGAGAGCGCCGGCGACGATTGCGCCAGAATGCGTGAAACGACGATTCAAGATGCCAGTCATCGCGCGCATGCCCTTGACGCCTGGTCGCGCGCGACCACACGTCTGAAGCTTTCTGCCGTTCTCCTCGTTGCCGAGCCCGCTGGTTCATGATTCCCGGCCTGTCGGGATCACTCTTGTCGCACGATGCACTCGCTGATGCACTCGCTGAGATCCGTCGCGGCTGTCAAATTCCGAACCATCGATGGTTTCATTCGTGGCACCGGCAGATCATCAACGACATGGGGCCGACAAGCACGGCGCGGCATGTCTACGACCGCGTGGCCGTGCCGCTGGCATCCGCCCTCGGTCTGGCTCTAGTCCGCACAACCGCGCCGGACAATGCCGGCGGCAACCATGCCCTGCTATGTAAGGAACGGACAGCCGTCGCGGCCTGCCTCGCAACGGCGTGGGGCCGCGATCCAGCGACCGTCTGGCGCGAAGCCGTGCGCGCGGCTATCGGCCACGGTTTGAAATGGTCGATCGTCGTGAACGGACCAAGCGTCCGCATCTTCGATGCGACTCACACCTACTCCCGACAGTTCGTTCAATTCGATCTCGACATCACGGCACACGATCGCACCGCCCTGGAATGTTTCTGTGCGCTCCTCGGCGCCAGCGGCTTCACCAACGGCGAGACGGCGTTGGATCGCGCGCGAATCCTGTCCGAACAGCATCGTGCAACGGTTCGCACGTCGCTGCAGCGCGGCGTCCACGATGCGGTCACGTGTTTGTTACGGGCGTTCGCGACGGCCCGTCGCGCGCGCGTGGTCGGGGCGCCAGACAGGCTGTTCGAAGAATCGCTGATGGTGATTTATCGCATTCTTTTTCTTCTCTTTGCGGAGGCACGTGGACTGGTGCCGAAGTGGCATCCGATTTATCGCGACAGTTACACGATTGAGTCCTTGCGGGAGTCGACAGAGCGGCTGGCCCGACCGGCGGGCCTGTGGGAGTCGATTCAGGCGATCGCACGGCTCGCACACCGCGGTTGCCGCGTGGGCACGCTGCGCGTTCCGCCATTCAACGGCCGATTGTTCTCGCCAGTGCACGCACCACTCGCCGACTCCCTGGTGTTGGACGATGGCGCGGTGCGTGAGGCTCTGCTGTCGTTGACGACGGTTCAACAGGGGACTGTTCGGCGGCGGATTGCCTATACGGATCTTGGCGTTGAGCAACTCGGCGGGGTATACGAGCGGATCCTGGACTACGCCCCGGTCCGATTACCAGGCAACAGCCAACCGTGGACCCTCGCGCGCATTGGCCGACGCAAGGCGACCGGCACGTATTACACGCCTCGAACGCTCGCCGAATTCATGGTTCGGCGCGGGCTCGCGCCACTGGTCGACGACGTGTCGTCAGAGCGAATTCTCGCATTGCGTGTGGTTGATCCGGCAATGGGAAGTGGCGCATTTCTGGTTGCGGCGTGTCGCTATCTCGCTGCGGCCTATGAATCGGTGTTGCTTCGCGAAGGCACGTTGTCGCCAGCCGACATTACCGAAAGCGAGCGGGCCGGTTTTCGACGGCTGATTGCGCAGCGATGCCTTTTTGGTGTCGACATCAACCCGATGGCGGTTCAGCTCGCGCGCCTGTCCCTGTGGCTCGCGACACTCGCGCGCGATAAACCGCTCACCTTCCTCGATCATCACCTGCGCGTCGGCAACAGCCTCGCGGGCGCCTCGATTGAGGATGTACTTCGCGCTCCGCGATCCAGCGCGCGATCCTCGAGGGCGACGGCGCAGTTGCCGTTATTCGATCTCGATCTGCTGGATCGAGACATAACGACCATACTGGGCTCCCGGTTGTCGCTCGCCCTTGCCCCAGACGACTGCCTCGAACACGTCCAGACGAAAGAACGTCTACTGGCTTCACTCCAGCGCGACGACAGTCCACTCACAACGTGGCAGCGGATCGCAAACCTGTGGTGCGCTGACTGGTTCGCCAACGCAGGACAACCTCGAGCCGCGCGGGCGTTCTCCTCGCTGGTCGATGAAATCACCGGCCGTGCGCAGATTCTTCCGAGCCACGTGTCGAGGCCGCTCCTCGATGCTGCGCAATCTGTCGCCGCGCGGGAGCGATTCTTTCACTGGCAACTGGAGTTTCCCGAGGTCTTTTACGACCCGGCTCGCCCAAACATCGACCGCGGCTTCGACGCGGTCATCGGCAATCCGCCGTGGGAAGTACTGCGCGGAGCGAGAGGATCCGGCGACGCCGCGCTCACCGCGTTCTCCCGCCAGTCGGGCACATACCGTTGGCAGGGTGAAGGGCACGCAAATCTCTATCAGTTGTTTATCGAACGCGCGCTCACACTGACACGGCCAGGCGGACGTCTGGCCCTGGTGGTCCCGGCCGGCTTTGCGCTGGACCATGGATGCGCCCGTCTTCGAACGGCACTCTTGGATCGAACATCGATCGACACCTTCGTCACGGTAGAGAACCGGGATGCGCTTTTTCCGATTCATCGATCGCTGAAGTTTCTGCTCGTCACCGCGACGCGCGGGGAACCGACGCGTTCAATTCCCTGCCGCTCCGGGATTCGATCGGGAGCAGAACTCGAACGCATTCCCGACCTCGGTGATGATGAGGTGATTCGCGTGCCGCGTTCGATCGTTCAGCAATTGTCCGGTGATCAGCTCGCAATCCCCGAAATTCGATCGAGCGACGATGTCGCCATCCTGGGCCGTACTGTCTTCCGGTTTCCGCCCCTGTCCTCGGAAGAGGGCTGGGGCGCGCACTTCGGCCGCGAGCTCAACGCGACCGATGATCGGGAGCATTTCGTTCGCCAACCAACACGAGGATGTCTGCCCATTCTCGAGGGCAAACAAATTCAACCGTTTGCCGCCCACGTCGATCGCGTCACTCAATACATTTCGAGTGCGGCGGCGAAGAAACTGCTGGGGTCGGCGCGATTCGAAAAGCCTCGACTGGCATACCGCGATGTGGCCTCAGCCTCGAATCGTCTGACGTTGATTGCCGCCATCGTCCCGGCACACGTCGTCACCACTCACACCCTGTTTTGTCTCAAGGGCGGGATCAACTACGACATGCAGCTTTTTCTATGCGCGATCTTGAACAGCTTTGTCGCGAACTACCTTGTTCGCATGCGCGTGGGCACTCACGTGACCGTGGCGATCATGGAACGCCTGCCGGTACCGCGGCCGGCGGCCGATTCATCAGCGTTTAGACGGATCGTCGCGCTTACCCGGCGGGTAATGGCGACCCCGGCGAATGGACTCACTGCGCCCAGACTCCAAGCCACCGTGGCACATTTGTATGAGTTGAGTTCCAGTAACTTTCAACATGTCCTCGACACGTTGCCCCTAGTACCTTTGAATGAGCGGCGGGCCGCGATGGAGTGCTTCCTCCGGCAACCTTGACCCCTTCCGGTCCCTTCCCTTGCCCCTTTTCCCTTTTCCCTTTGATACAGTGAAACACTGATGAACTTTCGGCATCCACGGGCGGTCGTTGCCATATGGAGCTTGGTGGCAGCCTTTGCCGTCACGCAAGTAGTTGCCTGGATCGTGCTCGGGGGCGCGTCGCGGCCGTCGGTCTTCATCTTTCAGTTCGTAATTGCGTGGCTGATGATCCTGGTGCTCGCGCTGGTGGCGACGCAGCGGATCGGCGGTCTCAACAAAACCATCACACAGCACGAGCAGGCACGCACCGCGACACTCGATCAGGTCGAGCAGCTCGAGATTCGCAACGCCATCCTGCAGATCATTTCGCGGTCGGTTGACGTTCCGCTCGCCTTCCAGGCGCTCGCGCAGCGAATTGTCCGGCTCGTTCCCTGCGACCGCGTCGGCCTTGCGCTTCTATCGGACGACGGCAAGGAATTTCAGACATACACGGCGCGGGTGAATCTGGTCGAGCGTCGCGCGCGTCCACGCCCGGATGTTGTGTTCAAGGCGGAAGGCACTGCGCTCGGCGCCGTCGTTCGCTCGCGCGAGCCGTTGATCATCAACGACACGAGTGTCGGTGCGGCGGATTTCCTCGACATCAACGTGCTGCACACGGCCGCGCTCGGCTCTGCCCTGATCCTGCCGCTCGTAGCCAAGGGCCGGGCGGTGGGTACGCTGAACGCGGTTTCGCGCCACACCGGCGCCTTCAACCAGCAGCACATCGACGCGCTTCTCCCGGTGGCGGAGATCTTCGCCGTCGCCTACGTCGCCCAGCACCTCCAGGTCGCGATGGGCAAATACCAAACGATGGAGGCAATGTCGGAGCTGACGCTGTCGATCGCCTCGGAAATCAACAGTGCGCTCCAGACGATCATCGGGCACTGCGATCTGCTCGAGCGCGGTTATCCCGACCCGGATCTGCAGCGCGATCTCGCGACCATCGTTCGTCAGGCGCAACGGGTCACGACGCTGCTCGAACGAATGCGCGCGGCCGCACAGCAGCGGCTCAAGGAGATGGCCGACGCGGTCAACCAGGGAGGAATTCCGTCGAGCCCTGAGGCTTACGGGAAGGCTGAAATCAGCTAGCCTTTTACCTGTTTCCTTTTGAGAGTGCGACTACCACCGTTACGCTCAACTCGAGCAGCACCACGATGGTGACGCCCGCAAAGAACCACTGACGCATGGCGACGTATTCTGTGAACGAGACGATCACGCGCAGAATTGGCGTCGACATCAGAACGATCAATCCCGCATTCAACAGCCAGAGCGCGTTCCAGCGGCCAGGATCGAATAGCCATAAGCCGAGACCGATTGCGAGCAGAAGCGCGCTAATCGTGACACCCGTGACCAGCAACCGGCCGATCTGAACTTCCAGCCGCTCGAATTGCGGACGCTCGTCGGTCACAGCGTTCTCCGCAGGTAGATGATGCTGACGAGCATCAGCACCATCGCCATTAGCAGCTTGAGCCACTTGGACCGTGCGCGCGCGCCGAACCACAGTCCGCCGCGCGAGCCAACGAGTACCCCGAGCACTGCTGCGCCTGCGAGCGGCGGGTTGACGTACCCATTTGCGTATTGAATCGGCACAGACGCGACGGCGGTCACGCCAATCATCAGTGAGCTGGTCGCGGCCGCAACTCGCATCGGAACACCGCACCATGCGGTCAACACGGGCACCTTGAGAATGCCGCCGCCGATACCGAAGGCCGCCGACACATTCCCGGCGATGAACGACACCACCATCGCGACTGGCAGGCGCCGAACGCGGTAGATGACTTCCCCGCCGCTTTCGTCGTCGTGAAATCTGCCACCCAGTGATCCGGGATCGACCGTCGTGTCTTGAATGACATTCCGCCGCTCGAGCCTCGTGAGCATCAGCACCGCGATGAGTGCCGCGACGCCGGCAAAACCGCGCTCCAGGGTGACGTCGGAGATGTGCGAAATGGTAAGACCGGCTGCAACGCCCCCAGCCGCCGACGCGACCTCGAGGAGCATGCCGAGGCGCAGGTTGATCAGATTTCGGCCCGTGGTGCCGGCCGATACCGCACTGGACGTCGCGATGACGGTCACCAGACTGATTGCTGCGGCTGTCTTGAAATCGAGACCGAACCAGGCGTTGAGAAACGGAACCAGGAATACGCCGCCGCCGAGCCCAAGCAACGCACCCATACATCCGGCCACGGCGCCCGAAGCCATGACGATGGCGACGACGGAAGGAGTGAGCTGAATCACCTCGGAGCGGCGCGAACAGTCATCGAACGGGTGCTATGATCCAGATGCACCCGCACACTGGATTCTACCCGATGTTTCAGCGGTACTTTGACGCCGGTCTGGCGCAAGCTTCGTATTTGCTCGCCTGTGATCGTGTCCGCGAAGCGATCCTCATCGATCCGAGACGCGACGTCGATGTGTATGTCGCCGCTGCGGCGCAATCCAATCTGAAAATCGTTGCCGCGATCGAGACGCACGTCCACGCCGACTTTGTTTCCGGCGCTCGAGAGCTGCAATCGATCGGTGTCGAGACGCTCGCCGGGCCCGGGTCGTCGTTGAAGTTTCCCGCCCGTGAGGTGCACCACGACGAGCGGCTTGCATTCGGGGGCCTCACGCTGCGTTTCCTCCATACACCGGGCCATACGCCCGAACACATCTCGATCGTTGCCGAGAACCGGGGAGAACCACCGCGAGTCTTCACCGGAGATACGCTGTTTGTCGGCGCCGTCGGTCGTCCGGATCTCCTGGGCGAATCTCTTATGCCCGGACTTGCCGCCCAGCTGCACGAGTCGCTTTTTCACACGCTGCTCACGCTCGACGACGATGTGCAGGTCCATCCGGGACACGGCGCCGGATCGCTCTGCGGCGCGGGTATCGGCGTCGAGCCGTTTTCGACAATCGGGCGCGAACGGGCGTCCAACCCGCTGCTCGCCTACACCGATCGCGACCAGTTCGTGGCGATGGTCCTTGGCGACCTGCCGGAGACGCCGCCGTATTTTCCGCGGATGAAGCGCATTAATGCTGCTGGTCCTCCCCTGCTCCATCTCGCCGGAGGGTATCGCGGGATGGGGCCGCTCGACCTCGACACCGCAGCCCACGCCGTTCGCAACGGTGCTGTGGCGATTGATCTCTGCGACGATGACGAGGTTTGCGGAGAACATCTCTCGACGTCCCTGCGGATCGCGTTTGGACCGAAGATCGGTTATTGGGCTGGCTGGGTGCTCGGTGCCGACAGCCGCATCGTCCTTCTAACTCCAGACGCCGGGCGCGCCGCGGAAGCCGGACGACAACTACTGCGAGTCGGCTTCGACGCGATTGAAGGCTATGTCGCGGCGCCATCATCGGCGTGGCGCGCGCTCGGATTTCCTGTCTCGCGCGTCACGCAGATTTCGGTCGCCGAACTTCGTGAGCGCCTCGAACACCGCGGCGAGCTGACGCTCATCGACGTGCGCTCGGAACGCGAATGGAATGCCGGGCATGCGGCGGAGGCAATTCACGTTCCTATCGGAGACGTGAATGCACGCGCGACAGAGTTCAACAAGGACAGCGCAATCGCGACTATCTGCGAAGGTGGCTATCGATCGATGCTGGCCGCAAGCATCCTGATACGGGCCGGCTTTCCCAATGTGCTGAACGTTGCCGGAGGCATGGCGGCGTTTCGAAACCGCTGAACTCACGGACCCACACCTCAGAACCGACAAGCCTCGCCGCCACGGCTGTGTTCGATTCAGTCAGTCCGCCACGATAGAATAGAACCATCCCGCAATCGAAAATGGCACTCACGAAGGGGCAACGCCTCGCACAATATGAAATTCTGTCGCCGCTCGGATCGGGAGGGATGGGCGAGGTGTATCGCGCGCGCGACCTCAGGCTCGATCGGGAGGTCGCGATCAAAGTGATGGCGGAACACGTCGCTGCGGATCCGGAAATGCGGCGACGTTTCGAGACCGAAGCCAAAGCGGTCGCCGCGCTCTCGCATCCCGGCATTCTCTCGATCTACGAACTCGTCAACGTCGACGGTATCCCGGTTGCGGTGATGGAGCTGCTCGAGGGAGAGTCCCTTCGGCAGCGACTGCGGCGCGGTCCACTCGAGTGGCGCGACGCCGTCCGGATCGCGGCCAGCGTCGCTGAAGGGCTTGCCGCCGCGCACGCAAAAGGCGTGGTCCACCGCGACTTGAAGCCGGACAACGTGTTTCTGACCGCCGCCGGTCCGGTCAAGATCCTGGACTTCGGCCTTGCGCTTCAGCGGCTGGACCCCGCTGCCGTAACCATGGCGCAGACAGCCCAGGGCGTGATCCTCGGAACGTTCGGCTACATGTCTCCCGAACAGGTGCTTGGTGAGCGTGTCGACGGCCGCAGCGATGTGTTTGCCGCCGGGTGTGTCTTGTACGAAATGCTCACCGCCCGGCCGCTGTTCACTGGAGCGACGCCACAGGAAATCATCGCAGGCGTCATCCACGATCGCACGGGGGAGATCGGCGACTTTGATCCGGGAGCTCCGGCGGAGCTTCGCGCGATTGTAGTGCGGGCGATCGCAAGGGATCCGGCTCGCCGATTCCAATCGGCGCAAGACCTCGGCATGGCGCTCCGCGGTTTGCTGACAGGATCCACGGGCTCGGGTGTGACGCGCACACCCCGGCGGCGCGGAAAGTCTCTTGCGGTGCTTCCGTTTGTAAATGCCGGCGCCGATCCCCTGCTCGAGCACGTCGCCGACGGCATCACCGAAAGCATCATCAACAGCCTGTCGCAGCTCTCGGGCATCCGTGTCGTCCCGCGGAGTCTTGCGTTTCGCTACAAAGGGCTGCAGGCCGATCCCGCGACCGTGGGGCTGGCGCTGAATGCGCGCACCATTCTCACCGGACGTGTCACCCAATATGGCGACACCCTGAACATTCAGGCAGAGCTCGTCGACACGCGCACGGAGTCGCAGCTCTGGGGCGAGCAGTTTCGTCAGAGCGTCCGCGATCTTCTTACCGTGCAGGAAGAAATCTCCTGGCAGATTTCTGAAGCCTTGCGACTGAAACTCACCGGTGAGCAGAAGAAGAAACTGCGCAAGCGGGCTACGGTCAATCCAGACGCGTATCAGGAGTATCTCCGCGGCCGCTATCATTGGAACAACTTCTCTCCCGACAGTCTGCGACGCGCCCGCGAACACTTCGAACGCGCCGTCGCCCTGGATCCAGGCTACGCGCTCGCATATGCAGGACTGGGCGACACGTTCGGTGCGATGGCCTACTACGGCCACATCCTGCCGGCAGAAGGATTCCCTCGTGCCTCGGCGGCAGCACGCCGCGCGCTCGAACTCGATGCTGAGGTCGCTGATGCGCATGTCACGCTCGGCATCGAACGGTTGTTTTGGGGATGGGACCGGGCGGCCGCTGAACGGGAGCTTCAAACAGCCATTCGCCAGAATTCGAACCTTGCGTTGGCTCACGCTGTGTACGGATTGATTCTCGCGGTCGGCCGCCGCAATGAAGAGGCACTTAAAGCCGCTCGCCACGCGCGAGAGCTGGATCCGCTGTCCCTGTTCATCAACGTCGGTGTCGCCTGGATCCATCACTTCGGCGGACGCCCCGCCGACGCCATCCGCACAGCGCTGAACGCGCGCGAAATCTTTCCAGGCTTCGAAGAAGCGGGTAATGTGCTGACGGCGTCGTACGAGGCTCTTGGGCGATATGAGGAAGCCGCCGCCATCATTGCGCAGCAGCCATGCTGGGGATTCCGACTCGACGCTGGCGCTCTGCTCGACGCATTCCGTCGGGAAGGTCCAAAGGGCTATTGGCGTACGCGGCTTGAACTGACCGACGCCCAATCTGCCACAGCGTCACCGGTCATTCACTTTGCGCGTGCCATCGTCCATTGTCAGCTCGGCGAAACGGACGAGGCGTTACACGACGTTGAGCGGATGATCGACGAGCACATTGGCGCGTGCGTCTTTCTCGGCGTCGACCCAACTCTCGCGGCGCTCCACGATCACCCGCGCTATCAGGCGGCGCTCAGGCGTGTAGGGGTGGACCCGCAGCATATGGCTTCAGCAGCGCATACAGCGTCGACATGATCGGCACGTGAATTCCCGCCTTTGCCGCCCGACGCACGATCGAGCCTTGCAGCGCCTCCACTTCAATTCGTTTTCCCTGGGACAGATCAATCAGCAATGATGAACGCATAGTGCCCGGAATCGCGCCGACATAGCTGCTGATTCGATCGATGACGTCAGCACGAATGGGAACGCCTTCTGCTCGCGCGACACGTTCGACCTCGCGACAGCCTTCGAGGAACTGCGCGCGAACCGTTTGATCGGCCCACAACGGCCCGATGGGCAACCGCGAGGCGCCCGTGAAACCGGCAAGCGTGACGAGGAAGATGAACTTCTCCCAGATCGGCGCCCGGCCGTCGTCAACCGCTTCCGACTGGATGTCGGCACTAGTCAGCGCATCATGAATGTTTCGGACCCGGCTCGACAGTCTCGGCAGTTCACCAAATACCTCTCCGAAAACGATGCGCCGGTGAACGCCCGTCTGCTCGATGACACCGGGCGCAGTCAATGCGGTTGCAATGTAGGTCGTGCCGCCGATCACGGGCCCCTCACCTACGACCGCAGCAACATCCTGAAAGCTATCGACGCCGTTCTGAATCGTGACGACGGCGGACTCGGGACCGAGCATCGGCGCAATGAGCGTCAGTGCGGTCGCATTGTCATACGTCTTCACCGCGAGGATGACGACATCGACGGGACCGACGAGTGTCGTGTCCTCTTCGGCCGGCGCTTTCACGCTAAAGTCCCCGAGCGTTGGACTTCGGACCAGGAGTCCGCGTTCACGGATCGCGGCGAGATGCGCCCCTCGGGCGATGAAGGTGACGTCATGACCGGCGCGGGCGAGTTTCGCACCGTAGTAGCCGCCGACGGCACCGGATCCCAGAATTGCAATCCGCATAATTACTCTGAGGGCGCGGTGGCAGCCCACCCGCCTACATTATTGTGTTCAGCTCGTATTTGTAAGGCGTGGTCTAGACCCGCGCCAATTCAGCAGGGACCCTACCCCGACCCTCGCGTGCTAAAATGCCCAACCTAACAGGCCGAGCGCCGGGCGGGGACGAGCCGCCGCGCCCGGGACACAGCATGGCCGCCCGCCTCACTACCTACGTTGTCGTCGCCATCGTTGCCGCGACATTGATCGCCGGACTGATCGTCGGAGCTCAACGCGACGACAACGACGGTCTTGTCGATCTCATCGTCTACAACGCCAAGGTCTATACCGCCGATAGTTCCGGGACGATGGCTGAAGCCGTAGCTGTGCGTGGCAATCAGATCCTGCGGGTCGGAAGCAATCGTGAGATCAATCGATTGAAACGGCCCCAGACGATCGCCATCGACGCGGGCGGTGCGGCGGTCCTGCCGGGGTTCAACGATTCGAGCACACATTTTATCGATGGCGGCCTCGCACTCGACGAAATCGATCTGACCGACGCGACCACGATTGAGGAAATTCAGGGTCGCATCAAAACGTGGACCGAGCCGCATCCCGATCGATTGTGGATCGTCGGCCGCGGCTGGCAGCCGTCCAGCCTTGCGACATCACCATCTCGCCAGTTGCTCGACGAGGTCGCGCCCAACCATCCCGTATGCCTGTTCTCTGCTGATGGACGCACGGCATGGTTGAACTCCAAGGCGCTTCAACGCGCGGGCATTGGGGGCCGCAGTCAGGCGCCAGCGGATGGAACGATCGTCAAAGAGGCGCGGACCGGTCAGCCGACAGGCATCCTGAAGGGGACCGCGGTCTCGTTGGCAACGAAAGCGCTCCCACGGGCGACACGCGACGATCGATTGCGCGCGCTTGCCGCGGCGACCGAGGACGCGCACCGGCATGGTGTCACCAGCGTTCACGACACCATCGATCATGCCGACGATTTTCTGCTCTACGACGCGGCCAGGCGTGCCGGCGATCTTGCGGTCAGGGTGTATGCGTCTGTGTCCGCCGACGACGTGCCCGAAGTCGAAGTGTTGAAGGAACTCGAGTCGTTGTCGAACCGGTATCCGGACGATCCGCTGTTCAAGATGGGCGGCCCACGAATCTCGGTCGACGGCGCAGTTGAATCTCAGGACGCGCTGTTACTGCAGCCGTACGACAATCGGCCTGACTACCAGGGTCGAGAACGCATCGATGCCGATGTCCTCAACAGGCTTGTGCGGCTCCTCGATGCTCGACACTGGCAGGTCACGATCGCAGGTAATGGCGACGCCGCGGTCCGGATGGCACTCAACGCCTTCGAACACGCGGTGCGATCCAATTCCGAACCGGAGCGAGGCCGTCGCCATCTCCTGGAGGGTGTCGGGCTCGTGGATGCGTCCGACGTTCCGCGGTTCGGCCGGCTGGGAACGATCGCAACGATGCGCCCCGGCGACATGATGCCGACCTCAGAACGCCTCGAGGCCTGGGCCAAGGCGGTTGGACCCGAGCGCGCGTCACGCGCGTTTCCCGCCGCCAGTCTCGTATCGGCGCGCGCGCAGCTCGCGTTCACCCTCAGCACGCCGGCGGGTATCGATCCACTCACCGCGATACAAACGGCGGTCACCCGCGCGACGCCCGACGGCCTGCCCGAGGACGGGTGGTCTGCTGCCGAACGCGTCACATTGAAACGCGCGATCAACGCGTTCACCTCTGTCCCTGCCTATGCGTCGTTCGACGAACAGCGCAAAGGCTCGCTGAAGAAGGGGATGCTGGCCGATCTGGTCGTGTTGTCCGACGACATCTTCGACCTGCCTGCGACGGACATGGAACGCGCGACCGTCGCGGCTACGATCTTCGATGGAAAGATCGTGTATCAGCGAACCGCGAAGACTACCAATCCTGATTGATGCGTCCGGTTCCGGGATCGCGCAGTCCTTGCTCGCGTCCCCGCACCGCGATTGCATAGAGCACCGCTCCGGCAGCCAGCGCGAGCGCCCCGTTGCGAAGCTGAATCGATGACGCGCCGGCGAGAACCGCGAGCGCAATGATAATCGCGGCAACCGGGACGAGCGGACCCAGCGGTACAACGAACGCGGGCGCGTTCACCACACCATCGAATCGCCGGCTGCGGAGACGCAGCGTGGATAGACACGCCCCGAGGTACACGACCAGGCGGCTGACGGCGCTGGTCGTCGCCATCGACTGGAACGTCCCGCTGAGCGCGAGCGTCAACGTGACGCTCGACGTGATCAGGATGGCAACCACCGGCGTGCGCAATCGCGGATGCACATAGCCAAAAAACGCCGGTAAGTCTCTCTGCTCCGCCAGCGCAAACAGATTTCTCGATCCGGAGAGCGCTCCTCCCATACTGGCACCGGTGACCGAGATCACCGCGCCAATCGTGATCATCGCCGCACCTGCCGCGCCGAGAAAAACAGCCGCCGAGTCAGCCAGCGGAGTCTTCGAGGCGCCGAGGTCAGGCAACGTCCCGAACGCTACGACCTGTGCGAGGGTCATGACCACCGTCACGATGACAATGGTCGTCACCAGCGCAAACGGGATGTCGCGACGAGGATTGCGTGCCTCACCACCAGGAACGGGCACGATTTCATAACCGCCAAACGCGTAAATCAGCAGAAGACCGGTCGCGGAGAGACCGGCGGCGGACGGAAGCGGTCCAGGTTGAAGCCGTGGCCAATTCACGAACCACACGCCCGCCACGATGAACACGACAAGTGGCAGCAGCTTGCCAATGGTCAGCACATTCACAACCACGCTGCTCTGGCGAATGCCTCTGATGTTGATCGCCGCGAGGATGACGATGATGGTCGTGATCACGAGCGCGCGCGGCAGCCCTGTTGTCATGTGCGGCCAATAGAATCCGAGCGACGATACCAGAACGTTGATCACCGCCGCCCAGCTCGCGACGCGGGTGAACCAGAGCATCCAGCCAACTTCAAAACCGGCAAAGCGGCCAAAGGCCGCCTTGGTGTAGAGGTACGCGCCTCCCGTCGCATCGAAACGGCTCGCGACCTCGGCGAACGTCAGCGCGATCAACATCGAGACGATGCCGATTGCGCCGACCATCCAGGGGCTCCAGCCGCCGGTATGCACAGCAATCGCGGCGGGAAGGCTGAACACGGCGCCGCCGATGACCTGATTGACGCCGATAGCGGTGAGATCCCAGGGGCCGAGCTCGCGCCGGAGCGAAACGGTCCCGCGGGCGTCAGTCGTCGAAGGCACGGCGAGGTTGTATCATTTTCTTGGAATCCATGGGACAGCCGACTGACGTGATCGTGAAATCGCGGGACCTGATGCCGCAGGGAGCGTTGACCTTACCTGCCGCATATTACGTGGACCACGAATTCTTCAAGAGAGAAATGGACGTCCTCTTCGGCCACATGTGGATTTGCGCCGGGCGGACGGAACAGGTCGAACGGCCGGGTCAGTTCTTCATGCGCGAGGTGGCCGGCGAGAGCGTCATCGTCACACGTGGTGCATCACCGCGCGTGAACGCCTTCTACAACGTGTGCCGGCATCGCGGGACCCGCCTCTGCACCGAAGATGCGGGGACGTTTGGTGGAAGCATCCAGTGTCCGTATCACGCGTGGACCTATGATCTGGATGGCCGCCTGATTGGTGCGCCTCACATGGAGGAAGTGCCGCATTTCCGTAAGGATGACTACCCACTCCATCGTGTCCACGCCGACGTCTGGGACGGTCACATCTTTCTGAATCTTGCAAAGGAGCCGCAGCCATTATCCACACAGCTGGCCGACCTGCCTCCGAAGTTCAGGCCCTGGCGGATGGAGGAGCTGCGACTGGGACATCGGATCGTTTACGACGTGAAGGCGAACTGGAAGCTGCTGATTCAGAATTACAGCGAGTGCCTGCACTGCCCCAACCTGCACCCGGCGTTGAACCGGCTGTCGCATTATCTCAGCGGCGAGAACGAGCCGTTGCGCGCGACATACATGGGCGGGCGAATGGATTTGCGTCCGGGTGTGGCGACGCTGTCAATGGATGGCACGTGCCCTCGTGCGTTTCTGCCGGGGCTATCCGGCGAAGACGTCCGCCGCGTCTACTACTACGCGATCTTTCCCAACATGTTGCTCAGCCTGCATCCTGATTACATGTTGGTACACACGCTGTGGCCGCTCGCAGCCGATCGCACCATCAACGTTTGCGAGTGGCATTTCCACCCGGAAACGCTGGCGCAATCCGGCTTCAATGCCTCCGACGCGATCGAGTTCTGGGATATGACGAACCGCCAGGACTGGCACGTCTGTGAACTGTCTCAGGCCGGCATCGCCTCACGTGCATATACGCCGGGCCCCTATTCCAACCGTGAGGATCTGCTCTACGCGTTCGACAATATGATCGTGGAGCTACACCAGCGACCGTGACGCCTTGAGTTCTGTCTGAAGGCGCTCACATTCGGCCGTCGCCGCCTTCGCTCGCTCGAGTGCCGCCTCATACAACCGGATCCAGGACAGCGCGGACGTCTCGAGATCTTTCAACTGTAAGCGCAGTCTCGCGTTGTTCTGAGTGAGGTAGGCGTTTTCCCGTTCCAGAAAGAAGCACCGCGCATCATTGTCTACCTGCACTCGCGAACTCGTCACAGGTCGTGTCGCTACAGCTTTCAACGTCATCACGGAGTTCATGGTCGCCCCTCCCGGCTGTGATCGGCTTGTTACCTGAATAAACGACGGAAGGGGGGAAAACGAACAAGTACTTGGTGCCAGGAGTGGCGAAGGTGCCTAACGCGCCAGGAGTCGTTTATTTGGCCTGACCTCGAGCGTTCCGTTCTGCAATGGCGCCCACTCGGTGCCGCGAGGCAGGCGGCCGACCCCGGCGCAATACAGGACCGATTCTGTAATTCCGTCGAGGCCCAAATCGCCCTCGATGAGCGTGTCCGCCAGACCCATGACACAGTAGGGAGCGAGACCCAAAGCGGTCGCCGTCAGCAGGAACGTCTGGCAGACATGGCCGGCCTCAATCAGCGCAGCGCGGTAGGCGCGGGAGTACGGATAGCGCCACATCTGTCGCTCGAACATGGCGGTGAAGAACACCATCGCCGACGCCTTGGCGAAGTATCCGCTCTCCGGAACGTAGGCTTTCATGCGATCGATTGGCACTTTCGTGCCGATGCGTTCCAGAACATGACGGTCCGCACCGTAGTGATAGATGGCAGGTTTCAGGCCAGCCACATCTCGCACCACCACATAACACTCAATCGGATGCCGTGCACCGCCCGATGGCGACGTCTTGAGCGGCGCCTCGCCATCAACAGTTCTCGCCCAGTGCTGCACGCCGACGCTGAATGCCAGAATAGAAGAGAGCTGGGGAAGTGTGACCGGGTTGGAGGAGTAGCGACGCGACGTTCGGCGGGCGAGAAGAACCTTGGCGAAGGATGGGTTCAGTTCCGGACGGGGAAGCGCCACAGTCCGGACCCGCCAATACCGTTTCACCATCCGCGGCCGCCGTGCGCCATTGGTAGTTGACCGCCGATGGGCACGAACACGCTGCCGCGACGAAAAGTGAACGTCCTTGGTGGCGTTGTGAAAAAAGCCGACTTCCGGATTCCATGAGCCGAGCGCGTCCATCGAAGCCACCCGCACGTCAACCGGACGGTCCGATCTGAGAAGAAGCGAGAAGCTCACCAGGCGATCCACCAGCACGGGAAGAAGTGGCGATGAACCGGCGGAAAGACCGCGCTCGATGTCAGAAAGCGTCCGCCACTCGCTACAGAAGTTCAGGAGCTCGAAGACAAGTGAATCCGCTTCAGATGTGTGTCGGGTTGCGTAATTGACGATCCGGGGGGAACCGTTTTCCCAGTAGGCGACGAGGTGCGGCGAGCGGCGGAACCTGACCGTCGCTCGGCCGCTTCGTCGAACGCGGCTCACGACGTCTGGAGCTCCATCGTTGGCAAACACACACTCGAGAGATTGACCTGCGTCTCTTTCAGGACTCTCAGCGCCTCGGCGATCTTGTCATTCTGGACCGTAGCCGCCTCCAACTTTGCGATGTGCTTCCCAATCTGCACCTTCAGCGGATTGAAATCGACCTTTCCTGGTTTCTCCAAGCCTGTGCGCGGTGCCGCGGCCGCTGCTCTTCGCGGCGCTGACTTCTTCTTCACGCTACGCGACGCCTTCCTCGCTGGACGTGCTGCCTTACGTTTTTTCGCCACACGACGCTCCTTCTGAAATTTGTGTGAGCGGAGTCTAGGTCAGCGTTCGCCGCCGGTCAAGCAGAGCGACGAACCACAGCCGGATAAACTCAGCGCGCTTTGCCCACTCCTACCGGCAATCCAATCGTCTTCAGGATCTGATGAAAACGCGGCTCGTCACGAAGCGCGTCGACGCGCGGATCTACGCCCAACCAGACCACCGTGGGATCCATTTCGTTGACAGCCTCTTCGAAGAGTTCAATCGCCTTGGTTTTGTTGCCCAGCGCCAGCTGGATGTAAGCGAGGTCTCTTGCGTAGACGCGAATGGCGCGCGTGTCAGCTTCGTGCTGCAGCTTTGTCAAGCCCGCCAACGCCTCGGCCTTTCTTCCGGCCAGCGCTTCGCGTCGGATTTCCGCCACCCTCAGCGGCACAACGGGGCCACTCGACCGGCGCAGGGCTTCACGCGTATCAGCGAGTGCACCCTCAAAATCACCACGCGTCTCGGCGAACCTCGCGCGCAGCAACGGCAAGCCAACCTCGTTCGGCTCGAGGGGTGCGGATTTCAGCAACTCCCGTTCCGCGCGGGCGTAGTCTCGCTTGTAATACAGGTACAGCGCGTAATTGCGAATCGCGTCGCTCGATTGAGGATCCAATTGCCGGGCTGTATCGGCCACGGACAATGATTCGTCGAATCGCCCAAGAGCGGCCAGGAAGTTCGCGTAATAGCCCAGCGCGAATGACGAGCTGGGATTCAGGTCCAGGCTGCGAATGAATTCCGCTTCCGCGCGCGGCCAATCCCAGTCGTATACGAAACGGATATGCGCCAGCACCGCGTGGCCGTCCGCAAGATTCGGGTCGAGCTCCAACGATTGCTGAGCCTCGGCGAATGCCGCAGCACGCGCCTGAGCATTCGGCATCGCCCCATTGGCGCCGAGCGTCACATAGGCTCGCGCCGCGCCCGCATGCGCCGCGGCATGCTGCGAATCGAGTTCCAACGCTCGTTGAAACGACTTGAGCGCTGCGTCCGCGTTTCCGCCGCCGTATCGCCCGATGTACGAGCGGCCGGCGAGGAACGCTTCTTCGGCTTGCGGACTCGTTTGGCGAGACGATGCCAGGCGAGTCGCCTCCGCCGGTGTCAGGACACCCTGGACTGCACGGGTCACTGCGGCGGCAATGGCGTTGGCTAACGCGCCGCTGTTGCCACGCGGTCCGTCGAAGTCCTGCGACCACACAATCGCCTGCGTGCCGGCGGCAAGAAGCCGCGCGCGCACTTTCAATTGTGGTGGAGCGGCGTCACTCCCATCGGAGCCCGACACGGTGGTTTTGAGTAGAGCATCGACGTCGAGCGCTCTGACAATTTCCTTGTCGGGTTTTCCGTTGATCGATCCGAGTGACGATCCCGGTTTCACCGTAAGGATATGAACCTGACCGAGGCTGGAAATCAGTTCCTCGGTCAAGCCGGCGGCAAAACCTGTCCGAATTCCCGGCCCACTGGTTTCCACCATAGGGACCGCGATGGTGCGAATGTTGGATAGAACCGTGCCTCGGTTTGACGTCGTTCTCGACCAGATGACGAGCGCGACCACGGCGGCTACGAGGGCGGTTGCCATGACAGCAAAACTGAGCTGCGGCCAGCGACTCGGCGCATGGACCGTCGCCTCGCTGGGCCGAGCGTCGGCGAGTGGCACAAATCCGCGTTGCAGTGCCTGCTCCATCGCTCCTGCGCTCGTAAATCGCCGCGCGGGATCCGTTTCGAGCGCCCGCTCGATCGTCTGAACGAGTTCCGATGGCAAATCCGGTCGCAGATCGCGAAGCCAGCGACGGTCGCCGTCGGCGTGCGCGTCGCGCAGACTGTCGACGTCGAGACCGGTAAAGGGAAACGTCCGTGTGAGCAGATGGAACAACAAAACGCCGAGACTATAGAGATCGCTTTCCGTCGTCGGCGGTCCGCCCGCGAGCACTTCCGGCGCGAGATACATCGGGGTTCCCGCGACGCCGCCGCCGTCGGCATCCTGCGCGCGTCCCGCACCGAAGTCCATGAGGACAATACGGCCGCCGTTCTCCCGCATGACGTTCGGCGGCTTGACATCTCCGTGAACCAGTCCGGCAGCATGAACCGCGGCAAGGGCACCACAGAGATCCATCCCGATGGTCGCCGCTTCACGGGCTCCCATGCGGCCGTGCGCGCTGAGCCACGCATCGAGCGTCTGTCCCTCGACGAGTTCCATCCACAGCCCGGCACGTCCGTCGCGCACATCGGCGCCGTAAACCGTGACGACGTTCGGATGACGAACCTGTGCAAGCGTGCGCGCTTCTGAAAGGAGGCGATCGACGGGCCGGTACAGCGTGATGTCGCCCCGCAGCAGTTTCAGGGCGACGTCGCGATTCAGTTGTGAGTCATGTGCGCGATAGATTCGGCCGAAAGCGCCGGATGCCATCCGGGCCATGACCCTGAGATGTCCCCAGGCTACGGGATCCGCGACCGCTGCTTCGTCGATACGCGCGGCCGCAGACTCCGCATCTTGATCGAGCACCAGTGTCCGGTGCAACTCCGCGACGCGCGCAACCAGACGCAGATTTCGGTAACGCGTACGTTCGGCACTCGTCGCCGCGGCGGCGTCGAGCGCGGCCCAGTCAACCTGGGCGCCATCAGCAACCGACTCGAGCAGCGATTCGTAATCGCGCTCAGCCAGCATTGAGGTGCTCCATCAGTCGGGCGAGCGCGCGGGTCACGGCAACGCGCGCGGCATTGGCGTTCGGCTTTCCTAGAATCACTGCAAGTTCCTGATAGTCGTATTGAAGCTCGAGGCGGCCGATGATCGCTTCGCGATCGGACGCACGAAGTAACTGAAGCGCGGCTTCGTATCGCGCCACGCCTTCGCGGCCGATGGCGATGTCAAGCGGCGAGGCGGCTTCCGACTCGTAGGAGTCGGTTAACTCGGCAGCGGCGGGACGACGGGTGAATCTCCGCGCCTCGTCACGAATGCGATTGAGCACGGCTTGCCGTAAGTACGCTTGAAGCGCGCCTTCGTGCCGTGAATCAAAGCGATCGAGCCGCCGTAACGAATTGAGGATCGTTTCCTGAACGAGATCTTGTGTGTCGAGCGCGCCACGCGCAGCCGCCGGCAGCCGTCCACGCGCCCATCGGCGCAGCGGCGGTAGACATCGCGCATAAAGGCGCTCCAACGCATCGCGATCGCCCTGCCGGACGAGAGAAAGCAGCTGCTGAGTCGACTCGAGTGAATTTGGAGAGGTACCAGGGTCCCGCATCGTGACTTTAGTACGGGTACGATGATACTCGCGGAACGTGGGAAAAAAGGCCGTATTCGACCAAACAAGCGCATGGCCGGCAGGGTAAGCCATCCTTCAATACAACGACCGGAGGGGGTAAAGCGTACACCAAAGGGGACGAATACGAAGGCGCAGGCTATCGCGGCGGGGTCGCGACTTTCCGGCGGGGATTGAAGAACGGTGCCGCAACGACGCGTGCCGGGACATGGTGTCGCACGGCCTCGACCGTCACTTCCATTTCGAGAGCAGTCCCTTCTGCATAGTGCGGCCGGTCCAGTGTCGCCAGCGCGATCATTCGCTTCAATACAGGAGACCATGTGGTCGAGGTAGCTTTGCCGACCTGCCGATTCTCTTTGAAGACGGGGACCGCCACACGCGACGCGGTCGCGCCGACCATCGGTGGAAGACCGACCTTCTCATAGAGGCGTTCGACGGCCGTCCATTCGATTTCGAGGCCGACGATCTGACGCGCGTGTCCCGCCTTGTGCTCGGCCGACAGCGCACGCTGACCGATGAACTGACCTTTGTCGTGATTCACGAGCCGCGTCAGACCCATCTCATATGGCGAGTACGCCTGGGACCGGATCATCGCTTTCTTGCTGCTGAAAAAATCCACTTCGATCAGCAACAGACCCGCTTCGATCCGGGCGACGTCGAGCGCCAGCATTCCCGCCGGCTTGATGTCGAAGGGTTTCCCCCGCTCGATCAGCGTATCCCACACTCGAATGGCCGCGTTGGCCGGCATCCAGATCTCGTAGCCGAGATCGCCCGTATACCCTGTCCGTGAGATGTCGACGTTGATGCCGGCGATCGTTCCGCTTGTCACACGGAAGTACTTCAGACTCTCGATATCGGCGTCGGCTGACGCACGCAGTAGCGCAGCGGATGTCGGCCCCTGAAGCGCAAGCGCCGCGATCGTCTCGGACACGTCTTCGATCCGGACGTCCATGCCAATGGCACTCTGCGAAAGCCACCGCAGGTTCGGATCGGCAGCGGTCCAGCGGAACCGTTGTTCATCGAGGCGAGAGACGGTTCCGTCATCGATGACCCGGCCACGTTCGTCGCACCACGGCGTGTAGTAGACCTGTCCGACCGACATCTTCGACACGTCACGCGTAATGATGCGATCGACGAAACGCGAGGCATCCCGGCCGGTGATGATGTACTTGAACAGGGGCGAGACATCGATCAATGCGGCCGCGTTTCTGATCGCGTTGTACTCGTGCTCGTGATGTCCTTCGTAGGCACTGACGGTGTAGTAGCCGGACCACTCGCGATAGTTCAGGCTCTCGCACAATGCAAGGGTGCGTTCGTGAAAGGGCGTTCCTATTGGCATGCGAATCCCTATCTCTGATCGTCAATCTTTCGCCTTTGTTTTCGCCTTGCCGGCACGCGCCTCGATCAATGTCGTGAACAGCTCGCGCTCCGGCGGACGCGGACGGGAACCCAACAGCTTAGCGGACATCTGAATCTATTTCGTTCGGCTCGCCCAACGTGGAGGTTTAACCTGGCGGTTTGGTGTCAGGAACGACGCCGACATGTGCGATTTGGTCGATTTCTACGTTCTACATAGAAGGGATAGGTGTGGTCCGAATCGGGACATTGGTCCTTGAGCCGCTACAAAACGTGCCAATTTTGCGCTCGATTCTGACATAATCCAAGCCCTGCTTCTACATTGCACCACCGGGAGGGGGCAACCGGCGATGGGTTCCCGGAGGAAAAGCGGTGCCTCGCAAACAAAACGCTAGGGCGGACGCCGACGAAACACGGCTATCAACTGATCTCCCGATCGGTATGCCCGAAGCATCCCCATCGTCTGTGCTTCCTGATGGCAATTCGTCGCCCGCGCACGAGCTGACGCGTCTGGCCGACCCGCAGACCATGTTGTTTCCGATCGCAGCCACAGGCGACCAGGTGTCCCACACGCCACTACCGAGTGGCGGGGGCGCTTCTCCATCGGATCGAGGACCTCTCGAACCGGGGTCGGCTTTCGGCGCTCGCTATCACACCATCCGGCTGCTTGGTATTGGCGGCATGGGCGCGGTGTATCAAGCATGGGACGCCGAGCTTGGCGTGACGGTCGCCATCAAGGTGATTCGCCCGGAAGTGATGGCGGATCCGAAAACGGCGGCGGAAATCGAGCGGCGATTCAAACGCGAGCTGCTGCTGGCCCGCCAGGTCACACACAAGAACGTCGTGCGCATCCACGATCTCGGTGAGATCGATGGGATCAAGTTCATCACCATGCCGTACGTGGCCGGCGCGGATCTCGCGACGATCCTGAAGCGCGATAGCCGTCTGCCCATCTCACGAGTGATGCCCATCGCTCGCGCCGTCGTCTCGGGGCTCGTCGAAGCCCACAAGGTCGGCGTGGTACACCGCGATCTGAAGCCCGCCAACATCATGATCGGCGCCGAGGACGAGGCGATGATCATGGACTTCGGCATCGCGCGATCGACAAGTGCGCAGGTCGCGGGTCCCGTTCCGGGCGCCGACACGATTGTCGGCAATCTGAACCGCGCCGCGGCGGACCAGAACGCGACCGTGCTCGGCGCCGTTGTGGGCACGGTCGAATACATGGCCCCGGAGCAGGCAAGAGGCGTGAATGTGGATCAGCGCGCGGACGTGTATGCGTTCGGCCTGATCCTGTACGACATGCTGGTGGGCCGGCGCCGCGCCGAGCATGCGGGCAGCGCAATTGCCGAACTGCAGGGACGGATGCAGCATGCCCCGCCCGCGGTCAAGTCGGTCGTGCCGGAGGTGCCCGAGGAGGTCGATCGGATCATTAGGCGGTGCCTCGAGCCGGATGCCGACAAGCGTTTCCAAACGAGCGCTGAGCTCGCGGCGGATCTCAATCGCCTCGACGACGAGGGCGTACCGATTCCAGAGCCGCGCCGTTTCACGCCGCGCATGATCGCGGCCGCCGTGATGCTCGTGGCCAGCCTTGTCACCGCCACCTGGTGGTTCACTCGGACGCCGCCACCGCCGAAGAAACTCGATCCGGTATTGGTCCTGATCGCAGATTTCAACAACAGTACCAACGATCCGACGTTTGACCACACGCTGGAGCCAATGCTCAAGCTCGCGTTGGAAGGCGCAGGCTTCATCAACGCCTACGACCGAAACAGAATCCGCTCGGTATTTGGTGTCCAGCCGCCTGAGAAACTGGACGAGGCGACCGCGCGGCAGATCGCCGTCAATCAGGGTCTCGGCGTGGTTGTCTCCGGTTCGATCGAGCCTCAAGGCAACGGCTACGACATTACCTTAAAGGCGACTCAGAGCGTCACCGGGAAGGTCGTCGTCACCGCCAGGAGTCGAGCCTCGAGCAAGGATCAGGTTCTCGGCGCCGCGACGAACCTGGTCACCACGGTTCGCAAGGCACTCGGCGACGAGAAGTCGGACTCGGCACAGCTGCTCGCGATGAAGAGCCTCTCGACGGCCTCGATGGAAGTGGCCGGCCATTACGCGGCAGCCATAGAAGCGCAGTCCAACACCCGATTCGAGGAAGCGCGCCAGAGCTTTCTCAAGACTGTGGAGCTCGATCCCAACTTCGGTCTCGGCTACCAGGGTCTAGCGCTCATGTCGCGGAATCTGGGCCAGCTGCAGGACGCCGAAAAGTACACCGCTGAAGCGCTTAAGCATCTCGACGGGATGACGGAACGCGAGCGCTTCGCTGTTCGCGCGTCTCACTACATGAACACCGGCGACTTTCAGAATTGCGTCAACGAGTACGGCGAGCTGATCGCCCAGTACGCGGCAGACGCTTCCGGTCACAACAACCGCGGGCTGTGTCTGTCGAAGTTGCGAAACATGCGCGAGGCCGCCGATGAAATGCGGCAGGCAGTCCAGATTCTGCCCAAACGTGTGATGTACCGAGCGAATCTTTCTATGTTCGCGGTCTACTCCGGCGATTTCCAAGCCGGGGAGCGAGACGCGAAAAACATGGAGAAGCCGAACGACTTGGCGACGCTCGCGTTGGCTTTCGCCCAACTAGGACAGGCGCGATTGCCAGAGGCGGTCGAAACGTACAAGAAGCTCGAAACGATGGGGACCCGGGGCGCGTCGTGGGCCGCCTCCGGCCTGGGCGACATGGCGCTGTATGAAGGGCGCCTCTCCGATGCGGCGCGTGCCTTCGAGCAGGGTGCCGCGGCCGACCTAGCTGCCAAGTCTCCCGACCGGGCAGCCAGGAAGCTGACGTCGCTCGCCTACGTTCATCTCGTGCGAGGGCAAAAGAGCCAGGCGATCGCCGCGGCGGACAAGGCGTTGTTGAGTAGCAAGGCCGTACCGATCCGATTCCTTGCGGCGCGCATTTTCGTCGAAGCGGATGCAATCACCAAAGCGCGGGCAATCGCGGGCGCCCTCTCGGCCGAGCTCCCGGCCGAGCCTCATGCCTACGGCAAAATCATTGAGGGTGAGATCGCGCTAAAGAATGGTGACCCGCGCCAGGCGATCAAACTCCTCACAGAGGCCAATGGAATTCTTGACACGTGGCTGAGTCATTTCGATCTTGGACGGGCGTACCTGGAGCTCCAAGCGTTTCCGCAAGCCGACTCCGAGTTCGACCGCTGCATCAAGCGTCGTGGCGAGGCGATGTCCCTGCTCGTTGACGAGGAGCCCACGTACGGCTACTTCCCGATCGCCTACTACTACCAGGGTCGCGTACGTGAGGGACTGAAGAACCCAGGGTTTACCGACTCGTATCGCGAGTATCTCAAGATCCGCGGCAAGTCGACCGAAGATCCGCTCCTGCCACAAGTCCGCAACCGAGCCGGCAATTAACACATCTTGCGGCAGGGGCGCGCCTTGATCACCGATGGGACGCGCGCTACGTGCTCGCGCTCGCCGATCCCTTCTCGCAACGCGACGCGACCTCGACCCGCATCTCACGTTTCCCGGCATTCGGCCGATCACGAAACGCGCCTCCCGGAATGCCCAGCGTTGCGTTACGGTGGTCGCCGATGAGCGTCGGCGTGGGTACCGTCCCGAACGCAACGCTGCCAAACTACTTGAACTTGAAGTCCGTCACTTTAATCGTACCAACGTCGTTGAGCTTCAGCCTGATACGGTAGCAGGATTTCACCGTAATTCCGGCCGTGTCCGCATTCAGGACGAACTGATGATTGGTTGCGTCCCAAAGGAACGTGCTGTTCCCGATCGGAGCCCCATTCTGATAAATCGGAATCGGCGGCGGTGGACTCGACAGAGCCGAGCAGTTCGAGCTCCGCCGCACAATCTCTACGTAGTTAAGGGTGCTGAGGTCGCTGACTTCGTTTCCATTCAGACTGAGCTTCCATTTCACCTGGATAGGATTGCCGAGTGGGAAGCTGCCCGAGAAGCTTGTGCTCGCGCTCGCGCCGTCGGTCGTGGCAGCGATCGCCAACGGTGGCAGGAAGCCAGTGAACGCGTAAATGACGCCCGTCACAGTGATGTTGACAGTCGCTTCGTTTGAATCAGGGCTCAGCGGCGTGATGCCATCCCCATGTGATGAGGGCGGGTTATTGAGCCACTTGCCGTCATTCGCAACGTACCGGAAGCTGTCTGGACCGCTGTAGGTTGGATTGGGCGTGTAGACGAACGATCCATTGGCGTTCAGAGTCAGACTGCCATGGAACGGTCCGGAGTTCGGAACCAGAATAGCCGTCAAGGGGTTGCTCGGACTGTCAGCGTCCGTGTCGTTCGTCAGCACCCCGCGGGCGCTCACGTTGAGCACGGTGCCTTGGGTAACGCTGTAACTGTTGTCGTTCGCGTGCGGTGCCAGGTTGATCGCGATTTTCGTCGCGGTGTTCGTCGGAAGGCCGCGCCCGCCTTCCAGAAGGTTCGGCTTCACCTGCCACGTGAACGCGGTGTTGTGGGGAAGTTCTTCAAGGTCTTTGATAACAAATGTCGACGCATCCGGCGTCTGTCCCACTTCGACGCTGCTCGTGCTCAGGAAGTGGTCGCCCGTGGACCGAAGGCCCACGTAACTCGTCACGTTAGCGGCGTTGGGTGCCGACCAGCCATGCAGCTGGATTCTATCCAGGGGCGATCCCAGCGGTGAGCAGTCCACGCCGAGCACGCACGCTTGCAACGTGCCGTTCGGAGGCGTTCCAGTGGGATCGAAATCGACCCCCTCGGCCGACGCGTCGACCTCGGAGGATGCGTCGACCTCGGAGGATGCGTCCACCTCGGAGGATGCATCGACTTCCGCTGACGCGTCGACCTCCGATGATGCGTCGACTTCCGCCGAGGCGTCGACCTCGGCGGAGAAATTGTCCTGTGAAATCAACCAGAGATTTCGGCCTGCGCCAATCTGGTCCAGATGCACGTTCGCCCAGTCGTTGTAACCGCTGTACGCATTGGTGACACCGTCAAGATTGACGTCGGTTGATTCCAGATTCCAGTACAGCGAGGACGACGTGCTGTCGGCATCGATACGCGCCATCGACGGCGTAATGGTGCCACTCGGGAATGGGAAGCCGTTACAGTACTTCTTCGCCGCGGGGAATCCCTGGTTGAAAGCGTTGGTGCCCGAGACGAGCGGCTCGTACCATGCCGTGCGATATGGCGAGGTGCCCACTGTGAATGGGCTCGTAATGTTTTCATCAATGCCGGCAAGCGTCTGCCCGGAATAGTCGATGTGGACTCCGTTCAGGTCGTCGAGCAGACCCCGGGACTGGAACAAATAACTCATGACGCTCAGGTGATCCGGTTTGCAGTTAGGCTGCGTGATGGTCGGCGTCGTGGCGTTGCCCCAGAGAGGAATCGCTCCGCCATGATGGAGCTCCAAGTTGTGCCCGAGCTCGTGCACGGTCGTCGAGGCAACCATGAAATCGGTGCCAACGAACGTGTTGGCATCCCAGCCGCCCAGCGCGATGAGAACGCGACTGCCGGGCAGATTGGCAATACCCGAGGTACTCGACGGCACGTGATAGTTCAACGCGTTGAAGTTTGGGTTGGCCGTGTACGGCGCCACACACGTATTCACGGGCTCGCCGTTGGAATCTTTGCCGTTGAAATACGCCGGTCTTCCTTGCGAACTGAGACATGGCAGCGACTTGGGCTTGGCACGCGCGTGCGCGTACAAGATGTTGTGGAAAAGGCCGACTCGATTGCGATCGAATCGTCGTCGGCCTGCCCCGGTCACAGCGTCACACGCCGGGTCCGTCAGCTCCTTCCCGTTGTCGCACTCCACTTCGTCCATGTAGTGTTGAACGCCCTTCAACCATCCGACGGTGCCCGGATATTCCGGAAACAGACAGGTTGCGTCGTTGGGATCGCACTTTGTTTCTCGAATGAGCTCTCCGCCACGGGCACCGGTCGTTACGATGTTCGGTACCGAAGCGTACGCGCCACTCGGAGAACCAATATCGAAATGCACGACGATATTTCGCGAGGCATATACGCCGGCCACCGTGTTGAGCACATCCGCTGACGGGAGATGATTGTGTCCGACAGTGTCCGTTCTGGAAGGGATCACGATCGCCGGTGGAATGTTCGTGGCATAGTACGGAGCGCAAGACTTGTTCGCCAGAGTGGGATCGGGACACCCAGCCACCGAACCGTACGTCGTGTTAGGAGGAGCCTGCAGCGCTTGCACCTCGACGAACATATCTTTCTGCGGCGACAAGGGCGACAAGATCGTGGTCGCGGTGGTCGCGCCCATGCCAGCCAAATCGGGGAGAAGCGTGCCGTCTGGATCTTTAAGCGGTAGGCTGCTGTATGCGTCTGGTCCGGCCTCAAGTCCATCCGGCAGGCCGTCCTGGTCGACGTCCGCGATCGCGGTACTGAAGACGACTGCGCCCAATGTGAGGCAATCGTATCCTCCGCCGGGTGTGTGATTGATCGTCGTCGTCGCTGTTTCGCCGTAGCCGTCGCCGGAATTGTTCTTCGGGTTCATGTACGCGCTGACGTCGTACGGCGGCGCGGTTAACCACGACCGCTCCGAAGCCGTCGCGCCCATAAACGGATTGGCCGCGATGAGGTTGTCGGTTCCGTTGTCGTTGAAGAAGATTCGTTCGTTCGGGTTCGGCTGGCTGCTCCCACCGATGTACGCAATCTTCGCCTTCGCAACTCCCTGCGACAACGTGGCCGCCGATGACTTGTAGAATCCTCGTAACTTCTGCGTTGTCGTTGTGGTGAGGTTAGGCTGGACGTAGATGGGCCCGTTGTTCAAGAAGTCGTACACGACGACTCTTCGCAACGGGTTCTTGGTGCGGTCTGTCTCCTGATCGCGATAGACGACGAACAAGGTGGCCCCGGAGGTTTCCGGAACGACGTTTCCGCCTCCCGCGTCAGGCAGCTTGACCGTGTGGTTACCGTTGACCAGCCGCTTTCCGGTCGGAACGCCATTGACGTCCAATTGGAGCGGCAAGAGCCGCAGCACGTCGGCTTTCAACATGGTCATCGTCAACGAGTTGTTTCCAGCGCTGTAGCATGGCGCTCCAGTTCCCAAAACAACGGGACCGCTCTTGACGAGATCGATATTTGGAGTGTTCACGCTTTTCCCGTCGAACTCCACGCCTGCTTCGATATTTGTCGCGCCGGTCAGGTGAATCGTCTCCCAATACAAGTACGCTGCGAGAATGTCTGCGTTCGCAGGCACGCCGCTGGTGACGAGCGTGCCGGTCGAAAACTTGATGCCCAAGATTGGATCGACGGCGCTGGGGTTTACTGAATTCGTCAGGTCGACACTGCTCACGACGAAGTTGCCGGTGACAGAAAAGCCGTCAGCGTAAGGCAAGGCATCTGTCCCTTGTTGCGCCTGGCCAGTCTGTTGCGCCATCAGCATGACCAAGCCGAGCGAGAACAGTGCGGCCGATGTCGGCCTCCTCAATCGCGGGACCCAAGTTACGAGTTTGGTCGATGACATACGTGTCCTCTCCGCGAACGTGAGTGCTCCGCCCCCTCAATCCGCGCTGCCTTAAATTCACCCTTGCGGGAATTGGAACTAGTTGTAACGAGAGTGCGAAGCGTACCAGAAGTGTCAGGGTAAACGCTACCCAAATCGCATCATTAGCTCGGAGCGTGTAAACAATACAAGCAAAGGGACTTGTGGCTCCGACGGAAGATTGTGCGAACGATGTCACCCCACGCGTACTGATACGTCACGCTAGTGGCACCAAGTTCCCGCGGACGTGAACATTCGCCGTCCGGGGTAGAATGCGTCGACTATGCTCGCCCTGCTCTGTTCGCGAACCGCCGGCCTCTGAGCGAGCGTGCCTCGCGCACGCAGCCTCCGCGTTTTCCTTCTTCGTGTAAATAAAAAGCGGTTTCAAAACCCACGCTCTTAAGTCAGGTTTGGAAACCTTCTAGATTAGTGATCAGTGATTAGCGATTCGTGATGCATTACGACGTCATTGTCATCGGCGGCGGTCATAACGGCCTCGTGAACGCCGCTTATCTCGCGCGCGGGGGTCGCAAGGTGCTCGTGCTTGAACGGCGGCACGTCCTTGGCGGCGCCGCCGTGACCGAGGAGATTCATCCAGGGTTCAAGTACTCGGTGTGTTCGTACGTCGTGTCACTGCTTCGCCCTGAGATCATCCGCGAGTTGGACCTGCCACGGCACGGATTGGAGATTCTGCCGCTCGACGGCACCTTCACGCCTATGCCCGACGGGAATTATTTGTGGCGGGTGAACGATCACGCGCGCACGCGGCGTGAAATCGCGCGTCACTCGAGGCTCGATGCCGAGGCGTACGACGAATACGGAAAAGCCATGGTGGAGATGGGGCGGTTCGTGAAACCGATCCTCAACCTGACGCCTCCCGATCCGACCTCGCTCGATCCCCGCGGCCTCTTCGATCTGCTATCGCTGCTCCGTCGATTTCAAGCGCTCAACGACGCGGACCGATACAACCAGATCCAGTTGATGACCATGAGCGCGTCCGACTTCCTCGATCAATGGTTCGAGACCGACGTGCTGAAGGCGACCATGTCCGCCTCGGGCATCATCGGCACGTTTCTCGGCGTGCGGTCTCCTGGAACGGCGTACGTGCTCCTCCACCATTACATGGGGGAAATCGACGGGGCGTTTCGGTCGTGGGGGCTCTCGCGTGGAGGCACAGGAGCGATTTCTGAGGCGATCGCGTCAGCGGCGCGGGAGGCAGGAGTCGAGATTCGCACCGAATCGCCGGTCTCCAGGATCATCGTCAAGGATGGAGCGGCCGTCGGGGTCGTTCTCGCCAATGGTGATTACCTCACTGCCAGCGTTATCTCCTCGAGCGTGGACCCGCGAACGACGTTCCTGAAGATGGTCGGTACCGAGCATCTTCCCGACGACTTCGCGGCGGACATCGCCCGTTACAGATTCCGCGGCTCGTCCGGGAAAGTGAATCTTGCACTCGATGCGCTCCCCGATTTCCGCGCGATGCCGGGCGCCGGCCCACACCTGCGTGGCGCGATTTCCATTTCGCCAAGCGTCGACTACATGGAGCGGGCGTACGACGACGCCAAGTACGGCCGCTACTCCCGTCGTCCATACATCGACATGGTGATCCCGAGCCTGACGGATCCGTCAGTCGCGCCGCCTGGAAAACACGTCATGTCCTGCTTCGTGCAATACGCCCCGTATCACCTCGAAGCTGGCACGACATGGGACAGAGAGCGCGAGGCGTTCGGAAATACGGTGATCGACACGATTGCCGAGTACGCACCGAACATTCGCAACATCATCCTTCACCGCCAGGTGCTGACGCCGCTCGATATCGAGCGCGACTTCGGATTGTCGGAAGGCAACATCTTTCAAGGCGAGCTGACTCTCGAACAGCTCTTCTTTCTTCGACCGGCGCCCGGATGGGCGCAATACCGCACGCCGATTGGAAATTTGTACATGTGCGGGTCGTCGACTCATCCCGGCGGCGGAATCATGGGCGCCTCCGGACGTAACGCGGCCGGGCGGATTTTGAAAGAAACAGGCGCCGGCGCGTGAGCCCTGTCGTGATCGTCGGCGCCGGCCACAACGGCCTCACGACGGCGTTCTATCTCGCCCGGGCGGGCGTTAAGCCGCTCGTACTCGAACGGCGATCGATTGTTGGCGGTGCGGCAGCGACGGAAGAACTCGCGCCGGGATTCAGGTGTCCGTCGCTGGCGCATGCGATCGGGCCACTCCGACCGTCGATCGTGCGGGACATGCGGCTCGAACAGCGCGGCGTCGAGTTCGTGCGTCCCGATCCGCGACTCGTCGCGCTGTCGCCGGATGGGGGGCCGCTCGTCTTCTCGAGCGACGAGCGCCGCACCACCGAGGCAATTCGTCGATTCTCCGCGCGGGATGCCGATCGGTACGCGGAGTTCTGCACGGTGCTTTCGCGGTTCGGGAAATTTCTTGAACCGTTGCTGATGATGACGCCGCCGTCGATCGATTCGCCGGATCGCGGCGACATCTGGGAGTTACTGAAAACCGGACGGCGGTTTCGCGCGCTCGGGAAGAAGGATGGCTTTCGCCTGCTGCGCTGGGGACCGATGGCAGCGGCGGATCTCGTTCGTGAGTGGTTCGAGAGCGATCTGCTTCAGGCCGCAATCGCGGCGCGGGCGATCTTTGGCGCGTCGCAAGGTCCGCGATCCGCCGGCACGGCGGCTCTGCTGCTTTTCAACGCTGCGGTTGATCCGGCGCCGGGCGGCAGCAGCGTCACGGTAAAGGGTGGACCAGGGGTCCTCACTACCGCGATGGCGGACGCGGCACGCGAGGCGGGCGCCGAGATTCGACTGGACGCGGATGTCACGCGTGTTGTCGTGACCAAGGGGCGCGTCACCGGCGTTCTGCTCGAGGATGGGCGCGAGATTGCGGCGACCGCAGTCATCTCAAACGCCGATCCGAAGCGAACGCTGCTGCAGCTCATCGACCCGATCGATCTCGATCCGGGATTTCTGACCAGGATCCGCAACTACCGCTGTCGCGGGACTGTCGCGAAGATCAATCTGGCACTGTCCTCGTTACCCGCGTTCACCGGCGTCGCCGGTCATGCCGACCTTCGGGGACGACTCCACATTGGATCAAGTCTGGACTACCTGGAGCGCGCGTTCGATGCGTCGAAGTACGGCGAGATCTCACCGCAACCGTACTTGGACATGATGATCCCGACGCTCATCGATCCGTCGCTGGCACCGTCAGGCAAGCACGTCCTGTCCGTGTCCGTTCAGTTCGCGCCGTTCAAACTCGCGCGCGCCCGCGAGTGGGAGTCGGCGAAATCCGAGCTGCTCGCCAATGTCATGCGGACACTTGATCGTCATGCGCCTGGGATCCAGGCGCTCGTGGAGCACGCCCGCGTTCTGACGCCGGTGGATCTTGACCAGACCTACGGACTGACCGGCGGCGACATCTATCACGGCGAACCGTCGCTCGATCAGTTGTTCACCATGCGGCCGGTTCTCGGCCAGGCCCGATACCACACGCCGATACCCGGTCTGTTCCTGTGTGGATCGGGAACCCACCCCGGCGGTGGCGTCACCGGCGGCCCGGGGCAGAACGCCGCCCGCCAAATCTTGAAAGTCCTGACATAGCCAAAAATGATCTAACTCACTGATACCACGCGATTTGCGTGATTTTTGCTCTCCAAAAGGTGGCTGGCACCTTTCTGCGAAAGGTGCCAGCCACCTTTTTCGGTTTTTGTAACGGTCGGCGGCCCGGCCTTGTCTAACAGGCAGACTGCAAAGGGGCGCTCAATGAACTCAACAGCCTCTCGACACCGAACCCGCCGCGTGCTCGTTGTGATATCGCTCTGCACGCTCGCGCTCCTGATCCCATCATTTCTCTCTCGCGATCGCATGATCGCCGCCCCCGGCTCATCGTCAGCCGTTCCCGCAAACGCCGACGACAAGACCATCGTTCATGTATTGAACCGCCTGGGATTCGGCGCCATGCCCGGTGACCTCGAGCGCGTGCGACGGATGGGTCTCGAGAAATATATCGAGCAGCAATTGCGACCCGAGACGATTCCGGATCGGGGCATGAGCGCGCGCCTTGCGAGTCTCGATACACTGACGTTGAACAGCCGCGAACTTGCTGAGGACTACTTCATGCCGGCGCAGATGGCGCAACGCCGCACGAAGCAACAGGCCGCGGCACAGCCGGCGGAATCTGCAGCCGACAAACGCGAGGCGCGGACGCCCGAACAAGCGCAGATGATGCAGGCGCAGCGACAGGTATTCACCGACCTCACCCAGCAGAAAATCCTGCGTGCGGTTTACAGCGAGCGCCAGTTGAACGAAGTCCTCGTCGACTTCTGGTTCAACCACTTCAACGTTTTCGCTGGAAAAGGGCTCACACGTAATTACCTCACCGAGTACGAGCGCGAGGCGATTCGTCCGCACGTGCTCGGAAAGTTCCGCGACCTGCTCGAGGCGACAGCGAAGAGCCCGGCCATGCTGTTCTACTTGGATAACTGGCAGAGCGCCGCACCTGAGGGGACACGCACCTCGGCGCCGAACTCTCGCACTCGGAACCCGTCAAATCCGCGCCGGCCCTTTGGCCGGCCCGGGCAGGTCGGCAGCGTTCCGCGTCAGCGCACGGTCGCTGATCTTCCGCCGGCGGCGCAGAACCGGAAGCCGCGCGGCTTGAATGAAAACTACGCCCGCGAGTTGATGGAACTCCACACCCTCGGCGTCGACGGCGGATACACGCAAAAAGACGTGCAGGAAATCGCGCGCGCGTTCACGGGCTGGACGATTGCGAATCCGCGGCAGGGTGGTGGGTTCGTTTTCGATCCACGCATGCACGACGACGGTGAAAAAATCGTCCTCGGTCACAAGATCAAGGCTGGCGGCGGCGAGCACGATGGTCAAGAAGTCCTCGACATCCTCGCCTCGCACGCCTCGACGGCACGCTTCGTCGCGACCAAGCTCGCGCGACGGCTGGTCGCCGACGAACCACCACCGTCGCTGATCGATCGCGCCGCCGAGCGTTTTCGCGAAACCAAGGGAGACATCCGCGAGGTCGTGCGGACGATCGTGACATCACGCGAGTTCTTCGCGCCCGAGGCATATCGGGCAAAGGTCAAGACGCCGTTTGAGTTTGTCGCATCGGCTGTTCGTGCCACCGAAGCCGATTCAATCAATGCCCTGCCGCTCGTACAGACGATGCGAGAACTGGGGATGCCTCTGTATCAGTGTCAACCGCCAACCGGCTACGCCGACCGCGCGGAAGCGTGGGTCAACACCGGAGCGTTGCTCAATCGAATGAATTTCGCAGTTGCGTTGACCGAGGGACGCGTGCGGGGCATGCGCGCGCCGCAGCCGTTCCGCGGACAGTCGATCGAGGCAGCCGGCGACGAGATCGTGGACCAGGTGCTCGCGGGGGATCTCTCGTCGTCGACTCGAGAAACGGTCGCCAAAGCGTCTCGTCCGTCACAAGCCATCGCGCTGCTCCTCGGATCGCCGGAGTTCCAGAGAAGGTAACCACCATGATTTCCCGACGCATCTTCCTCAAGAACGGCGGACTCGCACTGGTGAGTCTCGGATTCGCTCCGGCGTTTCTGGCGCGAACTGTTGCCGCCGCCGACGCGCGGCGACGCGTCCTGATCACGATCTTTCAGCGCGGTGCCGTCGATGGGTTGAACATGATCGTGCCCTTCGGCGAGCGCGCGTATTACACGGCACGGCCGTCGCTTGCGATTGCCGCTCCGGGTCGATCCCAGGACGCGGCAGTCGATCTCGACGGTTTCTTCGGACTGCATCCGCGTCTCGCGCCGCTCAAGCCACTGTTTGATGCTCGTCAAATGGCGGTGGTGCATGCCTGTGGTTCGCCTGACGGCACCCGCTCACACTTTGATGCACAGGACTACATGGAAACGGCAACGCCTGGCGTGAAGAGCACGCAGGACGGCTGGCTGAATCGCTATCTTCATGCGCGTGAGCATCAGGCGGCAACGCCGTTTCGCGCCGTCGCGCTCGCCCCGCAATTACCACGGGCGTTGCAGGGCCTGGAACCGGCACTGGCGATCGGGCAAATCAGTCAATTCGGCATCCGTGGTGGCGCCGCCGGTGACATGGTGCAGTCGTCGTTCGAGTCGCAATACGCCGCCGCAGCCGACAGCGTGCTGCATTCGACCGGACGCGAGGCGTTCGATGCGGTGAAGATGCTGAAGAATGCGAACCTCGGCCAGTACACCCCGGCGAACGGCGCGGAATATCCGCGGTCGGCATTCGGTGAGGCGCTTCGGCAAATCGCCCAGCTCGTGAAGGCAGACGTCGGTCTCGAAGTCGCCTTTGCCGAATCGGGCAACTGGGATCATCACGTGAACGAAGGGGCGGCCGTGGGATTGTTGGCGACCCGACTCGATGATCTCGCGCGCGGCATCACCGCTCTCGTGCGCGACCTCGGCGATCGCATGCAGGACGTCGTGATTCTTACGATGTCGGAGTTCGGGCGTGCTGTAGCGGAGAACGGCAACCGGGGAACGGACCATGGTCACGGGAATGCGATGATGATCATCGGTGGCCCCGTGCGCGGTGGAAAAGTCTACGGACGGTGGCCCGGCCTCGCACCGGAACAGCGCTACGAACGCCGCGATCTCGCCGTCACAACAGACTTCAGGGCCGTCTTCGCTGAAGTCGTTCGCGGCCATCTCGGACTAAACGACACGCGACCGGTTTTCCCGGGATTCACCGCGCAGACCTCGCTAGGCTTCCTCTAATTCGGTGATTCTGCGCCGGACCATCTGAGGTAAACTCGCAGGCGCGCATGGCAAAGGAACTCCCCGGCGAGGCGCTCGGCCTCGTCGAGACCCGCGGTCTCGTCGGCATGATCGAGGCGGCTGACGCGATGGTCAAAGCGGCCAACGTCGTGTTCGTTGGCTGGCAGAAAGTCGATGCCGGCCTGGTCACCGCGATCGTTCGCGGGGATGTCGCCTCGGTCAAGGCGGCAACCGATGCGGGCGCCGCAGCGGCGCGGCGTGTCGGCGAACTCGTCGGCGTTCACGTGATCCCGCGGCCGGCCGACGGCCTCGACAAGGTCTTTCCGATCGGCTAATCGGCATCCGCTTTCGCAGCCCTTGTGGGCCTGCGGCCAGTCTTTCTTTTTCTCTTCGACGTCCTGGTCCGCGCCGTGAGCTCGCGTAGCATCGGCAGGTCTCCCACTACCAGCATCGGTTGATCCGGCGCACGCAGGATGTTGATGAACTCGCCGGTCGACGTTCGGGCGAAGACTTCCTTCCCGTCAGTGAACAACGTGATTGCTCCGGCGCCACCGATCGCTTCGAAGAGCCGGATCCGGAACTTGTCGCGAAGCGTGTCGAGCAGGAGTCGAATTCGGGCGACGGAAAGTCCTTGCCGCCGCAAGTCGGCGAGCACGATCAACTCGAGGAGATCAACAGGGGTGTAGCGCCGCTCGGTAAATCCGCCCGCCGCTGTTCGCCTCGGTGCGAACGCTGGCGCGAACAACCGCCGTGCGTCCCACCACTGAAGCTGACGCGCCGACAGCCCGGTCAAAGCGGCCACCTCGCGCGCGCTGTACGTGTTTTTCAGCTGCACGGACGCGCTTTCTACTTTCCTCCGAGCGCAGTGGCGATCGCCGTGGCCGTACGGGCCCCTTCAAAGTCCTTTTCGGTGAGTCCACCTTCGCTATGGGTGCTGTACGACACTTTGACCCGCTTGTAGTTGATGAGCAGGTCAGGATGGTGATCGACCGCCTCGGCGGCAAAACCCAGGCGCACGACGAAAGCGATCGCCTCGGGAAAGCCCGCGAACGTGAACTGCCGGCTGATGACCTCGCCTTCGGCAGTCCACTCAGGCAGATCTGCCATTCGTCTACGGACCTCCGTCCCGGCAACCTTTGGCATGCGGCAGAGCATATGTCAGCCGCGGAAACCTTTCGCGTGGATTATCGTCTAAACAATGTTAAGATACTAAACAGTGTTCAGCGCTGCAATTCGCTGAGAGAAGGAGTGGATTGGGCGTAAGAGAACGTCAGGAAAGGGAACGGGAGGCCGTCGCGCGGGCGATCCTCGACGCTGCGCGCGAGCTGTTCGTTGCCGAGGGATATCAGAACGTTTCGATTCGCAAAATCGCGGAAAAAATCGAATACAGCCCCGCCGCCATCTATGGCTACTTCGAAAGCAAAGACGACATCTTTCTGGCGCTCGCCGAGGAAGGGTTTCGGATGCTTTTCGCGCCGGGCCACGAAATGTCGATTCCCGATCCCATCGAGAAGATTCGTGCTGGTTTCTGGCGGCTCTACACGTTCAGCAAGGAACATCCCGAGCACTTCGCGCTGATGTTTCTCGATCGATCGGTCCCGCCGATTAGCAAGGACTGGGAACGATTCGGCTTCATCCGCGAAATGAAAGGTCGGATGGCGGCGCACATTGAGAGTGTCGTCAAGCAAGGTCTCTTTCCTTCGGACACGAAAGCCGACGACGTTTTTCAGATTCTTGGCGCAGCCATTCATGGGGTCGCGGTGATGCGTTTGTGCGGACGACTGGGACCTCACGTCGATGCCGACGCGCTCGCGCGCGACACGCTCGAAGCGGCGCTCATGGGATTGCGGACGGGAATCGTGCACACGTTTCATTCCAAGCCGTGCACATAGGGATTTCATACAAGTTGCGTCTTTTATCGGAGCGGAAGAGTCATGAAGGTTCAGTTGCGTTATTCATTCTCAGCAGTTCTGCTGACAGCGCTTGCCGCGTCGGTGGCAGGCTGCGGAAGCAGCGAGGCGACGGTGAAGGCCGAGGCAAAGCCGGAGCCGGTAGTGGTCGACACTGCGCGGGTTGAAAGCAGAGCGATAGATCGATACCTGCGGGTCACGGGATCGCTCGTCGCCGATGAACAGGCGGAAGTGAGCGCCGAGGCCCCGGGTCGAGTCATTGCGGCTCCGGTCGAGCGCGGATCGCACGTTGCGCAGGGCGCCGTGCTGGCCCGGATCTCGCCGACCGAAACCTCCGCGCAATTGCTCGAGGCGGAAGCCAATGCCTCGCAGATTGAGGCGCGGCTCGGATTGTCGCAGGGACAGCCGTTCGATCCCACGCGTGTCCCCGATGTCATGAATGCGAAGGCTTCGCTTGATCTTGCCGTCGCGGAATTCGCGCGGATCAAGTCGCTGCTCGATCAGAAGGTCGTCTCGCAGAGCGAGTACGACCAACGTCGTGCGCAGGTGGATGCGGCACAACAGCAATTCCAGATGGCGCAGAACGTTGCCCAGCAATCGTATCGATCGCTGCAGGCGGCCCGCGCACGCATCGAGCTCGCGCAGAAGGCCGTCTCCGACACGACGATTCGCGCACCATTCGCCGGCCTGGTCGCCGAACGCCTGGTCAGTGTCGGCGATTATGTGACCCGTGGCGCTCACGTGGCGACGGTCGTCCGCGTCGATCCGCTGCGGGTCGAACTGACGGTCCCCGAGCAGGCGATTTCACTGATCAAGGATGGGCAGGCGGTGCAGATCACCGTTGATGCCTACCCGGGCGAAACGTTCGCGGCAAAGATCAGGTACGTCTCTCCGTCGCTTCGGACTGACCAGCGAGCGCTGACAGTTGAAGCCGTCGCCGCGAATTCGGACGGTCGCCTCAAGCCAGGGCTCTTTGCGACGGCATCGATTCAACAACCCGCGGGCGCGCCGGCACTTCTGGTGCCGACCAGTGCGGTTGAGACAATCGCCGGCACCAGCCGTGTCTACGTGATCAGGGGCGACAAGGTCGAGGAGCGCATCGTCACGCTCGGCCAACCTGTCGGTCAACAGGTCGAGATTGCAAGCGGTCTCGTCAGCGGTGAGACTGTGGCCGCGGCGCCGAAAGGTCATCTCTCGGATGGCCAGGATGTTCGCGCGCGTGCACTCGCGAAGTAGTCATTTCCCTCTCTCGAACACTCGTAGCGCAGCCCTTGAGGGCTGCCATTAGGCAAACATCATGCAGTGGCTAGCAGCAATATCCGTTAAACGTCCGGTTTTCGCCAGCGTCCTGATTCTGTCGCTTACTGTCGTCGGCGCCTTTGCGTTCCTGCAACTTGGCGTCGATCGATTTCCGAAGGTCGACTTCCCCACTGTCGTTGTCACGACACGTCTTCCAGGGGCGGCACCGGAGGAAGTCGAGACGGAAATCACCGACAAGATCGAAGAGGCGGTGAACACCATCAGTGCCATCGACGAGTTGCGATCGAACTCGTCGGAGGGCATGTCGCAGGTCATCATCTCATTCCTCCTCGAGAAGGATGCCGACATCGCGGCGCAGGAAGTGCGCGATCGCGTCAACCGCGTTCTGCCGCTCTTGCCAAAGACGATTGACCAACCGATGGTCGAAAAGTTCGATCCGGATGCGGCACCCGTCCTGACGCTCGCGGTGTCAGCCAAAAAGCCGGTCCGCGACATTACCGAATACGCGGACAAAACGCTGCGCCGGCAACTCGAGAGCGTCAACGGCGTCGGACAGGTCGTCGTCTCCGGCGGCAGAGCGCGCCAGATCAACATCAATCTCGACGCCGCGCGTCTGCGGGCATACAACCTCACGGTCAACGACGTCGCGCGAGCGCTTCAGTCACAGAACACGGAAATCCCCGGCGGCCGTGTTGAACAGGGCGCCACGGCGCTGACGCTGCGAACGCGAGGACGCGTGCAGTCGCCGCAGGAATTCGGCGACATCGTCGTGCGTCAGAGGGATTCGCACGCGATCCTGCTTCGCGATGTCGCAACGATCGAGGACGGCATGGCCGAGGCCATGACCAAGGCCAGCCTGAATGGCGAGCCGACGGTGCTCCTCACCGTGAGACGACAGTCAGGCACGAATACGGTGCAGGTTGTCGATGCCGTGAAGGAGCGGCTTGCCGATATCGCTCCACTTGTTCCGGCTGGCTACGACATTCGAGTGGTTCGGGATCTGTCCGAATTCATCAAGGCGTCGATTCACAGCGTTGAAGAGCATCTCATCGTCGGCTCCATCCTCGCGGCGGCAGTCGTGCTGATTTTCCTGTGGAACTGGCGATCGACGATCATCGCGGCGGTTGCCATTCCGACCTCGATCATCGCGACGTTTGGCTTGATCTGGTACCAGGGCTTCACGCTCAACTCGATGACGCTCCTCGCGCTGACGCTCTCGGTCGGGATCGTCATCGACGATGCGATCGTCGTGCTCGAGAATATCTACAGGTTCGTCGAGGAAAAGGGGAGACCTCCCGTTCAAGCCGCCGTCGAGGCGACGCGCGAAATCGGTCTCGCGGTTCTGGCGACGACGCTGTCGCTCATCGCGATCTTCGTTCCGGTTGGATTCATGGGCGGCATCGTCGGCCGGTTCATGACGAGCTTTGGCTTCACGATGTCGTTCGCGATTCTCGTGTCGCTCCTGGTGAGCTTCACCCTGACCCCGATGCTCGCCGCTCGCTGGATCAAAATGCGGCCTCGCCACGAAACCGCCGATGGCGGCGAAGTAACGGAAAAGACTTCGAGAGACTCGCGGTTCTTCCGTCCTCTCGATCACGGCTACACGACGATTCTCCGGTGGTCGCTGGCGCATCGCTGGATCGTGACCGCCATTGCGGTTCTCGTCCTGCTGAGCAGCGTGCCGCTCTTCATGTTCGCGAACAAGAACTTCCTGCCGAATGACGACCAGTCGGAGTTCGAGGTCGGCCTGCGAGCGCCGGAGGGTACCAGTCTGGACGCAACCGAGATCATCGCGAACAGGCTCGCGGCCCGGATCCGTCGGCTGCCGGAAGTGGCTTATACGCTCGTATCAGTGGCCGACGATCCGGCACAAACACAAAACTCCGGAACGGTTTACGTTCGTCTCAAGCCCGTCCACGAGCGAAAGAAGGATCAGTTCGCGGTCATGAACGACGTCAGGAGCGACATTCTTCCAGAGCTGGCGACAGCAAATCTCCGCACGGGCGTTCGTGCTGTTGCTACGATCGGAGGCGGCGGAAATCAGAATGCGGAAATCCAATTCACTATCAATGGGCCGGATCTCAAGGCCCTGGAGCGATACGCCAACGCGGTCGCGGCGGCGGCGAAGAAGCAGCCCGGCGTCGTCGACATCGACACCTCGCTCAACGTCGGCAAACCCGAACTGTCCGTGAATTTGGATCGGTTGAAGGCTGCAGACCTCGGCGTCCAGATTTCGGATGCGGCCGAGGCGCTGCGACTCCTGGTCGGAGGCGATCAAGTGACGACTTACAACGAAGGCGGCGAGCAGTATGAGGTGCACGTCCGGGCGGAAGCGGGCAACCGCCAGACGGCGACAGGGATTGGCCAGTTGACGGTCCCGTCGAGTCGCGTCGGCAGCGTGCCACTCGAGAATCTGGCGCAGCTCACACCCGGGACAGCACCCTCGGAAATCAACCGCCTGAATCGTCAGCGACAAGTCACGGTTTTTGCGGGATTGCTTCCAGGCGTGTCGCAGACGCCCGCGATGGCGGCGATGACCGAGGCCGCGCAGTCGCTCGAAATGGGTCCGGGGTACAGCACGCGTTTCGCGGGCCGTTCTCGTGAATTAGGACGCGCCGCCCAGAACTTCCTGCTTGCGTTCGGACTGTCTCTCGTCTTCATGTATCTCATTCTGGCGGCACAGTTCGAGTCGTGGCTGCACCCGATCACGATCCTGTTGTCGCTGCCGCTGACGCTGCCGTTCGCACTGCTTTCGATCATCATCACGCGTCAGTCGCTCAACATCTTCTCCGCACTTGGGCTGCTGGTGTTGTTCGGAGTCGTGAAAAAGAATTCCATCTTGCAGATCGACCACGCGAATCAGCTGCGCGAACGCGGCATGGAGCGCGATCTCGCAATCGTCCAGGCGAGTCGCGATCGTCTGCGGCCAATCCTGATGACGACGTTCGCCTTTGTCGCCGGCATGATTCCACTGGTCCTGTCGAGCGGCGTCGGCTCGGCAACAAACCGCGCCATCGGTTTCGTGATCATTGGTGGCCAGTCCCTGGTGCTGCTGTTGACGCTCGTGGCGACGCCGGTCGCGTACTCGTTGTTCGATGATGCGTCAAAGGTACGGCTCTGGCGTTGGCGACGTTCGAGCCGGGCAGCGGCGGCAACGGCGACGGCTGGTTTCGCTCTGCTCATGCTGATGCCGTCACATGCATCTGCCCAAGCGACGACACCATCGGCGCAGGCGACGCCGACCGAGACATTGAGGATGTCGCGCGATGAAGTGGTTCGTCTTGCGATCGAGAACAACGCCGCGCTCGCCGCCAACCGGCTCGATCCAGTAATCAGCGCCGAACGTGTCGCTGCGGCAAAGGCCGTGTTCGTACCGAACCTGACGTCCGGGCTGCAGCGAAACAGTCAGTCGACGCCGTCGACCAATCTGTTTTCCGGAGACAGCTCGCTGCAGACGGACTTCTGGTCGGGCGCGGCAGGGATCGGTCAGCTTCTCCCATGGGGCGGCGGCAATTACAACGTGTCGTTCAACTCGGCGCGAACAACGACGACCAATCCGTTGACGACGTTCACACCGTCGTTGACCTCGTCGGTGCAGGCCGTGTTTTCGCAGCCACTGCTGCGGGATTTCAAAACCGATCCGGCTCGCGCGCAGCTGGATGTGTCGCAAAGGAATCGCGAGATCGCGGATTTGCGGCTGCAGGAAGACATTTCGCGCACATCAGCCCAGGCGGAGACGGCTTACTGGGCGCTCGTCGCGGCGCGGGCATCCGTCGATGTGCAGCAACGGTCGCTGGATCTGGCGCTCGAACTCGAACGCACCAATCGCGCGCGGGTCGACGTCGGGCAATCACCGCCGCTTGACTTGGTGACGGCGCGGGCGGAAGTCGCGCAGCGGCGGGAGAACTTAATCATCGCGCGGACCGACGTGCTGCAGGCCGAGGACGTGCTGCGCGCGCTGGTATTCAATCCCAAGCGGCCGGACTTTTGGACGGCGCATATCGAGCCGGCCGATGCGGTGCCGCCGGTCGGTGCACCGGCCGATGTGGACGCGGCGGTTCGGCGCGCACTCAGTGTCCGACCGGACATCGCTGAACAGCGCAAACAGATTCAGATCAGCGAAACCAACGTCACGCTCTCGAAGAATCAAACGCTCCCCGACCTTCGATTGCAGGCGAGCTACGTCACCAGTGGTCTCGGCGGATCCAAGCTGGTGAGAACGGGAGGATTTCCCGGCACGATCATCGGCGTCGACACCACATCCTATGGATCGGTTTTAGGTCAGGCGTTCTCCGCTGACTTCCCGACGTGGACGCTCGGCTTCTCGCTGAACTATCCGATCGGCAAGAGCACCGAGGAGGCCAATCTCGCGCGGGCGCGCCTCGAGCGCGATCAGGCCACGGCGCGTTTGCAGAGCGTCGAGCTCGTGGCCGTCCGTCAAGTGCGGGATGCCGCGCTGCGGGTCGAGCAGAATCGCCAGCGCATCGAGACCGCGCAGCTCGGTCGCGAGCTTGCGGAGCAGCGGCTGGACGCCGAGCAAAAGCGGTTTGACGTCGGGATGTCGACGAGCTTCCTCGTCATCCAGGCTCAGCGCGACCTCGCGGTCGCTCGCAATAACGAGTTGCAGTCCAACCTGGCGTATCAGCTGTCAGTGATTGCGTTCGAGGCGGCTCAGACGACGAGTGGCGGCATCCCCGCCGTCGGCACGAACAGCCTGCAGAACACCACCGGCGCGGTACGCTGACAAAAACCGAAAAAGGTGGCTGGCACCTTTCAGGGAAAGGTGCCAGCCACCTTTTTCGATTTTCGTCGCGCCTACGCGAAGCGGGTCCACGTGCGTATCGCCTTGGCCACCCATCCAGGTCGACGACTCTCCTTCACCATCTTGCGCAGCTCACGATTGCCTTGCGGTCGATTGACAAGGTCAATCCACTGGCGAGGTCGCGCGATCGGCCAAGGCGTCAGGACGTTGAGATCGTCCACCGGACCGCTGCGCACGAGGCTGGACCACTCCCAGTCCTCAGCGCGTGAGACGAGTCCCGCGCTCATCGCATTGGCTTCAACGTATCGGCAAACATTGATGAAGCGACGCTCGCTGAGGATTGGTAAGTTTCTGAACCTCCCCTGATAAACGTGACCCGTACCCACGGTACCGTGTCGACGCTGGACGTCGCGGATATGCGCATTCATCAGCAGCTGCATGTACGCAGAAATCTCCTCTCCGTGCACCGGCCACAACACCAAATGAAAGTGGTTCGGCATCAAACAGAAGGCCAGTAACCTAACCGTTGTTCGGTCAAGTGCATCGGTCATCGCCGCAAGAAAACCTAAGTAATCCGCGCCGTCGAGGAAGACACGCGCTCGGAGATTTCCGCGGTTGACGATGTGTTGAGGAACTCCATCGGGGCAGATACGAGGTGGTCTAGGCATGTACCACGACACTCAAGTGCCCTGCCAACGCCACTACACAACCCGTAAAAGGTGGCTGGCACCTTTCAGGGAAAGGTGCCAGCCACCTTTCACGCAATCAAGTCAGCGACGACTGTCGCCGTGAGAGGAGCGAGGAGGATGCCGTTTCTGAAGTGACCGGTCGCATAGATTAACGCGGAGTGCCGCGCCGATCGGCGGATGATTGGCAACCCTGACGGCGTCGATGGACGCAAACCGACGCGGGCCTCGACAAACGTCGCGTCGCTGACGCCGGGTAACACCGCGCTGGCGGCATTCAACAGCGTCTTCACGCCGCCCGCGGTCACACGCTCATCAAAGCCAACCTGCTCGACGGTCGCGCCGACGAGCAGGGTGCCATCGAGCCACGGCACCAGATAACACGACTCACTCCACAGGATGCGCTGGAGAGGCGGACCCTGCCATCGAACATGCAGCAACTGCCCGCGCACAGGTGCGACGTCGGTTTCTCTCGCCAGCTCGGATGACCAGCTGCCGGCCGCAACGACGACGGTGCGGGCGCGGTAGGTGTCATCGCCGGACGTGACAATTGCGCGATCTCCCTCCCCCGTAATCGAGTCGACCCGGCGCCCGAGGTGCGCCTCCGCGCCGTAACGGCGCGAGGCATCAAGCAACGCGTCGGTGAGCTGCGCCGCGCGAACGTAGCCGTGCGATGGGACAAGCAGCCCTCCACTGGTTGGCCCGAGTGCTGGTTCCAATCGGGCGACACCCGGCGACTCGATCCACTGTGCCTCGACACCCTTCGATCTGATCCACTCGCAGAGCGTCTGCAGTTGCTCCGCCGCGTTGCTATCGTGCGCGAGTTCGAGCGTGCCGCAGCGCCGGTACTCAATCGGAAGACTCGATTCTTGCGCGACGTTCTTGATGAAGTCGTCATAGAGCCCGAGGCTCTCCACGGTGAGTGCGTGAAGCGGGCCATCGGACGGCGCCTCGATGTACGGCGCGAGCACACCCGCCGACGCGTGTGTGGCGCCGGCGCCGGCGCTCCGCCCTTCGAGGATCATCGTCTTCGCGCCACGAACGGCCACTTCGCGCGCCACGGCGCAGCCGATAATCCCTGCGCCGACGACGATCACGTCCCACTCGGTGCCCTCCGCTCGCTGCTGGGCCATCAAACGATCATAGCTCTCCCCGCCGTGCCTCTGCAGTGGTCGTGGCAGCACGATTGCTACGACTCACCGCATGCTGGCGCATCTCAAGGTTCCGCTGAGCTGGAAAGAACTCGGGGTCAGAACCTGGAACGAAATATGGGCCGATGACCTGCTCAACCTCGCCGCCCAGCAGGCGTACTACTTCTTCTTCGCGCTGTTCCCGGCGCTGCTGACCTTCATCTCGTTTGCCAGTTTTTTTCCGATTGATGACTTGACCGGCCAGATCGTGACGGTGCTCGGCCGGTTTGCGCCGCCAGAGGTGATCACGATCATCAAGGAACAGATCAGGAACATCTCTGAATCAGGGAGTGGTGGCATTCTGACGTTCGGGTTCCTGTTGACGCTCTGGAGCAGTTCGGGAGCCATGGTCTCGATCATCACCACGCTCAATTCCGCATACGACATCACCGAGGGACGACCACTGTGGCGCGTGCGCCTCACGGCAGTTGCGATGACGATCGGCGTTGCCTTCTTCATTCTTTTGTCGATGGCACTCGTTCTGATCGGGCCGACGGTCGCAGAGCATCTGGCGAACACGATGCAGCTCGGCGCCGCCGTGAAGTGGACGTTATGGGTCGTGCAATGGCCGGTTGTCTTCGTGCTCGTAGCAACAGCAATCGGGCTCGTTTACTATTTCGCGCCCGACGCCGTTCAGGACTGGGTCTGGATCACTCCCGGGTCAATTCTCGCGACGTTTCTCTGGGTGATCGTCTCTCTCGGCCTGAAGCTTTACATCTCATACTTTGGCAACTACAACGAAACCTACGGCACGCTCGGCGCCTTCATCGTGCTGCTGACGTGGTTCTACTTATCGGGTCTCGCCATTCTCATCGGCGCTGAACTAAATGCCGAGATCGAGCACGCCTCGCCGTATGGCAAGGACGTGGGCGAAAAAGTCCCCGGCGAGAGGAAGAAGATCGGCCCTGCAGCCGCAAGGGATTACGAAGAGCGCAAGCGTCAAGGTATCGCTGACGTCCCGCCCTTCCCGGAGGGTGTGAATTGTGATGCGGAACCCAAGCGCGCGGCAACAAAGCACGAAGGAGTGCGCGCAAGTGACCTTGTCATCGGCGCAGCGGTACTGGCGCCAGTCGCGGTGAAGATCGCGAAGGAAGTTCGCGAAAGGGTAAACGGCGAATCCGAAAGTGCCCGCCGCGATCCGGACGCGGCTTAGTTCCTCGTTCGCCACTCTCGCTGGGGCGTCTCTTTTTGCTACTGCTTCTTGACCGACGGATCGGGAACCGGCTTCCACGCATCCGGTCTGAGCTTCCCACCGAAACCCCAGTATTCCGGCTCCTTGCGGTGGACCGGCTGTTGTTGCTGCGGCATGTGCTCGGCAATCCATCGATCCGACGAGATCGGAATCCCGTTCGCACCATGGTCCGCGCGGGTGTGAACGGACCGTGTCGTGGCGACCGGAATATAGACCGGCACAGCGACAGGGACTTCGCGCACGACTTCGTGTACTTCCGGCGGGTCTCGATGGTCGATGATCACGACCTGCGGCTGCGGCGCTACGGGCTGCGGCGCTTCCGTGGCGATCGGCTCTGGCGGCGGCACCTCACGTCCGCTGCGCACCATCGCCGTGATCACTCGCTCGCTCACGCCATTGGCCTTCAGCTCTTTGATCGTCGCCGCGTCGATCGGAAAGACGGAACGATCGACCTCGATGAGTGCGAGAAGCACTTCCTCGCCTAGACCCGCGCGCGTTAATTCAATGACGTCGCGGAGAGTCAGCGCATCGGCGCGGCTGGGCAGGAAGGTCAACGCGAAGGTCATGAGCAACGGCGCGATCCGGCGCATTGGAGTCCCTCCGATAACACCCTGAGCATGGCAAAAACCTGTCAACTGTGCAACGACGATACCGCGAGGAAATGCGTCTCTGAGCGGGGGATATTCAGGGGCTCACCTCCCACGGTCCTGCCTTGAGGACAACCAGTGTCCCCCCGCGGTTGCGTGCAATATTGGAATGACTGGTCCCACCCGGTTTTCGGGTAAATTCAGGCCGTGTTCTGGCCGATACCCCAGGGCACAGCAATTGCTGTTTCCTCGCTGTTCAGGAGTCAGTATGAGTTCCAGAGTTCTCGCGGGTTTGCTGGCGGCGGGATGTTTGACGGCAGCCGCTAGCGGCGCCTACGTGGCGGTCCGACAAAATGTGGTTCAGCCGGCCGCCGTGGCGGCGTCCCCGGCCTCAGCCGCGGCTCCCGCAGCGACGGCCACACAGCCTGAGCCGACCTCGACGGCCGTGGCCGAAACCGAAGCGATTATCAGCAGTCCCACGAAGCCAAAGGCGGAAGCCGAGGCTCCCGCGCCAGCACCTTCTGCACCGGCGAAGCCTGCCGTCCCGCGTGCGCCGGCGCCGTCAAAGGAAACGCCGAAGGCTGTGAGTTCGCCTCGTCGCGATACCGCGCCAGCGGTCCCTGCGCCGCGGAGCGCACCTTCATCGGCGCCCCAGGCGAGCGCCCCCGTCACGGCGGAACGGCAAACGCCTCCACCTGCGCCGATTTCGCGTCCGGAACCGATTCAGGAGCCTGTGAAGCCAGTCGAACCGCCATCCGCTCCGCCGGTGCGTCAATTTGAAGAAGTGGTTCTTCCCACCGCTTCCGTGATGGGCCTCGAGATCGAAACGTCACTTTCGTCCGAGCGCGCGCGCGTCGAAGATCGCGTCGACGCGAAGGTCGCCCGCGACGTGATGGCCGATGGCCACCTGGCCATCCCCGCAGGCTCACGCGTCATCGGCTCGGTCACCGTCGTCGAGCGCGGCGGCAAGGTCAAACAGCCGGCACGTCTCGGTGTGCGATTCCACACGCTCGTGCTCGCCGATGGGCGCGAGATCCCGCTGCGAACCGAACCGATTTATCGAGAGGGTGAATCGCCGGGTTCGGAAAGCGCTCGCAAGATCGGCGGCGCGGCGGTAGGTGGCGCGATTCTCGGCGCGATTCTCGGTGGCGGCAAAGGCGCCGTCATTGGCGGCGCGACGGGCGCTGCCGGTGGCACCGCTGTCGTGATGGCGGGGGATCGCAACGCCGCGTCGCTCACGCCGGGCACTATCGTGAACGCTCGACTGTCAGCCCCCGCCACGATCGAAGTCGAAAAGCGCGACCAGCAGTAAACACACGATCCGCGCGCCAATTGACCCGATCCTCCCGTCCGGTCAGAATCGGCGCGTGCGTTTCCATCCGCCCACGCCGCGAGTCAATTTCGTCACGGCATGAGCCCCAGTTCTTCGCCGTTCGGCGACATGGATCCGGAGGAGTTCCGCCGTCACGCGCATCGGCTCGCGGATTGGATCGCGGATTATCTGGCGAACTCATCGAAGTATCCGGTCCTCGCTGAAATCACGCCGGGAACGATCGCATCGGCACTTCCGGTTGAAGCTCCGACCCACGCCGAATCGTTCGAGAGCATGCTTGCTGATTTCGAGAAGATTCTTCTTCCTGGAATCACTCACTGGAATCACCCGGGGTTCTTCGCCTACTTCGCGATTACTGGCAGTGGCCCTGGAGTGCTCGCTGAATTCCTGTCGGCGGCGCTGAACGTGCAGGCGATGTTGTGGCGCACCTCACCAGCCGCGACCGAGCTCGAAGAGGTCACACTTTCGTGGCTGCGCAAGCTGCTCGGACTGCCTTCGACGTTCGACGGCGTCATCTACGACACGGCATCGATCTCGACGCTCCACGCGCTGGCGGCCGCTCGTGAACGCGCCGTGCCGTCGGTCAGATCGCTCGGTCTCGCGGGTCGTGCGGCGCTTCCACGCCCACGTGTGTACTGCTCCGACCAGACGCACTCTTCGATCGAGAAAGCGGTGATCCTTCTGGGTCTCGGTCAGCAATCACTGCGGAAGATTCCGAGCGACGCCGAGTTTCGCATGCGGACGGACGCGCTCGCGTCGGCGATTGCCGAGGATCGATCCGAGGGCTGGCGTCCCCTCGCGGTCGTTGCCACCGTCGGAACGACATCGTCGACGAGCGTTGATCCGGTGGCGCAGATTGCGGACATCTGCCGACGGGAGTCGCTCTGGTTGCATATTGATGCCGCATACGCCGGCGTTGCGGCCATGGTGCCGGGATACGAATGGATTCTCGACGGAGCCGCGACCGCCGACTCGCTTGTCGTGAACCCTCACAAATGGATGTTCACGCCGTTCGATCTGTCTGTTTTGTATTGCCGGCACATGGATCTGATCCGCGCGGCATTCGCCTTGACACCTGAGTATTTGAAAACGGTCGAACCCGCGCCAGTGCGAAACCTGATGGACACCGGCATTCAACTCGGGCGACGATTCCGCGCGCTCAAGCTCTGGATGGTGATGCGGCATTTCGGCACCGACGGCATTCGAGCGCGGATCGCCGAACACATGCGTCTCGCACGGCTGTTCGCTTCATGGGTCGATGCGAGCACGGAGTTCGAACGTGTCGCCCCGGTTCCATTCAGCGTCGTTTGCTTCCGCGCACGGACGTGGCTTCCGCCTTCAGGCGGAAGAGCAATTGATGCCGATACGTTGAACGAACGCATTCTCGAGGCCGTCAACTCGACCGGCGAGATCTTCATTTCGCACACACGCCTGAACGGTTGCTACACTCTTCGGCTCGCCATCGGCAACCTGCATACGACCGAAACGCACGTACGCCGCGCATGGGAATTGTTGCAGGAACAGATGAGCACGGTCCGACGCGAAGGCTGATCCGTTCAGCGCCGGTACTCCGCTTGCACTCCTCAACGACGCGTAGTGCAGGGACAAACTCGTCCATGCATGCGCGGAAACGCGGATCACCATCCGCAATGCCACGAGGGGAGATATGTCATTACGAAAGCTCATCATCGCCGCCGCGGTGGTGCTGTCCGCATCAGCCGCGACTCCGACGAAGGCGTCCGCCGACTGGCTGTTTACGCCGTTTCTAGGCAGCACATTTGGCGGCAACGCCGACATTGCCGATGTGAGCGGCAGCACGTTCTCGGATGAGTTCGAGCAGAAGCTCAATTACGGCGCGTCGCTCGCATGGATGGGCGGAGGCGTACTCGGATTCGAATTCGACTTCGGCTACTCACCGAACTTCTTCGGCGTCGAGAGCACCAACCCCGGTTTCGACCTGATCGGTGATGGGAATGTCACGACAGCGATGGGCAACATTGTCGTCGGAGCACCACTCGGCGGCGTGCGTCCCTACGCGTCAGGCGGTCTCGGACTGATCTCCTCGCGAGTCGACAATCCATCACAGTTCTTCAACAAGGCCACGAGTAACGATCTCGGAATGGATGTGGGCGGCGGCGTGATGTTCCTGGGTGGCAACGTCGGCGTCAGGGGTGATCTCCGCTATTTTCGATCCCTCAACAATAACGACGACAACACGATCGATTTCTCGCTGGGTAGTTTCCGGTTCTGGCGTGGAAGCGTTGGCGTAACGTTCAAGTTCTGATTGCAGTCTCCGACAGCCATTGCTGCAGCTCCTTCAGGGCTGCGGCAACGGCGTCGGGATTGGTCGACTGTGGTGTCCGTTTCTTTGCAACCGATGCGGCCGGACTGATCGCCTGCCGCACATCGGCTTGAAACAGCGGGGAATGTGACTGCCACTCTTCCAGCGATAAATCGGTAAACGCCCGTTGCTCGGCGACAAGCCGGCGCACCAGTGCTCCGACAATTTCATGAGCATCCCGAAACGGGACGCCTTTTCCCACTAAATAGTCTGCGACATCGGTTGCCAGAAGCAGTCCTGAGGCCGCCCTCTCGGTAACCGCGCCGTTGATGGTGATTCCGTCGACGACAGCTGCCGCGGCGCGGAGCGAGGCAGCGACCGTGTCCTCCGCCTCGAACACTCCCTCTTTGTCTTCCTGAAGATCCTTGCTATACCCGATCGGCAATCCCTTCATCGTCGCCAGCCATCCAGCGAGGCGCCCTATGACGCGCCCGGTCTTCCCTCGAACGAGCTCCAGTGGATCCGGATTCTTTTTTTGCGGCATCAGGCTGCTGCCTGTTGCTGCCGTGTCAGCAAGCTCGAAGAACGCAAACTCTTCCGACGTAAACAGAATGACGTCCTCGGCAAGACGACTGAGATGCACCATCGTCAGTGCGCACGCGTGCAGGAAGCTCGCGACGAAATCGCGATCACCAGTGGCATCGATGCTATTTGCGACGACGCGACTGAACCCGAGACGCGTGGCGAGTGACGCCACGTCGATGTCGTAACTGGTGCCGGCGATCGCGCCGGAACCGAGCGGCAGTTCATCGACCTCCTGCAGCACTGCTTCGAAACGACGCCGATCGCGTCGAAAGGCCGCGGCGTGGGCCAGAAAGAAGTGCGCAATGATGACCGGCTGCGCGCGCCGCAAATGCGTGAACGACGGCATCAGTGTGCTGCCGCTCACCTCTGCCTGCCGGGCGAGAACGGTGACGAGATCGACAATCGTTCGCTGGATCTGCGGAATTCGCCGTTTCAAATAGAGGCGGAGATCGAGCGAGACCTGCTCGTTTCGCGACCGGCCGGTATGAAGGCGACGTCCTGCGTCGCCGACGCGGGTTACCAACTCACGCTCGACGAAGGCATGGACATCCTCGTCGTGCTTCGCGGCATCGGAAGCAAAGAACGACGCGTCGGTCGTCCCTGCGGTCCCAATCTCCTCCAGCGCGCGCTGAATCTTCACGGCATCGGCCGAGGACAACACGCCTGCGTCATGGAGCGCCTGCGCCCACCCGATGCTTCCCTTGACGTCGTCCTGGAAAAGTCGACGGTCGAACGAGAAAGAGGCACCGAATTCGAACAACGCCGCGTCAGGATCGCCGGCAAAACGGCCCGACCAGAGATGCGCCATCTCAGCGTTCCACGACGGTTGGCGGTGTCGCGTGCTTGCGCGCCGCCGTCTCGGTGGGAAGACCCCAAATCTTGATGAAGCCCTCCGCGGCCGCGTGCTCGAATCGATCACCGGCGTGATACGTCGCAAGTTCGCGATCGTAGAGGGCGCGATCCGAGCGACGGCCAACCACGCGGCAATCTCCCTTGAAGAGTTTGAGACGCACGGTGCCGGTCACGCGCGGCTGAACCGCGGCCACAAACGCATCGATTGCTTCCCGGGTCGGTGAGTACCAAAGTCCGTTGTAGACGGCGTCGGCATAGACGCGCCCCATGTCCTGCTTGATCCGCTCGAGATCACGCGTGATGACAAGCTTTTCGAGTTCCCTGTGCGCCGCGTGCAAGACCGACGCGGCGGGCGCTTCGTAGATCTCGCGCGACTTGATCCCCATCAGTCGGTTCTCCATCATGTCGATGCGACCGACGCCGTGCGCCCCTGCGATCGTTTCGAGCGATTCGATCAGCTCGACGAGCGCCATGTCGATCCCATTTGCTCTCACCGGCACGCCACGCTCGAAGTCGATTTCGATGTATGCCGGTTCGTCGGGACATTGCTGCGGCGAGCGGGTCAGTGTGTAGATCTCATCGGGAGGCTCTTTCCAGGCATCCTCGAGCACGCCGCACTCGACCGAACGTCCCCAGAGGTTGGAATCGACGCTGTAGGGGCTCGCGATCGTCACCGGAACGGGGATATTGCGGACGCGTGCGTACTCGATTTCGTCGGAGCGGCTCATGTCCCACTCCCGTGCCGGCGCGATGAGCGTGAGCGACCCATCCAACGCGCGAACCGAGATATCGAGGCCGACCTGATCGTTGTCTTTGCCGGTGCAGCCGTGCGCGACCGCCGGTGCTCCCTCCATTCGCGCGATTGCCACGAGGTGTTTCGCGATCAGTGGACGCGCAAGTGCTGAGGCAAGCGGATAGCCGTCCTCGTAGATTGCGCGCGCCTGGAGCGCCGGCATTACGTAGTCGCGGGCGAACTCTTCGCGGGCGTCGATCACGTGCGCTCGAACCGCGCCAATCGCAAGCGCCCGCTCGCGCACGTTGGTCAGATCTTCTCCCTGACCGATATCGAGGGTCACAGCGATGATCTCGGCGCCGTATTTCTCGGCAAGCCAGGGGATCGCCACCGAAGTGTCGAGCCCGCCCGAATATGCCAACACGATTCGTTTCATTTACAGCCCTCGTAAAAGGTGGCTGGCACCTTTCCCTGAAAGGTGCCAGCCACCTTTTTCGGTTTTCGTACGTCGGTCGTCAGGACGTGCGCCAGCCCTGCAGGCGTTTCGATAGTCCCGCCGCATCGGGCGCGCTCCGGCAGATCACCAGGATCGTGTCGTCGCCGGCGATGGTGCCGACGATCTCGGGAAGCGCAGCCCGATCAATGGCAACGGCAAGCGGCTGCGCCTGACCTGTATCGGTCTTCAAGACGACCAGCTGCTCGACCACGTCGTAGCGGCGAAGGTAGTCGTCAACCGCCGTTCGACATTCCACTTCCGGATCGACACGGGGGCGCGCGTCCGCACTGGCACGCCGATAGGCACCATCGGCAGCGCGCTTGATGAGGCCCAGATCACGAATATCGCGCGACAACGTCGCCTGAGTCGCTGCAATGCCGCGCATGCGCAGCTGCTCCCGAAGCTGTTCCTGACTGGTAATCGCTTCCCCGTCAACCAGCTCGAGTATCGCGGACTGCCTGTAGGACTTCATAGTTATGCAACGCCCAACGGTTAATTATACAGAATATACAGGCCACCGCAAGACCCTCAACGAGTTGAGCTGTAAGAAGTATTGATTTGAAGTGAATGGTAGTGTATAACTAAACGTTCGATGAATAACTATTCCTCGGTCCGGGTGGGTGTGGCGGGTGCAACGGGTTACGCCGGGCTGGAGTTGCTCAGGCGGCTTGCCCGGCATCCCCATGTGGACCTGAGATTTGCGATGGCGTCCAGCGCCTCCGAAGCCAAGCGGCTTCCGGCACTGGCCCGGATCTGGGACGCGCCGGTCGAGCCGCTGGACGTCAACAAACTCGGGAGTGAGGCGGACGCTGTGTTTCTTGCGCTGCCCGACACGCTGGCCGCGGAGATTGTTCCTGCGCTGGCCGATCGCGGTGCGCGCGTCTTCGATCTCTCGGGAGCATTTCGGCTGCGCGACGTCGCGCTGCGCCAGCGGTGGTATCCGCACACGGGCGACACGTCAATGCCCATCGTGTACGGCCTGACCGAGCGTCGGCGTCTCGAGCTCGCGAGCGCCAGGCTGGTGGCCTGTCCCGGGTGTTACCCGACGGCCGCGGTTCTCGCGCTTCAACCACTCGTCGCCGCCTCGCTCGTCGAACCCGGCATCGTCATTGATGCGAAGTCCGGCGTATCCGGGGCAGGTAAAACACCGACAGAGCGAACACACTTCTCCGAGTGTCACGGGAGTATTTCGGCGTACGGAGTGTTTGCGCATCGCCATGCGGCCGAAATTGAGCAAGAGCTTGGAACCCCCGTCACGTTCGTGCCGCATCTCGTTCCGCTCGATCGCGGGATCTTTGAAACCATCTACGCGCGGCTTCGGGCGGGTGTCGACGAGGCGGCGGTCGCCGCGGCCTTGACTCGCGCCTACGCGGATTCCCCATTCGTCCGGCTCACAGGTGGCGATCTCCCGGAGATCAAGCACGTCGCACACACGAACTTCTGCGACATCGGCTGGCGCGTGCAGGGACAGCAACTGGTGATGGTGGCCTGCATCGACAACCTCGTGAAGGGGGCCGCCGGCCAGGCAATTCAGAACTTCAACGTCGTGTTCGGGTTCGACGAGGCGACAGGGCTGAATTAAAGGGAAAGGGAAAAGGGAAAGGGGACACGGCATTGACGACGGTTCTCAAGCTGGGCGGGGAATTGCTGGAAGATGCGGCGGCGATCGAGAGCGTCGCACCGGCAATCGTGCGCCTCGCAGCCCGTGGACCGCTGGTCGTCGTGCACGGCGGTGGACGGGCGATTGATATCGAACTCCGTGCCCGGGGCGAGCAGCCGCGCTTCGTTGACGGCCTGCGAGTAACCGACGCTGCGGCGCTCGACGCGGTCGTCTGCGTCCTCGCTGGCCGGAACAACACCGCACTGGTCGCCGCAATTGGCACAATCGGCGGACGAGCGGTTGGACTCACAGGTGCCGATGGATTCGTTGGCCGCGCGACACGGGCCGATGCGTTCACGGCTGTCTCGGGCGAACGCGTCGACCTCGGGCTCGTAGGTCGGCCGGATACGCCTGATGTCGCACTGCTGCGCGATCTCGTGGGCCTCGGATACATCCCGGTGATCGCGAGCGTTGGGATCAGCGGCTCCGGGGAGCTACTCAACGTGAATGCCGACACGCTCGCCGGACATCTCGCCGCTGCTCTCGCCGCACAGCGACTCATCATCGCCGGCGCAACAAGGGGCGTGCTCGCTGCTGACGGGCAAACGATCGCTTTCCTCACGCCTGAGGACATCGATCGCATGACGGCGTCGGGCGAGGCGCACTCAGGAATGATTGCCAAGCTCGCGGCATGCCGTCGCGCGCTTGACGGAGGAGTCACCGAGGTGGCCGTCGTATCCGGCCGGGGGGTCTCCGACTTCGACGTAGCGGATGGCACTCGGATCGGGCTCCCAGCGTCGGCAGCCGGGCGCGCGTCGTAATCACAAGGAATAGCTGAATGAATACCGTTACTGACGTTATTTCTGTTGAAAAGGAACACCTGCTCCAGGTTTACCGCCGCGGATCGGTGGTCTTCGATCGCGGCCGCGGGTGCCGACTCTTTGACACGAACGGGCGCGGGTATCTCGATTTGATTTCGGGCGTCGGTGTCGCCTCGCTCGGGCACGCGCATCCAAAACTCGCAGCCGCCGTCGCGGATCAGGCGCAACGGTTGGTGCATACGTCGAACCTGTTCTTTCACCCGCTCCAGGGAGAGCTGGCAACACGTCTTGCGAAGCTGTCCGGGCTTCCGCGAGCGTTCTTCTGCAACAGCGGCGCAGAAGCGGTCGAGGCGACGCTCAAATTTGCGCGGCGCTACTGGTTCGCGCAAGGCAAGCCGCGGAGCGGATTTGTCGCATTCGACCGATCGTTCCATGGCAGAACGATGGGTGCCGTCTCGGTGACCTGGGACGACCATTACCGGGCGCCCTTTCAACCGCTCGTGCCCAATGTCACCTTCGTGCCGGCAGACGACGTCGCTGCGTTGAGAGCTGCGGTGACGGAGCATACAGCCGCAATCATCGTCGAGCCGATACAAGGGGAAGGTGGCATCCGGCCGCTCGGCAACGCGATGGGAGCCGCGATTATGGACGCGGCGCGGGCAACTGGAGCCCTCGTTATCGCTGACGAGGTGCAGTGCGGACTGGGCCGGACGGGGCGAGCGTTCTACTCGCCGGTGATTGGAGTGGAACCCGACCTGATGGCGATCGGAAAGTCGCTTGGCGCGGGGGTTCCAATCGCCGCCGCGTTGTTCAGCGAGCGGGTGGCCGCGGCAGCGGCGTTCGGCGATCACGGCAGCACCTACGGGGGCAACCTTCTCGCCTGCCGCGCCGCGCTGGTGTTTCTCGACGAGTTGGAGTCGGGCGGTCTGATGACGCACGTCGCTCGCGCTGGTGAACACCTGAGTGTGCTGTTGAACCACCTTCAATCGCGTCATCCAATGATCCAGGACGTGCGCGGTGAGGGATTGATGTGGGGGCTGGATCTCGATCGTCCTGCGGCGCCGATTGTCGACGCCGCAATCCAGCAGGGACTCCTGGTGAACCGCACGGCCGACACCGTCGTTCGGCTGCTGCCGCCGTACATCATCACCAACGAGGAACTCGACGAGGGGATTGGACTGCTGGACGCCGCGTTCGTTGCGGCATTCGGGGGACAACAACGATGAGCATGGTGACGTTCAGACAGGCAACCACTTCAGATGCGTCAGCGATTCACGCGCTGATTTCCGACAATCTCGAAGTCGGTCACCTGTTGCCCCGCACGATCGACGACGTCGTGGCCCACGCCACGCGATTCATCGTCGCGCAATGCGAAGGCCGTGTGATCGCGTGCGCCGAGCTTGCCCCGTTGAGCAAGACGGTTGCGGAGGTTCGGTCGCTGGTCGTCGCTCAACGCGCGCGTGGGAATCACATCGGGCCACGCCTCGTCACCGAGCTGGCGGCAGGAGCCGCGGCGCGTGGTTTTGCAACACTGTGCGCCTTCACGCACCAGCCGTCGCATTTCGTGAAAATGGGGTTCACGATCGTTCCGCACATGTGGGTGCCGGAGAAAATCGGTCACGACTGCACGTCGTGCCCGCTGTTCCGGCGCTGCGGCCAGTATGCGGTGACTCTCCCGCTGCGAGTCGGGGTGAAGATCCGGCCAGAGCAGCCGGCGGCAGTGATCTATGGCGGCCGGTCGGTTGCGGCGCGACGACCGACCGTCGAACGGCTGCACCTCGACCCGGTTCCGGTCTTTGCCGACGCTGACCAACACGCGGTGCCTGCATGAGCGGCATCCTGAGCAGCATCTCGGCTGTCCCGGTAGAGGGCAGCGTCACCACGCCGAAGGGGTTCCGTGCCGCCGGCGTGTCGTGTGGGATCAAAGCGTCTGGACTCGACCTCGCGCTGATCGTTTCCGAGACCACGGCCTCTGCCGCCGGCGTATTCACCATCAATCGCGCGCAGGCGGCGCCCGTCACGGTGTCGCGTCGCAATCTGTCTGTGTCGTCAGGGCGCGCGAGAGCAATCGTTGTGAACAGCGGCTGCGCAAACGCATGCACCGGCATCGAGGGCATGCGTCATGCCGAGGCCATGGCTGCGCGGACGGCCTCGTCGATCGGCTGCAATGTTCCCGACGTCCTGGTCGCGTCGACCGGAGTCATCGGCGTAAAGCTCGACATGGAGAAGGTCACGCGCGGCATCACTGCCGCGACCGCAGCACTCGCCCCGTCGGGAGGTGAAGACGCCGCGCGGGCCATCATGACCACGGACCCATTTCCAAAGAGCGCATCCGCTGAGATCACTACCGGGGCCGGATCGTTCCGGGTCGGAGGGATTGCGAAGGGCTCCGGCATGATCGAACCGAACATGGCGACAATGCTCGCCTTCTTGACGACCGATGCGGCCGTCGAACCCGCCCTGCTGCACCGTGCCCTCAAAGCTGTCGTCAACGACACGTTCAATGCGATCACGGTCGACGGCGAGTGCTCGACCAACGACTGCGTGTTCGTCCTCGCCAACGGGGCAAGCGGCGTAAAGCTCGGCGACGACGATTACTCGGTACTGGTTGACGCGTTGCGCCAGGTCTGCGAGCCACTTGCGATTGGCATTGTCCGCGGCGGCGAGGGGGCGACCAAACTGGTCACGGTTCGGGTGACCGGCGCCGCATCCGACGCAGAGGCACGACAGGCGGCGCGAGCGATTGCCAATTCACCGCTCGTGAAGACAGCGATCCATGGCGGTGATCCAAACTGGGGTCGCCTGGTTGCGGTTGCAGGGCGATCGGGATCTGTCTTCATGCTGGATTCCGCCGCGGTGCGGATTGGACCGATCGAACTCTTCAGTGATGGGACGCCGCACGACGAGCGCGCATCAGAAGCTGCCGAGTACTTGAAGGGGAAGGATCTCGTCGTCACGGTCGACATGGGAACAGGTGGATCGGGCGCGTCGCAGATGTGGACGTGCGATCTCAGCGCCGAGTACGTACGAATTAATGCGGAGTATCGGACTTAGGGCTCAGCGCCTGCGGCCGAGCGCGCGTGGGTGGGCCCCTACGCGCATGAAATAAGAGGACTGGACCTTGACCATGGAGAGCGCTACAGCGATTCCCGCGCGGTTTCTGTCGATCCTCGATTTCGATCACGAGGCGCTCAGCGCGTGTCTCCAACGCGCGGCCGAATACAAGGCGGCTCGCGTTGCCGGCGTGACCGACGAGCCGGTGCTCGCGCGACGACATGTCGCACTGCTGTTCGAGAAACCCTCACTGCGCACGCGATCGACGTTTCAGATCGCCGTGCGGGAGCTCGGCGGCGACATCATCGAACCGGGGAACGACGTCGCGCTTGGCGGCCGGGAGTCAATCGCAGATGTGGCGCGGAACCTGGAACGATGGGTATTTGCCGCTGTCGTCCGCACCTACGCGCAGGACCGACTGCGGGAATTCGCCGATGCGGCACCGCGACTGCGCGTGCTGAACGCGCTCACCAACGAGGAGCATCCCTGTCAGGCGCTCGCGGACTGTCTCACATTGCAGGAAGCGTGGAGCAGCCTGCGCGGACGCACCATCGCCTTTGTCGGCGACGGAAACAACGTCGCGACCTCGCTCGCGCACGCAGCCGTCATGCTCGGCGCGCACGTGCGCATCGCATCCCCCCGTGGCTATGAATTGCCCGATCACGTGCTCGACGATGTCGCGCGCATCGCACGAGGCGGCGCCACCGTGGATCAGTTCACCGATCCCGTCACGGCGGTCACGGGGGCCGATGCCGTCTATACCGACGTCTGGACGTCGATGGGGCAAGAACGCGAGACCGAGACCCGCCATCGAATCTTTGCGCCATATCAGGTGAACGCCAGTCTCATGTCTCACGCCCGTCCTGATGCGCTCTTCATGCACTGCCTGCCTGCGCATCGCGGCCAGGAAGTCACGTCCGACGTGATCGATGCAAGCGCCTCGGTCATCTTTGACCAGGCGGAGAATCGCCTGCACGTCCAAAAAGCTCTTCTCGCGATGCTCGCGCGCGCCTGATCTGGATATGGTAGGCTGCGGGACCTGCCATGCGTCAGGTCGTCATCCCGCGGTTCGGCGCGCCCGATGTGCTGGAAGTGCGCGAGTGCCCGGATCCCTCACCTGGAAGCGGCGATATCCGGATCCGGATCCGCGCCGCCGGTATCAACTTCGCTGACATTCTCGCGCGGCTCGGTCTCTATCCTGACGCTCCCAAACCACCGATGGTGGTTGGCTACGAAGTGGCCGGCAAAGTCGACGCCGTCGGTCGTGACGTCGTCGCATTTGCGCCGGGCGATCGGGTGATCGCGCTGACCCGCTTCGGCGGCTACGCCGACACGGTGGTCGTCCCGGTCAGCCAGGCATTTCGCTTCCCCGAGGAGCTCAGTGATTCAGAGGCGGCGGCAGTGCCGGTGAACTATCTGACCGCTTCGCTGGCGCTCTATCGCATGGCCGCGCTCGCGCCCGGAGAGACGGTCCTCGTGCACAACGCGGGCGGCGGCGTGGGCATCGCGGCGACGCAGCTCGCGCGGCTGCGTCGCGCCACCGTGATCGGCACTGCATCGGCGTTCAAACACGACGCGCTGCGCAGCTTTGGTGTCGATCACGCGATCGACTACCGGCACGCGAATGTCGCCGATGAAGTGAAGAAGATCACACGCGGCCGGGGCGTGGATGTGATTCTCGATCCGATCGGTGGACGCAGTTTCACCGAGAGCTATCGGATGCTCGCGCCGCTGGGGCGATTAATCATTTTCGGACTGTCGGCGGCTGCCCCCGGAGAACGTCGCAGTACGTGGCGCGCGTTCCAGGCGTGGATGTCGACGCCTCGCTTCAACCCGATGTCGATGATCAATCGCAACCGGGGCGTCTTTGGCCTTCACATCGGACATCTGTGGGATGAACGTCGCCAGCTCGCGCCGCTGATGGACATGTTGATCAGCGAGCTCTCGGCTGGACGGCTCACACCGATCGTCGCCCGCACCTTCCCGCTCGAACGCGCCGCCGACGCGCATCGGTTTATTCAGAGCCGGTCGAATATAGGGAAAGTGGTGCTGACGACTTGAACTGCTGATTCTGAATGCTGAATTCTGAATGTCGGGCGGTCTTCAGACCGCGCCAATCACTGCGTCGTCATCTTCCGATCCGGGCCGAGGAATTTCCTGAAGAACGTCTCCATCCGCCCCAGGGTGTACATCCAGCGACTGTGCAGCATGGATTCGTGTGTGTCGTCGGGAAACACGATCAATTCAAAATAGACGTCGCGCTGCCGCAGAAGCTGCACGAGGCCGGTCGTCTGCTGAAACGCGACGTTGCGGTCGTCGTCGCCGTGCACGAGCAGCACCGGAGACTTCCACCCATCGATGGCACCAATCGTTGACGACTTGAACGACACCGCCTCGGGATCGAGCGAGCTGCCCCACAGATGCACGCCGGCGAGATCGACACCGGCTTTGAAGATGTCGGAGTTGCGCGCGAGTGCCTGGGACGTCAACACGCCGCCGTAGGAGAGACCCCAGATGCCGATGCGAGCCGGATCGACGTCTGCTCGTGTCTGCAGATACTTGCCCGCCGCAAGAACATCCTGATACTCCGCGTTGCCGCTGCCGCCCGTGTTTGCCGCGGTTCGGAAGGATCGGCCGTAGCCGATTCCGCTGCGGTAGTTCACCGACATCACGACGTACCCCTGGCTCGCCAGCCATTCGTTGATCCCGTAGGCCCAGTGATAGAACTGCATGTAGTGATAGCCGAGCAGCATCTGACGCACCGGGCCACCATGAACGAAGACGATCGCAGGACGGCGTTCTCCGGCTCTGAGATCCTTCGGAAGAAAAAGCTGATTGTGGATCTCGAGTCCATCCGGCGCTTTCGTCAGGATCAGCTGGGGTTCGACATGGGCGTCGGTCGGAAATGCTTTTCGCGACGTTGGAAACGCAATGCGCTGCCCCTCTGGAATTGGCGACTTGAGCGACCACAATCCGAGCGACTGCGGCATCTTCCAGTCCGCGCTGAGCGTCGCCAGTATCTTTCCCGACGCGAGCGGCGTCGGCGACGTCTCGATTCCTGCCCCTGTAGTCACCTGTCGCGGCGTGCCGCCTGACACCGGCACAGCCCAGATGTGCCGCCGCTCGATGTCAGAAGCATTGGTGCAGTAGTACAGTGTCTTGTTGTCGCTGGCGAGTGCGATCGACGTCTGGTCTTCGATGACCCCGTTGGTCGTGGTCAGAAGAATCGGACGCGCGTCCGTTCCGGCGATATTGAGCGAGTAGTATCGATCCCATTCGTCCACAGGACCGCTGGGCGCGGCGGGTTGATCACTGGGTGCGGCACCTCGCGTGCCGCGCCCGCCTCGTCCACCACCGGCAAGATTCGGGAATACAAGATAGTCGCCGGCAAGTCGAACGTTGGTCAGGTTGCTTGCAATTCGATCGTTCGGCTGGTTGTGCCACACCTCGAGGGCTTCACCGGTGGCCACATCCGCCTTCATGACTGAAATGGTGTAGCCGCCTCTGAACGTCGCTCTTTGTAACCCGGGCACGTCGGCGATTCGTGGCTCGGTGCCGGTCCCACCCTCCGCACTCGTGGTACCCTCGGCACTCGCCGCACCCTGGGCACCCCTGGCACCCCTGGCACCCTCGGCACCCCTGGCACCCTCGGCACCCCTGGCACCCTCGGCACCCCTGGCACCCTCGGCACCCCTGGCACCCTC